>OGXX01000039.1_pt1 | contig 110578 bp, 88 predicted proteins | sample 1576301 | NCBI WGS metagenome assembly OGXX01 (sample SAMEA3541469, study PRJEB24748) | human gut metagenome | biome: human gut; feature: human-associated habitat; material: faeces | place: China | collected 2012
GAAGTTGATTACGAGGGTAATGAATACTGGTGGTATCTTTTCTTCTGGGGAAAAAATACCGATGCAAAAACACTCGAATTAAAAATGCATCCAGAACTGACAGAAGCAATCGGTACATTATATCCTGAATTAGAAGAATCCTATTATGCTTTTATGAGTGATGTGGAACGAAGCCTCCAGACTCGTTACAGCCAGGAAGATGCCGTATGGATTGCCGCCGCTGTCCTTCTTTACGAAAAATATTACTGCAACCCGGGAATCAGTTCTGATGATATTCTCCTAATGCAATATGAGGTGCAGACCCGCTCCCAGAAAGTATATGGGCAGGATGTTAATGCTAACACCATCACACAGATCTGTAACGCTGATGAGCGTGGTCACCGTTTTAATTATTTAAGAGATATTTACAAATATTATCGTGTATCTTTTCCTGGGGAATTTGAGGGAGAACGAGAGCGCCCAGACCCGGAAGAAGTGGATTATGATGCATATGTCTACTCTATTCTCGGTTACATGAAGCTTTCTAAACTTACCGACTTTATTGAGCATGAGTATGCGCACCTTGTCGATGAATCTTATGTGGAACTTACAAATGCCAATGGATTCGTCCGCATGGCAGCCTATTTATCAAGACAGGGCGGCACTCCATTTTCTCTGGATGATACTTCCGATAAGGCACTTTCCCTCCGTGCCGATGGCGAAGATGCTTCCGAAACATTCCACAAAATAAGTGAGGCACTTTTAAAAGAATATCCGAACTTTACTTATGCCGCAAAAGGAGACTGGTATGTCCCAGAATCCAGCACTGTTACCGGCGTTCTTCAGGACATTTTGTATATCCCGTCCTATGCCGGACATAACGCTTTCATCGGTATCCGCACCGTATTAGATGAGGATAAATTAAATATCGAAGTTTCTCTGAACCTTCCTTGCGTTTCTGACGAGGAAGTCATGCTCGATATTCACGACAAATGCAATATGCTCACCCTGATGACGGCAGCACCATTTCAGGTGACTCTCGTGCCTTCTGAAAGTTCTGACTTATCTCCATCCGGTGATAAAATAAAGGCATTTGTCCTCTATCATTATGATGACTTTAAAACAATGTCAGAAGAAGATATTGTAGGACTGTTTTCTACTTCTTTAGAAATCTTTGCCTCCTATTATACAGATATTTGCCAGAACTATTATCCTGCGATAGAAGATGACGGAAACGTTGAAATTGGAACTGAAACTGGAGATAGCAGTGAAACAGGAACTGACTCTGTCACCGATCCTCTGGCGGCAGCACTCGGCTCTAAATTAACTTACCGTCCTACTGCTGATGTACAAGGCCCACAGATTATTTATAAAGAAGGCGGCACACCAGCGTCCACTGATTTTATCACAAAAGCCATTCAAGGTTATGGAACAACACCAGCCTCTGATGAGAGAACTTATGAAAATGAAACAGCTTCAAACATCTCTGCAGACAGCACCTCTGCTGGCGATGAAGAATTTTCTTCTTTTGTAAATAAAGCCGCTTTAGAGGGGGATGACGAAGAAATCCCAGCAAGAAAAACCGGAAACTATTCTGGCAGAAACACTTCTATTACCGGAGCAGGTTCTTCTGCTGGCAGTAACCGAACTTCCGACTCTAGTTCGATAAATACAGCCTCTGCTGGCTTCTCTGCTTCTGCTGGCTTCTCCGGCAATAGCTCTTTTGCTTCTGATGCTACCTCTTCAGCCGCAGCGGTCGGGGCTGCCACAGGAGCAGGCAGCGGCACTCCTGTTACAGCAAATGTTTCCATTACCCCGGATTCCGTATGGCCTTATCCTGACAATGCCATCGCTTCCACCCATCCAGACCGTAAAGAGCAGAACTTCCGCCTCTATCCAAAAAACACCCTGATCAAAGGTCCGGTAAAGACAGGAAAGTTCCATCAGGCAATTATGACTGCTGTCGGTATTATTGAGGGTAAGGACTCCAATATGATGAATATTGAACCCGTACCTGATGTATTAGAGCATTATCAGCAGTATGTTGATGAAGGACGAATCCTTCATATCTCTTACCCTGACATCAACAGTGACGGCTACGACGGTTTTATCGAGAGAAAACGCGGTCCATTCATCGAGGATGGCATTTTCAAACAATTTGCCAATAAATGCGCCGACGGGCGCTATGTTGTTATGATGGAAGAAGTCGATTTAAACTGGATGCACCTTTTCAGAGAAACTGCCGTTCTTTTACGCGAGAACCGCCGCGAAGGCACCAGTAGCGAAACAGCCATAACGCTTCCTTTTTCTAAAGAAAAGTTTCGGCTGCCTTCGAACCTTTACATCGTTGCTACCTGCGATTCCATCGTCTGTGAAGACACTATTTTAGGAGCAATTGACCACGATTTCTTCATCCGTCCCGTATCTCCAGAACCGGAAATCCTACATGGTATGCGCGTAGAAGGGATCTCCCTGCAGCGTCTTATGACAACCATCAATATGCGTCTCTCCTACTTTTTAGGTGCAGACTACCAGCTTGGCGAGGGATTCTTCCTGCAATCCCCTGACAAAGATAGCTTTATCTCTCTTTGCCGGGTATTTAGAGAACAGCTTGTCCCACTCCTTGAAAAATGGTTTGACGGCGATATCGAACGTATCCGCTATGTCTTAGGCGATAACGGAAAATCCCGTCCGGATACGATTTTCTTTCAGGAAATTCCATTCAGAGACGGACTGTTCAAAGGAGAATTGCCGGATTCCTTTGATAAGGAGAGACGGATTTATCGCTGTAATGAAGATGCTTTTTACAATCCGAAGAGTTATATCGACATTTATGATTAAATTCTGATTTGCCGCAGGCAAGGTAGACGCCCCCCGAAAGAGACAATAGCCTATATTTGTGACTCTATCACTGTGGGTTGAATGTTCGCTTCCATGCTCACATTCAATCCTCGCTCTAAGGCCACAAATATAGGCTATTGTCTCTTTCAGGGGGCTGTCTTTGGCTGTAGAAGCAAAATCAGAATTTATTTTGGAGGGATTTGGGGAAGAAGGCCAAAGACATAGAAATATCCAGAAAATTAAATTCTATAGAATTGACATATAAACTATTGTCATAGTAGCACAATGATTTGTGGTTAGGTTATTACTTTTTTGTGAACTGGAAATTTGGACTGATTTATGGCTTTAGAGCGTGTCTGAAAATAAAGTGTTTCCATTAAAAATGCGAACGAAAACTATATTAATCTATAAAAGAATAAATAAAATTCCAAATTCATTTTAAAAACATTTTTCACAAATGGTTCCAGTGTCAATCCTTCAGAACGTCAACTCCCCATAAGATCACAACCGTCTGAAGCCTCCCTCAAATCTCTCCAACATTAAAATTCTGATTTTATTTCTCCAGCCAAAGTACAGCCCTCTGGAAATGAAATAATCCTTATTTGTGGCCTCGGAGCAAGGTTTGGATACGAGCGTGTATAAGCGAGTATTCAAACCGTAGCGACTAAAGTCACAAATAAGGATTATTTCATTCCCAGAGGGCGTTTCCTTTGCCTGCGGCAAATCAGAATTTAAATTTTTTGGATAATATAAAAGTTTTGCTTAAAAAATGTTAAAAATATATCAAAAATATGTTGTAAATTTTCTAAAATTTTAATATAATAGGAATATAATGATAATTTATTTATCAAAAAAGAGGATAATAAAGGGGATTTGATTGAAAAATTGTTCACAATGTCTAAATGTGAGCTGCTTCAATTATCCATAACCGAAAGGTAGTGAAGTTTCGGCTATGACAAACGAAAGAAGTTTTTTATGAAAGGGGAGGCTTATGTTAGAGAAGGGTTACTATGACAAAGCAGATACGATTATCAAGTCTCATGGGGCTATGGAGGCATCTCTAATTCCGATTATACAGGATATTCAGAGTGAATATCGTTATTTGCCGCCAGAACTGTTATCTTATGTTGCAGATCAGATAGGGATTACAGAGGCAAAGGCGTTTAGTGTAGCTACATTTTATGAGAATTTTTCTTTTGAACCAAAGGGCAAATATGTAATTAAAGTCTGTGATGGAACAGCCTGTCATGTTCGTAAATCCACAACGATTTTGGAGCGAATTTATAGTGAGCTGGGTCTTTCAAAAGATAAGGTAACAACAGAGGATATGTTGTTTACAGTGGAGACGGTATCTTGTCTTGGTGCCTGCGGTCTTGCACCAGTACTGACAGTGAATGACAAGGTATATCCTTCAATGACACCAGATGACGCTGCACAGTTACTTCAAAAACTTCGAGAGGAGGAATAGGGGATGAGGATTCAGAACAGAGAAGAGTTAGATCAGATTCGGGATATGGCAGCTGCAAAAGTTTCTTCTACAAAGTGCCGGATTTTAATCTGTGCCGGAACAGGATGTCTTGCTGGTGGTTCTGGAGAAATTTATGAGAAAATGTGTGAACTCACGAAAGATTGTAAAGATGTTGATGTAGAATTTGGAGCAGAGATTGCACACAGTGAGAGAGATATAGATGTAAATGCAGATGTAGATAAGGGGGAATCTGTATCTGGAATTGAAATTCCTGTTGCTGTAAAACGCAGTGGCTGTCATGGCTTTTGTGAGATGGGACCGCTGATGAGAATTGAGCCGCTTGGAATTCTCTATACAAAGGTAAAGCCAGAAGACTGTGAAGAGATTTTTGAGAGAACAATAAAGCATGGAAATATTATTCATCATCTTTTGTATAAGCAGGATGGTATTGAATATCCGAAGCAGGAAGAAATTCCATTTTATGAGAAACAGACTCGTTTAGTACTTAAAAACTGTGGACATATTGATGCAGAACATATCGAAGAATATATTGCGGTTGGAGGCTATCAATCCTTTGCAAAAGTTTTGTTTGAACAGACTCCAAATGATGTGATTGAGACTATTTTAGAGTCAAATCTTCGTGGACGTGGTGGCGGAGGTTTTCAGACTGGTTATAAATGGAAACAGGTAGCAAGGCAGCAAGAGAAAATTCGTTATATTGTTTGTAATGGTGATGAAGGTGACCCAGGTGCATTTATGGACAGAAGTATCATGGAAGGTGACCCGCATAAGATGATAGAAGGTATGCTTATTGCTGCTTATGCAGTAGGTGCACAGGAAGGGTATATTTATGTTCGTGCAGAATATCCGTTAGCTATCAGCCGTCTTCGTCTTGCCATTTCTCAGGCAGAAGATAGAGGACTTCTTGGAGAACATATTCTCGGAACAGATTTTTCTTTCCATTTACATATTAACAGGGGGGCGGGAGCCTTTGTATGTGGTGAGGGAAGTGCACTTACAGCATCTATTGAAGGAAAACGAGGAATGCCGAGAGTAAAACCGCCAAGAACAGTAGAGCAGGGATTGTTTGCAAAACCAACGGTATTGAATAACGTAGAGACTTTTGCTAATGTTCCGATGATTATAGAAAAAGGAGCAAAATGGTATCGGAGTATCGGACCGGAAAATAGTCCGGGAACGAAAGCGTTTGCTCTTACAGGAAGTGTGAAAAATACAGGACTTATCGAGGTGCCGATGGGAACTTCTTTGCGGGAAGTTATTTATGATATTGGCGGCGGAATCAAAGGAGATGCGAAGTTTAAGGCAGTACAGATTGGAGGACCGTCTGGTGGCTGTCTTATCACACCGCATTTGGATGTCAGCCTTGATTTTGATTCTTTAAAGAAGATGGGAGCAATGATTGGCTCAGGCGGTCTTGTTGTCATGGATGATAAGACCTGTATGGTAGAAGTTGCCCGTTTCTTTATGAACTTTACCCAGAATGAAAGTTGTGGCAAGTGTGTTCCTTGTCGTGAGGGAACGAAACGTATGCTTGAGATTTTAGAGCGGATTGTCGCAGGAAAGGGAACTCGGGAGGATTTAGACCTTCTTGATGAACTGGCATCTACAATTACCGATACCGCACTTTGTGGCCTTGGAAAGAGTGCTGCACTTCCGGTTATGAGTACTCTCCGACTGTTCCGCAAAGAATATGAGGAACATGTTGTAGATAAGAAGTGTGCAGCGAAGAACTGTACGGCACTGCGTCGATTTGTTATTAGTCCAGAACGCTGTAAAGGCTGTTCAAAATGTGCGAGAAACTGCCCAGTTGGTGCTATCAGTGGACAGATTAAGAAGCCATATGTTATTGATGACAGCATTTGTATTAAATGTGGAGCCTGTGAGAGTGCCTGTGCATTCCACGCTATTCATATAGAAGCATAGGAGGGGAAAGCGATGAAATATATGACCATTAATAATCAAAAAGTTGCCTTTGATGATGAAAAAAACGTGCTTTCCGTTATCAGAAAGGCGGGAATTAATCTGCCAACATTCTGTTATCATTCGGAACTTTCCACCTATGGAGCCTGTCGTATGTGTGTAGTAGAAGATGACAGAGGAAAGATATTTGCCTCCTGTTCTGAAGTGCCAAGAGACGGAATGGTCATTTATACCAATACGCCAAAGTTACAGCATCACCGGAAAATGATTTTAGAATTAATGCTTTCGGCTCATTGCAGAGAATGTACAACGTGTAAAAAAAATGGAGACTGCACGTTGCAGAATCTTGCCAAGCAGCTTGGTGTCAGCTACATTCGCTTTGAAAATAATAAACCGCAGATTCCGATTGATGAAAGTTCTGACTGTATCGTTATTGATAAAAATAAATGTATTCTCTGTGGAGATTGTGTAAGAACCTGTGAAGAAATTCAGGGACTTGGTATTTTAGACTTTGCTTATCGTGGTTCAAAAATGCAGGTTATGCCGGCCTTTGACAGGAAAATGGCCGAGACTGCCTGTGTTGGTTGTGGACAATGCCGTGTCGTATGCCCGACAGGTGCAATAACTATCAAACATAACATTCATCCAGTCTGGGAAGCACTTGCTGATAAAAATACAAGAGTTGTTGTGCAGATTGCTCCGGCAGTCCGAGTGGCGGTTGGTGATAAATTTGGTATTCCAAAAGGGGAAAACTCTCTTGGAAAACTGGTAGCAGCTCTTCGGCGAATGGGATTTGATGAAATCTATGATACTGATTTTGGAGCAGACCTCACTATTATGGAAGAATCCAAAGAATTTTTAGAAAGAGTGGAATCTGGGGAAAAACTTCCATTATTTACTTCCTGTTGTCCAGCATGGGTAAAATTCTGCGAACAAAAATATCCGGAACTTCGTGCAAATATCTCAACCTGCCGTTCTCCGCAACAAATGTTTGGAGCAGTCTTAAAAGAAGAAGCACGAAACAATAAAAAAGACACAAGGAAAACCGTTGTGGTATCTATCATGCCATGTACCGCCAAAAAGGCAGAAATTCTTTGTCCGGAACACAAAACAGAAGGCGAGCAGGATGTGGATTTCGTACTGACAACAACGGAAGTTATCCGCATGATTAAAGAAGCGGGAATTGACTTGGCACAGATGCCGTGGGAGGCAATGGATATGCCGTTTGGCTTGTCTTCCGGTGCAGGAGTTATCTTTGGCGTATCTGGCGGTGTGACAGAAGCCGTCCTTCGCCGACTTGTGGAAGACAGTGGCATGGAAGCATTAAACGAAATCAAATTTACTGGAATCCGGGGAACTGATGGTATAAAAGAAGCGGTTATCCCATATGGAGACAGACAGATTAAAATCGCCGTAGTCAGCGGTCTGAAAAATGCTGATGAATTGATTCAGAAAATAAAAAGCGGCGAGGTACAATATGATTTTGTAGAAGTCATGGCATGCCGCAGAGGATGTATGGCAGGCGGCGGACAGCCGGTACCAATTGGTGCAAGGACGAAAGCTGCCAGATATGAGGGGCTTTATCGAATTGATGATGCTTCACAGATTAAACGCTCGAATGATAATCCGATTGTGGGGGAACTTTACGAAGGGCTTTTGAAGGGAAAAGAACATAAGCTGCTTCATAACAATTCTGATTTGCCGCAGGCAAAATAGACGCCCTCAGGGAATGAAATAATCCTTATTTGTGACTTTAGTCGCTGCGGTTTGAATACTCGCTTACACACGCTCGTATCCAAACCTTGCTCCGAGACCACAAATATAGGTTATTTTATTTACTGAGAGCTGTCTTTGGAAGTTGAAGAACAGTCAGAATTTATGTTTTGGGCGAATTGATAAGAAAAGTATGAAAAATATATATTCAAATATTTGAATATATATTTTAGGACGAAAATAATAAGTGAAATACACTGGTTTTAAGATAAAAAAATCAAGGTGAAGAGTTTTTGACTTTAATGCTGGAATAAATTTTTGCCTTCTTGACATATTATTTTTAAAGAGGTAAGCTAGTTGTAAAATAGTAGATAATATATTATCTAAAATAGCTTAAAAACGGAGATTTTAGATAATATATTATCTGAAAAATGAGGATAAATATAAAAATATGAATAAGATTGAGCACAAACAAGATTGAGTATAGAATAGTGGAGCGAGAAAAGGAGATACATTGATGGAGGCGTTGGTTTGGGAAACGGCGGAAGAACTTGATATGAAGCTGGCGCAGAGGGTGCGGAATATTAGGCGGAGGAGAAAGATTTCGCAGGAGGAACTTTCTCGTATGAGTGGGGTGAGTTATGGTTCTGTGAAGAGGTTTGAGGCTACGGGGAAGATTTCATTGTTGTCGCTTACGAAGCTGGCGATGGCGTTGGATATGGCAGATGAACTTCGTGAGTTATTTACACAGGTTCCATATCGGAATATTCAGGAGGTTATTGATGAAAGAAAACGGAACACTACAAGTTTTATATGATGGAAAAGTAGTTGGAAATCTGGCGTTAATGGCAGGAAGAAAGATTGCATTTGAGTACAGTGAGGAATGGCTGGAAACAGGATTTTCTATTAGTCCTTTTTCTTTGCCGTTAAAGGAGCAGGTTTTTATACCAACAAAAGAGTATTTCGGCGGTTTATTTGGTGTTTTTGGGGATAGTCTTCCTGATGGGTGGGGTAATTTATTATTGAATCGTATGTTGCGGAAAAAAGGAATGAAGCCAGAAGAAATGACAATGCTGAATCGTTTGGCGATTGTGGGACAGTATGGAATGGGAGCATTGACGTATCGGCCGGAGGAACATTTTTCTTTTGAGCCGCAGGGATATGATTTAGATGATTTAGCATTACAGTGCCAGAAGATATTGAATACAGAGTATTCAGAAAAATTGGATGAGTTGTATCTGCTGGGAGGAACCAGTGGAGGTGCCAGACCTAAGATTATGACGGAAATTGATGGAGAAGACTGGATTATAAAGTTCCCAGCTCATGTAGACGGTCAGGATGCAGGAGGGATGGAGTATGAGTATGCTTTATGTGCGAAAGCGTGTGGAATTGATATGACGGAAGTGCGGCTTTTTCCATCAAAGAAATGCAAAGGCTATTTTGGTATTAAGCGTTTTGACAGAGAAAGAATAGTAGATGGAATAGGAACAAAAGTAAAAGCAGGAAATAAGAAAAAGAGGATTCATATGTTAACAGCAGCGGCATTGTTGGAGCTGGATTTTGAACAGCCGAGCCTGGATTATCATAGCCTTATGAAATTGACTAAGATTTTGACGAGAGATAATGAAGCTGATGTAAGAGAGATGTTTCGCAGAATGTGCTTTAATGTGTTTGCACATAATAGGGATGATCATTCTAAGAATTTCACATATTTGTACGATGAAATGAAAAAGGGATGGCGATTGAGTCCTGCGTATGACCTTACTTTCAGCAATACTTATTATGGAGAGCATACCACAATGGTAGATGGTAATGGAAGAAGTCCAGGGAAAAAGGAACTGCTGGCGGTGGGGATGCAGGCAGGTCTGGAAAAAAGCTGGTGCGAGGAAGTAATAGAAAAGATGAAAAATACGGTGGAAGAACGGTTGGAAAGATATTTATAGAGGTGGAAGTATAGTAACAATATTTAAATAGCGTATAAGAGTATCTGGAAAAAAGAATGTGACAGCCTATCTTAAGTAAAACTTAAAAATACTTAAGATAGGCTCTTTTTTTCTTTTTTCATGCCGAAATAAGGTATAATAAAATAATAAAAAATGTTTTACAAAAAAGATTCTTATTAGTATTTTTTTGTATAGAGGTTTTTATAAATCAAATAAGAAAATTCAGTAAGTGTATTGCTGGTGTATCAAATATGAAATGCAGCAATAAATACTGAGATTGGAAGATGTTTAAGAAATTATTTTAGAAAGGCAGATAGATTTGGAAGAGAATAGTTCAAGTATTTTAGTTGTGGATGATAATCCGGAGATTCGGGAGATTATACAGGTATTGCTCGGTGGTGAAGGGTATCTGGTAGAGACAGCGGGAAATGGCGTTAAGGCATTGGAGATGTTGGAAAACAGGGAGTATGATCTGATTATTCTTGATATTATGATGCCGGGAATGGATGGATACCAGACGTGCCGGAAGATGCGGGAAGAGAGTAATGCGCCGATTTTATTTTTGAGCGCGAGAACGAAGGACAGTGATAAGACATTAGGATTTTCGAGTGGCGGGGATGATTATCTGGCGAAGCCCTTTTCTTATAATGAGCTGATTAGCAGAGCGAAGGCGCTGATTCGCAGGTATCAGGTTTATAAAGGAAAGGCGGAGAAAGTAGAGACACCAAAGAATTTTTCCTGCAAGAATCTGGTTGTGGATGAGGAGACAAAAAGTGTATATTCTGATGGGCAGTTATTGGAGCTTACAGATACAGAATATGCGATATTGCTGTTGCTTTTGAAAAATAGAAGGCAGGTCTTTTCGACAGAGCGGCTTTATGAAGCAGTATGGAAAGAGAATTTCTATTATGGAGCGGAGAATACGGTCATGGTGCATATTCGAAATCTTCGAAGAAAGGTAGAAAGAGATTCTAAGAATCCGATGATTATAAAGACCTCCTGGGGAAAGGGGTATTACTGTGATTAAAAAGGTACAGACAAAGGCGAAAGGATGGAAGATTCATACGCAGTTGATGGTTCTTATTCTTTTGACGGGGCTGGCAAGCATTTTATTGTTTGAAGTTTTGTGGCTGAATAAGTGGGATATTTACGAGTATGTTCAGCAGGTTCCGGGATTCCGGGATATGTCACAGGATGAGGATTTTTGGGAAAAACTGCGGACAGAAGCTGCCAATTATAATATTCCGTCTTCTGAAGATGATAAGGCGGGAATTAAAAAGATACAGCCATTTCTTAGTCAGGGAGACAAATATACGGGCATTTATATTTATAACTTAAAAGAGGGAACCTATGTAGCAGGAAAGTTTCCGAGCGTGTTAAATAATGCGGCATTTAGTACATTTTTTGATATGGGTTATCAGCTTACCGGTGGAGAAGGTGAGGAGACATATGAGTTCCCGATGAAGTTTAAAAATGGATACGCAACGGTAATGGTGTGGTTTTATCATAGAGTGCGATTTATTTATCCATATTGTATTTTTTGTTTGACAGTCAGCATCGGATTGTTCTTCGGAGTGATTTTATTTTTCATAAAAAAGAAAATGAATATGGTTGCCTCGTTGAAGGATGAAATTTTGCGAATGGCAGCAGGTAATCTCCGAGACAGCGTGCCGGAGATGGGTCAGGACGAGATTGGAATTATCGCAGAAGAACTGGATAATCTGCGGACAGCTCTGCAGGATACTTTGGTTCGTGAAAAGGAAAGCCGCAGGGCAAATCAGGACTTGATTACAGCGATGTCCCATGACTTGAGAACGCCTTTGACAATTTTAAATGGATATTTAGAAGTACTTCGATTAAACCGAAACCCGGAAATGCATGAGGAATATCTGAATCGCTGTCTGCAAAAGACAAGTGACATCCGGGAAATGACGGACAGAATGTTTGAATATGCACTGGTATTTGAGGAGGTAGATGATCCGAAAGTCAAGGAAATACCAATAGAATATTTTAGAGATTGCATTAATGAACATAGTGACTTTATCAAGCTTGCAGGATTTCAGCCGGAGCTTGATTATACGAATGTAGAAAGATGGATTACTGGTGATAAAGGAATGATAAAAAGAATATTCAGTAATCTTTTTTCAAATATTCTGAAGTATGGAGATAAGTCGGTTCCAGTAAATATAAAAGGCTGTTTTACAAAGACAACGTATATACTTATAATGTCGAACGGTATTAAGCAGCAAAGTACAGGAGTGGAAAGTAATCATATCGGTTTAATGAGTGTGGAAAAAATGATGCAGCAGCTTGGGGGAAAGAGTTCATTTTCGGAGGAAAATGGATTGTTTTCTGTGAGATTGGAGTTTCATTTGACAGCATATGGAAGAGTTGACAGACCAGAGACTTACGCAGGAAATAATGCAGGAATTATTTAAGGGAAAATCAGTTCTGACTCAAAATAAAAAGCCTTGAGAGAAAATCAAGAAGATTTCACAAAATGTTCACAATTTTTTAGCACTCAACACTTGACGTGGCTAATAATAGGTGTTATATTACAGCTAGAACAAAGGAGAGGACATAAAGAGATAAGAAAAAGAGTTCCAAACCAAAGTTCAGAAAAATCATTTCAACATAGTCGAAAGAAAGATGCTTCCGATTTGCTGAAGACAGTAAAAGAGTTTGAAAGGAGGAATGACTTATGATGATGCCTAGTATTTTTGGAGAGAATTTATTTGATGATTTTGATAGCTGGTTTAGTGACCCGGTTGAAAAGAGATTTTTCGGTAAGAAGAATCCATTGTATGGAAAACATGCAAAGAACCTTATGAAGACAGATGTAAGAGAGACAAAGAATAGTTACGAAGTAGACGTTGATCTTCCAGGATTTAAGAAAGATGAGATTAAGCTGGAACTTGACAATGGATATCTTACCATTTCTGCTGCAAAAGGTTTAGATAAAGATGAGACTGACAAAGAAACCGGTAAGTATATCCGCCGTGAACGTTACGCAGGTAATTTATCAAGAAGCTTCTACATTGGAGATGTAAAGCAGGAAGATGTGAAAGCTGCATTTAAGAATGGTATTTTAAGTATCAGCGTTCCGAAAGAAGATAAGAAAGCAAAAGAAGAGAAGAAATATATTACAATCGGTGAATAATTCCTTAACGTTTATTGAGAATCGAATAAAAAACTTGAAAATAAAGTTTAATAAAACAACAGATGACCGAAAGGAACTCTGATGAAATATAAGTGAACAGGTTAATAATACAGGTGAGGATTTTAAAGCAGAATTAGTAATGAAATTAGTAGCTTGAATAATAGATTAAAATATAATTTTTTAAAATTGATTATTTAAGAATCCGTTATTTAGGATTTTATTTGAAGGGAGAAATGACTTATGATGATGCCTAGTATTTTTGGAAATAATTTTGTAGATGATGTATTTGATGATATGTTCCCATTCGCAGGAAATTATACAACTGCTAACTATGATTTGATGAAGACTGATGTAAAAGACGCTGGTGACCATTACGAACTTGAGATGGAAATGCCGGGAGTTGAAAAAGAGAACATCAAAGCAGAACTGAAAGATGGTTACCTGACTGTTACCGCACAGCAGAATACTAACAAAGATGAGAAAGATAAACAGGGTAACTACATCCGTAGAGAAAGATATAGCGGAAGCTGCCAGAGAAGCTTCTATGTTGGTGAAGGTGTAAAACAGGAAGATTTGAAGGCTGCATTTAATAATGGAATTTTAACGGTAGCAGTTCCAAAAGAAGTGCAGAAACCAGTGGAAGAAAAACAGTATATTACTATTGAATAGTGATTTTTTAAAATAGACAGACGAAAATAGAACCCTCATACCGTCCTATCTGTGACTTTCGTTGCGATGTGTTGAATAGTCGCCCCTATACTCGCATCCAACACTTGCTTCCAGTCCACAGATAAGACGATATGGGGGTTTTATTTTCTGTTTTTTCATAAATTTGAAATCACTATTCAAGGTTGGTGGATTTGAGGGTGTCTGTCTATTTAATGAGTCGAATCAGCAACCTTTTGGAAAAGAGTTCTTACCGGATGTTTTAATTTGGTTTTTAAGGTGGATATATTTTCATTTTGCAATTCGATAGCTTTTTCTAATTCAAGGATATGTTGTTGCATATCTTCATTTTCCTTTCTTAAAGAAATAGTAGTGTTGCCGAGGACACGGATAATATCCTCGCACATATGTCTGGAATCCCATTCCCATTTTTTTATGTTTTTGAAATTCGTTTTAAATAAATCTTCTAATCTGTCCATCATTCGGTTGTTTGCCTGGATCATAGCATCTAATTCCTTAAAAGGAGTGGTATATTCTATACGTTTAGCCAGATTACCATCGGTCCCAATCTTGTCGGCAGTATCCTTGACTTTTTTCATAGGGATAGTCAGCCGGGAAGAAATAATAGCAATAAGTAAAAAGCCGATAAAAGCAATTATAAAAGTAAATGTATAGGAAACGTATTTCATTGTTTTATATTGGCTGTCAAAATCAGATGCCTTTCCGATATTTCTTACAATAACAAGGAATCTTTTATTTGTTATTGTATCTTTTATTAAGTATGGGCGATCGTAAATATAGTAATAATCGGAAGAACATTTTACTTTTTGAAAACGCCGCTTATTAACAGGGATATTTTTTAATTTTTTATCTGGATAGTGACCACGGAAAAAATCTCCCTGACTGTCAAAAATAATTTTTTGTACATGATCTTCTTCAAAAATAAAATTTTTATTTACAAATATTTTTCCATTTCGTACATCAATATTGAGAAAATCATAGCGTGTTTCTTTTCTGATTTGCCGTCGGATGTCAAAATAAATGGTTTTATTTGAGAAGTATGAAATAAAAAGAATCATAATAATCGCCATGATAAAAATAATAGCGGAAAAACGTATAGAAATATAATGAGTAATAGCAATTTTTTTATTTTGTTTCATGATTTCTCCTCTATTTCTGATAAAATAAATGTGCATTAATCAGGCTCAGTTAACATATATCCGATTCCACGAACTGTCTGAATGAGTTTTACATCAAAATCATCATCAATTTTTTTGCGGAGATACCGAATGTACACATCGATAATGTTAGATTCACCCTCAAAATCAAGTCCCCACGCATTGGATTCAATCTGTAAGCGGGAAAGAGCGATGTTTTTATTTCTTACCATGTATTCTAAAATAGCGTATTCCTTTGGGGAGAGTTCAATATCTGTGCCTGCTCGTGTTACCGATTTTTTATCCGTATCTATAAGTAGATCAGCACATTCGTAGGTAGTTCCGTGTTCCTGTGGGCTACGCTTTATGATAACACGAAGTCTTGCGAGAACCTCCTCAAAAGAAAATGGTTTTACAACGTAATCATCGGCACCGAAATCAAGACCAGTTACAATATCCTCTGTCTGGTCACGGGCAGTCAGAAACATAACTGGTGTTTCAATTTTCTGACTGCGAATCTCTTTTAAAACTTCAAATCCATCTTTACCAGGAAGCATGGCATCCAGCAAAATAGCATCATAACTTTCTTCTGTAATATAATAGACAGCATCATTGCCGTTAAAGCAGGAATCAACAATGTATCCTTCTGCCTGAAGATGCTTTGCAATAATGTGATTTAAGTCTGGTTCATCTTCAACTACAAGAATTTTCATAAGTTTTTCCTTTCTTAATTTTAATGAATTACTATGATTTAATCATAACAGATTTCTTGAAAATAAAGAAATAATATCATAAGAATATTAAAAAAAGATTAAAGGTAGAAATTTGTACATAACATGCAATTTGTATGTAAAATTCTTGTAATACATGAAACGCTATGTTAGAATAATTAAATTAGAAAATTATGAGGAAATCTCAGGTAATTCAATTGCTGAGGATTTTACATTTAAAGAGATGTACTATCAGAGAATTTCGGCACTTGTTTTGTCGATTGATTCTCTGAAAATATATAGGAATTTAAAGGAGGTTTAGGAAAGCGATGAAGGGATTGTTTATCATTAATCCATCTTCTGGAAGACAGAATTTTATTGACAAGATTAAGGAGATAGCAGGAATGCTGGTCATTGACCAGATATGCAATACTATTGATGTTTTCTATACAGAAAAGCAGGACGATGCTCTGAATAAAGCGGCAGCTCTGGAAAAGGGACAGTATGACTTTGTAGTTGCTGTTGGAGGAGACGGAACGCTTAATGAGGTGATTAATGGTGTTGTACTTAGCCAGAGTAACACTCCGGTTGCAGTTATTTCGGCAGGAACGGTTAATGACTTTGCAACTTATCTGAATCTTCCACAGACACCGAAGGAATTCTGTGATATGATAGCAGATTTTAAGCTTAAAAAGGTAGATGTCGGTAAAGTTAATGAAAAATATTTCATTAACGTAGTAGCGGCGGGTCTTTTATCTGATACTGGATTTAAAGTATCAAAAGATAAAAAGGCAGTAATGGGTAAACTGGCGTATTATTTAGAAGGAGCGGCAGAACTTCCAAAGCAGTTCGGAAAGAGCTGGAAGATGAAGTTTATCACAGACAATAAGACGGTAGAAGAAGAGATTCTGTTATTTATGGTTGCAAACTCACAGAGCGTAGGAGGTTTCCGTGAGATTGCGCCATTGGCATCTGTTTCAGATGGATTATTTGATATTATCATTATAAAGAAAATGGACATTTTCCAGATGCTTCCGCTTATGCTTTCTATTCTGCAGGGTGATCATGTAAATCATCCATCTGTGGAGTATATCCAGACAAAGAAGCTGCATATTGAGAATCTGTCTGGGGAAGAAGTCAAAGTAGACTACGATGGAGAGGAACTGCCAGAGGGATTCCCAGTGGATATCAGTATAATACCGCAAGCAATAAATATTGTGGTTCCTAAGTAAATTTGGGATTGCTGCAGGCAAGGTAGACACCCACAGAAAGAGAAATAACCTATATTTGTGACTTTCGTCGCTGCAGGTTGAATGTTCGCTTAACCGCTCGCATCCAACCTTTGCTCCCAGGCCACAAATATAGGTTATTTCTCTTTCTGCGAGCTGTTTGTTGGCTGTTGGAGAATCTGTAGCTGGATTACTATAAGAATTAGAATTTGATTAGGAATCAGGGAGAAATTTGCGGAGGCGTCGGGAGGTAGTGATTTTAAAATCTTAATAGTAGATATCAGCTTTAATCCCCCTCACCAACACACTTTATAAAGCAAATCAAAATTGCTTTGGGGAAATTATGAATTCCAATTTCTGATTTTACTCCAGCGGCCACTGTCAGAAACCTTGTCTCTTCGGTCAGTTCCAGAAAAACAGAAGTTACAAAATAATAGTTGCAAAGGAACTCATTCTGCTTTATAATAGACAAGAATATTGATTCGTTGCGATGAGAGAAGCTACGGTATGAATGTTTTTCAGAGAGCTGATGGTTGGTGAGAATCAGCAGGCGGAAGTACCTTTCCACTTTTTGAGCATTGATGAAAGTCAAAGGCTGGTATCCTTTAACGTACCAATGAGTGGCTGTTATGGCTTTATATGTTTATACATTTTGATATATTTAGATATAATGTATTCTGGTATGATTTGATATGTGTCAGATATATTTAAATAATATAGATGTGTTTGAATATGTTAGCAAGGACAGCAATTTGGGTGGCAACACGGAATTCTTCGTCCCATGAGTGAGGGTAGAAGGGTTCTTTTTTTTGTTTGTAACTATTTAAAGCAAAATATTAATAGTTTTTGATAGTTATGTCGATATTAATATTTAAATGAAACCCAGAATATTTTCTAACGTATTTTCGAAATTTTAGCCGCAAAAGTAAGAGGGAAAGACTTCGGGAATATTCTAACAAAACAGGAGGATATTGATAATGTTAGATTTAAAATTTGTCAGAGAAAATCCAGAGGTTGTAAAACAGAACATCCGTAATAAGTTCCAGGATGAGAAGCTTCCTTTAGTAGATGAAGTAATTGAGTTAGATGCACAGAGAAGAGCAACTCAGCAGGAAGCAGATGATTTAAGATCAAACAGAAAGAAGATTTCTAAACAGATTGGTGCGTTAATGGCACAGGGCAAAAAAGAGGAAGCTGACGCTGTAAAAGAGCAGGTTACTAAGAATGCAGAGCGTCTTGCAGAACTTGAAAAGTTAGAGGCAGAGCTTGGAGAAAAGGTTAAGAAAATCATGATGATTATTCCTAATATCATTGATCCAAGTGTTCCAATCGGTAAAGATGACAGCGAAAACGTTGAAATTCAGAAATATGGCGAGCCATTTGTTCCTGATTTTGAAGTTCCATATCATACAGATATCATGGAAAGATTTGATGGAATCGATTTAGACAGCGCAAGAAAGGTAGCTGGTAATGGATTCTATTATTTAATGGGAGATATTGCGAGACTTCATTCTGCAGTAATTTCTTATGCAAGAGACTTCATGATTGACAGAGGATTTACTTACTGTGTACCTCCTTTCATGATTCGTAGTAACGTAGTTACAGGTGTTATGAGCTTTGCAGAGATGGATGCAATGATGTACAAAATCGAAGGTGAAGATTTATACTTAATCGGAACCAGTGAGCATTCCATGATTGGTAAATTCATCGACACTGTTTTACCATCTGATACACTGCCAAGAACATTAACATCTTATTCTCCATGTTTCCGTAAAGAAAAAGGTGCACACGGAATCGAAGAACGTGGTGTATATCGTATCCACCAGTTCGAAAAGCAGGAAATGATCGTTGTATGTGAGCCAGAAGACAGCAAGATGTGGTTCGATAAGTTATGGCAGAATACCGTAGATTTATTCCGTTCTATGGACATCCCTGTCCGTACACTTGAATGCTGTTCCGGTGATCTGGCAGACCTTAAAGTAAAATCTATCGACGTAGAAGCATGGTCTCCACGTCAGAAGAAATACTTCGAAGTAGGAAGCTGTTCTAACTTAGGTGATGCACAGGCTAGAAGATTAAAAATCCGTGTAACAGGTGAAAAAGGTAAATACTTTGCTCACACATTAAATAACACAGTAGTAGCACCACCTCGTATGTTAATCGCTTTCCTTGAGAATAACTTAAATGAAGATGGTTCTGTAAGAATCCCAGAAGTACTTCGCCCATATATGGGAGGAAAAGAAGTTCTTACTCCAGTAAAATAAATTCGGGTTGCCGTAGGCAGGGAAGACGAAACCTGAAATAAAGCATATCTGTGACTTTAGTCGCTGCGAGTAGAAGTCTTCTAGGAAAAGCCCCGTATTAAAAGTTATTGATTTTGACTCAGTTGTACAAAACACAAAGGTGTCAAAATCAATAACTTTTAATACGGGGCTTTTCTAATATTAGATTACTCTCTCGCAGCTCCGAGGCCACAAATATAGATTATTTTATTTAATGTGTGCGTCTCCCTTTCCTGCTGCAACCCAGAATTATTTCTTCTTCCTCCGAGAAATTCGATTTTTTCTGCGTTTCTCCAGCTCATGTCTGTGAATCAGGTGCATGATCAGGATAATAAGAATAACTGCGACTAAGAGTCTCAAGGAGAATTCAATTCCTTTATGTATAGCATCTTTTCTTTTTGATGCTACAGGGGCAGTTTTTAAGTTATCGTCTACGGTTTTGCCTTCCTGATAAGCTTTTCCCTGTTTAGAAGTTGTGTCATAGGTAACTTCTGTCTGTCCAAGTTTTTTGCCATCACAGGAGATTACGATGTAACCAAGGCGGCCAGTTTTTTTATCTTCATCGAGTTTAAAAGCGGTTTTTAAATCAGATTCATTAAAGTCTTTTTTTACAAGAACAGAGAAGTTTTTGTTATAAACAGAGTTTAAAAGCTGAATCTGGTCGAGCTTTGAAGAGTCAATGGAGGTATTTGCTGTCATGGCAGTTTTTAAACTGAAATCAGTAAGCGGAGTTACGGATTTTACCTGATTAAAAGCCCACTTGAATAAGTTAGCAGTATCTGTGTAGCTTTTGTCTGCACCGTAGTCTTTTAAAATGACGCAGATAAGTTCTACATTATCTTTCTTTGCGTAAGTGACTAAGGTATTGAGGGCAACCTGAGTGAATCCAGTTTTTGCTCCTTCTGCATATTTGTAGTAGTAGTCACTGTTTTCGCGAAGAATTTTAGCGTGATTCCACAGCTCTAAAGTATCTTTTAAAGTGTCACTTTTCTTTAAGGTGTAGGAAATGGTTCCGGAAATTTTACGGAATTCCTCATGCTTCATGGCTTCTTTTAAGATAAGGCCCATATCGTGAGCTGTTGTGTAATGTTCTTCATTTGGAAGTCCATGAGGGTTTTTGAACTGTGTGTTGGTACAGCCTAATTCTTTGGCGCGCTTTGTCATAAGCTTTGCAAATTCTGTTGTGGAACCGGAAATGTGCTCTGCGATAGCGGCAGCGGCCTCATTAGCGGATACAAGCATTAATGCATAAAGACTGTCTTCTACAGTAAGCTTGGCACCAACATTAATTCCAGCGGTACTGCTACCTGCCTCAATTCCGTTAACTGCAGCATTGGAGTAAGTAATAACATCACTCATTTTGCAGTTTTCAACAGCGAGTAAAGCGGTCATAACTTTAGTGATACTGGCAGGATATCTCTTGGTGTCTGCCTCTTTTCCATAAAGAATCGTTCCGGTATTGGCATCCATGACAACAGCAGATTCTGCTACGATATCTGGTGCACCGTTTAAATTGGAAATTCCATAGGAAGCACCAGCCTGTACTTTTGAAGTATCGGTCTGCGCTTCGGAGGTGTCAGCCTGTGTTTTTGAGGTATCCGTCTGTGCCTCGGAAGTGCCAGTCTGCGTTTTAGAAGCAGTGGCAGTAGTTGCCGCGGCAAAGGAATTCACACAAAAGCTTAAGGCCAATGTTAGTGTCAATATAAACGTAAGTATTCGTTTCATTGTTAAATCTCCTTTTTATTTTGCCCTGGAGCATTTTTCAAACACGCTCTATCATGCAGTATTATTAATATGCTGATATACTATTGGGCTAAGTCTTTGAGTTCTATTCGGTCATTTCAGACCTTGCCTCTCATTGTATCCTACTTCCATAGAAAAAGCAAAAATTAATTGCAAAAATAATGTCCAGCGATTAGAATAATACTGTATGTCTAAAATTGCGTATAGATATAGAAGAAAATATATTAAGATAGATGGGGAGAATTAAATGAGATTAAGAAATGTAAAAGGTTCAAGAGAACAGATTGCAGCGAATGAATATACAATTAAAGACGCAGAGCAGATTAAAGGCCAGTGGAAAGATTATTTCCAGGATGGTAAGCCGATTCAGTTAGAAATTGGAATGGGAAAAGGTAAATTCCTTATGCAGTTAGCAGAAAAGAATCCTCAGATTCATTATATTGGAATTGAAAAGTATTCCAGTGTTTTGGTCAGAGCATTAGAGAAAATGGAAGAGAATCCTTTAGAGAATCTTCATTTTATTCGAATGGATGCAGAGAATATTGTGAATGTATTTGAAAAGGGTGAAGTAGATCAGATTTACCTGAATTTCTCAGATCCGTGGCCGAAAGACCGTCATGCAAAGAGAAGACTTACTTCCAGACAGTTTTTAGAGCGTTATCATAACATTTTAAAGGAAGAGGGAAGAGTTATCTTTAAGACAGATAACAGACCATTATTTGATTTTTCTTTAGAAGAAGTAAAAGAAGCAGGATGGACACTTGAGAAATCTACATTTGACCTTCATCACAGCGAATATGTTGAGGGCAATATCATGACAGAATATGAGGAAAAGTTTGTGGCAAAAGGTAATCCGATTTGTATGCTTCAGATTTTTTTACAGGAAGATAAATAACAACATTCCCTGTCTTTATCATAAGATAAAACAGGGGTGGAATTTTATGAATTTTAAAGAGAAAATGTGCTGGAATATTCAGCGAAAGAGCCTTTGTAATAGAGGAATCTGGCGGTGTCTGTGTAATTTCTGCCAGAGCATTTCAGAGGTATGCAGAATTTTAAATGGCAAATAATTTACTTTACGATAAATGAAAGGATTTTATTTATGAAAAAGATTGTAGCAATCGATTTAGACGGAACATTATTACATTCTGACTGTACGATTTCTTCTTATTCAAAAGAAGTAATTGCGGAAGCAGTAAAGAATGGAATTATGGTAGTTCCAACATCAGGAAGAAGTTTTCGAAGTATTAAGAATCAAGTGCAGGATATCGAAGGTGTAAAATACTGCATCTGTGCAAATGGAACATTGGTTGGAAATATTCAGACAGAGGAATTGCTTCACAATTGCAAGATACCACAGCATTTGGTTTATGATATTTATAAAGAAGTAAAGGAAAGACATGGTTTTATAGAACTTTACTGTGACAATGATGCCTATGTGGAAAAAGATACAGCTCCGATTATTTATGATACTAAGATGGGAAAAGATTTCTGTGACAGTATGTTATCTACAGATGTAATTGGCCTGTCCTATGATTTGCTTTTGCGCCGTGGAACAATGCGTATCAATAAGATACATGTTGCATTTCCAGATCCACAGGAATTAAGAGAATTTGCTGCAAAAACAGCAGAAAACAAAAATCTTATGGTAACATTTCCTAGCGAATATAACATGGAAATCTTCCCAAGTGGCTGTAATAAAGATGTGGGAATCCGTATCCTTGCTGAAAAATATAACATTGCACACGAAGATACGGTTGCTATCGGAGACAGTGATAATGATGTGGCGATGATTGAGTATGCACATATTGGAATTGCCGTAGCAAATGCAATGGAAGTATTAAAGGAAAAAGCAGATTACATCACCAAATCAAATGATGAAGATGGACCTGCGATTGTACTTAAAAAAATACTTGAAAAATAAAAAATAATGCTTGCAATCTATGAAAGGTTGTTATATAATAGTCCTTGTCGTTGAGAGATACGAAAACAAAACACAAGGATATGCGCTTTTAGCTCAGTTGGTAGAGCAGCGGACTCTTAATCCGCGTGTCCAGGGTTCGAGCCCCTGAAGGCGCATTACAAAGTACCGTTTTTGGGATTTAGACCTGGGGATGGTGCTTTTTTTGTTGTATAAGAATTAAGCTTATGTCGATACATCCCCGATTTACGATGGAAGACCGACCGATAGTATAAAAACCGTGGCAGATCAGATAAAAAAAGAAGAAAAAACACATATGCCGAAACAATTTAATTTCTGGATTGTGGCATCAGGAGATGCCGCCAGGAAGATTTGTAATTATTTGTCTAAACAGGTTATCTATATGAGAAATAATCAATATAAGAAAACGTTCTACACGTTGCAAAGGGAAATGTTGCTGACAGGAGAGGTGTAGAGCGGAGGAAGGTAAATAGATAAACATTTGAAATATTTTAATTTTAAGATGAGGGGCGTTTGGAGTAAGATATACTATAAAGAATAGCATAAAGCACTGTTTTGGAAATTTAAATCCAGGACGGTGCTTTTTTATTATATAGAGTGTGTTTGAAAAAATAAAACTATTCGATACAAAAGTTTTGAAAAATTTTTTTTAAATTAGTGAACCTTTTTGCAGTTTGCTTCGTATAAGAGAGTGAAAAGAAAAATAATTAGGAAATAAAAAGGACTCCGGGGGTGTAATAGTTAAAAATAAAGGAAATTAAAAACAATAAACAAAAGTAAAAAGAAAGAGAGGATGCTAAATATGAAACAGAGAACAATGAAAATAACAAAAAATATAATATGCATGACCAGTATTCTGGTACTATTTATTTTGATTAAACCAACAAAAGTATATGCCTTTTCCATGAATGAGGCCAGAAATTCACCAGTACTTACAAGTCAATACAGAACAACAAGATTAAGAAATGAATATGACGTAAAATTATTTCAGGTACATATGCCAAAATCTGGTTGTTTCAGAATAACTTTAAGACCCAATGCTGTTGCAGATGAGAATGACATAGGACATGGATGGAATCTTAAAATCTATCGCAAGGACGATTTGAAAGAACCAGTTAAGCAATATTGGCAGATTGAGAATAAGATGGTTACAGAGAAACTTGTTTTGACATCGGGAACATATTATATAGAAGTAAAATCTTATAGTGAATATGGAATGTCACCTATAATGGTACCTTTTGATATAAAGGCTGATGTTGTTTCTGAAAATAACTGGGAGCAGGAGAATAATAATACTTTTAAAAAAGCAAATAAAATCTTTATCGGAAAAAAATATCAGGGAACTTTGTTTGATGATATAGATGAAGACTGGTTTAAACTAGTTGCTCCAAATACAGGGAGAATTACAGCAACCTTAAACTGTGATCCGGATACAGATGTAAATGATGTTGGAGACGGATGGGATGTATCTGTTTATTCAGCAAGCGATATTAATACGGAAATAGTAAAAGAAGAGGGGATAATAACGAAAGGCTCTGTTAGATTTAATGCGGTAAAGGGAAGGACATATTATATTTATGTACACAGTTATCATTATTCTTTTCCAGAAGGTTACACTTATCAGTTAGCGACTTCTTTTAAAGGACCAAAAGCAACTCCAGCCAAAAAGACTACAAACACATCGAAAAAACCAGTGAAAATGGTAACAGGTGTTTCTTTGAAAGTAAAGAAAAAGAAAATAAACATTCGTTTTAAGTTAGTATCAAATGTCTCTAAATATCAGATTATGTACAGTACAAAAAAATCTTTTAAGAATAAAAAGGTTGTAACAGTAAGAAGTGGAAATGTGACTATAAAGAAATTAAAAAGGAAAAAGACCTATTTTATCAGGGTACGGGCTATCAGCAAAAATGGAAAAGCTGGTGCGTGGAGTGTAGTGAAAAAAGTGAGAGTGAAATAATATTTCTGAATCACTATTTTTAGAGAAAATCTTAAGATGTAATGCAAAAGAAAGGATGAAAAGACATGAAGAAAAGAACAAAATTTTATGCATTGTTACTTGCAATGGTATTATCGTTAACACAGATGATCGGAGCAGCAGTTCCAGTTAAAGCAGCAACGAAGGAATGTTCGCATGGTTATACTTTGGTGAATGGTATCGGTATACGTATGCATGAATGTGGCGAGTCCGTATGTATTACCTGTTATCATGGACATTCTAAACGTGTAGTTATTCCGAAAACTTTTAAGTTAAATGGGAAAAATCTTCCGCCAACACAAATTGATTGGGCTGATTGTGGTTTCTCTGAAAATGGGGTAAAAGAAATTGTGATTCCAGATACATTAGATTATTTGGGATATTGGGATGAAGATGAAGTTAACACAAGCTATAAAGATATTACATTTTTTGTCCATAAGGGAAGTAAGGCAGCAAAAGCTGTACAGGCAGAAGGCTATAAATATAGATATTTAAACGACAATTCCAAACCACAGCCAGTAAAAGGCACAACAATAAAACGAACCATCAGAATCCAGAATCTGGCCAAAATCACATGGAAAAAAGTAAAATGTGATAAATACGAAATTAGATATTCTCAGAAAAAGAATATGAAAAACGCAAAGAAAGTAAACTGTGGCAAAAATAAAACATCACTTGTCATTAAAAAGTTAAAAAAGAATAGAAAATATTATGTACAGATTCGAACAAAATCAGGAAAGAAATATTCTGCATGGTCAAAGGTAAAGACAATTTCAAAACGATAAAATGCAGAAAAACAGGAAAGACCTCCTTGCACTGTTTTGGGGAAATAAGTATACTATTATCGGGCAACCATCTGGAAAATACGTTTTCCAGATGGTATTTAATGATTGTATTTAATAAATTTACAGGAAGTTATAAGGAATTATAGGACTTGTAAAAATACCGAGGAGGAAGCATATTGAATCTGATTTTTGACTTAGATGATACACTTTATAATCTTATGGGACCATTTGAACTGGTTCACAAAAAATTATATGCAGACAAGACGGATGCAGACTGTACGCAGTTGTTTATGCAGTCCCGTGTTTATTCGGATGAGATTATGGAGGCAGAGAAGAAGGGATTAATTCCGCACGAAGATTGTTTTTATGAGCGTGTGAAAAGGACATACCATGATGTGGGAATTGAGATGAGCAGAGAGGATGCGGATATTTTTGAGCAGTTATATCGTTCCTTTCAGAAAAAGATTACACTTGGTAATGGAGTAGAGGGATTTCTTGATTATTGTAAAAGTAATGATATTTTTATTGCGATTCTCACAAATGGCAGACCAGAACCACAGTATGCAAAGGTAGTTGCGCTGGGGTTACATAAATGGTTTGATGATGAGCATATATTTATTTCTGGCGGTATTGGATATCAAAAGCCAGATCCACAGGCATTTAAATATGTTGAGAATGCATATGCATTAAATCCAGAAGAAACATGGTATGTTGGGGATACCTATGAGGCAGATGTTGTCGGTGCAAATACAGCAGGATGGCATACGATATGGTTTAATCACCGAAATAGGGAGTGTCCGGAAAAAAAACGGGCAGATATTACAGTAAAGAGTATAGAGGAATTAAAAGAAGTTATTAGAGGACAGATCGGATAAAATCGGATAAGGGCAGGAAGGTATGTATTGTAGAAGTTGCAGAAAATGGTTTCCAAATAATATTTTGTTTTGCGATATCTGTGGAAAGCCATTAGTTAAAGATTTAGATATATATGGAGAGAACTTTTTTAATGGAGATGTTCAGGCATTTGATTATATTTACCAGAATAGTTATAACTGGGTAGCAGGGGAAGTAAGAAAAATGTTTCTGGCTAATTCATCAGAGGTGGAGGACTGTGTTCAGGAAATTTATCTTCTCTTATATCGAAAAATCAAATACTATGATCCTCGCCAAGGTAGTTTTAGTGCATGGTTTAATGCGCTGGTGCGAAACAGAATTTATGATTATGGAAGAAAGTTAGCAGGAAATAGAGAAATTCTGCCGGAGACCAGCCAGCAATATTTTAAAGAGATAACAGATAGAAATGTTTATATTAACCCAGAAGCAAGAATAGAATATGCAGAGCGGGAGCAGATTCTTGATGAAATTCTCGATGATATTGGAGAGGGACAGCGCATATGTATCCAGATGTATTATAACGACGGATTAAAAATAAAGGAAATCGCACAGATATTAAATATTAGTGAGGGAACTGTAAAAAGCAGAATACATAACGGATTGAAGAAGTTAAATACGAAGGTGGATGAGATGCAGAAAAGGGGACTCTACACATTTCGTATGCTTCCTCTTGGATTCCTTTTATGGCTCTTATCCAGAGACGATTGCAGTGCAAAAGAAGATTACAGAGCATTATACCATGCCAGAACTCTGGCTGGGCAAAACGTTTTACAGAATGCGCCAATGGCTGCTGGAAATAAAGCTGCCGGAATTAAAATGGCTGGAAGAAATCAAAATGTTGTAAAACATGCAAGTATGCAGCAGGCAGGTCAGGCAGGTGCAAAGCATGCTGCGATAAATCATGCGGCGAGGACAGCTTCCAGAGCTGGAGGCAAAGCGATAAAAGCTGGAATGGTAAAAGCTTTAGCCGGTGGTATTACTGCGGCGGTCATAGGAAGCGGTGTATTTATTGGAGGCAAAGCATTAAAGCAACATCAGGGCGATAAGAAAGTAATCACTTCTGGTCAGGAATATAGTACGCAGGAAGAAAAAGAGGGAACACCGGACAGCTCGGTGAAAGAATTTGTGGATGATAATCAGGCATTTATTAAAGAAATATTGGCTCTGGAGGCAGAAGTACCAGAAGGTACTGAATTCCAGACGGATATAAATGAAAATGTCAGGAGTGTGGTATATACTTCTTTGGGATTATTGTGTGATAATAAGTCTTTTGGTGAGGAAGCTACAAATATATATGATGCGGTACCAGAGGAAAGTATTGTGGATTATAATAATAATGATGATGGTGAGGGAACGATATCTGTCGAAGAGAGTGGATTTGAAAATATGAGACAGTTTCTTGGATGTAAAGAAACGATTGGGTCATTAAGTGCTACGAGTAGCGAAGAATTTCTATGTCAGGATGGAGAAGTAAGAGCAGAGGGCTTAAGCCCATCGTCAGATATGCAGTCATCCATTAAGGATATTGTGTATATTCCTCTTTCTAATGGGGATGAACGAGCAATTTTTACAGAACAGATTATACAGGATGAAATAGACGGCATTGGTACAGCGGTGATAACAAAAGCAGATAATGATCTGGGTGTACAATTGAAAAGTTATAATATTGTTGCAGACTCCGACAAGATAGACCAGTTACTGGGAAGTGTAGCTGTCCTCGGAAAACAGCTGGGAAGTGATGGAAAACTATTTAGTGGTAATATGACAGAGATGTCTGATGAGTCCAAAATACATGCACTTATAGATTCTGTACGGGGATATTGTTATACTGAGCCTAATGATGAGGATATTTACGCTAATAGGGCAGAAAGCCTGGTTTATAAGCCAGTATTTTCCGAGGATGATATAAAAAGCAATACAGAAAAATCTATTATTGTAAAAGAAGATGCATTCGATGATTATCTGGCACTTGTAGACTATGATGGAACGATTGATGATATAGTAGCGAATAAAGCGTTACAAAATAAATATAATTGTAGTATAAAGAGAAACGGTACGAATATAGAATTCACTTTTTCAGGAGAGTTTGAAATGACCTATTGGTGGGTAGAAACGGATATGATTGATCAAATTAATAAAGATGGATTTAAGATACTCAAAAATGGAAAAATAGAAGTGGATTGTCTGTTATATACTTCACATGCAACAGAACCTGATCCAGGAGTGGAATACAAGGCAACGCTGTCATTAAATGAGGATGGTTCTGGAATGAAATTAGAAAATCTAGAGCGTGTTTGAAAAATGCTTTCTGGCAATCCGACTACTACTATTCTCAGCGGAGTCTCCGTTGCTACGCAAATTGGAAATTGTAAAATTCGACACATTAAAAGGTAATAAGTGGTTATATATTTACCAAAATAAAACGTGTAATTTTTTATAAATATGAAAGGTTTTTTTCTTAAAAAATTAAGATTGTGCGAAAAAGTCCATTTACAACGAGCAGAATTGTGATATAATAAACGAAGTTCAGGCAAATGTTGAGAATTATAATCAATAAGTGCTTGCACAATTATTTTAGAAAATCAGCACAGTGTTTTCACAGAAATTTTCTTGTCTACCTGTTTGTAATTGGTTGTGAACATAATCTATTTGATACAGCCAGATAAAAACCTTTCTGTCTAACTGATGTTCAAAGTTCTATTCAGCCTGTTATCTAGTTTTATGTAGCAGGTTCTTTTAACTTTTATTTTCTATTATCTAGAGTTTATTTTACCTATTTAAAATTAAACATTAGAGCGTGTTTTAGTATGCTCAGGGAAGCGCATAAAAAATAAGAAGAATTTACAAAAAGTACTATGTCTTGTAAATCAGGGCATGTTTTTTTGTTGTGGAGATTTTTATGAAAGAGAAGAAGAAAAGGTTCAAGCATGAGCATGGAAGCAGCTTTTCGGTAGATTATTATGCGTATGCATCACATATGAGAAGCTGGAATGCAGGCTTTAAAGTTCTGTTTTCTATTATTAGTCTGCTTATATGTATTGCATGCAATAATCTGTTTGTTTCGCTGGCAGTTATTTTCTTTATGGGATTTTTGACGGTGGCTGTTGGTGGACTGGATTTACATCATTACATTACGATGCTGCTTGTTCCGATTGTATTTTTAATTTTTGGAACAATAGCGATAGCGATTGGATTTTCGATGCGTCCAGTAGGACAGTATCATGTTCATTTTTTGAATTTATTTTACATTTACTGGTCAAAGGCAAGCTTGCTTAAGGCTGGAGGTCTTGTGTTTAAGGCATTGGGAGCTGTGAGTGCACTTTATATGATGACACTTACTACACCGCTGAGTGAAATTATTGCAGTCTTGAGAAAAGCACATATTCCAAAGCTGATTATTGAGCTTATGAATATGATTTACCGTTACATTTTTATTATGATTGATACACACAGCCGCATGAAGAATTCAGCAGAGTCACGTCTTGGATATTGTGATTTTAAGACTTCCTGTTATTCATTTGGCCAGGTTGCAAGTAACTTGTTAGTTGTGTCATTGAAAAGAGGAAATAATTATTACAATGCGTTAGAAGCACGTTGTTACGATGGGGATTTACGATTCCTTGAAGAAGAGAAGCCGCTAAAAGCAGGACCGATTGCGATGGCAGTTATTTTTATTGTAGTGTTACTGCTTATATGGTTTTTTACGAGATAAGATAATTTTGCCAGATAAATCGGAAGAATACTTTATCATAATTTCGTAAAATATATCAGATGTGAGATGACTCCCACATCTGTAGGTGGCGAGCAACAAATGAGTATCAGGAGATGTTTATGCAGGAAAAAGAACCAATCTTAAAGGTTGAAGATTTACATTTTACATATAATGGAGAAAAAACGGCACTGAATGGGGTTGACCTTAATATTTATGAGGGCGAGAAGATTGCGGTGCTTGGCTCGAACGGAGCAGGAAAGTCTACATTCTTTTTGAATATTAACGGAGTTTTGAAGTCTCATCACGGCGATATTTATTATCGTGGAGAGAAGATTACAAAGAAAAACTTAAATGATCTTCGAAAGAATGTCGGCATTGTTTTTCAGGATGCGGATAATCAGATTATTGCGTCCACGGTAATGGCTGAAGTTTCCTTTGGGCCGATGAATCTGAAATTACCGAAAAAAGAAGTGATTTCCAGAGTGGATAAAGCTCTTGAATATATGAATATTTCAGAATTTAAAGATCGTCCGCCACATTATTTAAGTGGTGGCGAGAAAAAGAGAGTCAGTATTGCAGATATTATTGCAATGGAGTCAGAAGTCATCATTTTTGATGAGCCAACAGCGGCTCTTGATCCATTGAATGCGGCAATGCTTGAGGAAGTTCTTCAGAAAATGGGTGATGAAGGACGGACAATGCTCATTTCTACTCACGATGTTGATTTTGCTTATCGCTGGGCAGAGAGAGTTATTGTATTTTGTCATGGAAAGATTATTGCAGATGATACGCCACTTGCTGTATTTAAGCAAGAGGACATTTTGAAGCAGGCGAATCTGAAACACCCAATGATGTTCGATGTCTATGACATTTTAAAAGAGAAAGGTATCGTTCCTGATGGGGACGTTTATCCTAAAAATATTGCCGAATTTCAGGCAATGGTAAAAGGTTTATAAAATCGTATTTTAGGGATCTCCTGGTTCCAGAAATACACAAAAATTAAAAGGAGGAAAGACAAATGTCTAAAAAACAGAAAAATCTTGCGGTTCTTGCAAGCGTATTTTTAATGCTTTTAACAATCGCGCCAGTTTCTAACGCAATGCACATCATGGAGGGATTCCTTCCAGTAAAATACTGTATCTTATGGGGAGTAATCTGCGTACCATTCTTAGTAATCGGTTTCATGAATATTAAAAAGGTACTTGGAAATGACAGAAGAACCCTTACTGTACTTGCTTTAACAGGTGCTTTCGTATTCGTACTTTCATCTTTAAAGATTCCATCAGTAACAGGAAGCTGTTCCCATATGACAGGTACAGGTCTTGGAGCAATCTTATTTGGACCATGTGTAACAAGTATCTTAGGTATTATCGTATTAATTTTCCAGGCAATCTTACTTGCACACGGCGGATTAACAACATTAGGAGCTAACTGCTTCTCTATGGCAATCGCTGGACCAATCATTTCATGGATCTTATACAAATTACTTCAGAAAGCAAATGTAAATAAACGAGTATGCATATTCGTTGCAGCATTTTTAGGTGACTTATTTACATACTGCGTAACAAGCTTCCAGCTTGCACTTGCTTACCCTTCAGAAGTTGGCGGCATTGGAGCATCTATCGCAAAATTCCTCGGAATCTTCGCTACAACACAGCTTCCATTAGCAGTAATCGAAGGTATCCTCACTGTAGTTATCGTTATTGCACTTGAAACATACGCAAAAGACGAATTAAGCAGTCTTGAATTTTAATTAGGAGGAGAGAAAATGACAAAAAATACAAAGACAGTAATTATTTTATTAGTAATTGCAGCATTAATCGCAATCGTACCACTGTTCGCATTAAAGGGAGCAGAATTCGGTGGATCTGATGATGCAGGTAGCGAAATGATTTCCGAAATTCAGGGAAAAGAATATGAACCATGGTTCACACCAGTACTTGAAACTGCACTCGGTGGAGAACTTCCAGGAGAAATCGAAAGCTTAATCTTCTGTCTTCAGACAGGAATCGGAGTAGGAATCGTAGCATTTGTATTAGGACGCTTCGTAGAACGAAAGAAGTGGCAGGATAAAGAGAAGGACGATTCAGCGGCTTCTAAATAGGCCATAGATAGACAGACAAAAACCGAAAAAGCCAATCCTCATATTTGTGAAAGTATCACTGTGGGTTGAATGTTCGCTTAACGGCTCACATTCAATTCTCGCTCTAATATCACAAATATAAGGATTGGCTTTTTCGGTTTCCTGTGTGTAGGGAGTATTTTACAATGGCATATCAGAATGTGTCAGTCCTTTACAAATGCTACTCCACAGAAGTCCTGTATCTTCTGTTTTATTCCCCATCTTACCCAACATAATTGCGAATTTGAGATAATTATAGCATTACAACAAACAGAACCCCACCACCCCTTATTATATAAAAATGCGCCTTAGAGCAAACTCTTAATGCGGGCGAGCATTAAGAGTGCAGTGATACGAAGCATTTTTATATAATAAGGGGTGGTGGGGTTCGTCTGTTTATCTGCAAAATTTAAAAACCTATTGGCTCGTCAACCATTCAACCGCATTAAGTACCTCCTCTGGTGTTTCGCATACCGAGAAGAGTGACTTTACAGACTCGCGGATGAATCCCATGCCGATGAGTTTATCAATGATAGCGATGGTGTCATCGTAAAAGCCGGAAACGTTGTATACGATGATTGGTTTTGCACTTCGGCCAAGTTCGGTTAAGGTAAGTATCTGGAAGAATTCATCGAAGGTTCCAATGCCGCCGGGTGCGATGACAAATGCATCGGCGTTCTCTTCCATGACTTCTTTTCGAAGGCTCATTGTCTCTGTGCGTACAATTTCTGTACATTCGCTTTTAATTGGTTCAAACTTATTCATGAAAGTTGGGACAACGCCTGTTACTTCTCCGCCGTTTTCTAATACACCGTTTGCACAGGCTCCCATCAGTCCGCTGGCACCGCCGCCATAGATTAACTTGTGGTGTCTTTTTGCAATTTCTTTTCCAAGTGCTTCTGCTGCATTTATATAGATGGAATCGATGCGGTCGCTTGCTGCACCATACATACAAATTGTAAGTTTGGTCATAATAGCACCCCCTCTTGTTTTATTTGTAGAGCTTAATTTTAACATTTAATTCGACAAAAAACAACAAAATAATAGAGAAAAACAGATAAAGTGGTTAAATTGTCTATATATTATAGGAAAATGATAAGAATTATGGTGACTATTTATGTGATGTTTGTAAAATTATATAGCTGATGCTACTTTTTTGCTTAGAGCGTGTTTGCACTCTAGAGTGTGGTTAAAAAATATTTCTACAGAGATTTTTAAAATATATTCTTTTGCTATTGTATGAATATAGAAAATAAAAGGTGCATAAAGACAGAAAAATTGTGAAATATGCTTGTTTTTTTGTGCAAATATGCTACAATATAGACAAAGGTATTCATAATTATACATGTCGATATTGAATCTGATTTACGATTAAAAGGGGTGATTTTTATGAAGAAAATTATAACGATCAGCAGAGAGTTTGGAAGTGGCGGTCACGACATTGGAATGGAAGTAGCAAAGCGTCTGGATATTCCATTTTATGATCATGAGATCGTAGATAAGGCAGTTGCAGAGAGTGGATTTACAAAGGAATTTGTAGAGGAACACGGTGAGTACAGCTCTCTTTCTTCTGTATTACTCGGAACATCGGCACCATTTGACAGTTATTATTATGCAGAGGACCCACAGGATAAGATTTTCAAGATTCAGCGTAGAATCATTACAAAGTTTGCACAGGAAGGTCCATGTGTTATCGTTGGAAGATGTGCGAATTACATTTTAGAGCAGGCAGATATCGACAGTTTTGATGTGTTTATCAGAGCCAATATTGAGAAGAGAATGGCGAATGTATCTGACAGAGTTGATCTTAAGGGAGATGAACTGGTTAAGTTCCTCCAGAAGAGAGACCACAAGAGAAGAGTATATTATCGCTTCTATACTAAGAGAAAATGGGGCGATTACCACGATTACAACATGATGTTAGATAGTGGAGCAATCGGCAAGGAGAATTGTATTAATTTGATTATCAAGGCGATTGGTGAATAGTGGATTATAATATCGTAATGATAATTTAAGGGTTGGTTCTTTGAAAGTCAGTTTTATAAGAAGCCATAATTTTCAGGGATTCTCTAAATTATTTTTAGACAAAGTATAGCCCTCTGGAAGATAAATAAAGCATATTTGTGGCCTCGAGCAAAGGCTGGATGCCACAAATATGCTTTATTTGCTCTCTTCTCGAGTGTCAGCTAGTTAATAAATTATATAGGAGACGAAAATGAAGATTACAAGATGTAAATATGGGCATTATTATGATAAAGCGTACTTTAGAGAATGTCCGCATTGCTGCAGGGCAAGAGGTGGCAGGGATGAGGATATTATAATAGGAAAGAACGAGTTATCTACAGATTTATCAGGGAAAAATAGCCTGCCGGGTAGAAACGTGAGAATAAATCAATTACAAGATGATAGCAATTATGGACAAGGCTCCAATAGGGACATAAGTCAGAAGGAGCAGGATAGGAAAAAAGTTGAACGATGGATTGGGGAAGCCTGGGATGAACTGGAAAATGTAGCAAAAGAGAGTCCAAAAACAAAAGTAACAGAAAAAGCAGCTCAAAGAGAAAAACAAGAAGACAGGCAAGAAAAGATAACAGAAGAAAAGAATACTGTTTCAGTGAAAAAGAAGCATAGAAATTCGGAACAAAATTTAGGGAACTATATGCTTTTTGCTGCAATGCCTCTCAAAGTAATTAAAAACCAGGAATTCTGTATGGATTTTTGTATTTTCCCGGAAAAAGATTGGGAGACTGGGGCAAAGATGCTTAGTTTTAAGAGTTAGGAAAGTATAAGAGATTTAAAACCAGTGCAGATGGCGCTGCCAACAAAGGCTGTGCTGCACATTTTATATAAAGAGGAAGAGATTTTTCATAAAGATATAGAGTTGGAGGCAGAAAGGGAAAATGTATTTTGTACATTTCCTGTTACGGTAACGGATACGAGAGACCGACGTTTTCATATGATAAAGGCGGTTTTTGAGATAGAAGAGCAAAATATCGAGATTCCGCTGTATTTAATGCCTAATCCGTAGAAAAATACAGGCAGTTTTGGAAAACATTCGTGGAACTTTATTATTGCAGTTTTTGGAAAATACCTATATAATAAAGTATCATGTAATAATTTTGTAACAAATTCAATTCGTATGGATTTATAGACACAGGAATGAGACATAAATAAAATATGAATAAAACAGGGATTGAATCGTTACGATAATTTGAAAAGATAAAATATGATTATAAAGGAGAAGTATAATGAGTGATATGACCCATCTTGATGAGTTAGAGGCAGAAGCGATATACATTATGCGTGAAGTAGTGGCAGAGTGTGAGAAGCCGGTAATGCTGTATTCTATCGGTAAAGACTCTTCTGTAATGCTTCATTTAGCATTGAAGGCTTTTTATCCTGAGAAGCCGCCGTTTCCATTTTTACATGTAAATACTACATGGAAGTTTAAGGAAATGATTGAGTTCAGAGATAAGATTGCTGAAAAATACGGACTTGATATGATTGAGTACATTAATGAGGACGGGGTTAAGAAGGGAATCAATCCATTTGACCACGGTTCATCTTATACAGATATTATGAAGACACAGGCATTAAAGCAGGCTCTTGATAAATATGGTTTTACTGCTGCATTTGGCGGTGGAAGACGTGATGAGGAGAAATCCAGAGCAAAGGAGAGGATTTTCTCTTTCCGTAATTCCAGCCATGCGTGGGATCCTAAAAATCAGCGTCCGGAGATGTGGAAGCTTTACAATACAAATATTCATCAGGGCGAAGAAATGCGTGTATTTCCTATTTCTAACTGGACGGAGAAAGATATCTGGCAGTACATTCAGCGTGAAAATATTGATATTGTTCCGCTGTACTTTGCAGCAGAGAGACCATTTGTCAGAAGAAATGGCAATATCATTATGGTAGATGATGACCGTATGAGATTAGAACCAGGAGAAAAGATTGAACATGGAAAGATTCGTTTCCGTACTCTTGGATGTTATCCATTAACTGGTGGTATTGAGAGTGATGCAGATACACTTGATGCAATTATTGATGAGACATTAAGTGCGGTATCTTCTGAACGTACCAGCCGTGTTATTGACAGTGATGGCGGAGCAGCCAGCATGGAAAAGAGAAAGAGGGAGGGTTATTTCTAATATGAACAGTCTTCTTAAATTTATTACCTGTGGTAGTGTAGATGATGGAAAGTCCACATTGATCGGACATATGCTTTATGATGCAAAGCTGCTTTTTGCAGATCAGAAAAGAGCGTTAGAGCTTGACAGTAAGGTTGGTTCTCGTGGTGGGGCAATTGACTATTCTCTCCTTCTTGACGGCCTGATGGCTGAGAGAGAGCAGGGAATCACAATTGACGTCGCTTACCGCTATTTTACAACAGAGAACCGCTCTTTTATCGTTGCAGATACCCCAGGTCATGAAGAATATACAAGAAACATGGCAGTAGGAGCATCCTTTGCGGAACTTGCCGTTATCCTTGTAGATGCGACACAGGGCGTTCTTGTACAGACAAGGCGACATACAAGAATCTGCTCCCTTATGGGTATCGAGCATTTTGTATTTGCAATCAATAAGATGGATTTAATTAACTATGATGCCAACCGTTTTGAAAAGATTGAACGTGAAATTAAGATGATGGCAGCAGAGTACGACTATAAGTCTATCAAGATTCTTCCTGTTTCTGCGACAGAAGGAGATAACGTTACAGTGAAATCTACTAAGATGCCGTGGTATAAAGGAGAATCACTTCTCACATATCTTGAAAATATCCAGATACATGACGATTCTATTGAGAGTGGCTTTACTATGCCTGTTCAGAGAGTATGCCGTCCAGATAGAACTTTCCGTGGATTCCAGGGACAGATTGAATCTGGAAAGATTAAAGTTGGTGATGAGATTACCGCCTTACCATCTAATGAAAAGGCAGAGGTAAAAGGCATTATTGATGCAGGTAAGGAAGTAACAGAAAGCAGCCGCGGACACGCGGTAACAATTTCTCTTGACAGAGAAGTAGACGTTTCAAGAGGCTGTGTTCTCGTTAATAATGCAAAACCAAAGACCGGTAATTTATTTACTGCAAAGCTTTTATGGATGGATGACACACATCTTGTAGCAGGAAAGAATTACCTCTTAAAACTTGGAACAAAGCTGATTCCAGCCGTTGTCATGAATATCAAGTACAAGATTGATGTAAATACTGGAAATGAAGTACACGCAGATGCTATTTACAAGAATGAAATCGCAGCCTGTGATATTGCTGTTTCTGACAAGATTGTTTTTGAGAAGTTCAAGGACAACCATGCATTAGGTTCCATGATTCTCATTGACAGAATCACAAATATGACATCTGCCTGCGGTGTTATCATGCACGCATTAAGACGTACAGATAATCTCACATGGCATGAGATGGATATTACAAGAGACTTCCGCGCACAGCAAAAAGGACAGACTCCTAAGACAATCTGGCTGACAGGACTTTCCGGTTCCGGTAAGTCTACACTTGCAAACGAATTAGAAAAACGTCTTGCTGCCCTCGGAAAGCATACGATGCTTTTAGATGGGGATAATGTCCGTATGGGACTGAATAAGAACCTTGGATTTAAAGAGGCAGACCGTATTGAAAATATCCGCCGTATTGCAGAAGTAGCGAAGTTAATGAACGATGCAGGACTTATTGTAATCACATCCTTCATTTCTCCATATGTCCGTGACAGACGGAATGCAAGAGAGATTATCGGAGAGGACAGCTTCATCGAAGTTTATGTAAGTACACCGGTGGAAGAATGTGAAAAACGAGATGTTAAGGGACTTTACAAAAAAGCCCGTGCAGGCGAGATTCCAAACTTTACTGGAATTTCCAGTCCATATGAGACACCAGAACATCCGGAAGTTACGATTGATACAACTGGAAAGAGTCTTGCAGACAGCGTAGATTATGTGATGGCACAGTTGGAAGATTTGCTTAACTAAAACAATAAAATATAAGAGGAAATAAAAATGCGCACACTTTATGTACACATTGGAACGCCTAAAACTGCAACAACATCCATTCAGATGTTTTGTGTTGAGAATCAAAAAGTATTAAATAAACAAAGTTATAGCTATCCTCTTTTGGATTTTGTATATCCCCATGTTGCTCACCGCAGAAATGGACATTTCCTTGTAGGCTGGGTTTATAAACCGGGTGGTCAGGAAGACGTGGAAAAAGAGCAGGAACTGTGGGAAAATGGACTTGCTATGATTCACCGGGAATTTGAAAAGTATGATAATGTTATACTTTCCGATGAAAATATCTGGCACTCTTCTAACGGAAGAAAGTTCCCCTTCTGGGCCAAACTCATGCAGGATGCAAAAGAGCATGACTATCAGGTTAAAGTTATTGTTTATATAAGAAGACAGGATGGACTTGCAAACTCATGGCTCAGCCAGCAGGTAAAAGAAGGATGGAATACCAATGCCACGATTAAGTGGGATTCGTTCCAGCGTAAAACAAGAAAAGTTGTTTTTAACTATTATCTTTTACTGGAAAAGATTGCAGAAGTGACAGGACGGGAAAATATTATTGTCCGTATTTTTGACAGGAAAAAATTCAAGGGAAAGGATCATACGATCTTTTCCGACTTTTTGGAGGCAATAGGCGTGGATTATACAGATGATTTTAAGATAACAGAAGAAGAAGCAAACCGTTCTCTGACAGGAAACAGTCAGGAGATTCTTCGTATTGTAAATACGGTACTTCCAGATGATGACAAGGTAAGAACATTAGTTAGACAGGCCGCACAGGACTGCGAAAACTATAAAGACCCACAGAATAACTTTGTCATGTTCTCAGAAGAAGAATTTAATAAATTTATGGGCCGCTATGAAAAATGGAATGAGGCTATCGCGAAAGATTATTTACATCAGGAAGAACCTCTTTTTGATATGAAAAGAAAAGAGGGAGAGAGATGGACTCCAGAGAACCGCTTTATGTATGAAGATATCGTTCGTTTCTTTGGTGGTGTAGTTATCAGACAGCAGAGACATATCGAAGCACTTCAAAAAGATATCAATACTCTGAAAGAAAGCCGTTTAGAAGCGGCAAAAGGCTTAGAAGATGCAAATGTGGACGAAGAGACAAAGAAGATTCTCCAGTCTCTCAGTGAGCAGATTATCAATCAGCAAAAAGACATTCAGCGTGCCCTTGAAAACTCAGAAAAAATTGATGCAGTCCGTGATAAAAATCAGGAAGTTAAAGTACGAAGCCTTACTGTTGGCAATGAATTAATTGACCTGCGCCAGGATCATGATGCACTGCAGAAAGAGACCAAAAAAGACAGCAAGGCAATCCGTCAGGAATCTAAGGAACGTGATAAGGAGTTAAAGGCTATGATTCGTGAATTAGAGCAAACATCTTTATGGTTCCGACTTCGTAGAAAATGGAGACATATAACAGGGAAAGATAAATAGACATCTGTGTGGCTAAACAGACGAAAATAGAAGCCCCCTATAACCATATCTGTGACTTTAGTCGCGGCATATTGAATGTTCGCTTATGCGCGCTCACATTCAACACTTGCTCCGAGGCCACAGATATGGTTATAGGGGGCTTCTATTTTCTGATTTTGGCTGACCACAGAATGACTATTTATCTTCCAGAAGGCTGTGCTTTGGCAGGGAGTGAAAATCTATTTATCTTTGGAGAGATTTGGGGGAGTATTGGGAGGTTGCGGCTGGCTGTGGGGTTGGTTTTCGTCAGTTTAGATTAACCTACTTTTTCGTCTGTAAAATCAACTTAAAAAATATTTCCTATATTTCCTATTGAAATAATATGAAATATGATGTAATATAGAGAAAACGAATAAGACACATGAAAACCGAATGGTATTTAACAAATTTTTACATTGCAGTTTTTTGAATATCCCTATATAATGAAAGGCAATATGATAATATGAGTGTAACAGCAGTACAGATATCAGAAAGAAGACAAAAAGTAAAAACAACAGTAAGTGATGAGAGTATAAAGATGAGAAAGTTTATTTCCATGACTATGACTATGTTAAAAATCGGTTTCATTGGTTTTGGTGGGGGAAGCGCACTGATTCCAGTAATTGAAGATGAGGTCGTAGAGAAGGATAAGATTGTATCAGAAGAAGAATTTAATGATGATGTAATGATTGCCAGTATAACTCCAGGAGCACTTCCTGTAGAGGTTGCTACAGGAATCGGAAGACAGGCTTCAGGATTAAAGGGAATGGCAGCAGCAGCGACAGCGATGGCATTACCGGGTGCTTTACTGACAGTATTATTACAGGCAGTTATTTCCAGTGCAGGAAGTGTGGTGAAGTCACAGATTAATTATCTTTCTATCGGAATCTCTGCGTTTATTATTTTAACTTTACTGGCTTATTCATTAGGAACAGTATGCCAGGCAGTGAATAAGAGAGAAGGACAATTGTATGGTCTGATTATTCTTGGAGTGTTTTTACTTTCAGGAGAGAAAAGCATTTATCAGTTATTCGGGCTTGATATTAAACCAATATTTGCACTGTCAACGATTCAGGTATTAGGAGCGGCATTCTTTGTAATCTTATTTACAAAAGGACATGTACGTTGCTTAAGAAGATCCATACCAGCAGCAATAATTACGGTATGCTATCTGCTTTGTGCCGGCAATGCACATATTATACCAGTTTCCGCAAAACCATTTATTCTCGCGGTTATGGCGGTATTATCAATTCTTGGTCTGGTACAGTCTATCGTAGAAAGTCCGCATAAGAAAGCATTTCCAGCAAAAAGACTTGCAACATCTGCAGGATTTTGGCTCTTATTCGTAGTAATACTTTCTATTCCGGCAATGTTCCTCACAGCAAAGACGTTAAAGTTTATCGGAATGGGCTGGTTATCCTCTATTATGTCTTTTGGCGGCGGAGATGCGTATCTTTCTGTAGCACAGGGATTGTTCGTGGAAGGTGGAGTTATCAATAATGCAGATTTTTACGGTAATGTAGTAGCTGTAGCTAACGCACTTCCAGGTTCTATTTTATGTAAAATACTTACCGGAATTGCTTATGATGTAGGATATAACTTAAACGGTTCTGTAATAGAAGGATTTCTTGTAGCACTTTCCGGATTTGCCTGCAGCGTGGCAGCATCAGGAGCTATCTTTGAATTAGTATTCTGTGTCTATGAGAAATACGAGAGCCTTCAGATATTTTCCGTAGTAAAACATTTTATCCGCCCGATTATTTCCGGACTGCTCCTTACCGTAGCAGTATCTCTGTATACATCAGGAATCCGCGGTCAGGTACAGACAGGAAGTGGACATCCGGCACTTGTGATTACTCTTATTGTAATTGCGGTGAATCTTGTTTTAATGTGGCTGCAGAGAAGAGGAAAGAATATACATTTGATTTGGAAAATCGTTATTTCCGCAGGAATCTCCTTTGCGGGATGTAATTTATTCCTTTAAAATTTTGGTTAAGATTACAGATGCCGCTGTAGGAGATGAGCAATAGATTTTCAATATACATTATTATGTATATGAATTCTGTTTTTTCCAGCAGCCAAAGCACAGCCCACAGTAAATAAAAGAAACTATATTTGTGACCTCGGAGCAAGGTTTGGATACGAGCGTGTAGAAGCGAGTATACAAACCGCCGCGACTAAAGTCATAAATATAGTTTCTTTTATTTACTGTGGGCGTCTATCTTGCCTGCGGCAAATCAGAATTCATATTCATTTGGATTAGAGTATATAGCATCTCTGTCCAATTCTTTTAGGATTGCAGCCCGTCGATTGCCGACTAACAAGGTTTTATTATATTTGAAGTACCGTTCGCATCCATTTTCCGTAATAAACTGTGATGCCTCCGGATCCATTGTAAGTTCCGTGACAAATACAACCATTTCCTGGCCTTCATCGAAGGCTTCTTCCATGAAAGTGAAAGCATTTTCCAGCGCGGAGGATGCTTTTTTTATTGTATCTATGCGGGTTTGGCATTGTTTATCAAATCCAGATTTGGCAGCGAGGAAGGCTTCTTTTGGTGGAAGGCTGGAGTCTGGTGTCCAGGCAGTAAGGAGTTCCAATAATTTTAATTGGAAGTTTTTCTGTTCTGGAGAGGTGAGACCTGCTTTATTTTCCTGTTCATATTCTGCTGCTTTTTTCTGTAGAAGGACGCGGTAGAGTCCATTTTCAGTTGGGATACTGGATTTAGGATCAGGTGTACCACAATCTAAATGAGTCGTATTAGAAGTAGCAGCTATATTGCCATTTGAGTGATTCACTTTTGAGACAGTGTCAGATATATCCGAGCCTGGAGCTGCAGAATCTGAATCGGAAGAATTTTGAATCTGTTTTTTCAATTCAATCTGATAAGTTTTTAAGAAGGCATAGGCTTCTGTTGTCAGATTATCGGCAGTTAGAGCATCGGAGATATAGTTATGCAGTCCGCTGATGAGGAGTTCGACACAGCTCAAATGTTCGTCAAAAGAAGCGCGGAACAGTTTGGCATAGATGTCGGCTCCGGCCTGTCCTGTGAGGATGCGGCTGATATCGTAGTCGTCTCTGTATTTTTGGTAGAGATCATAGTAGGCGGCAACGTCTTTTGCAATGTCCGCGTGCTGAATGAACTGGTGGATGATGTCTTCGTCTACTTTGATAGAAAGCTCTTCGTAAGTGTAGATAAGGCTGCTTAAATCTTCCCATCCTCTGGCGGTTACGAACTGAATGCCATCCACATCATTTTCTGTACGGTAAAAGTTCTGCGGGCGGAGTTCTAAATAGCTTAAAATGAATGGGTGCAAATGTCTTGCTCTGGCGTAGCCTTTGAAAACGTCAAGGTCTGCTTCAATATCAATTTTGCGTACACGGTCTAAGGTTACGAAGTCAAAGTCGTGGACGCTTCGGTTGTATTCTGGCGGGTTGCCTGCGGCAACGATAATCCAGCCTTCTGGAATAGCCTGATTTCCGAAAGTTTTACATTGTAAAAATTGCAGCATTGTCGGAGCAAGTGTTTCGGAAACACAGTTAATTTCGTCGATAAAAAGAATACCTTCTTTTTTGCTGGATTCTTCCATGTACTGATAGATGCTGTAAATGATTTCACTCATTGTATATTCGGTGACGGAGTAAGATTTGCCATCAAATGTTTTTTCTTTAATAAATGGCAGTCCGACAGCACTTTGTCTGGTGTGGTGAGTGATGGTATATGCCACAAGGCCGATGTTACATTCCTGTGCAATTTGCTGCATAATCTGTGTTTTGCCGATTCCGGGAGGCCCCATTAATAACATGGGACGCTGGCGGATAGAGGGAATACTGTACTGTCCATAATCATTCTTCTTCAGATAAGCCCGAACGGTATTTTTAATATCTTCTTTTGCTTTTTTTATATTCATAAGATTGAATCCTTTCGTTGTTGATAGATTTATAGAATGCTAAATATAATAACAGGTAATTTTTGGTCATATTCATAAAGTTGAATAACTACTTAAAAATCTTCCTCATGCAATATCAATTTCATCGCCCATGCTGGCACATCAGGATGTTCTTCTTCTCCTAAAAACAAAAAGGCGGTTTCATAAGGTGGTCTTTTTGCGGGATAAATGCCCTTTCCATCTGTAAAGTACAGAACGCCCTTTAAATTTTGAAATTCTCTATTTTCAAGTAATTTATTAATGTAAGAAAAGGCAGGACGGAAATCGGTACCCCCGCCACCGATTAATTCAAAGTTATGGAGCAGTTTTGGAATGTCTCTCTGTTCCTTAATAATGGTATCTGAGTGTACCTGATTGTCACATTGAATAATTCGAATCTGGCTTTTATGGAAAAAGCTGTCCCGCTCCTGAATAATCTGAAATGTTTCTTCAAGGAATTTCTGGACAAGCGGGCCATTGGTCGAATAGCTTGTGTCAATGACAATGACAAACTCAGAAATCTTAGTTACTTCCCGGCTTTCTAATGGTTCAATCAGCGGCATATTTTTATAAAGCCGCAGACCATAAGAGTAATAATTTAAGTCAAATTCATCATAGTCACAGTGAAGTTCTTCCTTAAGTACGGTGAATTTTCGAAGGAAGTCTTTATAGGAACGGCGGCTTTTTCCCTCTTTGATCTGCGTTTTCATAGCATCAATGCCGGAGGCGGAATCATCGCCACGAAGATTTAATTCCTGTTCCATGCGGCGGCTGATTTTATCCCATGATTGTCCTGCCTTTGCGGCGGAAGGCGAAGTTGACGGTTTTTTTGGCCAGAAACGGTGATCATCGGTAAAAAACTCCATCATAAGTTGATTTAATCGGTCTGGATTGTCAGCGATATCGGGTAAAAGATACCTGTAAATATTTGCGGCCGTGATGGGAATTTTATATTGACGAAAATCGTTATAAATATTTGTGCGTATTCCAGAGAGAGCACGCTTTACGCTTTTCTTCTCAAAAGAATCAATAATCCACTCTACAGCAATGTCGCAGGAAAGGTTCCACAAATCTGGATCGCGGCTTCCACGAATCCACAGATGCCGAAAAATACAGTGAAATACGCTGTGCAGTACAGCGCGATTTAAGAAAAGCGGGTTGGAGCGGAATACCCGAAGAATCTGTTCTGGCGGAAAAAAGAAGGAGATTCCGTCGGTTGCTGTCGAACGAAGAGAATCATTTGGTGTTAAGGTAAGTGCGGAAACGGCAACATCAAGATAACGAAAATCTACGTATAGTTCATTTTGAATAAGTTTGAGAATTTTAATACACATTTCATTTTCCCATTCAGTTTGTGTCATTGTATCACCTCCTAAAAATCCAGGTCAAAATCAAATGTTTTTTTAGAAAAAGACTTATGTTTTGCTTCTATTAAAAAAGCATTTCCCTCTCCCCATTCTTTTTCTATGCACTGGTCGATGGCAGAAGCGAGAGCGGATGCATCGGGAGAAAAATGCTCGCAGATAAATTGAAGCATCGGAAAGTCCTGATCTTTTACGGCAAGGGTAAAAGCAGTGCCCATATATTTTTTTATGACATTTTCATATTTTTCTCTAAAAATGCCTTCCAGCCGAGAAGGCCAGCGAAGGCGGTTTAAAGCAATTTTACATAAAGACTCCGGCGATTCGACCGTAAGAGCATTTTCAAGGCAGGAATCATACTTTCTGTAATTGAGAATACCGTTTTCAAAGCTCTTTCTCATGCGGAAGCCTTCACCATGAATACTTCTGCTAAAAATATGAGCCGGGGAAATCTCGTCTAACCATTCATAATATTCAGGGAAGAACACAATACTTTCTGGTGATGAGGAGGAATTCGGACAGAAAGAAACGGTAATATTTTCTGCGATTCGCTCCAAAATAAGAGGTAAACCGGTTGCTTCAGAATCTTTTCCACGAATGATCAGATGCTCCAGCTGGGAATCATTCATAAATTCATCGCTTCCAATGCCGGAAATTGCAGTTCCTACAGAAAGTTTTTTTAATTTACGGCAGTTATAAAATGCGGCATTGTGAAGTGTTGTTGCACAGTCAGGAAGAGTGATTTCTTCAAGAAAGGTACCATCAAGCTCTGTTCCAAAAGCTGAAAAATCAAAATCTTTCTGGTTAAAAGCCTGTCCGCTTTCCAGTGTAGTTTCCTGATTTTCTATATCTATAAAAATAGTTTTGTAAATTTTCTCAGGAAATCTGGGGCGAGAACGGGAAAAACAGTAAGCTCCCATTTCACTGACTGTCCGTCCGTCAATCATATCTGGAACATTCAATATGGGACTGTTGCCAAAACAGCGAAGCAGCCGACAGCCCGAATCGGCAGGTTCCCAGAGAATAGTCATAGTATCTGTAACAAAATGAGAAAAAGCATTATTTGTAAATGTTTTTTCGGCCGTACTATCGGATATTTTAGTAACAGATAGTTCATTGCCTGATGTTTTGTTTTCAGATATTTCCTCAATTGATAAATTTGTATTTTTTGTAAAATCCATAGTTAAAATCCTGTTGTAATAAATTTGTAGTTCTAATAGTTTCCTGATTTTCGAACACGCTCTAGAGTATGTTTGAAAAATCATTCCTGCATAAAGATGCATTGTGTGATTGTAGTCAGCCCATTGTTTTATGCAAACGATATAAGAAAAAACAATATGGGAACAAGGCTGTACAGTTTACAATTCATTTTTTGTTTCCTTTAGCATCATATCACAAAAACAGGAAAAAAGAGTGAGAGATAACAAAAAATATGGTAAACTATCTGCAAATAAAGTTCTGAGAGATTTTATTTCTTGGAATAAAGAAGCCATAGACAATACATTTTCATGATTTTATTTTAAAGACAGGAGGACAACATGAAAACATTAGGATTTATTGGAATGGGAAACATGGCAGGAGCAATAGCAGCTGGAATATTACAAAAAGGTTTAATGAAAAAAGAAGAAGTATTTGCCTATGCACCGCATTATGAAAAGCTTGTGGCAAATGCAGAAAAAATTGGTTTTGTTCCATGTAAGGATTTAAAAGAATTAACAGCAAAAGTAGATACTTTAGTGATGGCTTGTAAACCATATCAGATAGAAGGCGTTCTTTCTGAGATTAAGGAAGAGTTAAGAGGAAAGGCATTAATTTCTATCGCGGCAGGCTGGAATTATGACAAGTATGAGAAATATCTTGATAAAAGTACAAGACTTCAGTTTATCATGCCAAATACACCGGCAATGGTAGGAGAGGGTGTTCTTTTATTTGAAGAGAAAAATTCACTTTTACCAGAAGAAAGAGAAGAAATTAAAAAGTTATTTGAAGCATTGGGAATTGTAATTGAGCTGCCAGTTCATTTGATGGGAATTGGTGGAGCACTTACAGGCTGTGGCCCTGCTTTTGTAGATTTGATAATTGAAGCGTTAGGAGACGCCGGGGTAAAATATGGAGTGCCTAGAAAGCAGGCGTATGAAATGGTATCTCAGATGATACTTGGAAGTGCCAAATTGCAGCTTGAGACCGGCGAGCATCCAGGTGTGTTAAAGGATAATGTATGTTCACCGGCAGGAACAACGATTGAAGCCGTAGGTGTATTGGAAGAACACGGATTCAGAAGTGCAATCATTGATGCAATGAAGGCCTGTGTTGATGTTGCAAAAGGAATGTAGATACGATATACTTGTTTACGGGGAAAAACATGTCCACGTAAACCTGAAAAGGACCGGGGCGTATGACGCAGCCGGTCTTTTTTTATCTGTTAAGAAAGGTCTTTCCTGATAATAAAAAACGCTCCGCGTGGAACATGATACCATAGGAGGTAGATAGATGGCAGCAAAACAGAATGTAAAGCGGCGGATTGTAGATGCCGCATGGGAATTGTTCTATGAAAAAGGATATGATGATACGACAGTAGATGATATCATCCGTCTTTCTGAGACATCAAAAGGCTCGTTCTATTATTATTTCAGCAGCAAAGATTCTCTGCTTGATACATTGTCAACTATTCTGGATGAGAATTATGCAAAGCTTGAAGATGAACTGGATCCGGAAATGAACAGTTTTGATAAACTGATGTATCTCAATTACCGATCGCATTCATTTATGGAGCAGAAGATTGATGTAGCATTGTTATCATCCTTATATTCAACACAATTGATTGCCAAGGGAGACAGGAATCTTCTGGATCAGAACCGTACTTATTACAAGCTGATCAGCAGGATCATAGAAGAGGGGCATGTGCGAAATCAGATCAGCAGAGAGAAGAGTATCCAGGAGATTACCAAGTATTATTCACTCTGTGAGCGGGCACTGGTATCAGACTGGTGTCTGAACAGGGGAAATTATTCGCTTGGAGAATACAGTAAGGAATATATGCCGATTTTAATGGAACATTTCCGGGTAGATCAGCCTGAATAGAGAAAGGTTTTCATATGAAAGAGAGTCAGAGAAAAGGTTTAATTTCAGTACATGTTGCTGTGGCATTGTTTGGTTTTGTCGGACTGTTTGCCAAGCTGGTAGATCTGCCTGCAGTGATCATCGTGCTTGGAAGGGTATTTTTTTCATCTATTTTCCTCTGGATTTTTCTGCGTTTTAAAAAGCAGAAAATTCGCCTGGAGGAGAAAAGTGATTATTTGTGGATGGTCGGAGCAGGTGCAGTTTTAGCAATACACTGGAGTAGTTATATGCAGTCGATCCAGAGTTCGACGGTTGCAGTTGGTACGCTTACGGTATCAACTTTTCCGGTATTTGTTATTTTTCTGGAGCCATACCTGTTCCATGAAAAACTGAAGAAATCGGATGTGTTTTGTACACTGATGATGCTGGTCGGAGTATTCTTTATCGTACCCGCATTTCAGATGGATAATCAGATTACACAGGGAGTTCTGTGGGGACTTCTGAGTGCATTTACCTATGCAATATTGTCATTGATGAATCGCCGTTTTTCCAGCAGATATCCGTCAACACTGGTGTCGCTTTATGAACAGGGGACTGCAACGATCGTGTTGATCCCGATGATGTTTGTGTTGAAGCCGGTGATTACACTTGCAGATGCAGGCGTATTGATGATGCTTGGAATTATTTTTACAGCAGTTGCACATTCTTTATTTATCAGTGGACTTCGGACTGTGAAGGTAAGGATTGCCGGAATTTTATCCGGACTGGAACCGGTGTATGGGACTTTAAGCGCATTTCTGTTTCTGAAAGAAGTTCCAAGTTTCAGAGAGTGCCTTGGTGGTGTTATCATTCTGGCTGCTGTGTTTTTATCGACACTGAAACCGGAGGAGAAAGCATCTGATGCTCCGGCATAAGAATAAAGAGAAGTTTGAGGATTTTATCTGGCACTGGTTTCTGGTGATCGGATATCGTCTGGAAAATGTATAAAGACTTTCTAAAAACTATTTACGGACGGGAAAAGTTCCGTTACAATAGGTAGAGAAATCAATGAAAAGGAGATTGTATAAAATGGCAAATCCAGTAGTAACATTTGAAATGGCAAATGGCGATGTGATCAAAGCGGAATTATATCCGGAAATCGCACCGAATACAGTAAATAACTTTGTATCTCTTGTAAATAAGGGATTTTATGATGGACTGATCTTCCACCGTGTCATCAGTGGATTCATGATCCAGGGTGGATGCCCGGATGGAACCGGAATGGGTGGCCCTGGATACAGTATCAAGGGAGAATTTAAGCAGAACGGTTTTGCAAATGATCTGAAGCATGAACCGGGCGTTCTTTCTATGGCGCGTGCAATGCATCCGGATTCGGCAGGATCACAGTTTTTCATCATGCATAAGACTTCACCACATCTTGACGGCGCATATGCAGCTTTTGGTAAAGTTACAGAAGGTATGGATGTTGTAAATAAAATTGCTGAGACGGCAACAGACTACAGTGACAGACCGCTGGAAGAACAGAAGATGAAAAAAGTGACTGTTGAAACTTTTGGAGAGGCTTATCCAGAACCAGAGAGAGTCTAACAGGAGTTACAAAGCAGACAACACTTGGAGAGACAGAATAATAAAGACGGGGGAGCCGGTGAAAGACAGACTGAGAGGAAGCAAAAGAGCATCGCTCCTTTTTACCTGATACGGATCATGCCGTCGCAGGAAGTCATATTGATTTTTTCAGAGACACTTGTGCATGGCAGGTGTTTCTTTTTATTTCAATTGTAACTGTTCAGAGCCAACCTCCAAAATGCTACGCATTTCGTTGGTGTGGCGTATCCGCCAAATAAAATTTCAAAAACAGTCTTAAAAATGCAAGCATTTTACACCTGTTTTATGAAATTTTGCTTGGCTCTGAACAGTTACAAAATATTTAGAATTATGGAAAAAGAGAGGAAGAGAGTCAAATGAGAACAGCACTTACAATTGCAGGAAGCGATTCAAGCGGAGGAGCAGGTATCCAGGCAGATATCAAAACAATGATCAGTAACGGAGTCTATGCTATGAGCGCAATTACGGCTCTTACTGCACAGAATACAACCGGAGTTACCGGAATTATGGAGGTAACGCCGGAATTCCTAGGAGAACAGCTGGATAATATTTTCACGGATATTTACCCGGATGCAGTGAAGATTGGAATGGTATCTTCAAGTGGTCTGATCACAAAGATCGCAGACAAATTAAAAGAATATGATGCGAAAAATATTGTAGTTGATCCGGTTATGGTAGCAACAAGTGGAGCAAGACTGATCAGCGAGGAAGCGATTGATGCGCTGAAGAGCTGCCTGCTTCCGATGGCAACCGTTCTGACTCCGAATATCCCGGAAGCAGAAGTGCTTGCAGGTATGAAAATCCAGTCGCAGGCGGATATGATAAGAGCAGCAGAAGAGATCGGCACCCAATATCACTGTGCAGTTCTTTGTAAGGGCGGGCATCAACTGAACGATGCCAATGATTTGCTGTGGAGAGATGGTGGATATAAGTGGTTCTACGGAGAGCGGATCGACAATCCGAACACGCACGGAACAGGATGTACTTTATCCAGTGCGATCGCATCAAATCTTGCAAAAGAATATGATTTGGATGAGTCAGTAGAACGTGCGAAGAAATATATTTCCGGAGCACTTGCAGCAATGCTGGATCTTGGTAAAGGCAGTGGTCCGATGAATCACGGATTTGCAATTAAAAATGAATATACAGAAAGCAAAGTGGAGGAATAGAAGTATGAATGAAAAGAGAACCTCTATCTTTGAAAATGGACTGATCTGGTTTGGGGCAGGCGTGTCCCTTGCAGATATCCTGACCGGTACTTACTTTGCGCCGCTTGGATTCGGAAAAGGAGTTCTGGCGATTATTATTGGTCATATCATAGGATGCATGATGCTTTTCCTTGCCGGAGTAATTGGTGGAAAGACCAGACGAAGTGCAATGGAAACAGTAAAAATGAGTTTTGGCGAGAAGGGAGGAATCTTCTTCTCCTTCCTGAATGTGCTGCAGCTGGTTGGCTGGACAGCGATTATGATTTATGATGGGGCACTTGCGGCAAATGGTGTTCTTCATACCGGCAGATGGGTATGGTGTCTGGTGATCGGTGCACTGATCATCTTATGGATTGTGATCGGAATCACAAATCTTGGCAAGATCAATACGGTTGCAATGGCTGCTTTATTTATCCTGACACTGGTACTCAGCAGAGTGATCTTTGGTGACGGATCGGTAGCAGGCTCAGGCGGAGATGCCATGACGTTTGGTGCAGCAGTAGAGCTTTCTGTTGCCATGCCACTTTCCTGGTTGCCACTGATTAGTGACTATACAAGAGAAGCAAAAGAACCGGTAAAAGCAACCGCAGTCAGCACCGTTGTTTATGGAGTTGTCAGTTGTTGGATGTACGTGATCGGTATGAACGCTGCAATTTACACAGGAGAGTCTGATATTGCAAGTATCATGGTAAAAGCTGGACTTGGAATAGCAGGACTTCTGATCATTGTATTTTCTACCGTTACGACAACCTTCCTGGATGCTTACTCAGCAGGAATTTCGTCAGAGTCAGTATTTTCAAAAATCAATGGGAAATATGCAGCAATTGTTGTAACTGTGATCGGAATGATCGGAGCAATCGTTTATCCGATGGACAACATTACCGATTTTCTGTACCTGATCGGTTCCGTATTCGCGCCGATGATCGCAATCCAGATTGCGGATTTCTTTATTCTGAAGAGAAAGGACAGCCTGGGGGTATCTCTGGATGTCATGAATGGTGTGATCTGGGTGATCGGTTTTATACTTTATCGTCTTTTGATGAATGTGGATATTCCGCTTGGAAATACACTTCCGGATATGGTCATCACCATCGTGATTTGTATTCTTGCAAGAAAATGTATAAAGACAGAAAAATAGATTTAAAAGAAAATGGAAATGCCGTGTTGACATTTCCATTTTCTTTTGATAAAATATGTAGCGAGCTACAGAATAGAGGTGAAAAAATGAATGACGATGTCGGCTATATGCTGAAAAAGGTAAATGACAGGATTCATATACAGGCAGATGCGAATCTGAAAGAGTGCGGACTTACGTTTTCCCAGATGCGGGTGCTTATGGTGCTTCGGAAAAATGGAGGACAGGTATCCCAGAAGATGATCGAAGAAGAACTTGGTGTTGCACATCCTACGGTAGTTGGAATTGTCAGCCGCCTTGAAAAAAACGGATTTGTGAGTTGTTATATGGATCCGGCAGACCGGAGGAGCAAGATTGTCTGTGAAACTGAAAAAGCACTGGAGAATCACAGAAAGCATAAAAAGCAGATGCTGGAAGTTGAGACAAGGCTTCTTGCTGGATTCTCAGAGGATGAGATCCGGGAATTAAAGCAGATGCTGCGGCATCTTTATCAGAATATGGAATAAGAACAGAGGACAAGCGTTGGAAAAACAAGTCCTCTGTTTTAAAACTGAAAGTGTAGCTAGCTACAAAAAGAAAAGGAGTGAAATTATGGTTCTGAAAACTTTAATGAAAAGTATCCGGCAGTATAAGAGACAGTCGATTGCTTCGCCGGTGTTTGTATCGATTGAAGTTATCATGGAATGTATCCTTCCGTTGATCATGGCAAAGGTAATCGATTCTATGAACGGAAACTCAATGGGACCGATTTTAAAATACGGTCTGATCCTTGTAATTTTCGCAATGATTTCCCTGTTCTTTGGGATAATGGCAGGAAAAGAGGCGGCAACTGCATCCTGCGGTTTTGCGAAGAATCTGAGACAGGATATGTATTTTAAAATTCAGGATTTTGCATTTGCAGATATTGATAAATTTTCGTCTTCTTCACTGGTGACAAGAATGACGACTGATGTTACAAACGTACAGAATGCGTACCAGATGCTGATCCGCGCGGCAATGAGAACGCCGCTTATGATCATTTTTTCGGTAATTATGAGTATGACGATCAATCCGCGGATGGCATGTATTTTCCTTGTACTGATCCCAATTCTGGGTGTGGCACTTTTCGGGATCGCATTTTATGTACATCCGATCTTCATGCGAATTTTCAAGAAATATGATGCGATGAACAATTCAGTACAGGAAAATGTGGCAGGAATCCGGGTGGTAAAATCATTCGTACGTGAAAAATATGAAATGAAAAAATTTGACAAGGCTTCGGAAGAAGTCCGTGAGGATTTTACACGTGTAGAAAAGATCCTTGCATTTAATAACCCGATCATGTTGTTTTGTATTTACCTTGCTATGCTGCTTGTAAGTTATTTTGGTGCAAGGATCATTATCGGAAGTGGTGCAACCGAGCTGACAACGGGACAACTTTCTTCTCTGATCAGCTATGGAGTACAGATCCTTTCTGCAATGATGATACTTTCAATGGTATTTGTTATGACAATTATGGCAACAGAGTCTGCAAACCGTATTGTGGAAGTGCTGAATCATGAAAGCTCACTTACTTCTCCGGAAAACGGAATCAAAGAAGTAAAAGACGGAGGTATTGTATTCGATAATGTGTCATTCAAATATTCACATAAGAGTAAAAAGAATGCTCTGTCGGACATTAATCTGGTCATTCCGTCGGGAACGACAGTGGGAATCATTGGGGGAACCGGTTCATCCAAAACTTCCCTGATCCAGTTGATATCCCGCCTGTATGACGTGGAAGAGGGAAGTGTGAGTGTCGGAGGAAGAGATGTAAGGGAATATGATCTGGACTCCCTTCGTGATGAGGTGGCGGTTGTATTACAGAAGAACGTTCTGTTTTCCGGTACGATTAAGGAAAATCTCCGCTGGGGTAAAAAAGACGCAACGGATGAAGAAATCCTGCATGTATGTAAGCTGGCACAGGCAGATGAATTCGTGCAGCAGTTTCCGAAAAAATATGATACTTACATTGAGCAGGGCGGAACAAACGTATCCGGTGGACAGAAACAGAGACTGTGTATTGCAAGAGCACTTCTGAAGAAGCCGAAGATCCTGATTCTGGATGATTCTACTTCTGCGGTTGACACTAAGACGGATGCGCTGATCAGAAAGGCGATGCGGGAAGAAATTCCGGATACAACCAAGATCATTATTGCGCAGAGAGTTTCTTCCGTGCAGGATGCGGATATGATCCTTGTCATGGAAGGTGGTAAAATCGCAGAGAGGGGAACCCATGAAGAACTGTTTGAAATGAACGGTATTTACCGGGAAGTTTATGATTCACAGACGAAGAGTAAGGAGGCATGCTAAATGGAAGAAAAAAGAAAAGAAGAGCCAGGTGGCGGTGCAACATTTAAACGCCTGATCAAATATCTGTTTCATTATTATAAACCGCATCTGATCGTTGTCTGCATCTGTATTGTGATCAGTGCATGTGCGTCCGTAGTGGCAACCACATTTTTACAGCAGCTGATCGATGAATGTATCACACCGGGAATTACTTCCGGTCTTGCAAGTGTATGGTCAAAGCTGATCTCGCTGCTTACGGCGATGGCAGTCATCTATCTGTTCGGTGTGGCAGCAGCACTTACGTATACCCGTCTGATGGCAACTGTCACACAGGGAACCTTAAAGCAGATGAGAAATGACATGTTTGACAGAATGCAGACTCTGCCGGTCAAATATTTTGATACTCATGCACACGGGGATATCATGAGTACTTATACGAATGATACCGATGCGATCCGTCAGCTGATCGGACAGAGTCTTCCGGCATTGGTACAGTCCTTGTTATCAATCCTGGCAATCGTGATCATGATGCTGTATTACAGTGTATGGCTGACAATTATTGTGGGAATCTTCATTTTCATCATGAGCAGAGTTACGAAAAAGCTTGGTGGACAGAGTGCTGTATATATGATGAAACAGCAGAAAACACTAGCAAAGGAAGAGGGATACATTGAAGAAATGATGAGTGGACAGAAGGTCATCAAGGTATTCTGCCACGAAGAGGAAAGCAAAGAGGGCTTTAAAGAACTCAATGAGCAACTTTTCAGAGACAGTGAAAAGGCAAATACAATGGGTAACATTCTGATGCCGGCACTTGGAAATATCGGAAATCTGATGTATGTGTTTATCGCTGTGATTGGTGGTATCCTGGTATTTAAGAAGGTGACAAATATCAGTCTTACCGGAACAGATCTGATTACAGCAGGTATTATTATTTCGTTCCTGAGTATGTCAAGACAGCTTTCCCAGACCATTAGCCAGGTGTCTATGCAGGTATCTATGATCGCAATGGGAACTGCAGGAGCCGGACGTGTATTTGCACTGATGGATGAAAAGCCGGAAGAGGATGAAGGTTATGTCACACTGGTCAATGCAAAGCGAAATGCAGATGGCGAACTGGAAGAGACCGAAGAAAAAACAGAATTATGGGCATGGAAGCATCCGCATAAAGACGGAACGATCACTTATACAGAACTGAAAGGTGATGTGCGTCTGGAGCATGTAGACTTCGGATATGTACCGGAAAAGACAGTGCTTCATGACGTAACACTATATGCAAAACCGGGGCAGAAGATTGCATTTGTAGGTGCAACCGGAGCCGGAAAGACAACAATCACGAACCTGATCAATCGTTTCTATGATATTCCGGACGGAAAGATCCGTTATGACGGAATCAATATTACGAAGATCAGAAAGCCAGACCTGAGAAGATCGCTTGGTGTGGTTCTTCAGGATGTCAATCTGTTTACTGGAACAGTTATGGATAATATCCGTTATGGACGTCTGGATGCGACGGATGAGGAATGTATTGCGGCAGCAAAGCTTGCCAATGCGGATGATTTTATCACACGTCTTCCGGATGGATATGATACCGTTCTGACTGGAAATGGAGCAAGTCTGTCGCAGGGACAGAGACAGTTGATTTCAATTGCACGTGCGGCAGTTGCCGATCCTCCGGCAATGATCCTGGATGAAGCGACCAGCTCGATCGATACCAGAACGGAGGCACTGGTACAGGAAGGCATGGATAATCTGATGAAAGGAAGAACGGTCTTTGTGATCGCGCACCGACTTTCAACTGTCAGAAACAGTAAGGCGATCATGGTACTGGATCATGGACGGATTATTGAAAGAGGCGATCATAAGGAACTGATTGCACAGAAAGGAACGTATTATCAGCTTTATACGGGGGCGTTTGAACTCGAATAAGGGATGGATAATTGTGAGAGGAAGTGGAACTGGAAAGGGGACGCTTCCAAAGAGAAAATGGATTCCGATGCGGTTCGGGAAAGGGCGTATAGCTAACGCCAGATGGATTTGTTAAGGGCATATGGAAAATTCGCAAACTCGCTTTGCTCAGACAGTGCGAATTTTCCATATAACACAATTTGGAGAATTTAGTTAGAGGATGGAATAAAGTGGGATTTTTATCCTGCAAAATATATATGGGAAAAAGAGTTGGATAGAATGAAAAAAGAGCTTACGACATATGATCGGGGGAAATGTCGTAAACTCTTTTTTCTGTAATTTCATTAAAGGAGAAATGAAAATAAAAAGTATCAAAATACTGAAAACGTCTTATTTGGTTTCGTTAAGTGCTATCCTTAACTTGATATTATAATACCATGTGTATGCTCTTCTGTAAATTCGCAGAAAAGACAAATGTTACAAAAATGATACTGCGAAATTATGCAATATAGCCAAAAACGGTGCGAAAAATGGAAAATGTGAAAGTTTTATAATCTTACGACTTCATATTTGATTTGCTTTTCCAATATGTTAAAATTAAAAAAAGCAGAAAATTTTACAGATAAGGGGAAAGATGATGAAAGAATTTGTTGAAATGCGGGATGTTCGTAAGATTTACCGTATGGGTGAAGTTGAGATTGCCGCAGCAGATGGAATTGATTTTCAGATAAAAAAAGGTGAATTTGCAGTTGTGGTAGGTCCAAGTGGTGCGGGAAAAACGACAGTGCTTAACATTCTGGGGGGAATGGATACGGCAACAAGTGGAGAGGTCTGGATCGATGGAAAGAATATTGTAAAGTATTCGCCGAGGCAGCTTACTTCCTATAGAAGGGATGATATTGGATTTGTATTCCAGTTTTACAACTTGATTCCGAACCTGACGGCGCTTGAAAATGTAGAGTTGGCACTGCAGATCTGTAAGGATCCGTTGGATGCGGAGATGGTTCTTAGGGAAGTGGGACTGGCAGATCGTATGAAGAATTTCCCGGCACAGCTTTCCGGTGGGGAGCAGCAGAGGGTATCGATTGCGCGTGCACTGGCAAAGAACCCGAAGCTTCTTTTGTGTGATGAGCCGACAGGGGCGCTGGATTACAATACCGGTAAGGCAATATTAAAGCTTTTACAGGATATGTGCCGTGAACGAGGGATGACAGTGATCCTGATCACACACAATTCAGCGATCACGCCGATGGCAGATCGTGTAATTAAAATGAAGAATGGAAAAGTCGGAAGCATGAAGCTGAATGAAAGACCGGTTCCGGTAGAGACGATTGAATGGTAGGTGGACGTAAAGACCGATGAAGAAAAATATTTTACGCAAAGATTTTATAATAGAAATAAAAAAGACGATGGGACGGTTTGTATCAATCTTTTTTATCGTAGCATTGGGTGTCGCATTTTATTCGGGAATCCGTGCATCAGAGCCAAGTATGCGGATCACTGCAGATCAGTATTTCGATGATTCAGAGCTGATGGATCTGAAGGTAATGGGAACCATGGGACTTACCAAAGCGGATATCAAAGCAATTGGAAAGGTATCAGGAATTGAAGCTGTAGAAGGCGGATACAGCAAAGACGTGCTTTGCCCGGTTGGAGACAATGAAAAGGTTGTTCATATGCTGAGTATGCAGAAGAATTTTAATCAGGTTTCGGTTGTGGAAGGCAGGCTGCCGGAAAAAGCCGGAGAATGTCTGGTGGATGAAGATTTTCTGAGCTATACAGACCTGAAGGTTGGCGACACGGTAACTTTCCATTCCGGCGATGGAGAGGCGTTGACGGATTCACTGGTTACAGATACATATAAGATTGTCGGGATCGGGAACAGTCCGCTGTATATTTCATTTGGAAGAGGAAGCAGTACGATCGGAACCGGAGAGATCAGTGGATTTGTTGTAGTGGATAAAGCTTCTTTTGACATGGATGTTTATACGGAAGCTTATGTGAAGGTGAGCGGTGCAGAAGAGAAAACGGCATTTACTGATGAATACAATAATCTGTCGGATGCAGCAAAGGAAGCCGTGAGTGCAATCGAAGAAGAACGCTGTGCAGTCCGCAAACAGGAAATTGTAGATGAGGCAAATGAAAAGCTTGCTGATTCAGAGAAGACAGTGAATGAAAAATCGCAGGAACTGGAGGATGCGAAAAAAGAGCTGGAGAGTGGGAAAAGCAAGGCAGCCGAAGAACTGGAAAAAGCAAAGCAGCAGCTTACGGATGGAGAAGCAGAGCTTGCGGATGCAAAGCAGCAGATCGCAGATGGCGAGACACAGCTTGCCAATGCAAAAGCGCAGCTGAATGATAAGCAGGCACAGCTTGATTCGGCGGAGGCACAGTATGAATCCGGAAAAGCACAGCTGGATCAGAAAGAACAGGAGCTTGCAGATGCGGAACAGGTTTATCTGAGCAATTACTCGAAATATATGCCGATCATTACGGCGGGGAAGGAACAGATTCCAGCAGGAAAGTCACAGATCGCGGATGGGAAGAAACGGTTGGACGAGGAACTTGCACCGCTTAATCAGCTGAAAGACGGACTGGCTGGGATTGAAGATGAAATCAGTCAGTGTGATTCTGGAATTTCGGAATTACAGAAGCAGATAAATGATGGAGATACATTATATCAGGAATACACAAAGATCTCAGAGCCTGATAGAACGCCAGAGCAGCGAGTATATCTGGAAAGCTGGAGTGGAGTCCGACAGGGACTGGAAGCAAAGCTTGCTGGTATACAGGAGCAGAAAGCACAACTTGAAGATAAAAAGAAGGGCTTGCTAGTGCAGATGAACAAGGCAGGTTTTGCCACAGAAGCAGACCTGGAGGCACAGATTACTAGCCTGACTAAGCAAAAAGAAGATCTGGATGCAAAAGAGACGGCACTTCTTCAGCAGGAGCAGACACTTGCCGCACAGGAAGAAGAGCTGTTAAGTGCAGGCAGACAGATTACAGACGGCAAGAGTCAGATCGCAGCAGCCAGATCCCAGCTTGACAGCACAAAATCTCAGATTACGGACGGAAAAGCACAGATCCTGTCTGCATGGGCACTTCTGAATGAAAAAGAGCACACTTTAAATGCAAGTAAAGCACAACTTGCATCCGGTGAACAGGAGCTTGCGGATGGCCGGAGTAAATATGAGCAGGCAGCAAAAGAAGCGGAAGAACAGATCACGGACGGACAGGCAAAGATTACAGATGGAGAGAAGCAGCTGACGGATGCAAGGCAGAAGATCGCAGACGCAAAGGCTGAGATCAAAAAAATCGAAAATCCGAAGTGGTATGTGCAGACGAGAGAGGATGCACTGACGGAATATCAAGGATACGGAGATAATGCAGACCGCATGCGTTCTATTGGAAAAGTGTTCCCGGTACTCTTTTTCTTGGTGGCAGCATTGATCAGTCTGACAACGATGACACGAATGGTAGAGGAACAGCGTGTACAGATCGGAACGATGAAGGCTCTCGGTTATGGAAAAGCTGCAATTGCAGGGAAATACATTGGTTATGCTCTGATTGCAACGCTTGGCGGAAGTATTTTCGGAGTACTGGCCGGGGAAAAGATCCTGCCGTTTATCATTATTTATGCTTATATGATCCTGTATAAGCATCTGCCGGCGATCCTGGTACCGTACCATATGAGCTATGCACTCCAGGCTTCGGGAATCGCAGTTGCCTGCACACTGATCGCTACGATCGCATCCTGCTACAAAGAGCTGGCAGCAGAACCGGCAGAGCTGATGCGTCCGGCAGCACCGAAGCAGGGGAAGCGGATTCTTCTGGAGCGGATCGGAATTATCTGGAAGCATCTGAATTTTACATGGAAATCGACCGTGCGGAATCTGATCCGGTATAAGAAGCGATTCTTTATGACCATTTTCGGAATCGGAGGCTGTATGGCACTGATGGTAGTCGGATTCGGACTGAAGGACTGTATCTATGAGATCGTCAGCCTGCAGTATGAGAAGGTGCAGTTCTATGATGCGGCAACCTACATGAGTGACGACATATCCGAAGAGAACAGACAACAGCTCCATGATTATCTGGATCAGAATGCAGATATAAAAGAGACGATCGAAGCGCGGATGCAGAAGACCGATGTAAAATCTGCATCCGGTAAAAAGACACTTTATCTGATGGTGCCATCGGATAATGAAAAGATTGAGGACTTTTTAAGCTTCCACAGCAGGACCAATAAGGACGAGGTTTATTCACTGAAAAAAGACGAAGTGATTCTGACTGAGAAAATGGCATCCCTTCTGAATGTAAAGGTGGGAGATGAGCTTACGATCGAGGACGAGGACAGGGGAGACCAGACGGTGACGGTTGGCGCCATCTGCGAGAACTATATGAGCCATTACCTGTATCTGTCACCGGAAAAATACGAGGAATTATATGGTGTACCGGCAGAATATAACACGATCATCTACAGTGCAAAGGACGGAAAGGATGATCAGATCGAGAAGATCGGAACAAAGCTTCTGTCGATGGATGGAGTACTGAATGTAAGTTATACCAGCAGTATTGAAGGAAGGCTGGATGACATGCTGCGAAGCCTGAATCTGGTCATCGTGGTACTGATCGTATCTGCCGGAATGCTGGCATTTGTGGTACTGTACAATCTGAACAATATCAACATCACCGAGCGTCAGAGAGAGCTTGCAACCTTGAAGGTTCTGGGATTCTACGACGGAGAGGTTGCCTCTTATGTATACAGAGAGAATATCCTGCTGACGATCATTGGATCGGTTGTGGGTATGGTGCTTGGTAATCTGCTTCACCGGTATATCATCCTGACGGTTGAGGTGGAAGAGGCGATGTTCGGACGTCAGATACACTGGCAGAGTTATCTGTACAGTTTCTTGTTTACTGTAGCATTTTCTTTATTTGTAAACTGGGTAATGTTCTACAAGCTGAAGAAGATCGATATGGTGGAATCTTTGAAGAGCGTGGAGTAAAAGCTTTTGCAAGTGTATGTCAAAGATTTCTTATAGACGGTACACAAAGAATCGGAAAATATATTTCACAGAAAGTTTATATTCTTCACAGAATTATTAGCACTCTCGTCAAAAGAGTGCTAATTTTCTATTGACATTTAGAAATCAGGGTATTAAGATATTTCATAGACAGAAAAATACGGTATTTGAAACCGTAAAAAGATAGAATATGAAATTTAGGAGTGATAAAAATGGCAACAAAAAAAGGTAGTCTTTCAATCAGCAGCGAAAATATTTTCCCGATTATCAAGAAATGGGTATATTCTGATCATGATATTTTCGCAAGAGAGCTTGTTTCCAATGGATGCGACGCGATCACAAAATTAAAGAAGCTGGACATGATGGGAGAATATACACTTCCGGATGATTATAAAGGAAAGATCCAGGTTATTGTAAACCCGGAAGAGAAGACTTTGAAATTCATCGATAATGGTCTTGGTATGACTGCTGATGAAGTAGAAGAATATATTACACAGATCGCATTTTCAGGAGCAACCGAATTCCTGAACAAATACAAAGATAAGACAACAGAGGACGATATGATCGGACACTTTGGTCTTGGATTCTACTCTGCCTTCATGGTAGCTGATGAAGTTCATATTGATACCCTTTCTTATAAAGAAGGTGCAAAACCGGTACACTGGGTAAGTGAAGGCGGTACAGAGTATGAGATGGAAGAAGGGGATAAAGAGGAAGTTGGTTCTGAAATCACCTTATTCTTGAACGAAGATTGTGTAGAATTTTCAAATGAATACAGAATCCGCGAAGTCCTTGAGAAATACTGTTCATTCATGCCGGTAGAGATTTTTGTATCCAAAGCAAATGCAGAACCGGAATATGAGACGATCCCGGAGGATGAAGTCCTGGATACCGATACGGTTGTTGAACATATCCATGAAGACGCCAAGATGGAAGAAAAAGAAAATGAGAACGGTGAAAAAGAAATGGTTGAAGTTTCACCGGCATCCGACAAAGCAAAGATCGTGAAACGCCCGGTATCGATCAGTGATCCGGCACCGCTGTGGACAAAGCATCCAAACGAATGCAGCAAAGAAGATTATATTGATTTCTACCGGAAAGTATTTATGGATTACAAAGAACCTCTGTTCTGGATTCATCTGAACATGGATTATCCATTCAACTTAAAGGGTATCCTATACTTCCCTAAGATCAATACCGAATACGATTCCATTGAAGGAACCATCAAATTGTACAACAATCAGGTATTTATCGCAGACAATATCAAAGAAGTTATTCCGGAATTCCTGATGGTATTAAAAGGAGTCATTGATTGTCCGGATCTGCCGCTTAACGTATCACGAAGCGCACTGCAGAATGATGGATTTGTACAGAAGATCTCCGAATACATTTCCAAGAAAGTTGCTGACAAGCTTTCAGGAATGTGCAAGACAGATAAAGAAAACTATGAGAAATACTGGGATGACATCAGCCCATTTATCAAATTCGGCTGCCTGAAAGATGAAAAATTCTGCGAGAAGATGAGCGATTATGTTCTGTTCAAGAACCTGGATCACAAGTATATGACACTCAAAGAATGCATCGAAAAGAATGGCGGAAAAGCAGAGCCGGAGGAAAAGACCGAAGGGGAAAATGCAGAGCAGTCAGCAGAAAAGAAAGAAGCAGAGAAGACAACAATCTACTATGTAACAGATGAACAGCAGCAGAGCCAGTACATCAATATGTTCAAAAAAGAGGGACTGGATGCAGTGATCTTGTCACATAATATTGATTCTCCATTTATTACTCAGATGGAGCAGAAGAACGAACATATCAAGTTCCAGAGAATCGATGCAGATCTGACTGATCACTTCAAAGAAGATGTATCTGAAGAAGAAAAAGAAGCATTCAAAGAAAAAACTGACAGTCTGGTCGAAATCTTCCGCAAAGCACTTGGCAATGACAAACTGGAAGTAAAAGTGGAAAAGATGAAAGATGAAAATGTGGCATCTATGATTACACTTTCCGAAGAATCACGCCGTATGCAGGAAATGATGAAGATGTATGGAATGTCAGGCATGGATCCGTCTATGTTCGGAACCAATGCAACCCTGATCCTGAATGCAAATCATCCGCTGGTAGAATATGTTGTAGCACATAAAGATGGCGAAAATACAGAAATGTTCTGCCATCAGTTATATGACCTGGCAATGTTGGCACACAAGCCACTCAGCCCGGAAGAGATGACAGAATTTGTAAAACGCAGTAATGAAATTATGATGAAACTGGCAAAGTAATTTTGCTGTAGATACCCGGAAAAGCCTGAACCATTCAGATTCTTGTTTTCGCTTATGCGAAAAGGTCTGAATGGTCAGGCTTTTTTTGCTGTATTTGGAAACACTTTCCACAAAGTGTTGGTGAACTTCCTGGTCTTTTATAGTATAATATAACAAAAGAGAGGCGGTGGATACGATGAAGAATTATTCAAAGGATATAAGCAGACAATATCATATTCAGGTGGCCAACGGGGAAGTCGGCCGTTATGTCATTCTCCCGGGAGATCCAAAGCGCTGCAAAAAAATAGCACAGTATTTTGAAGATCCGGTAATGATTGCAGATAACCGGGAATTTATCACTTATACAGGAACTTTAGACGGCATAAAGGTAAGTGTTACATCTACCGGAATCGGGGGACCATCAGCAGCAATTGCGATGGAAGAATTAGCCAGATGTGGAGCAGATACATTTGTACGGATCGGAACCTGCGGTGGGATACAGCCGGAAGTAAAAAGTGGGGACATTGTAGTTGCTACGGGTGCTGTCAGAATGGAAGGGACAAGCAAAGAATATGCGCCGATCGAATATCCGGCGGTGGCAGATCTTATGGTGATGAACGCACTGGTCAGTGCGGCGAAGGAAAAGGGCTGTGAATTTTATACCGGAGTGGTACAGTCAAAAGATGCATTTTACGGACAGCATGAGCCGGAGAAGATGCCGGCAGGTTATGAACTGATCAATAAATGGGAAGCCTGGAAGAAACTGGGATGTCTGGCATCAGAGATGGAGACGGCAGCACTTTACATTGTGGCAGCAAAGCTTCATGTACGCGTGGGTGCGTGTTTCCTTGTAATGGCAAATCAGGAAAGAGAAAAACTGGGACTTGAAAATCCGGTAGTACATGATACAGATATGGCAGTACAGGTGGCAGTGGAAGCCATCAGAAAGTTGATCAAAGAGGATCGGTAAATGAAAGAAACAATATATAAACGAATCTTTGTGATCGTTCTGGATTCGCTCGGAATTGGCGCAATGCCTGATTCTGAGAAATTCGGTGACAGGGATGTAGATACATTTGGTCATATTTTAGACAGAATGGGAACACTGGAGATTCCAAATCTTCAGAAGCTTGGTATGCTGAATCTGCATACCGGGGGAAAGATGTATGGAATCGAGAATCCGGTTGGAAAAATTACCAGACTGAAAGAGGCGAGTAACGGAAAAGATACGATGACCGGACACTGGGAAATGATGGGAATTTATACAGAAAAACCATTTAAAACCTTTACCGAACATGGATTTCCACCGGAACTGATCACAGAACTGGAAAAACGTTGTGGGAAAAAAGTGATTGGAAACCGTAGTGAGAGCGGAACAAAGATCATTGAAGAACTTGGGGGAGAAGAAATTGAAACAGGTGCAATGATTGTCTATACCTCTGCGGATTCTGTATTGCAGATTTGTGGAAATGAAGAGACATTTGATCTGGCAAATCTGTACCGGTGTTGTGAGATCGCAAGAGAGATCACGATGAAGGATGAATGGCGCGTGGGACGAGTCATTGCAAGACCGTATGTAGGAAAGAAAAAAGGCGAATTTAAAAGAACCAGCAACCGCAGGGATTATGCACTTGAGCCGACCGGAAAGACTGCACTTGACGCATTGAAAGATGCGGGAAAGGATGTGATCGCAGTCGGAAAGATCCATGATATCTTTTGCGGGGAAGGAATCACAGAATCGTATCATTCCAACAGCTCCGTGCATGGAATGGAGCAGACCATTGAGATTTGCAAAAAAGATTTTGACGGACTGTGCTTTGTAAATCTGGTTGATTTTGATGCACAGTGGGGACACCGGCGCGATCCGGTTGGCTACGGACATGAGATTGAGAGATTTGATAAAAATCTTGGAATTTTGCTGGATGATCTGCGGGAGGATGATCTTCTTATTATTACCGCCGATCATGGAAACGATCCGACCTACACCGGAACCGATCATACACGGGAATATGTACCGTTTTTGGCGTATTCCAAAAAGATGGATGAGGGTGGCGTGATTATGGAGGAAAATACCTTTGCAGTGATCGGGGCAACGGTCACCGATAATTTTGGTGTAAAAATGCCGGAAGGAACGATCGGGCATTCGATTCTGAATGAACTTATTTAGCAAGAAAAAGCAGGAAAAAAGAGAATGAAAAAAGAACAAATTAAAAAAATGATAGAAATCGCGCTTTCTCAGCTTGCATATTCTTATACCCCTTATTCTGACTTTAAAGTGGGAGCTGCGCTGCTTGGAAAGAATGGACGGATATATACGGGATGCAATATTGAAAATGCGGCTTATACACCGACAAACTGTGCGGAGCGTACCGCATTTTTCAAGGCAGTCAGCGAAGGAGTAAAAGAATTTGATGCAATCTGTATTGTAGGGGGAAAGGGCGGTGTTGTGACAGAGTATGCACCGCCGTGCGGAGTATGCAGGCAGGTCATGATGGAATTCTGCGATCCGGAGACATTTCAGATCATTCTTGCAGTAGATGCAAAGCATTATGATATCTATACCTTGAAAGAAATGTTGCCAAAAGGTTTCGGACCATCCAATCTTACAGAATGAGAAAGGACTCTGACTCCAAAAGAAGATTTTTGAAGAAAAGGAAAAAAGAAGGAATGAAAAATGACACAGGAAACCTTGAAAGAATTACCAAAGATTGAGCTTCACTGTCATCTGGACGGTTCTCTTAGCAGACCATTTATTGAAAAAAGGCTTGGAAGAACTGTAAGACCTGAAGAACTCAGTGTTTCAGAAAACTGTACAAGTCTGAATGAATATCTGGAAAAATTTGACCTTCCCGGCAGATGCATTATGGATGAAGAGGGACTTTCCGGAGCTGCGTATGATCTGCTCTCCCAGATGAACGAAGAAAATGTCTGTTATGCGGAGATCCGTTTTGCTCCACTTCTGTCAGAGACAAAAAAGATGGACAGCCGGAAGGTGATCGAAGCAGTAATCAGCGGAATGGAGCAGGGGAAAAAAGATTTTGGAATCGAGTATGGTGTGATCGTCTGTGCAATGCGGCATCACAGCGCTGAGGATAATATGCGGATGATCAAGACGGCAAGAGAATATCTGGGATCCGGAGTTTGTGCAGCAGATCTTGCAGGAGCAGAAGCATTGTATCCGATGTCTGAATTTATGGATATTTTTACAGAGACAAAGAAGATGGGAATGCCATTTACACTCCATGCCGGAGAATGTGGAAATCCACAGAATGTCATAGATTCGATAAACGTGGGAGCTGGAAGGATCGGGCATGGGATCGCGATGCGTGGCAACCAGGAGATCCGGAAAATGGTCAAAAAAGCAGGTATTGGTATCGAGATGTGTCCGATCAGCAATTTACAGACCAAATCTGTAAACAGCATGGCGGAATATCCGATGCGGGAATTTCTGGATGCAGGCTTAAAAGTATCGGTCAACACAGATAACCGAACGGTAAGTAACACCAGCCTTACGAAAGAATTGGAATTTATTCAGAAAAATTATGGAATCCGGGACGAAGAAATCCTTCAGATGATGAAAAATGCAATTGATACTGCATTTGCCGATGATTCTATAAAAGATAAAATTTGCAAAATGCTGAAATAAAGAAACTATAAACAGAGAGGATTGACTCTGAAGAATAATAGAAAAGAGGAATTCTGTATGAGCAATGAAATTTATGAAAAGCTGGAAATATGCCGGAAAAGCATTCTCCAAAAAACGAATTTTAAACCGGAAGTGGCGGTGATTCTTGGCTCCGGTCTTGGCGAATACGCATCAAAAATCAAGATAGAACAGATCATTCCATATACAGAAATTGAAGGTTTTCCGGTGTCGACAGTTGTGGGACATAAAGGACAATTTGTATTTGGTTATGTAAAAGAAGTTCCGGTTGTGATCATGCAGGGACGTGTGCATTATTATGAAGGGTATCCGGTAACAGATGTGGTGCTTCCGGTGCGGCTGATGGGAATGTTAGGCGCAAAGAAGCTGATTCTTACCAATGCATCAGGCGGAATCAATACCGGATTCCATCCGGGCGATCTCATGCTCATCACAGACCAGATTATGAGTGGAATCCCTAATCCACTGATCGGTGCCAATGTTGAAGAACTTGGAACCCGTTTTCCGGATATGAGTGAAGCCTATAGTGAACGGATGCAGCAGATCATAAAGAAAGAAGCCCAAAAACTCGGCATTCCTCTGAAAGAAGGTGTATACCTTCAGCTTACCGGTCCATCTTATGAGACCCCGGCAGAAATCCGTATGTACCGCACCTGTGGGGCTGATGCCGTAGGCATGAGCACCGCCTGCGAGACGATCGCTGCGCGCCACATGGGAATCGAAGTCTGTGGCATCTCCTGTATCACCAACCTCGCCGCCGGCATGACATCACAACATCTGAACCACCAGGAAGTCCAACAAACCGCCGACCGGGTGGCTGAGCAATTCCAGGAATTACTGACAGCAATCATTACCCACGTATAAGAAACGGAACATATATCTGAATTTACCCAGAACCAGGTCCAAGGTTCCGGATTTTCCGGAACCCGCCGACCGTCCTCTTGCAATTCCGAGTTGAGGCATTGTGTAAGAATTTTGCCAACGAGGTCATTAACAGTAGAAAGACAAAGAGCATAAAATACCGCATACAGTATTTTATGCTCTTTGTCTCACCACTATTTTCAAAATTTTACTCAACCTCAAACGGAATCTCGTACTTTGCAAAAATCCGCTGCGCCATCTTGTCCCATGCCTGCTCCAGCGATTTGTCCAGCGTGAACAGGTTCATAGATGTTCCTGTCGTACAGCTAAGTTTTGTCCCGTCATATTTAAAATTCAGGTACAGTCCCTGCACATCTGCCGGAGCAAATGAAAGATGTTCCTGTTCGAGAAGCCGTGCAATATTCGGTGCTGACATAGAAAGAACAAAATGAAATCCCAGCGGAGTACGCTTTCCTTTGATCAGAGAAAGACAAAACTCGCGAAGTTCCTTCCAGAGAGCATATTCCCGGTCATCCAGAGCTTCTTTTTCTTCAGCACTGAAGAAATCTTTTTTCAGTCGTCCGTTGAATTGAAAGGTATTAAAAGTTGTGATATCTCCTTCAATAAATAAAAAGGAATCAAATGCAGGATGCAGTAAAAGTGCGTTCATGCATTTTTTTGTATCCAGAGAAAAAATAAGCATAGACTTCCTCCCGTCATCAGTGTAATAGTATCAGTATAGCATAAATCTTGAGATATGCATAAGAATTTGATACAATACGGGAAAGAAAAAGGATGGATAACAAGATGAAAATAGAATTAAACCGGGATCAGATCAAATACATTGCAGTGTTTACTATGCTGCTCAATCACGTTGCAAATATATTTCTGCAACCAGGAACCTTTGCCTGCGAAGCGCTAAAGGATATCGGTTATTTTACAGCACCGGTCATGTGCTGGTTTCTGGTTGAGGGATACCGCTATACAAGGTCAGTAAAAAAATATGCCGGAAGACTGCTGATTTTTGCTGTTATTTCACAGCTTCCGTATTATCTGGCATTTGCGCGGAATCATCTGGCACCGTGGTATACCTTAAATATGATGTTTACACTTTTTCTGTGTCTGTGTCTGCTGATTGCAGAGGAAAAAATATTAGATCCGGGCAAGAAAAGTCTGGTTGTGCTGGGAATTATAGCAGTAAGCAGTATCTGTGACTGGGCAATTCTGGCTCCCTTGTATACGCTTTGGTTTTACCGGGCAGGAGAGGATCCAAAGCGCCGGAAAAAGGTATTTTTTATTGCGGCACTTGTTCTGGGGATTACGGTGACAGCCGAACTTCCGGGAGCAACAGGATTGGCATCAGGAGCCGGGGCAATGATCGCAGTACTGGCAGCGGGAGCCTGTGTTTTGGTATTTTATAACGGAAAAAAATCACAGAAACATTTTCTTGTGAAAAAGTATTTTTTTTACGTGTTTTACCCTGCACATTTGGTGATTTTGGCATTATTAAAGATTTGACTTTTATAATAGAAGAAAGTAAAATGAATAAGTTAGAGTATTTATCACTTGATTCAATGAAAATGAAACTCATATTTTAATAAAAGATAGGATGCATAGCATGAAGAAAAGAACGATGGAGAAAGAACATCAGGCAGAAGAAAGAAGAAAAAAAGTTCTGATGGAAATTGCAGGAGCGGTTGTTGTACTGACTGTAATTGTAAGTATTGGTCTTTCGCATCTTGGAACAGATAAGGTGAATACATCAGCAGGAGTAACAGCAATCAAGAAGTTAGAAAAAGCAGATGTATCTGAGGTGGAGACCAAAATTTCAAATATTGAAAAAGAAGAAAAACAGGCGATAGAGGACTGGCAGAACCGTCCGTTGTCCGAAAAATTTGCGCATGCGGTGATTCTCGGAGATTCGATCACAACCGGTTTTACCGTATATGATGTGCTTGATACTTCTAAGGTTGTAGCGGAAAAGGGAATGCACCTTGATCAGACCGGTGATCTGATCAGGACAGCAGCAGAATTAAAGCCGGAAGTCCTTTTTCTGGCACTTGGACTGAATGATATTTCCGGAACAGATGGAGATACAGATGCATTTATTGAAAAGTACAAAGCGGTACTTGCAAATGTGCGTGAGCAGATGCCGGATGCAGTGATCTACATCAACTGTGTTCTTCCTGTTTCCGCCCAAAAAGAAGAAGAAGAGCCGGTTTATGCCAAGATTCCGGATTATAATACCGCACTTAAAGCAATGTGCGATGAAGAAGGAATTACATTTATCGATAATACAGAGATCGTAAAAGATGAGTATTATGAGCAGGATGGCGAGCATATGAAGGCGGAGTATTATCCAATCTGGGCAGAACATATGGCGGAGGTGGCCGGAATATGACAAAGAAAAAAGGGGAATTTACAGTTCTGCGTAATATCAGAGCTGGGATGGTAATTATTTTGCTTATCTATATTGGTCTGATCTTTCAGTCTAAGGGAGACAGCGATACACCGTTTGCAGATGTACAGAAAGCGGTTGTGGATGCGGCAGATGACAAGAACATGACACTTGCCGGAACCCAGGAAATCAAGAGATTCTATGGGATCAATCCAAAGGATTATGAAGATATAACACTGTATTATACGAATGAAACAATGGGAGTCAACGAGCTCCTTCTGGTGAAAACAAAGGACGAGAATGAGGCAGAGGCAGTTGAGAAAGCCGCAGAACAGCGAAAAAAGACACAGCTCGATAATTTTGAAGGATATGGGGCCGAGCAGGTAAAGCTTCTGGATGCTTCGATCATTAAGACGAAAGGTACATACGTGCTTTTTGTTATTTCACCAAAAGCTGAAACTGTAGAAAAGGCGTTTACAAAGAGCCTGAAGTAGATAAAAGGAAACGAAAAAGTTATGTTATTTAGTAGTCTGGTATTTTTGTTTACATTTTTGCCAATTACACTGTTGGTATATTATTTGGTACCGCGTAAGGTAAAAAATGTGGTACTTTTGATCGCTTCCCTCATATTTTATGCGTGGGGAGAGCCGGTCTATATCTTCCTGATGCTGATTTCCATTCTGTTCAATTATTTTTGCGGAATGGACATTGCATTAAAAGCAGGAAGAAAATCGCAGGTGCGCAGTCTGATCTTTACGATCGTTGTAAACCTGTTTATTCTTGGATTTTTCAAATATTACGGATTTATCGTAACAAATTTAAATGCGATCCTTCCGTTCTATATTCCATATAGAAAACTGGAACTCCCAATAGGAATTTCTTTCTATACTTTCCAGACATTGTCTTACATCATTGATGTATATAGGGGAAATGTAGACGTACAGGTAAATCTGATTGATTTCGGAACCTATGTTACAATGTTCCCACAGCTGATCGCAGGTCCGATCGTACAGTATGCAGATGTGGAGAGACAACTGCGTGAAAGAAAGGAATCACTGACGAAGTTTGGATACGGTGCCTGGTTCTTTGTGATGGGACTGGCAAAGAAGGTGCTTTTGGCGAATACGATTGGTTCGATTTATGAAAATATCGCGGTGATGGATGGAATGTCAGTAGTGACTGCGTGGCTTGGATGTCTTGCCTACACTTTCCAGATTTATTTCGATTTCAGCGGTTATTCGGACATGGCAGTCGGCCTTGGAAAGATGTTCGGATTTGAGTTTATGCAGAACTTCAATTATCCGTATATTTCCAAAAGTGTTACCGAGTTCTGGAGAAGATGGCATATTTCGCTGGGATCATGGTTCCGCGAGTATGTGTATATTCCGCTTGGAGGAAACAGGGTAACGGTTCCGCGGCATTTACTGAATCTTCTGATTGTATGGTTCCTGACCGGTCTCTGGCACGGGGCAAGCTGGAACTTTGTAGTATGGGGGCTCTTCTACGGAGTGATCCTCATTACTGAAAAATATTTTACAGGAAAAATACTTGCAAAGCTGCCGGGGGCAGTCCAGACACTTTACACAATGATTCTGGTCATGCTCGGCTGGGTACTGTTCTTCAGCCCGACACTCGGAAGCGCACTTACCTGGATCGGCAATATGTTCGGACAGGGTGCAACCGGATTTATGGATAGCCAGGCATTGTACCTGATCATGCGAAACTGGCTCTTCTGGGTGGCAGGGATCATAGGAAGTACACCGTTTATGCATCTGCTCGGAAAGCGGCTGGTATTTAATGAAGAAAGACCGCATACGGTTCTGGCAGGCTGCCTGATGGCAGGACTGTTTGTGCTGTGTGTGGCATATCTGGTGACAGAAAGTTACAATCCATTTTTATATTTTAGATTTTAAGGAAAGACAATGGTAGAAAGAAAGAATAATAAACAAAAAAACAGAACAAAGTATTTTCTGCCAGGAGGGAAAAAACAGATCCAGGCAGTATGTGCGTTTTTATTTTTGGGAGTCCTTATTCTCAGCTGCGGAGTAAACCTTATGCATAAAGACAGGCAGATGTCAGAAAAAGAAATGCGTATGCTGGCGCAGAAACCGGAAATTTCTCTTTCCGGAATTGCTTCCGGAAGGTTTATGGAGCAGTACGAGGAGTATGTATCGGATCAGTTTGCAGGAAGAGATACCTGGGTAAGAATTAAGACATTTGCGGACAGTGTGGCGGGGAGGACAGAAGAAGGTGGTGTTTTCAAAGGAAAGGATCATTATCTGATGGAAGATGTTGCTGTGGCAGATGAAAGTGATCTGAAAGAGAATCTGGATGCAATGAAGAATTTTAAAGAGCGTTATCCGGATATCCAGATGCATATGATGCTGGTCCCGAATGCGGCAAATGTTATGGAGGACAAGCTTCCGGCATTTGCGGTGACTGCCAGTCAGAGCAGACAGATCAGCCGTGTAAAGGCAGAACTTGGAGATTCTTATGACTGGATCGATGCAGAAAAAGTATTGGATGCTCACAAGGATGAAGCAATTTATTATCACACGGATCATCACTGGACTTCTCTTGGTGCATGGTATGCATTCCAGGGAGCAAAGACGCAGCTTGGACTGGATAAGAGTGAAGAAATTAAGATGAAAGCCTATGCGGTATCGGATTCTTTTAACGGAACGTTATCCGCAAAGAGTGGATATGAGACAGATTATAAGGAACCAATCTATATTTATCTGCCAAAGAGTGCGGATGCACCACAGGTTGCAGTCAATTATGTGGAAGAACAGAAAAAGAGTGCTTCTATGTATGATTCATCCAAACTGGATGAGAGAGATCAATATTCCGTATTCTTCGGTGGAAATCATGCAATGATCGATATCCAGTCAACACAGACAGAAAAACGCAGACTTCTGGTGTTCAAAGATTCATATGCAAACTGTTTTCTTCCGCTTCTGGCTCCGTATTACCGGGAAATCGTTGTGATCGACCCTCGTTATTATACCGGTAAATTAAGTTCTGTGATGTCAGATAAACAGTTTGATGATGTGCTGTTCCTGTATAATGCCAATACATTCTTTGAAGACCGGATGCTGGCGGGGGTACTGGATGAGAATTAACAGGAGAAAAACATGGCAAATAAAATAGAAAAGCAGTTTCTGGACACGGAAAATAAAGGACCGGTCCGGCTGAACAAATATTTAAGTGAAGCTGGTGTATGTTCCAGAAGGGAAGCGGACAAACTGATAGCAGCCGGACAGGTGACGGTTGACGGTGTGCGTGCAGAGACCGGAATGAAGGTAGAGCCGTGGCAGGTTGTCCGGATTGGGAAAAAGCAGGTATCCAGACAGGAAGAGATGATCGTGCTTGCGGTCAATAAGCCACGTGGAATTGTCTGTACTGAGGAAAGACGGGAGAGAGACAGTATTGTACGATTTCTTAACTATCCGGTACGGATTACTTATGTAGGACGTCTGGATAAGGATTCGGAAGGACTGCTTCTGATGACGAACAACGGTGACATTATCAACCGGATGATGCGTGCGGCAAATAAACATGAAAAAGAATATAAAGTTACAGTTGATAAGCCCGTGACAGATAAATTTCTCAAGGAGATGGCAGGCGGTGTCCCGATCCTGGATACTGTCACAAGACCATGCCAGGTAGAAAAGCTTGGAAAATATAAATTTAAGATCATTCTGACACAGGGACTCAACCGGCAGATCCGCCGGATGTGTGAGGCACTTGGCTACGAGGTAAAGGAGCTTCGGAGAGTGCGGATCATGAATATCGAACTTGGTAATTTAAAGCCGGGAGAATACCGGAAGGTTACGGATCAGGAACTGAATGAACTCTATGAGCTGATCAGGGATTCAAAGTCAGAGCCTACACCGTGGAACAATAATTAAAAGTGTGGATTTGGATATGGATAAGATGAAAAGGATGCAGGAGCTGGTAGAGCTTCTGAATAAAGCCGGAAAAGCTTATTATCAGGATGCGCAGGAAATTATGAGCAATTATGAGTATGATGCGCTGTATGATGAACTGAAAGGTCTGGAAGAAGAGCTGGGAACCGTTATGGCTTCCAGTCCGACTGTGAATGTAGGATATGAAGTATTAAGTGAGCTTCCGAAAGAACGTCATGAGTCACCGATGCTTTCTCTTGACAAGACAAAAGAAGTGACAAGGCTGAAGGAATTTGTTGGAGACCAGACGGCTGTGATCTCATGGAAGATGGATGGTCTGACGATTGTTCTGACCTATCGTGACGGCGAGCTTTTTAAGGCAGTTACAAGAGGAAATGGGGAAGTCGGTGAGGTCATTACCAACAATGCGAAAGTATTTAAAAATGTGCCGCTTCATATTCCGTATAAAGGGGAACTGATCCTGCGAGGGGAAGCGGTGATCGGTTACAAAGATTTTGAGCGGATCAATGAAGAAATTGATGACGTGGATGCAAAATATAAAAACCCACGGAATCTGTGCAGTGGTTCTGTCCGCCAGCTGAACAATAAGATTACGGCACAGAGAAACGTAAAATTCTATGCATTTACCCTGGTACGTGCAGAAAATGTGGATTTCCACAATTCCAGAAAAGAGCAGCTTGACTGGCTGGAACATCAGGGATTTGATGTGGTGGAGCATTATCTGGTGACAAGGGAAGAACTGGATGAGAAGGTTGCATTTTTTGCAGAAAAGATCGTAGAAAATGATTTTCCGTCAGATGGTCTGGTTCTTGTATATGATGACATTGCGTATGGGCAGTCGCTTGGGAGAACGGCAAAATTCCCACGTGATTCTTTTGCTTTCAAATGGGCAGATGAGATCCGCGAGACGCACCTTCTGGAGATTGAATGGAGTCCATCAAGAACAGGGCTTATTAATCCGGTAGCGATCTTTGAACCGGTAGAGCTGGAAGGAACAACGGTAAGCCGTGCAAGTGTACACAATTTAAGTATTATGGAGGAGCTGCATCTGGGAATCGGGGATACGATCGAAGTCTATAAGGCGAATATGATCATTCCGCAGATCGCGAAGAATCTGACCGGCAGTGACAATATTGAGATCCCGAAAGTCTGTCCGGTTTGTGGTGGAGCTACGGAGATCCGTCAGATGAATGATGCAAAGTCGTTGTATTGCACAAATCCGATGTGTCAGGCAAAAAGAATCAAATCCTTTGCATTGTTTGTCAGCAGGGATGCACTCAATATTGACGGGCTTTCTGAGGCAACACTGGAGAAATTTATTGCGAGAGGATTCATTCACAAATACAGAGATATCTTCCATCTGGATGTCTATCAGGAAGAAATTCAGACGATGGAAGGTTTTGGAGAAAAATCCTATGCGAACCTGATCGCAAGCGTGGATAAGGCGAGAAGTACAACCCTTGCTAAAGTAGTATATGGACTTGGGATTGCAGGAATCGGTCTTGCAAATGCAAAACTGATCTGTCGCCATTTTAAAAATGATGTGGAAAAAATGACAGGAGCATCTGAAGAAGAACTGAGTGATATCCAGGGTGTAGGTCCGGTGCTTGCGGCGGCATTTGTAAAATATTTTGTATCAGAGGAAAGAAAAAAGGAATTTAAGCTCCTTCTTGGAGAACTGGAGATCCAGCCGGAAGAGATGGCAGAAGAACAGAAATTTGCAGGTATGAGTTTCGTTGTCACTGGCAGCGTGAATCATTTTGCAAACCGGAATGAGGTAAAAGAACTGGTTGAGAAGATGGGTGGAAAAGTGACCGGATCTGTAACGAAGAAGACAAATTATCTGATCAACAATGATGTAGAGTCTGCTTCTTCCAAGAACAGAAAGGCGAAAGAACTTGGAGTGCCGATCATTTCAGAGGAAGAGTTTATAGAACTTGCAGGGGTGGAAATCGAATAAGAAGGACAGAGGAATCGTCTGAATACGACCGAGAAAAGGAGGACCAGCCAATGGCAGAAAATGACCAGAAGGACAAGACAGTTGAGAAAGTAACCGGTGAGGTAGAAAATACAGACAAAAAAGAAAATAACGAAGATCGCTATGAAAAGGTCTGCTTCATCTGTCACAGACCGGAGAGTGTGACCGGAAAGATGATCGATCTTCCGAACAATATCTGCGTGTGTCCGGACTGTATGCAAAAAAGCTTTGATGCAATGAACAATATGAATTTTGGCGGGATGGATTACAGCCAGTTTATGAACATGGGACCGATGATGGGATTTGGAGACATGGATGCACAGATCCCGAAGAGCCAGCGTGTGAAAAAGAAAAAGCCGGAAGAAGAAAAAGAACCGATCCTGAATATCAAGGATATTCCTGCTCCGCATAAGATCAAAGCGAAATTGGATGAATATGTAGTAGGACAGGAATACGCCAAGAAGGTAATGTCGGTTGCTGTATACAATCATTATAAAAGAGTGGCAACGGATACAATGGATGAGATTGAAATCGAGAAATCCAATATGCTGATGATCGGACCTACCGGATCTGGAAAGACGTATCTGGTAAAGACACTGGCAAAACTTCTGGATGTGCCGCTTGCAATTACAGATGCGACCTCGCTTACCGAGGCTGGCTACATAGGGGATGATATTGAAAGCGTAGTATCGAAGCTTCTTGCAGCTGCGGACAACGATGTAGATAAGGCGGAACAGGGGATTATCTTTATCGATGAGATCGATAAGATTGCGAAGAAGAAGAATACCAGCCAGAGAGATGTCAGCGGAGAATCCGTACAGCAGGGAATGTTAAAGCTGTTAGAAGGCAGCGAAGTGGAAGTGCCGGTAGGAGCCAACAGTAAGAATGCGATGGTTCCGCTCACTACAGTCAATACAAAGAATATCCTTTTTATCTGTGGCGGTGCGTTCCCGGATCTTGAGCAGATCATCAAGGAAAGACTGATGAAGAATTCTTCTATCGGGTTTGGAGCGGATCTGAAAGACAAATATGATCATGATAAGAAAATACTGGAGAAGGTGACGACAGAAGATCTGCGTAACTTCGGAATGATTCCGGAATTTCTGGGACGTCTCCCGATCGTATTTACGCTTCAGGGACTGGATGAAGAGATGATGGTTCAGATATTAAAAGAGCCGAAAAATGCGATCCTCAAGCAGTATCAGAAGCTTCTGGCACTGGATGAGGTCAATCTGAAATTCGATGATGGTGCACTTCATGCGATCGCAAGAAAGGCAATGAAGAAGGATACCGGAGCCCGTGCACTGCGTGCGATCATTGAAGAATTCATGCTGGATATTATGTATGAGATTCCGAAGGATGACAGCATCGGGGAAGTGACGATCACGGAGGCATATATCGAAGGAACCGGAGGACCGCTGATCGAGCTGAGAAGCCAGTCTGTACCAAGGCTTGAGCATCACTGAGTATAACAATAACCTTCATATATCAAAAAAACATGGCGGTTATACAAAAATAGAATGGGAAATATCCGTAAATTTAAGATTTACGGGTATTTTTTTGTTGAAAAATTGTATTAAAAGGTGTACATTAGACAATGTGTCTAAAAAAACAAGATATAAACAGGAGTGAGAGAGAATGGAGACTTATAAGTATTTACTGGATCTTGCAATTATTTTACTTTGTACTAAAGCACTTGGTCTTGCGACCAGAAAGGTACAGATGCCACAGGTTGTAGGGGCACTTCTTGCAGGCGTTCTTCTTGGACCGGCGATGCTTGGGATCCTGACAGAGACAAGCTTTATACACAACGTTGCAGAGATCGGTGTTATCGTACTGATGTTTTGTGCAGGTCTGGAAACTGATATACAGGAATTGAAGGCAAGTGGAAAAGCATCCTTCGTTATTGCACTGATAGGTGTTATCGTTCCACTGATCGGCGGTTATGCGACTGCAATGTTCTTTAACCGTCCGGATGTGATCGCATCCGATGCATCCTGCAGCGTATTTTTGCAGAATATCTTTATCGGTGTTATCCTGACAGCAACTTCCGTAAGTATTACGGTAGAGACATTAAAAGAACTTGGTAAATTAAAAACCAAATCCGGAAATGCGATTCTTGGAGCTGCGATCATTGATGACGTGCTTGGTATCATTGCACTGACACTGGTAACAAGTATGGCAGATGAATCAGTAAAGATTTCAGTTGTATTACTGAAGATCGTTGCATTCTTCGCATTTGCAGGTGTGATCGGATTTATCTTTTACAAGATATTTAAAAAATGGACAGATCAGGCGGAAAAAGGACTCAGACGCCATGCAATCATGGCATTTGTATTCTGTCTGCTGATGGCTTATGTGGCAGAGAAATTCTTCGGTGTTGCAGATATCACTGGTGCATTTATTGCCGGACTGATCATTTCCAATACAAGTAAATCTGATTTTGTGCTGAAGAAATTTGATACCATGTCTTATATGCTGCTTTCACCGGTATTTTTCGCAAGTATCGGGCTGAAGGTAGAACTTCCGAAGATGAGTGCTGCAATTGTAGGCTTTGCAGTGATTCTTACCATTGTTGCGATCCTGACAAAGATCGTTGGCTGTGCCCTTGGTGCGAAGATGTGTGGATATAAGAATTATCAGTGTGCACGAATCGGTGTCGGAATGATCTCCCGTGGTGAGGTTGCGCTGATCGTTGCCAGCAAGGGAGAAGCACTCGGTATGATGGGCGGCAATTTCCTCGGACCGGTTATCATCGTGGTAGTGATCACAACGATCATCACACCAATTCTGCTGAAGATCGTATTCAAGAGCGGTCCGAATATAAGTACCCTGGAAAAAGGAAAAGAAGTGACTTCCTTCTACGAGGATATTGAAAAGAAACGTACCGAATAAAGAATGGATATGGAGTGCAAAATGCGTAACCGTCCAGTATCGTAGTATAAGAAAGAACAATCCCTCATATATTTTCCAAAAGAAAGTATATGAGGAATTTTTATGCCACAGGAAGAATGTAAAGAAAAGATTCTGTCGGAAGAATACAGGGATTTTATGATGAGAGATACCGGTGCTCTCGGGGAAAAATTTCCTTTGGAAAACGGATGCCGGATACCGTTAAAATACGGTTTTGAGCTTCTTTATATTGACCAGAGTGAAGACAGAAAAAAGCAACTTGCCGATTATCCGTATACAATGGTTCCGAAGTGCTATACAACACTGGATATGGCAGCGATCCAACAGGCGGGAATTGCTGCGGTTCAGAATCTGACTGGTCTGGAATTGAGCGGTGAAGGAGTTCTGGTTGGGATCATTGATACTGGGATCAACTATCTGGATCCCATTTTCCGGAATCTGGATGGTTCGACCAGGATCCGGCGAATCTGGGATCAGGAAGAACAAAGTGGAACAGCGCCCCGGGAAATCGGATATGGAAGTGAATATACGAGGGAACAAATCAATCTGGCGATCCAGAGCGAGAATCCAAAAGAAACCGTTCCGTCATTTGATACGGACGGACATGGCACTTTTGTTGCAAGTGTGGCATGCGGAGGGGCAAATCCGGAGAATCTGTTTATCGGGGCAGCGCCGGAGGCAGAGATGGTGATCGTGAAGCTGAAGGAGGCAAAAGAATATTTACGGGAGTACTATTTTGTAGACTGTGATGCCAGATGCTATCAGGAAAATGATCTGGTAGCGGCGGTTTTTTATCTGCAGAAGGTACAAGAAGAGCTGAAAAGACCATTGGTGATCTGTCTGGCAGTTGGAACAAGCCTTGGAGGACATGGAGGATATTCAATCCTGTCAGAGTATCTGCAAAATGTGGCGGCGAGCGAAGGAATCGGGATTGTGACCGGAAGTGGCAACGAGGCAGATAAAAGGCATCATTATCTGGGAATTCTGGAACAGGAAAATAATCAGCCGGTGGAGATCAATGTAGGGAATAATACCAGAGGCTTTGTGATGGAACTATGGACAGAACTTCCGAATCTTCTGGCACTTTCTATCGCATCTCCAACAGGACAGACAGTAGGACCGGTCTCGCTCAGACGGGGAATAGGAGAGTATGTGTTTGTATTCGAGCAGACCAGGGTGATATTAAATTACCGGGTTCTGGTAGAGACGACCGGGGCGCAGCTGGTATTTTTTCAGTTTGACAGACCGGGAAGCGGAATCTGGAAGATTATACCGGAAACACTGGAGCTGGGGAATGGAATCTTTCATATCTGGCTTCCAATGGAAGAGTTTCTGACGGGAAATGTCTATTTTATCCGTGCAAATCCGGAATATACGGTGATGGAGCCAGGGGATACCGGACCGGTGGTCTGTGCAGCGTACTATAATGGAAAGGAAAATAGCATTGCAGTCAGTTCGGGAAGAGGTTATACTAGAGATAACAGAATCAAACCGGATTTTGCTGCGCCGGGGATCAATGTGACAGGGATCAATTTAAGGGGGCAGTTTGTTGCAAGATCTGGTTCCAGTATAGCAGTTGGGATCACTTCCGGAGCACTGGCACTTTTTATGGAGTGGCTGGATAGGCAGGGAGTGGATCTGGATGCATCACAGATGAAGAATTTGCTGATACTGGGAGCTTCACGGAAGACAGACATGAGTTATCCGAACCAGGAATGGGGATATGGAGCGTTGAACCTTTACCGTACTTTTGAGCAGATCAGGCGGTTCTGAAAAATACGCAGATGCGAAAGGGGAAAAAGTAAATGAGTGATTTTTTTGATACAATAGGAAAGCGGATTTCAGATACCGTGGATGATCTTGGAAAGAAGGCAGGAGATACGATCGATATTCAGAAAAAGAAAAATGAGATCTATGGTCTGAAGCGAGATAGCGAGCGGGATATGACAGAGATCGGACGATTGGTATATGAGCGTTTCAAACAGGGGGAAGTGGTAGATACCGATTTTATCGCACTCTGCGAAGCAATCGAAAAGCGTGAAGAACAGACAGAGGTATGCGAGCAGGAAATCGCGCGAATCAAAGGAGAATAATTATGGAAATCCTGAGCATTTTAACCGGAGCTTTTGTTGCCGGGTGCGATCTTGGAATTAAAAAATATACTGAAGAAAATGTAAGAGACGGGGAAGAACGCCGGATTTGGAAGGGAAAAGGAATCTACCGCAAAGTCCACAACAAAGGTCTGATGATGAATCATTTGGATTGCAGACCAAAGCTGGTAAAAGGCATGTCGGCGGCAGCACTTGGAATCCTGTTTTTCTGGGAGCACCTTCTTTGGAAAGAACCGGGACGCAAACTGGCAAAGCTTGGAACATCGCTGATGCTGGGCGGAGCAGTTGGTAATACTTATGACCGTTTCAAAAGAGGTTATGTGGTCGATTATCTGTCTCTGAAAACAAAGAACAGGAAACTCTCGGATATCACTTTTAATCTCTCGGATCTGGCTCTTTTTGCAGGAGCGATCCTGACGGTATGGAGTTCTTTATTTGGAAAAAAGAGATAAAAATGATTCAATGTATCTGAAAAAATACTTGACTGTTTTTAAAGAGTTGAGGTATTATAAACCTTGCTGATATGGCGTTGTCTGGCATATGCCATATAGAAAAAAGAATAGAATCTCGGTTATATTGGAAACGATACATTCCTCCGGAATGATGAACGAACAACACATTTTCTGTTACGCTTATTATGAAGGAGGATATTTTTATGCCAAAAAACAAATTTCAAGACGTTATTTTCACAATTATCATGGTGTTCGTGATGGTTTATACCATGATCTGTTACAACATTGCTCTCAACGTAGGAGGAATGAACAACCAGGTATTTTTAAATGCATTCCACGAGCTGGTCATCATGGGACCAATTGCATTCATTCTTGATTTCTTCCTGATTGGACCATTTGCAAAGAAAAAAGCATTTTCCATTGTTGATCTGGAAAGAGATAATAACTTTCACCTGGTGATCGCCATTTCCGTAGTATCCATCATCGGAATGTGTCCACTTATGAGCCTTGCAGCAACCCTGCTCTTCAAGAATGCGGGAACCCAGTTCATATCCGTCTGGTTCCAGACTACAGCAATCAACTTCCCGATGGCATTCTTCTGGCAGCTCTGCTTCGCCGGTCCACTGGTAAGAAAGATTTTCGCATTATTATTCCCAGAAAAAGAAACATCCAAAATCGCCGATGGTCAGGAAGCCTAATTGAGGTAATGTGTAAATCCATTTGAAAATATAAAACAATGATTTACGGCTCCAGTTCAACACCCGGTCAAAGAAGTAAAACTCAGTCAACAACGTAAATAAAAAATAATCCCTGGTAGATGCGTCTTTGCACGATGGAAACGAGACTTAATCAATTGTGGAAGCCATTGCTGACACAATTGATGCTTTGAAAGGCTCGTTGGAATGGTTCGTGCAACTTAGCAGCTACCAGGGATTATTTTTTATGCCCTCTTGCGACTACCCCTCAAGTTCTTTCAACACTTTCCTAAACTGAAACGTAAACAAAACCGTCGTGAAGGATACAGCCAGGAAGTCTGCAATCGGTTCAGCCATATACACTGCATTGGTCTTGTTCCCGGTCAGAATATGCGGCAGCAGATAGATCAGTGGCAGCAACAGGATAAATTTACGTGTAACAGCGACAGCAATCGAAGCCTTTGCTTTTCCGAATGATGTAAATGCCATTTGACATGCAATCTGGATTCCGAAAAGCAGCAGGCAGGCACAGTAAATCCGGAGTGCTGATTTAGTAAAACCAAGCAGTGCAGAATCTGAAGTAAACATTTCTGCAAACACCTGAGGGAAGAGCATAATAAATGCCCACAGAAGTGTGGAATAACAGAGGCTTGCTGTTAAAAGAAGCCTGAAAGCTTTTTTTACACGATCTCCGTTTTTTGCACCGTAATTATAACTCAGGACTGGTTGTGCACCCTGTCCCAGGCCCTGCAACGGCAGCATTGCGAACTGCATGACACTGGTAAGAATCGTCATGGCACCAACTGCGATATCTCCTCCGTATTTCAGCAGAGAAGAGTTGAAGCATACGGAGATGATACTCTCACTAGCCTGCATGATAAATGTGGCAAGCCCGAGAGCGACACAAGGAAGAATAATCTCCGGTTTCAGGATGAGATTCTTTTTCCGGATGTGCAGGATCGTCTTTTTTCCGCAAAGGAAAGAAAGAACCCAGATGCAGGAGACTGCCTGTGACAGAATTGTGGCAAGCGCAGCACCTCTGACACCCAGATGGAATGCAAAGATAAACAGCGGATCCAGAATAATGTTCATCACTGCTCCGATCAGAACAGAGAGCATACCTGTTTTGGCAAAGCCCTGTGTGGTGATAAACATATTCATGCCAAGGGTAAGCTGGACGAAAATAGTGCCGACAGCGTAAATGTTCATATAATTTACAGCGTATTCAATCGTATTTTCACTGGCACCGAAGGCAAGAAGAAAAGTACGGTTACCAAACAGCAGGATGACTGTCAGGATTATAGAAATCAGAATCTGCAGGAAAAAGCAGTTACCCAAAATATGTTCTGCAGTATTAAGATCATTTTTTCCCATTTCAATCGAAGCACGCGGTGCACCACCGCCTCCAACCAGTGCGGCAAAAGCGGAAATGATCATAATCAGTGGCATACATACGCCGACTCCGGTAAGGGCAAGTGCCCCATTACCAGGAATGTGTCCGATGTAAATACGGTCAATAATGTTGTACAGCATATTGATGAGCTGTGCGGTGATCGTCGGAAGCGCCAGCCGGAACATCAGCTTTCCGACGGGTTCAGTACCCAGAAAATCTTTGTCTTTGTTCATGTCTAATAATCTCCTTTGTGATAAATAGTTGCTACGTTGGATGCCAGACGTTCATTCAGCGAGGCGAACATCTGGAATTCTTCTAATGAAAATCCGTCAAACAGATTGTGGTAAAAAGCAGACTGGAACGTGTCGATTGCTCCGGTAACATTTTCGCATGATGGCAGCAGGGAAAGATGCGTTTTCCTGCGATCCGTCTGGTCTGCTGTTTTTGAAAGAAACCCTTTCTGACACAAAAGATCAACTGCCAGGGATACATTCCCTTTTGAGAGCATCCGGAGCTCGGCAATATCACCTGCGGTATCTTTTGTGGGGTTATTATGTAAGAAAGCAATGATCTTAGCCTCGATCAGCGAGAGATCATACTGGCGGCATAATTCTTTCAACATCTGTTCATGTATTTTCCCAATTCGCTGCATTAATACAAGCAGATATGTAATGTTCATCCATACACCTCAGTTTTTTAATAAAAAAGAATGTGCCTTGACACATTCTCGCGCTGAGCGCAGTCACTTGAAAAATGGTTCTAAAAAGAACAATTTAAATAATATCTTATATCAATTGAGATAAAATGTCAATAGAACGAAAATATGCAAGTTATTTGTTAAAATATAAACGGTATAATTGTATACGAAAATACATTTTTTTACTTTAACATATTGACGTGGGGAAAATTTGCTGTTACAATAATAAACAATTTATAGACCATAGTTCAAGGAGGACATAAGTACATGCTTACAGGATTTAAAAACGCAGTAGAAGTTGATTTCACATTGGAAGAAAATAAAAAGAAAATAGAAGAAGCATTCAAACAGGCTCATGCAGAAGCAGGTGCTGTTTACCCGCTGATCATCGGTGGAAAAAAAGTTGAGACAGAAAAGAAGATCGCTTCTGTATCACCGGCTACAAAGGAAGTACTCGGATATGCATGCTCATGCAGCAAAGAACAGGCTGACGAGGCAATCAAGTCATCTTACGAAGCATTCAAAAAATGGAGCCTTACATCTGTAGAAGAAAGAGTACGTGTATTAAGAAGACTTGCAGCACTTCTGATCGAGAACCGTTTCATCATGGATGCATGGAACGTCCTTGAAAGTGGAAAGAACTGGGGAGAAGCTGACGGAGAACTTTGCGAACAGCTTGACTTTATCAATTCTTATGTAATGCATATCCAGAATCTGGAAAAAGGAAAAGAACTGGTTCCTACAGATGAACTTACAAAATGCGTTTACATCCCGATCGGTGTAGGTGTGGCTGTTTCTCCATGGAACTTCCCACTCTCACTGTTTGGTGGAATGATCGTATCGGCAGTTGTTACCGGTAACACGATCTGCTGCAAACCATCTTCAGACGCTCCGATCGTTGCATACAAATTCGTAGAACTCTGCCAGAAAGCCGGTATTCCGGCTGACGTAGTAAGTTACATTCCTGGATCAGGATCAGAGATTGGTGACTTCATCGTAGAACATCCGCTTACAAGATTTGTAAACTTCACAGGATCAAAAGCAGTTGGATGCAGAATCAATGAACATGCAGCCAAGATCGCTGACGGACAGAGATGGATCAAACGTGTTGTGGCTGAGATGGGTGGAAAGAATGCAATTATCGTAGATTCAACAGCAGACATCAAGAAAGCAGCAAATGGAGTTGCAAGCTCTGCATTTACATTCCAGGGACAGAAATGCTCTGCATGCTCAAGAGCAATTGTTCTGGCAGATGTATATGATGAGTTTGTAGATGAAGTTGTAAAATGCGCAGCAGAACTGAAGGCGAACCAGGGATCGGGCGAAAGCAATGCAGCGATGGGACCGGTTATCAACCAGGGCGCTTATAACAGCATTACCAATTACATCGAGATCGGACGTAAAGAAGGAAATGTTGTATTCGGTGGTACATACAGTGACGCAGAAGGATATTATATTGATCCTACTGTAATCCGCGATATCAAGAGAGATGCAAGAATTGCCAATGAAGAAATCTTTGGACCAGTCCTTGCTGTTATCAAAGTAGATTCTTTTGATGAAGCACTTGATGTAGCAAACCAGACAGAATATGGTCTGACAGGATCTGTATACAGTGAGACACGTGAAAATATCCAGAGAGCAAAAGTAGAATTCCAGGTAGGTAACTTATACTTTAATAGAAAATCTACAGCAGCAGTTGTACTTCAGCATCCATTTGGTGGATTTAACATGTCCGGAACAGATGCGAAGACTGGTACAGCAGATTATCTGACAAACTTCATGAACCTTAAATCAATCACAGAAGATCTGAATTCATAGGAAGAGCCGGACTTAAAAAAGGACAGGGAATCAGAGTGTGTATAAAAGCGAAGTATTGGCTTGGCAGATTATAGAAAAACCGGAGGCTTGTGTAAAAAGACACATGAGCCTCCGGTTTTTATTATCAGGAATTCTATTTTTGATGCAAAGTGTCCAACAAGTGATACGGATGATTTGCTTAGCTGTCTGAAAAAGCTGACCGCAATTTACTCATCTTTAAATCCTTCACCCACTACATCATTCGATTCCATGATTACAAGGAAGGATTTTGGATCAATCGTTTTGATCAGCTTGCGGATTCCGTACATCTGCTTATTGTTGCAGGCGCACATTATGATGTGCTTATCATCTTTGGAATAACTTCCCATACCATTTAAAATTGTAGAGCCGCGTCCGAGAACTTCATCGATTTTGAAGCAGATTTCAGTACTGTGCTCGGGATCGGTTACGATCAGGGCAAGCTTTCCTTCATCAATTCCGTACATAACTTTATCCATAACAAGAGAGAGCAGATAGCTGACGATCAGACCGTAGATCAGACTGTCCACGTCACGGGATACAATTACGGTTCCGAGGATCACAATTACTGCATCCAGTGCAAATGCAATATTTCCAAGGGAAAGGTGAGGATTCAGTGCTTTGATCGACATCATGATAAAGTCAGAGCCTCCGGTTGAAGAATCCCGCATATAGATCATTGCATAACCAAGTCCGGAAAGGACACCGCAGCAGATGGCAGAAAGAAGTCTGTCACCCTGATAAACCGGGAACAGCGGTGCGATCGCGTCCATGATTATGGAAGTAATGATGATCGTCCGGACTGAATTCAGGAAAAATCTGCGGCCCAGAAGCCGAAAACAACAGATGGCGATCGGGATGTTAAGGATCAGGGCAACAGTACCGATCGGCAGTCCAAACAACTGGTAAAAGATCAGGGCGATTCCGTTTACCCCTACCATCGGAAACTTTGCGGCGGCAGCAAAATTATAGACACCGACAGCGATCAGGATTCCTCCGATAATATCAGTTGCGATATCTTTTGTAAGTTCCAAAGCTTTGTTCTGATTCATGATAGTATCCTCCTTGATGTTGATGGAATGTGATTTATAAAAAGCGAAGGCTTGCCAGAAAGACCAAAAAAAACATCTGCTAATTATATCAGGATATAATCGCAAATGCTCTTCATTTCTTTAGTATACGCGCCATAGGATAAGAATGTCAACGGTTGTTTGGGTTGTATCCGTAAAATAAATTTGTTATGATAATGAACAGGAAAAGTTGCAAATTACAGTGATAAAGTGAGGGACAGATTATGAAAATAGTTTTTTTAGATGTAAAAACAATTGGAGAAGATATTGATCTTTCTGGATTTGACAGGCTTGGTGAAGTCGTAAAATACGATTTTTCTACATCAGAAGAAGTAACGGAAAGAGTTCAGGATGCAGATGTGATCATTTTGAATAAAGTACAGGTCAATGAGCAGACGATTGGAAAAGCAGAGAAGTTAAAGCTGGTATGCGTGACGGCAACGGGGACCAACAATCTGGATAAAGAATATCTGGAAAAAAGAGGAGTTGCATGGAGAAATGTAGCTGGCTATTCGACAGAAACGGTGGCACAGCACACTTTTGCAATGCTTCTCTATCTGCTGGAAAAGATACGTTATTACGATGATTATGTAAAAGAAGAGCGTTACATCAATGATACAATATTTACGCATTTTGCAGAGCATTTTACGGAGATCAGTGGCAAAACCTGGGGGATCATAGGCCTGGGAACAATTGGCCGGAGAGTTGCGGATATCGCAAAAGCATTTGGAGCACAGATTATTTATTACTCGGCATCAGGGCGTCCGGCGCAGGAAGGTTACGAACAGGTAGATCTGGATACATTGCTTGCAAAATCTGACATTATATCCGTTCATGCACCGTTAAATGAACATACAGAGGGCTTAATGGATAAAGCAGCATTTGCAAAAATGAAAAAAACCTGTATTTTCCTGAATCTCGGACGTGGTCCGATCGTAGTCGAGCAGGATCTGTATGAGGCACTTGAAAATGACGAGATAGCTGCAGCCGGACTTGACGTACTTTGTCAGGAGCCGATGAGTGAGACGAATCCGCTGCGAAAAATAAAAGACAGCAAAAAACTGCTGATTACACCACATGTAGCATGGGCGAGCGTGGAAGCAAGGACAAAGCTGATGGGGATAATACTGGGACAGGTAAAAGAATATTTTCAAATTTAAGAAACCGGAGTTGGCGCATGGATTTTAGTGATATGCGGCAACTCCGGTTTTGTTTAAAATATTTGTTTACTTGTAAAGAGTCACAAACTGTCCAATCTGTCCGTCAAAAGAGGTATTGAGACAAAGCTGATCCAACAGATCTTCATCGACAATATAACCAAGATGGCAGGTGATGGTCTGTCCTTTTTCAAGACTGGTGAAAAAGTAATGATGGTCAGAGTTGTCGGAGCATACAGAGGCATCAAAATAAATTGGATAATTGATAACATCTTTGTATGTTGGATTATCGAACAATGCATTGTTATAATATCCGTCTGGATTTTCGGACGGAATGGTCAGATCATAATTTACACAGGATTCCGTATCGGAAAAAGGATTGTCGGATGGATTTGTAATCTCAAGAGTTACATATAATAATTTTCGATGAATCTGTGCAGTACCTGTTTGTGTATTGAGTGAGTCGGTTCCATTTCCGACCTGAATAATAGCACGATTATATGATATAAGATCTCCGTTGTCGTTAATCGAACCATCTGGAAGATTTTTACCATTATCAGTAAAGAAATCTGCGTTAAGTGAACGGATATTATCAAAAGCTTCTACTTTTTTAACAGTCATCTGATAGCCACAGGTTTCGTCGGTCCAGGTATCATTTACTTTAAGCCAGGTAGTCTGTAGTGCTTTTGGTGCAGCTGCATCTTCAGCTAATTCCGTTTTAAGTTCGGACAAAGAACCTGCAAAGGTAGCGTCAGAATCTGTAGCAGGCGTAAGTGTCACACCAGAAGCAATCTTTTTCGCTTCTTCATTGGTGATTGCATTTCCCATATTGATTTCAACAATATAGCCTGAATCCTGGAAGACGACGTAGGCATCCTTATCAAAGACTCCAGAAGAGTCGAAAGTCATCAGAACCGCATCATTTCCATTGGCATTAAATTCTTCACGAGAAGTCATATAGGAGTGCGAAAATGTAAAATCATCGGTATCCATCTTGTAGAGAGAAAATACAGTACCATGTGAAGAAGATTCTGTATCGGAAGGGACATAGTACTTGTCAGGTCCACGGTCTGAAGCAGCAATACTTCCATCAGGTAAATAAGTTGGAGTCAGCTTTACCGGAGAAAATACAGTATCTTTTGAGGTAGTCGTTAGAGAAAGATCACCGCTGTATGTTCCGGTACTGTTGTAATGCATTTGAAGCAGTCTGTCAGCTGCATATGCGGTTGCGGGAAGGAGGGAAAGGGCAACGATGGCAGCGGCAACACGGTAAAGATGGTTTCGATGCCGGTTATGTTCACTTTCCGAGACAGCATGCAGTAAGTTCTGCTTTTTTCGGTTATAGTTATCGGAAAAAGTGTGATCCATATTCATAGAATCAAATTCTTCAAGGCTTATTTGGTCAAATTTTTTGTTTTGCATACATATCATCTCCTATGATCAATCTGAGTTTTTTCAATGCTCTTTGCTGACGTTTCCGAACCAGAGATTCGCCGATTTCAAGGACGGAAGCTGTTTCTTTTACCGAAAGCTGGTGTACACAGCGGAACAGGATCACATCGCGATAAGAGTCGGGAAGTTTTCCAAGGATCTGCTCAAGGACAGAGTCACCGGCAAGACGGCTGACCAGCTTCATAATATCATCACGCTCATCAGCAAAATCCATATCTTTGATTGGAACCGTTGCATTGGACGTTATTTGATTTTTCCGGTACTGATCGAGGGAAGCACTTTGAATCGTCTGAAGAACATAGGACCGTGTTTTTTCATCTTCCAGATCCCGAAGCTTTCGTATATTCTTAAGCAACCGTACAAAAGCATCCTGCACCGCATCTTCAGCCTGCCACTCATTCCTCAGAATCGAAAAAGCCACCGCATACATCTTCTGCTCATACAACTCATACAATCGTTCCAACTTCTCACTGTCAGAATACTCACGCATATAAAAATAACACCTTCTTTCATATCTTTATTGAACGTTCTATAAATAAAGACGAAATACAACCCTGAAATGTGACACTTTGAATAAAATATCCATTTAATGTAAAAAACAACAGCATAAAAATAAAGCTACATAACATAAAACTGAATAACCTGCAATATGGACATCCTAACCAAAAAAATTCACTTGAGCCTGGAACTCTTATCCATATATAAAACTTTTCGACAGTACAAGAAGAAATAATACAATAGGGATCACAGACATTTGCAGGAATCCTAAGCATCTTAGTCTGTAGCAGATTTGCGTTAGTAAGAAAAATGACACTGTTTGAGCGCCAGCGAGTTTGTCATTTTTCTTACTGCTTTTAGCAAATTTACTACAGACCTAGATGCTCTTGGATTCCGAAACGTCTGTGATCCCTATTGTATTATTTCTTCTGTCCGTCAGACAACCCTTTACATCTCCGCGTATAATTTCACAAGTTCAACCACGATATCCACAGCCTTGTCCATTCCTTCTGCCGTGATGTGTTCATATGGTCCATGGAATGCATGTCCCCCCGTTCCGAGGTTCGGGCAGGGAAGTCCCATAAAGCTGAGCTGACATCCGTCTGTGCCGCCACGGATCGGAAGCACAAGCGGTGCAACACCCGCATTTTCACAGGCTTTCTTTGCATTCTCAATCAGATGCATGCATCCGGCAATAATCTCAGCCATATTCTGGTACTGGTCAGTAATCATAAGCTTCACAGTGCCTTCTCCCCATTTTTCATTGAGGTTCTTCTCAATATGGCGAAGAGTTTCTTTTCTGGCTTCAAACAGATTCTTGTCATGATCTCTTACAATATAATGAAGCTCTGCTTTTGCCACATCTCCACTCATACCGGTCAGATGGTAGAATCCTTCATAATCCTCCGTTTCACGTGGGATTTCAAGTCCTGGAAGCATGTTATTGATTTCAGCGGCAACCAGGCACGCATTGATCATCGTATCCTTGCTGGAACCGGGATGCACAGCAAATCCTGTAATTTCAAAATCTGCCTTGCATGCATTGAAGTTTTCATATTGAATTTCGCCTTCGGTATCGCCATCCAGAGTGTAGGCAAACTGTGCACCAAATTTTTCCACGTTAAAATGATCAGTTCCACCACCGACTTCTTCATCTGGTGTAAAAGCGATTGAGATCGGTCCATGAGGAATATTTTCTTTGATCAGGGCTTCAGCCATGGTCATGATCTCGGCAACTCCGGCTTTATCATCGGCACCAAGAACGGTTGTACCGTCTGTTGTGATCAGGGTGCATCCGGCAAGAGATGGAAGATGCGGAAAATCTTTTACGGTAAGGGTACGTCCACTTGTGCCAAGCGGCAGATCACCGCCATCGTAGTTCTTGTGTACGACCGGGATGATGTCATGGTCACAGTAATCGGAAACGGTATCCATGTGTGCGATAAATCCGATAGATGGTTTATTCTCATATCCCGGTGTGGCAGGAATCTTTCCATATACATAGCAGAATTCATCCAGACTTACGTCAGAAATCCCGAGGGCAGTCATCTCATCTGCCAGAATACGTGCCAGGTCGAACTGACATTGGGAAGAAGGAGAAGTCGTACTGTGTTCATCACTTGGAGTACGGACTATTACATAATTTAAAAGTCGTTCATATGCTCTCATAATAAAACCTCTTTTCATTAACATTTCTTATCCGAGTATAGCATTTTGCAGGTGAATATGCAATTGTGGCAGCAGGTTCTTTTTTGGTGTGAAATTTAACATAACGTAAGAAAAAATCAAGGGATGAAAATGTGAAAATTTTTGAAAAATGAAAAAAGTAAAAAATAAAAAAATTGCACAAAACAAATAAAAAAGTTTGAAAAACAGCAAAAATATTGGTTAAAAAAGATGTGATTTTGGTTAATCTTGATAATCCATGAGTGCTATAATACAGCTGTAACAAGGAAATAGGTACTTTACCAGAAGTCAGTGATTGGAGGAAAAGATAAATGAATACTTTAAAAGCTGAAAAAAGAAACATGCAGACAAAAGCCAAAAAACTCAGAAGAGAAGGTTATGTAACCGGCAATGTATTCGGACGTGAGATTGAAGGCTCCATTCCGGTACAGATGACACAGAAAGAAGCGGAAAAGTTCCTGAAAGCTAATGGCAAAGGAAGCCAGATCATGTTGGATTTGGACGGAGAGCAGATGGATGTGCTGGTAAAAGAAGTCGATTATGATTCTATGGGTTCAAAAGTACTTGAAATAGATTTTCAGGCACTGGTAAGTGGAGAAATGGTACATTCTGTAGCAGAAGTTGTGATCCACAATCAGTCAAAGGTTGTCACAGGTGTTGTGGAGGAACTGCTTGATGAAATTGAATACAAAGCACTTCCATCTGCACTTGTTGAAAAAGTAATTGTTGATGTTGGAGATTTGAAGGTTGGAGAAACCATTAAAGTCAAAGACCTTGACATCGCAAAGGATAAAGATGTCAAACTGATCACAGATCCGGAAGCAGATGTAGCAGGTGTGGTTGCCGTTCATAATGATGTTCCGGAAACAGATGAGGAAGAAGCAGCAGTTGAATAAAAAGATTTTGTAAAAAAGGCGGACGCTTTGCAGAAAGAACTGCAAAGTGCCCGTTTTTTGCTTCATAGAAAATCCCGAAGGAACTTCCTATGAAACAAAAGGCACTGCGTGCCGGAGATGCACATTCTTTCTATTTAATGAAATTCCTAATCCCATTTTTCAGCAGGAAATCATAACGGAATATTTACATAAAATCAGGAATCTTTATACAATCTTTATACTAAAAATACTATCATTGATTTACAAAACAGGAGAGGAAAAACAGTGAGAGGAAGGAAAGGTTATGTTCGAGATTGAGAGTATTATTTTATTTACAGGGATCCTGAGCTTTCTGCTGATCGCCGGATTGCATCTGATGCGTGAACTCGACATTTTTCTGAAGAAGGATAAAAAAGAGAGAGAGGAAGAAAGATATAGAGGAGAAAGGAAACGAAACAAATGACAGTAATATATAAAAAGATGACACAGACACAGATGATTGTTGTCGGGTATTTGTTGTTGATCCTTTTGGGAAGTATTCTCTTAATGCTTCCGGTTTCATCAAGGGATGGAAATATGACATCTTTTGCAGATGCATTATTTACCTCGACATCCGCATCCTGTGTGACTGGGCTGGTTGTACAGGATACATATCTGCACTGGTCTTTTTTTGGACAGCTTATCATTTTGATCCTGATCCAGATCGGCGGTATGGGATTTATGACAATTGGTGTCTGTGTGGCGATTCTGTTAAGAAGAAAGATAGGGCTTAAAGTCCGTGGAATTTTGCAGGAGAGTATCAATAGTATTCAAATTGGTGGAATTGTAAAGCTTACGAAGAAGATTATAAAAGGAACACTTTTTTTTGAAAGCATTGGAGCTGTATTGCTGATGATCCGGTTTATTCCGGAATTCGGAATAGGAAGAGGGATCTGGTACGGGATCTTTCATTCTATATCAGCCTTTTGCAACGCCGGGTTTGACCTTATGGGAGAAAATGGTGCCTATCAGTCACTGATCAGATATTCGGATGACTGGCTGGTAAATACAGTGATCATGCTGCTGATTATAATCGGTGGAATCGGTTTTTTGGTGTGGGATGATCTGTCTGTGAAAAAATTTCAATGGAAAAAATATCATCTGCATACAAAGATTGTATTATCAACAACAGGTTTTCTGATTATAGGAGGAGCAGTTTTATTCCTGATACTGGAAAAAAATAATGTACTGGCAGGGATGCCTGTGAAAGAACAGATACTCTGTTCTTTATTTCACTCGGTGACAGCCAGAACGGCAGGATTTAATACAACCGATACAGGAGCGTTGACGGAAGGCAGTAAACTTGTTACTATGATTCTGATGTTCATAGGAGGAAGCCCGGGATCTACAGCAGGTGGAATTAAGACGACAACCGTAGTGGTTCTTATTGTATTTGTGCGTGCAAATCTGATGGAAGCAGCCGGTTGTAATGTATTTAACAGAAGACTGGATGAAACTGCGATCAGAAAGGCCAGTGTTGTAATGTGTACGAATTTGTTCCTTATACTAACAGGAACGATCTTCATGGAAATTATGCAGCCGTTTTCTTTGTCGGATGTGATGTTTGAAGTCTTTTCTGCAATGGGAACAGTGGGAATGTCTGCGGGAATCACAAGAGATGTATGTATGGCATCAAGAATGGTGCTGGTATTTCTGATGTTTTGCGGAAGAATAGGAAGTCTGACATTTGCACTTTCACTGAAAGGGCACAGACATGGAGCACCGATCCGGAAACCGGTAGAAGAAATTACGATAGGATAGAACAAGGAGTAGAAAATGAAATCAGTATTGATTATAGGAATTGGAAGATTTGGCCATCATCTGTGTATTGATATGGCAAATCGGGGAAATGAGGTAATGATCATCGATAAAGATGAGAAAAAGACAACGGATTTGCTGGAATACGCAACAGCAGTACGGGTAGGGGACTGTACAAATGAAGAAGTATTAAGAAGTCTTGGAGTAGGAAATTTCGATCTTTGCTTTGTGTGCATCGGATCAAATTTTCAGAGCAGTCTGGAGATAACAAGCCTGGTAAAAGAGCTTGGAGCCAAACATGTTGTCAGTAAGGCAAACAGGGATATCCATGCAAAATTCTTATTGAGAAACGGAGCGGATGAAGTCTTTTATCCGGATCGGGATATTGCAGAACGACTGGCTGTAAAATACAGTGCAAATCATGTTTTTGACTATTTTGAACTCAGTAAGGATTATTCGATTTTTGAAATCCAGCCGAAGGCTGCATGGATCGGACGGACGATAGAAGAAGCGGATATAAGGGCAAACTATCATATAAATGTATTTGGAATAAAGAAAAATACAGAGCTGGTGGTCCTTCCGAGAGCGGATTATGTGATGCATGAGAAGGATCATCTGCTTGTAGTAGGTCTTACAAAGGATATTGATCGTCTGCTTGCAAGTATAAAATGATGAATGATGGGGGAAAGAAAATGACAAAAAAGAGAGTAAAATATATGGTGCAGTCGATTGCGATCATGGCGGTTGCAACATTTTTGTCTTTTTTTCTCCAGAGTTATGGAATTCGAAAAGAAAATATTCTGATGATCTATATTGTGGGTGTACTGGTCATAACAGTTACAACTACCGGTTATCTGTATGGAATGATGGCTTCAGTATGCAGTGTGCTGCTGTTTAATTATTTTTTTACAGTGCCGGTGCATACATTTGCGATGACGGATCAGAATGATGTGGTACGTCTGGTATTTTTCCTTATCACAGGATTCATTTCCGCAAGTATTATGGTACGATTTCATAATCAGGTGCGTATTGCAGAGGAAACAAGGGCACAGATGGAAAGAGAAAAGCTGAAAAGCAATATGCTGAGAAGTATATCCCATGATTTCAGGACACCTTTGACCGGAATTATGGGAGCTGCAGGACTCTTAAAAGAGGCGGATGAGTTGGATGCCGGAGTCAGAAAGGAACTGGCAGGAGAGATACAGGAGCAGTCTGTATGGCTGATGCGCCTGATGGAAAATATTTTGAATATGACAAAGCTGGAAAGTGAAGAATTTGAGATCCGGAAAAACCAGGAGGTAGTGGATGATCTGATCTATGAAGCCGTATCACATATCATAGGACTCCGGGAAAAGAGGAGATTTGAAATTAAACTTCCGTCGGAGCTGATTGTTGTAAATGTAGATGGAAAACTGATGGTCCAGGTGCTGGTCAATCTTCTGGATAATGCGATGAAGCATACAGGGGAAAATGGATGGATCTGTATAGAAGCCAGATATGATGCAGGGAAAGTGTGGATCAGTGTAGAAGATGACGGAGACGGGATTCAGGAAGATCTGAAAGAAAATATTTTTGACGAATTTGTTACAAGGTCAGATGAAAAAGGGGACAGACAAAGAGGAATTGGACTGGGATTGGCTATATGTAAAGCGGTAGTAAATGCACATGGTGGAAATATTTGTGCAGAGAACAGAAAAGAAGGCGGAGCAAGGTTCATGTTCTGGTTGGAGGCAAGGCAGGTAAGTACAGATGGCAGATAAGCATAAAATTTTAATTGTGGAAGACGATAAATATATTATTAACTTTATCTCGATGAGTCTTAAGAAAGAAGACTATGATTATGTGATTGCGAAGACATGTGGAGAAGCAAATGCACTGTTCTATGCAAACAGACCAGATATGATCATTCTGGATCTTGGACTTCCGGATGGTGACGGGATTGAGATTATAAAAAATGTAAGAGAAATCTCGAAGATACCGATCATTGTGGTCAGTGCAAGACAGGAAGAGGAAGAAAAAATACAGGCACTGGATCTGGGGGCAGATGATTATGTGACAAAACCGTTTTATATGGGCGAACTGCTGGCCAGAATCCGTGTGGCGCTCAGAAAGAGTAACCAGATTCCGGAGGAAAAGAAAGAAAAAATCTTTCAGTGTGATTATCTGAAAGTGGACTGGGAAAAACATCAGGTATCGATAGATGGGAAAGAAGTTCATCTGACTCCGATGGAATATAAGATTTTGAAACTATTGATCGACAACAGGGGAAAGGTACTGACACATAATTATATTCTCGGTCAGATCTGGGGCAGTGCACAGGGAGTAGAAGCAGCCAACCTGAGGGTATTTATGGCAGCACTGCGAAGGAAGATAGAAAAAGATCCCGGAAATTGCAGATTTATTCTGACAGAAATCGGAGTAGGGTACCGGTTTAGAGAGGCTACGGAATAAAACAATTTGCAGACAATGAAATTAGTTAGAAAAAACGAATGTTATTCTTGAATGACTACCTACAGGACTGATATGATAATGATATAAATTATCAATAAATGGTTTTGCCAAAGGAGACAGATAGAGGAATGACATTAAAAGAATTACAAGTCGGAAAGACAGCTACGATTCTTTCCGTAGGAGGAAATGGTGCACTCAGGCAGCATTTTCTGGATATGGGATTGATCCAGGGAACAGAAGTAACGATTGTAAAGTATGCGCCGATGGGAGATCCGGTTGAGATCAGGATCCATGGTTATGAACTTACGATTCGTCTGGAGGATGCCGGACAGATTGAAATTACGCCGGCCCATGAGCCACATTATAAGAAGAAGGAAGGCAGACAACCGTTAGGAGATGCACAGCATCCGGGGTATGGAGAAGCAGGCATTTTTCATGAGAAGAAAACAGAGCATCCGTTACCAGAGAATACGACACTTACGTTTGCATTGGTTGGAAATCAGAATTGTGGAAAAACAACGCTGTTCAACCAGCTGACCGGATCGAATCAGCATGTGGGAAATTTCCCAGGTGTTACGGTTGACAGAAAAGACGGTGTGATCAAGGAACATCCCAATACCCGTATTACCGATCTTCCGGGAATTTATTCTATGTCTCCGTATAGCAGTGAGGAAATTGTTACAAGAGAATTTCTGCTTCAGGATAAACCGAAAGGAATCATCAATATTGTAGATGCAACCAATATTGAACGGAATATGTATCTGACGATGCAGCTTATGGAACTTGAGATCCCAATGGTTGTTGCGCTGAATATGATGGATGAGATGCGTGTGAACGGAGGTTCTGTGCGTGTGAATGAGCTGGAAGCATTTCTCGGAGTACCGGTTGTACCAATCTCGGCAGCAAAGGGAGAAGGAATTGCGGAACTGGTAGAACATGCACTGCATGTCGCAAAATATCAGGAAGCACCGGAGGAAGTGGATTTTTGCTCTGCTGAAGGTCAGGAAAGTGCGGTTCACAGATGCATTCATGCGATCATGCATCTGATTGAAGATCATGCAAAGGAAGCAGGGATCCCGGTCAGATTTGCAGCAAGCAAACTGGCAGAGAATGATGAGCTTGTCCTGGAAAAATTAAAGCTGAGCCAGAATGAAAAGGAACTTCTGGAACATATCAATCTGCAGATGGAAGAAGAATGCAAGGTAGACCGTTCATCGGCAGTAGCGGGAATGCGTTTTAACTATATCCAGCGTGCCTGTGAAAATACGGTCTTAAAGCCACATGAGAGCAGGGAGCGGGTGCGAAGCAGGAAGATTGATCAGGTTTTGACAGGAAAATATACCGGGATTCCGGCATTTATCGCAATTATGGGACTGGTATTCTGGCTCACATTTAATGTGATCGGAGCATTTTTGCAGGATCTTCTGCAACAGGGAATTGACCAGGTGATTGTAGCCTGCAGTCAGGCACTGGATGCGGCAGGAGTCAATGGCGTATTAAAGTCACTGATTGTAGATGGAATCTTTCAGGGGGTTGGAAGCGTGCTGAGTTTCCTGCCGATCATTGTTACACTGTTCTTTTTCCTTTCGATGCTGGAGGACAGTGGATATATGGCAAGGGTTGCGTTTATTATGGATAAACTTTTGCGAAAGATTGGTCTTTCCGGAAGAAGTATTGTACCGATGCTGATCGGATTTGGATGTACAGTACCGGGAGTTATGGCGAGCCGGACACTTTCTTCAGAGCGTGATCGTAAAATGACGATTATGCTGACTCCGTTTATGAGTTGTTCAGCAAAACTTCCGATCTATGCATTCTTTACAGCGGCGTTTTTCCCGGGGAAGGGTGCAATTGTAATGATTGGTCTCTATTTCTTCGGAATCCTGATGGGAATCCTTACTGCACTTGCAATGAAAGGGACGATGTTCAAAGGAGAACCTGTTCCGTTTGTTATGGAGCTTCCGAATTATCGTATGCCGGGAGCGAAAAATGTTGGTCAGCTTCTCTGGGAAAAAGCAAAGGACTTCCTGCAGAGAGCATTTACCGTTATTTTTGGTGCAACGATCGTGATCTGGTTCCTGCAGAGCTTTGATCTGCATCTGAACATGGTGACAGATTCACAGACAAGTATCCTTGCAACGGTAGCAGGTATGATCGCACCTGTATTCATTCCACTTGGATTTGGTGATTGGAGAATATCAACGGCACTGATTTCCGGATTTATGGCAAAAGAGAGTGTCGTCTCCACTCTTTCGATTTTGTTTGGGTCAACAGCAGCACTGACAGCGGTGATAAATACAGCCGGTGCAGCAGCACTTTTGATTTTCTGTCTTTTGTATACACCGTGTGTGGCAGCGATTGCTTCTATTAAAAGAGAACTTGGTGGTAAATGGGCGATCGGTGTTGTGATCTTTCAGTGCGTGATTGCATGGGTTGCTGCATTTATTGTGCATGGAATTGTATGTTTGTTTTAAAACAAAAACTTCTGGAAACAGGAAAACTGCTTCCAGAAGTTTTTTATTGCAGATATTTTTTCAAGGCATCCAGATAAGTTGTCCCTAATCTGCTTAACATCCTTTTTTTATGTGTAATATACCCAATCCGCATATCACTTTCGTCAGCAAGAGGAACGGCAATGATATCTTTTCCATTCAACTTTTTGTCAATTACACCACTGCATACTGTGTAGCCATTTAGCCCGATCAGAAGATTAAATAAGGTGGCACGATCCCGTACACGGATATTTTTTTTGCGTTCAGATACAGAAAAGATTTCTTCTGAAAAATAAAAAGAATTGTGTTCACCCTGTTCAAAGGAGAGATATGGATAATCGTCCAGTTCTTCATTGGTGATTATTTTGTGATCGGCGAGAGGGTGACGTCTGCTGATAAATACATGTGGTTTTGCAACAAACAGCTGATGAAAAATAAGCCCGTTGGATTTTAAAATTTTTTCCAGAACTGTTTCATTAAAATTATTTAAGAAAAGAATTCCAATCTCGCTGCGCATTTTTGCTACATCTTCGATGATTTCGTATGTCTGGGTTTCGCGGAGACTGAAATCATATTCATCCTGTCCGTAGGTTTTGATCAGATCGACAAAGGCATTGACAGCGAAAGAATAGTGTTGCGTGGATACACAGAATTTCTTTTTTCCGCCGGAAGTTCCTTTGTATTTATCTTCGAGAATAGCGGCCTGTTCCAGCACCTGTCTGGCGTATCCTAAGAAATCTTCGCCTTCTTTTGACAGGATGATCCCTTTATTAGTCCGGAGAAAAATGGTAATCTTCATTTCTTTTTCCAGTTCACGGATTGCGTTTGTCAGGCTTGGCTGGGAAATATAAAGACGATTTGCGGCTTCGGTAATTGTTCCTGTTTCAGCAACAGTTACGACGTATTTTAATTGTTGAAGAGTCATATTTTTCACTTTCTATAAAGAATATTGTTTTTGGGTTTGGGATATCAGAAAAGTATCTGGAAAATGTATCTTAGCGGAAAATACTTCTGGCCAGATATCCTGGTAATATTGTAGCATGGAAGCAGGGAGCGTGAAACATTTTTTTGATATTGCTATAGTTTTAAACTATGGCAAACTGCATTTTTTTTGTATTTTTCAGATGCAGAATACTCTGCTATACTTTCAAACATAAAAGACAGACAGTACGAAAGAGAAAAGGAGAGCTATATTATGAGTAAAAATACACCATTTCGTTATGATTATGTAGGAAGTTTTTTAAGACCGGAAACACTGAAAAGAGCAAGAAGAGATTTTGAAGAAGGAAAGATTTCAAAAGAAGAACTGACAAAAGTAGAGGATGCTGCAATTTTAGACCTGGTAGAGAAGCAGAAAAAAGCCGGATATCATGTGATCACAGACGGCGAGTTCAGAAGAGCAACCTGGCATCTTGATTTCATGTGGGGATTTAACGGGGTAGGACATGAGCCGACCAAGACCGGACTTCCGTTCCACGGAGAAGCTGCAATGATCGATGATACTTATCTGACTGGAAAAATTTCCGTAGATCAGCACCCATTTGTAGAGCATTTCAAATTTGTAAAGGCACTGGAAGATGAAAATACAGTAGCAAAGCAGACGATTCCTGCACCGGCGCAGTTCCTGGAACAGTTTATTATGCCGATGGCACTTCCGAATACAAATAAATATTATCCGGATGTAGAGGAACTGGTAGAAGATATCGCCAATGGATATAAGAAAGTAATCCGTGACTTATACGATGCTGGCTGCAGAAACATTCAGTTAGATGACTGTTCATGGGGAATGTGTGTAGATCCACATGCTACAGCAATTTTCGGAACCGATGAAGCCGGACTTCAGAAAATCATGGAACAGCTTCTTGCTATCAATAACCGTGCAATTGAGGGAGCGCCGGAGGATCTGGTGATCAACACTCATGTATGCCGTGGAAATTTCCATTCTACTTATGCAAGCAGTGGTGCATATGACCGTGTGGCAGAAGCTTTATTCGCCCGTGAAAATGTAAGTGCATATTATCTGGAATTTGATGATGCACGTTCTGGTGGATTTGAGCCGTTGAAGAGTGTAAGTGGTGATAAAAAAGTGGTTCTCGGTCTGATCACAACCAAGTCACCAAAGCTGGAAGATAAAGAAGACGTAATTAAGAGAATCCATGAAGCAGCGAAATATGTCCCGCTCGACAGACTGTATTTGAGTCCACAGTGTGGATTTGCTTCCTGTGAAATCGGAAATAAACTGACAGAAGAAGAACAGTGGAAGAAGCTTGCACTGGTAAAAGAAATCGCGGAAGAAGTCTGGGGCGAAGAAAAATAAGCCAGATATAAAAATTTAATAAATAAGATACATACAGCTCCTTTCAAATCGTGCTACAATAGAAGCAGATTTGAAAGGAGCTGAAAATTTATGAATGAAGTAATCAAAAATATGGAAGAACGCAGAAGTGTCCGTGGATACAAACCGGATATGATCAGAAAAGAGGATCTGGATACGATCATTGAGGCCGGAACTTATGCGGCAACGGGAATGGGAATGCAGTCACCGATCATCGTGGCAGTGACGGATAAAGCAACAAGAGATCAGCTTTCAGCAATGAATGCAAAAATTATGGGAACCGATACAGATCCGTTTTATGGTGCACCGGTAGTTCTTATTGTACTTGCAGATAAGGCAAGACCGACATATCTTTATGATGGAAGTCTTGTGATGGGAAATCTGATGAATGCAGCGCATTCGCTTGGAATCGGAAGCTGCTGGATCCACCGGGCAAAAGAAGAATTTGAATCCGAGGAAGGAAAGGCTCTTCTGAAAAAATGGGGAATCGAAGGAGACTATGAAGGAATCGGTCATTGCGTACTTGGATATGCGGCAGCAGAACTTCCTGCAGCAAAACCAAGAAAAGAAAATTATGTCTATTATGTAGAAGCATAGGAGTGTGACATATGGATTACGAAGGACAGATTTGCCGGGCCCCGATGGAAAGAAGCTCTTTCATGCTTCCGGTTATGGTTGGATGCTCATATAATCAGTGTAAATTCTGTAATTTATTCCGGCATCTGAAGTATCGGGAACTTCCGATGGAACAGATTGAAGCGGAACTAAAGAGAGTGCGGGAACTGCATGGGAAGCCGAAGAAGATCTTTCTGGGGGATGGTAATGCATTTGGTCTGAAGACAGAAAAATTGTATGAGATTCTGGATCTGATCGCATATTACTTCCCGGAATGTGAAGGGATTAATATGGATGCGACTGTTACGAGTATTTTACATAAAAGCCAGGAAGAGCTGGAAATGCTTGCTAGAAAAAAGGTAAAGCATCTGTATCTTGGAATCGAGAGCGGACTGGATGATGTGCTGAAATTTATGAAAAAAGATCATGATCTGGCACAGGCATATCAGGCAATCGACAGGCTTCATGAAGCAGGATTGATCTATGATGCACATATTATGACCGGAGTCGCAGGAAAAGGAAGAGGAATGGAAAATGCAGAAGCACTGGCGCAGTTCCTGAACAGGACCAATCCGGCGCATGTAGTGAATTTTTCCATGTTTCTGCATAAAGAAGTTCCGTTATATCAAGATATACGGCAAGGTACTTTTGTTCCGGCAGATGAGCTGGAAACAATTCGGGAAGAATATCATCTGATCGAGAGGATCGCACCGGAAAAAGCAGGAGCAAATATTTTATATGATGGTTTTCATGACTTTATCCATGTGAGAGTCAGAGGACATCTTCCGGGTGATAAAGAAAAAATGCTTGCCAAATTAAATGGTATCATTCAGGAATATGAAGGAAAAGAACCGGTTTATTCCTTTGTACAGGGGGAATGCCCGGATCTGGAATACTGTGATGATGGTAAGGCAGTATGGGATATGGACCGGAAGACTTCATAGAATCCGCTGTACTATGAATCAGCAGAAATTGAGCGCGTCAGCAGGCGCGCTCTTGAACTTTGGAACAGAAAATATGTCATAAAAAATCCACTGTATCTGATCTTTCAGCTACAGTGGATTTTAATTTGATCCATCCATTGGATTATCCTCCTTATTCACTTCTTATCTATCTGAAACTATTATCTCAAATAGTTTTTTCTATGTAAATTTCAATAATTATTATGCCATTGGTCTACACCTCTTACTCTCATTGATTTGATATTGTATAAATTATCTTGCCATTGGTCTGTACCTCTTGCTTTCATCAGATTTATTCTGGTTTTAAATTATGTTCCTTTTGGTCCATACCTCTTACTTTCATTAGATTTGTTCTGGTTTTAAATTAAGTTTCCGGTGGTCTGTACCTCTTACTTTCATTAGATTTTGTTCTGGTTTTAAATTATGTTCCTTTTGGTCCGTACCTCTTACTTTCATTAGATTTGTCCGAGTTTTAAATTAAGTGTCCTTTGGTCCATACCTCTTACTTTCTTAGACTTTGGAGTTAAGATTAAGTTTCTGGTTGTCCGTCCTCCTTTTGTTTTGTTGATATTATAATATCTCATAAAATGCAAAATGTCAATAAAAATTCTGAAAAAAATGAAATAATTTTAAATATATGAAATAAATCAGGAATACAGATAAAAAATAGAGAAATATATATAATAAACAAATAAATATACAGAAAAAACAGAAGGCGCAGTCAGAATTTCGACTACAGGAAATGAAATGACGATGTGGATATGTGGAATTCGCAGATCATCGAGACGGTATGGGGAGTCGGATACCGGTTTAACCGGTTGTAAAAACGATTGGTGTTATATAATATCTTTACGGATAAAATCCCAATTGTAAGTTCATGGTTGGCATGATAAGATGATACCATGAATTTACAAAGGAGAAGACTATGAATCACTATACTGGATATGAATTACTGTGGCTCTTTTTTATTTATTCTTTTGGTGGCTGGGTATTGGAAACGATATCGGCAACTTTGAAGCAGAGAAAGTTTGCTAACCGAGGTCTGGTAAATGGACCGTTCTGTGTGCTCTATGGTCTGACTGCAATTGCGATGACAGTGGGATTACAGGAACTTCGGGGAATCTGGCTATTTATCTTTGCAACGGTCTATGCAACAGTTGCAGAATGGGTCAGTGGACATCTGATCGAAAAAGCATTCAAGGCAAGATGGTGGGATTATTCAAATATCAAATGGAATCTGGATGGATATATTTGTCTTCCGGCTTCACTATTTTGGGGTGTGCTCGGTTATCTGGCAGTGAGATGGTGCAATGGAATCACGTTGATTTTATTACATATTCTGCCGAAGCTTCTGATGCATATTGTGCTGCTGACATTGATCGGTGTACTTTTTGTGGATATCTTTGGTTCCTTTATGCTTCTTACCGGAAAGAGTAAGAAGCCGGAGCGCTGGATCGCAACGGATGCCGGGATGGATAAGATCAGCACAAAAATTGCGGGAAAGATTGCCGGAAGTCTGGAAAAGCGTCTGAAAAAAGCATATCCAAAGGCAAGAAAAATTGAAGAGGAAATCCGGGAAGAGAACGAAGAAAAGGTATTTGCAAAAGGGTGCGGCTTTTATAAGATCGTGATGCTGTTTATGATCGGTGCTTTTCTGGGAGATATCACAGAAACGATTTTCTGTCGTGTGACGGCTGGAGTATGGATGAGCAGAAGCAGTGTGGTCTGGGGACCGTTCAGCATTGTCTGGGGGCTTGCAATTGCGCTTGTCACAGCACTTTTGTACAAATATAAGGATAAAGGGGATCGTTTTCTTTTCCTTACAGGAACATTGCTTGGTGGTGCTTATGAGTATTTCTGCAGTGTGTTTACGGAACTTGTATTTGGAAAAGTGTTCTGGGATTACAGTAAGATCCCGTTTAACCTGGGAGGTCGAATCAATCTGCTCTACTGCTTTTTCTGGGGAATTGCTGCGGTTGTGTGGTTTAAAATATTATTTCCACCTGTGGAAAAATGGATTGAAAAAATACCGGCAGTTGCAGGAAAGATTCTGACCTGGGTTTTACTGGGATTTATGGTTTGCAACATTCTGGTATCCTGTGTGGCACTGGTAAGATATGATGAGAGAGGAAATGGTGTGCAGGCGACAAATGCCGTCCAGAAGTGGGCGGATGCACATTATGATGACGCAAAGATGAAGAAAATCTATCCAAATGCGAAGGGGATAAATTAGAAAAAAAGCGGGAACATATTGACAAAATTCTATATGAAGAGTAAGATGTAGTTAGAAAACCGGTGTGAGAAATAGATTGCACCGGTTAAAAAATGAAAAATATATAGAAATATTTCTATATTTCTATGGGAAGGGAGAGAGAATGAAAATCATAAAAAACGGATGGGATTTCTTTCAGAACCAGATTCTTGGAATGCACTGGCTGAAAGATCTGATCGGAAAACTTCTTGTTAAAGCCGGATTGGGAGAGGGGAGGTTTCCAGGAGAATTTCTTCACTTTTTCCTGTATGATATCATAAAAATTTTTGTGCTGCTTGCGGTGCTGATCTTTGTGATATCCTATATTCAAAGCTATTTTCCGCCAGAGAAAAGCAGAAAGATTATGGGAAGCTTTCATGGAATCTGGGCGAATCTGATCGGAGCACTTCTCGGAACAGTGACTCCGTTCTGCTCCTGCTCATCGATTCCGATCTTTATGGGATTCACCAGTGCGGGATTGCCGCTGGGAGTTACTTTCTCGTTTCTGATTTCATCTCCGATGGTGGATCTGGGATCTCTGATTCTTCTGATGAGTGTCTTTGGAGGGAAGATCGCATTTGCTTATGTGATTGTTGGACTTGTCATAGCTGTTATAGGGGGAACGATCATTGAGCAGCTGCATATGGAAGACCAGGTAGCAGATTTTATCCGGCAGGCGCCGAATGTGGAGGTAGCTTCGCCGTCGCTTACAATAGCAGACCGTATGGATTATGCAAAAAATCAGGTTGTGGCTACCGTCAAAAAGGTAGCTCCGTATATCGTTGTCGGAGTCATCATCGGGGCAGCTATCCACAATCTGATCCCAGAGCATATCGTCCGAAGCATTCTTGGAAAACAGACCTGGTACGCCGTGCCACTGGCGACAGCAGTAGGCGTTCCCATGTATGCGGATATTTTCGGAACCATCCCGGTTGCAGAAAGCCTGCTGGCAAAAGGTGCAGGACTTGGAACGATTCTTTCGTTTATGATGGCAGTGACAACCCTTTCACTTCCATCTATGGTAATGCTGTCAAAAGCGATCAAGAAAAAACTGCTCGGAACATTCATCGGGATTGTCTGTATCGGAATCATCATTGTGGGGTATGGGTTTAATGTGATAATATAGGGTAGCAAACTCATATGCCGTTCGTGCTTGCACGAAAAGGCATATGAATTTGCTACCCGCCGGACATGAGGAAGGAGCGATTTACGAAGGAAATCAGCGGATTCCGAGTGGACGAAGGATTGCGGGAGCAGCAATGCTGCGGAGCAATCCGTAATATTATCAAAGTAGTGGGGCGAATTTAAATATCATTCGTGCTTGCACGAAAAGACATATGAATTTGCTACCCGCCGGACATGAGGAAGGAGCGATTTACGAAGGAAATGCAGATAGACTATGAAAAATATGCCCGTATATTCAAAGTGATGTCGGATCCGAAACGCCTGAAGATCATCGACATGTTATCCGAAGGAGAATTATGTGCCTGTAAGATCCTGGAGGAATTTCATATTACACAGCCGACCTTATCGCATGATATGAAGCTGATGTGTGATCTGGGAATCGTAAAGGCGCGCAAAGAAGGAAAATGGATGCAGTATTCTCTGGACATAGACGTAATGAATGAGGTTTATAAGACAGTGGGGCATCTGATGATTCCGGGAGATTATGCCGGACTTTTAAATTGCAATTGTAATACGGAAAAGGAGAAAATGAATCATGAGTAAAATTAAATTATATTTTCTGACAGGGTTCTTAGGAGCTGGGAAAACGACAATCTTGAGAAATCTGCTTGAAAACATGGAAGGAACAAAGGTTGGGGTAATCCAGAATGAACTGGGAAAGATCAGTATTGACGGAACGGTGCTTCAGAATAATGATATCCAGATGATAGAATTGAACAGAGGCTCTATTTTTTGCAGTTGCCTTCGTTTATCCTTTGTGGATGCACTGACGCAGATGGCACAGAAAGGTCTGGAATATGTGTTTGTGGAAAGCTCTGGATTCGGGGACCCGTCTAATGCAGAAGAAATTCTTGCAGCCACAGAAGTAATGGCGCCTGGGGCATATGACTTCAGAGGATGCATCTGCCTGGTGGACTGTTATAATTTTCTGGATCAGATCGGGGATTCAGAGACAATTGACCGTCAACTTAAACACTGCAATCTTGCGGTTCTGACAAAGGTTGATCTGGTGGGTAGCGAGCAGATTGAACAGGTGAAAGACAAAGTGCGTGAAATTAATCCGGTATGCCCAATTACAGAGAGTGCGAATGGAAATATTGACCGTTCGTTTTATGATATGGATCTGATGCTGTACAAATGGGCAGAATGTGAGGATACTACGAATTCATCGAAAAATAAACCGAAAACATTTTCCATGGATTTTACGGGAGAGATCCAGAAGGAAAAGCTGGAAGCTTTCCTTGCAAAGATTGAACCGGATGTTTTCCGTGTAAAGGGATTCTTTAAAGTAGAAAAAGAAGGATGGGAAAAGGTTGACGTAGTTGGAAAAAAACGGGATTATGCACCTTACAAAGCCCAGCCGAAGTCTCAGCTTGTCTTTATTTCTAAAATCGGAATTGCACTGATCCGCGAAATCGCGGCAGCGTGGGAAGAATGTGTGGGACTTCCTATGAAACTGAATAATTAAATCTGGAGGCAGGATATGAATATAAAAGTAATCGGAAGTGGCTGTGAAAACTGTGATAAGACAAATGCGGTTGTGAAGGAGTGTCTTGAAGAACTCGGGATGGATACGGAAATCGAGAGAGTGACAGATCTGGTTGAGATCGTAAAGCTGGGAGTGATGACGGCTCCTTCTGTGATGATTGACGGGAAACTGGTTGTTGCAGGTCAGGTGCCATCGAAAAAACAGATGATGAAGATATTGAAAAAATGAGGTAAAAACAATGGCAAACAAATTTTATGATTTTGATGAACCGATCAATCGTATTGGCACAGATTCTTTCAAATGGGATTATGAAGGAGAATTTTGATTACAACTACCTTGGAATCGAAGCACTTATGGCTTGCTACAACGAGTGCGATTACTATGTAGACCAGCAGAATGAATATTTCTGGAAGAACATCGGTGTAGTAAGAGACTTCCTTGCAGAAAATATGCCAGAAGTTAAGATGATCGAACCAGAAGGAACTTATCTGCTGTGGATTGATTTCAGTGCATGGAATATGGAACAGGATGATCTGATGAATGCATTTGCAGAGGCTGGTGTGCGCCTGAACAGTGGAACAAACTACGGCGAATGCGGAAAAGGATTTGTTCGTCTGAACGTAGCAACACAGACAGCTGTATTAAAGAAAGGTCTGGACTGCATTAAAGTGGCGCGTGACAGACATATGGCATAACAGAAAGAAGGAGCAAAAGATAAAGCACCGGTTGCGATCGAACCATACTCACAGGGATGGTATACCGAAGATACAGTTTATGTATCCGGACAGCTTGGAATTGATATGACAACAGGACAGCTTGTTGAAGGGGTGGATTAGTGGAAGTAGAGTGTATTGCTTCAAGAAAATAGAGGTATTTAGTATGCCGGAATTTGAATATGGGGAACTTTATATTCACACGGACGAAGAAAATGAATGTAACCAGATTCTGGAAAAGTTATTGGAAAACGGACTGCTTGCTTTGAAATCCGTGTTGGAAAAAGAAAATGTAGAGACAGAAGGAATGCTTCTGAATGAAAAATATTTTCCATGTCGGTTCTCTGTCGCTTACGGAGCAGCCGGCAAGCGACACCACGCATTATGCGATTCGTCGAGCGAAAGAAAAAGGAAGTATTATTTCATATGATCCGAATTACAGAGCCTCCTTATGGAAGGATGAGGAAACTGCAAAGGAACAGATGCGAAATCTGATCCCTTACGTGGATATCATGAAAATTTCGGATGAAGAAACAAAATTATTAACCGATAAAGAAAGTCCGGAAGAAGCAGCAGAAATCAGAGGTTGTTTTTATCATCAGAAAATATCCTTTTTTCATTCACCTCATGGGAAAGAGCGTTCGGCGATGACCTCACAAATCCATCCTCTAAAACCCTGCCCGCATACTTTTCATGGTCATTCACTACCACTCCGATAATTCTTGAATTATTTCTCGCAAGCAAAATGCCAGCCATATTCGGGATATATCCTGACCTTTCAAGTTCCTGCTGGACGCGTTTTACCGTTTCATCTGAAATCTTTTCTGTTTTGCCGTGAATCACTTTTGAGACAGTAGCAGTACTAAGACCTGACGTATCTGCAACATCTACGATTCTAATCCTGTTCTGTGTCATTTCCATTCCTTCTTCTGTGGCATTATGATTATATGGTACATGATAAATGTGAAATTTACAAAGGTTAAGCGCGTAACCCACTACAAAATTTGCGTTCGATTTTTGTGACGTTTTACTAAGGCAACACCGCACAATTCCCGCCTTGCGGCTTAAGCACCGCTCCGGCAGC
>OGXX01000041.1_pt1 | contig 108387 bp, 108 predicted proteins | sample 1576301 | NCBI WGS metagenome assembly OGXX01 (sample SAMEA3541469, study PRJEB24748) | human gut metagenome | biome: human gut; feature: human-associated habitat; material: faeces | place: China | collected 2012
TAAGTTATTTTTTTCATAAATATATATCATCTCCTTCTTTAATTATATCATATAACATGTAGTTCTTTTTCCGTTTTTGTTTACATCTTTAATGATAGCGTATTGCACTGTATTAGTGGTTTTTATGGTTCTAATTCTCATTTGTTCTTCTTCTAAATTTTATTATGCAATTATTATACCACTGTACGGGGGGGTGTACGCAAGACATTTTTCGGAAATTTGAAAAAAAAATTAAGCATTCATAATGCTTACAAAGTTTTCACATATCTAAAAGTGTTTAAAATCCGAGATTAAATTTTTATATATTTTTGTTTCACATCATTGACACTTATACTGGAACTTAAAGAAAATGAAACTAGTTGACAAATTAAAAAAAATACATTAAAATATATTATGAATAAATGATTGCGTTGAAAATGAAAGAATCTATGTAATTGCTATTAGAGAATAAGGGTCACCGGCTGAAAGCCCTTTTGGTTAAAGTAGATATCGAAACACATTGGAGCAATATGAAATAAAGTGGAAAGTTTAAATTAAAAATTAAGGTTACAACTTTCAAGTTAGGGTGGTACCGCGGATTATATATTCGTCCCTGCAGTTTAGCAGGGACGATTTTTTATGTAAAAATTGTTTCTGCAAGAGAAAGGAGCAATTTTATGAAAGAATTTAGAACAGTACGTTGCGATGAAATAACATTAGAAGACGTAGGAAAAGAAGTAAGGATAGCAGGATTTGTAGAAACTATCCGAGATTTAGGAGGAGTAGTATTTTTAGATATTAGAGATATGTATGGTATAACTCAAGCAGTTACATCAGCAGATTCTCAAGATGTAGATTTAGCATCACACATTCCTATTGAATCAACAGTTACAATTTTAGGAAAAGTAAGAAAAAGATCAGAAGATACTATAAACACTAAATTGAAAACAGGATTGGTAGAAGTATTTATTGAAGACATAGAGATTTTAGGAAAAAGAACAAGAAACTTACCTTTTGAAGTAAATAAAGACCAAGAAGTAAGAGAAGATTTGAGATTAAAATATAGATATTTAGATATAAGAGGAGAAAAGTTAAAAAATAATTTAATTTTAAGAGCAAAAGTCATACAATATTTAAGAAATCAAATGATAGAAAAAGGTTTCTTAGAAGTTCAAACACCTATACTTACTTCATCATCTCCTGAAGGAGCAAGAGACTATTTAGTTCCAAGTAGAATTCATAAAGGAAAATTTTATGCACTTCCACAAGCACCACAACAATTTAAACAATTATTAATGGTATCTGGAATTGATAAATATTTTCAAATTGCACCATGCTTTAGAGATGAAGATGCAAGAGCAGATAGAGCACCAGGGGAGTTTTATCAATTAGATATGGAAATGTCTTTTGCGACACAAGAAGATGTATTTGAAATTATAGAAGAAGTAATATATAATACCTTCAAAGAATTTTCTGAAAAGAAAATATCAGACTATCCATTTGAAAGAATAAAATACAGAGAAGCAATGATTAAATATGGAACAGATAAACCAGATTTAAGAAATCCATTAGTAATAATTGACTTATCAGAATTCTTTAATAAATGTACGTTTAAACCATTTATAGGAAGAACAGTAAGAGCTATAAAAGTGAATGGACACATGTCTAAAGGATTTCATGAAAAGATGCTTTCATATGCAATGAGTATAGGAATGGGAGGACTTGGATATTTAGAAGTACAAGATGATTATAGTTTTAAAGGTCCTATTGATAAATTTATTCCTATAGAGTATAAAAAAGAGTTATTAGAGTTAGGAAACTTAGAAAAGGGAGATACAATCTTCTTTATAGCTGATAACGAAAAAAGAGCTACAGAACTTGCAGGTCAAATAAGAACAGAATTAGCTAAAAGACTTGACTTAATAGAAAAAGATGTATTTAAATTTTGCTGGATAGTAGATTTTCCAATGTTCGAACTAGATGAACAAGGAAAACTTAGTTTCAGTCATAATCCTTTTTCAATGCCACAAGGTGGATTAAAAGATTTAAATGAAGAAAATCCATTAGATATACTTGCATATCAATATGATTTAGTATGTAATGGAATAGAGCTTTCATCAGGAGCGGTAAGAAATCATGATATAGAAATTATGATTAAAGCTTTTGAAATGGCAGGTTATACGGAAGAGGAAGTTAAGACAAAATTTGGAGCATTATATACTGCATTCCAATATGGGGCACCACCACATGCAGGTATAGCACCTGGAGTTGATAGAATGATTATGCTACTTACTGAAGCGGAAAATATAAGAGAAGTTATAGCTTTTCCATTGAGCAGTAAAGCAGAAGATTTAATGATGGGAGCACCTGGAAAGGTATCAAACAAACAATTAAGAGAAGTGCATATAAAAATTGATGAAAAATAATTTATAAGGAGTGATTGTATGAAGGTTAGTAAAGAAGAAATCAAGCATATTGCAGATTTAGCAAGATTAGAAATTGATGAGAGCGAAATTGATAATTATATACTTAATTTACAAGATATTTTAAATTTTGCTAATATTGTAAATAACGCACCTGTAGAAAATTTAGATGTTACAATCGGAGCAAATGAAGCTAAAAATGTATTTAGAAAAGATGAAGTAGAAGTATTTGAAGATAATGAAGCTTTACTTGCAAATGCTAAAGAAAAAGAAAGAAATATGTTCAAAATTCCAAAGGTTATAAATTAAAAAAGCTTACGAATAGGAGTAAAAAGGAGGCTAATTAATGAATATTATAGATTTAAGTGTACACGAATTAAGAGAAAAAATAAAAAATAAAGAAGTGACTGCTCAAGAAATAACAAAAGCATATATAGATAGAATAAATGATAAAGAAAAAGATGTGGAAGCATTTGTTACACTTCTTGAAGAAGAATCTATAAGCAAAGCTAAAACTATTGATGAAAAAAGAGCAAATGGTGAGATTTTAAACAATTTAGCTGGTATTCCAATAGGTATCAAAGATAATATTTGTACAAAAGAAATAAAAACTACATGTAGTTCTAAAATGTTAGAAGATTTTGTTTCACCATATGATGCAACAGTAATGAATAAATTAAATGATGAAAAATTAATCACTTTAGGAAAACTTAATATGGATGAATTTGCCATGGGAGGTTCTACAGAAACATCATATTTTAAGAAAACAAAAAATCCATGGGATTTAACTAAAGTACCAGGAGGTTCATCAGGAGGAAGTGCAGCAGCAGTTGCAAGTAAAATGGTACCTTGGGCTTTAGGATCAGATACAGGAGGAAGTATTAGACAACCAGCATCTTTTTGTGGAGTGGTTGGATTAAAGCCAACATATGGACTTGTTTCAAGATATGGATTAGTTGCTTTTGCTTCTTCACTTGATCAAATAGGACCAATAACAAAAGACGTAAGAGATAGTGCAATTCTTTTAAATCTTATAGCAGGACATGATAGAAAAGATACTACATCAGTTGATGAACCTAGGAAGGATTATGAAAAAGCATTAACAGGAAATGTTAAAGGGTTAAAAATAGGTGTTCCAAGAGAATTTTTTGGAGAAGGAATAAATAGTGAAGTTAAGGAAAAATTAGAAGAAGCAATAGAAACATATAAAAAGTTGGGTGCTGAAATAGAAGAATTTTCTTTAGATATTGCAAAATATGCTTTAGCAACTTATTATATAATTGCTTGTGCAGAAGCTAGTTCTAATTTAGGAAGATTTGATGGAATTAGATATACTTATAGAGCAAATGATTTTAAGGATTTAAAAGATTTGTATAAGAAAACAAGAAGTGAAGCATTTGGAGCAGAGGTAAAAAGAAGAATTATACTTGGAACATATGTGTTATCTTCAGGATATTATGATGCATATTACAAAAAAGCTCAACAAGTTCGTACATTAGTAAAAAATGAATTTGATAAAGGTTTTGAAAAATATGATGTTATACTTACTCCAACATCACCAACAGTAGCTTTTGGAATTGGAGAAAAATCTGATAATCCATTAGAAATGTATTTAGCAGATATTTGTACTGTTTCTGTAAATATTGCAGGATTACCAGGAATTTCAATTCCTTGTGGAGTAGATAGCAATGGATTACCAATTGGCATGCAGTTAATTGGAAATAAATTCCAAGAAGAAACTATATTAAATGCAGCTTATAGTTTTGAACAAGAATATAAATTTAGAGAGAAATATGAACCAGAATTTAAAAAAGGAGGTGCAATTTAAATGTCAAGAGAAGATTATGAAGCAGTAATAGGATTAGAAGTGCATGCAGAGCTTTCAACAAAAACCAAAATCTTTTGTTCATGCCCAACTACATTTGGAGCAGCACCTAATACTCATGTATGCCCAATATGTATGGCAATGCCTGGAACACTTCCAGTTTTAAATGAAAAAGTTGTAGAATATGCTGTAAAAGCAGGATTAGCTACTAATTGTGAAATATCAAAAGATAGTAAAAATGATAGAAAAAATTATTATTATCCTGATTTACCAAAATCATATCAAATTTCACAATATGATAAACCTTTATGCAATCATGGATACATAGAGATTGATGATGAAAATGGAAATAAAAAGAAAGTTAGAATTTTAAGAATCCATATTGAAGAAGATGCTGGAAAATTAAATCACGATGAATTTGGTGGAGGTAGTTTAGTAGATTTAAACAGAGCTGGAGTACCACTTATTGAAATAGTTTCTGAGCCAGATATGTCTAGTGCAGAAGATGTTGATAAATATTTGAAAAAATTAAAATCAATACTTGAATATATAGAAGTATCAGATTGCAAAATGCAAGAAGGATCTTTTAGAGCAGATGTTAATGTTTCTGTAAAAAAGAAATCAGATAGTAAATTAGGAACTCGTACTGAAATGAAAAATATGAACTCATTTAGAAGTATTACAAGAGGTATTGAATATGAAATAGATAGACAGATTGATTTATTAGAAGATGGTGGAGAAGTAACACAAGAAACTTTAAGATGGGATGATGTGTCAGGCAGAACATTTTCTATGAGAGATAAAGAAGATGCACAAGATTATAGATATTTCCCAGAGCCTGATTTAGTTGCAATAAAATTATCAGATGAGTATATAAAAAATGTTAAAAATAATTTGCCTGAACTTCCGGAAACAAGATATGATAGATATATAAAAGAATATAATATGTCTGAAAAAGATGCAAGAATAATAGTTGCTTCTAAATATTTATCAGATTTATTCGAAAAAGCATCTAAGATTTGTAATAATCATAAAGCTGTTAGCAATTGGATTATTTCAGATATATCAAGAATATTAAATGAAAAGGAAATAGAACCAAATGAAATTCCTTTTACAGCAGAAGAACTTGCCAAATTAGTAATTCTTATAGATAAAGGAACAATAAGTTCTAGCATTGGTAAAAAAGTAATGCAAGAGTTATTTGAAAATCCTAGAGATCCAGAAGATATTATAAAGGAAAAAGGTTGGATACAAATTTCCGATGAGGGAGCTATAAAAGAAGTAGTTATGCAGGTATTAGAAGCTAATCCACAATCAATAGCTGATTATAAAGCAGGAAAAGATAGAGCATTAGGATTCTTAGTTGGCCAAGCAATGAAGCAAACTAAAGGTAAAGCAAATCCTCAATTATTAAATAAAATGTTTTTAGAAGAACTTAAAAAATAAACTAAAAAATAGATAGATTATATACATTAAGTATATGTTCTATCTATTTTTGCATATTTATATATTTTTGTAGTGTTACAATTGATGTGAAACAAAATAAATAAAAATTAAATAAGTGATTTAAATCATATATAATTGAGTTGCAAAACAAAAATTATATAAAGGAGATTTAAATCACTTATGAATAATAGTATAACAGAAAAAAATAAAAAAAGATATCTTCCACATGAAATTAATACAAGAAAATATGCAGTAGAGATGTATAGAAATTGTGGAGATATAGATTATGTATGCAGAAAATACCATATTTTAAGGACTTCATTATGGAGATGGAATAAAACATCATAAAATCCAACCCAGGACACCACAACATAATGGAAAAGTAGAAAGAAGTCATAGAAATGATAATGAAAGTTTTATAGTTATTTAAAATTTTATAGCTTGAAAGATTTAAGACATTCTTGTGCTAGTTTATTACTTGCAAAAGGAATTCCTATGAAAGCAATTCAGGAGTGGCTTGGACATTTTAACTTTTCAACTACTGCAAATATATATGCACATTTAGATAGCAAGTCAAAAGATTTATCTGTTCAAGCATTATCAAATGCTATAAGCATAAAAAAAATGAAGAAGTGCAGTCTTCAAATTCTTAAGAATCAATTAGCCTTATCAAACTAATTTGTGGTACCGATGGTGGGACTCGAACCCACATGGTTTCCCGCCAGATTTTGAGTCTGGTGCGTCTGCCAATTCCGCCACATCGGCATATTTTAAATACAATATATATAATAACAGATATTAACTGGTTTGGCAAGATAAAATTAAAATTTTTTTGAAATATCAATAGGCGGGTAAAATCGCCTATTTTTGTCTTCAATATTAGAAATTCATTTGAAATGAAGGAAAAAATATTTGTAATATAAACTAGAATATGCTAAAATAATGTATGCTATGTGGTAAAAATAAAAAAATGATGTAATAAATTTATTAAGAAAGGAACAAAAATAGTATGAATATAGGAATAGATATAGATGATACAATGTCAAATTCATTTGAAATTATGTTAGCAGATTCACAAATATATGATATTGAGGAAATGAAGGGAACAGGGGATATTAAAAATTTAGGAAGCATACCTACATATGATCAAATAGAGAATATGTATAAGTGGGAAGAGGAAGCATTAAAAAAATTTTGGTATAAACACTTTGAAAGAGTTTTAAGAGAGGCAACTCCAAAACAATATGTAGCAGAAACTATAAAAAAATTAAAAGAAGAAGGAAACAACATTTATATTATAACCGCAAGGTATGAGCAAGATGGAATAGAGAGCGTAGAGGGGTTAACAGAAGAATGGCTTAAAAAGAACAAAATAGAATATGATAGATTATTAATAAATTCATCTGACAAATTAAAGATAGCTAGAGAATACAATATAGATGTATTTATAGATGATTGCTTTAAATTTTGTAAGGAAATAAATGATGCAGGAATAAAATCATATATGTTTGTTGGCACAACAAATAATAATATAGAAACAGGAGAAGTAGAAAAAGTGTATTCATGGCCACAAGTTTATTTTAAAATCAAAGAATTTACCAAAAAAACACAATAATATAATTAATGAAACACATAAAGATTAAAATCATTTAAAACATAAAAAGGAGGAATAACAAGCAAATGCTAAAAATATTAAAAAACCTAAAAGAATCACTAATCTCAGTAATAATTATAGTGATTTTGCTATGCTTGCAAGCAGGTACAGACTTAGCATTACCAGATTATACATCTAAAATAGTTAATATTGGAATACAACAAGGGGGAATACAAAATGTTTCTCCAGAAGCAATACGAAAAGAGCAAATGGAAAATTTATTACTATTTTCAACAGATGATGAAAAAATATTAAATTGTTATACTCTAATTTCTAAAAAAGAAATGGAGGATAAAGAGTATGAAAAATATTTAAAACAATATCCAGAATTAGAAAATCAAGATATTTATGTACTTAATAATTTAAAGAAAGAACAGAAAGAAGAACTTGATACATTAATAGCAAAACCATTAATGATAATATATAGTATAAGTAATGAAGAAACAGCCAAAGAGATCAAAAAGAATATTCTACAGAACACACCTAAAGCACAACAAAGCATACTAGAACAAGCAGATTTGCTAACAATAATTAAAAATATGCCAGAAGAAACAAGGAATAATATTTTGGAAGAAAGTAGCAAAATGATAGACGAGAAATTTGGCAATATGACAGAACAAGTTGCAATACAAGCTACAAAGCAAGAATATGCCCAAATAGGGATGGACTTAGATAAAATACAAAATGATTATATACTATTTACAGGTATGCAGATGTTAGGAATAGCATTAATAAGTATGATTGCAGCAATAATAATAATGTATTTATCATCGAGAGTCGCAGCTAAGTTAGGACAAAACCTAAGAAATAAGGTTTTCAAAAAGGTTTTAGGCTTTTCCATAGAGGAATTTAAGGCGTTTTCTACAGCATCACTAATAACACGTAGCACAAATGATATACAGCAAATTCAAAATTTAATTGCAATGTTATTTAGAGTAGTAGTATATGCACCAATAGTAGGTATAGGCGGTTTTATAAGGGTATTAAATAACAGCCATACTTCAATGGCTTGGATAATAGGTTTGGCAATTTTATGTATATTAGGAATAATATTAACATTATTTATTATAGCAATGCCAAAATTCAAGAAACTACAAGAGCTTGTTGACCGTTTGAATTTAGTTGCAAGAGAAATACTAACTGGTTTGCCAGTAATTAGAGCGTTTAATACAGAAAAGAAAGAAGAAAAAAGGTTTGAAGATGCAAATAAAATATTAATGAAAACTAATATATTTGTTAATAAGGCTATGAGTTTAATGATGCCAGCATTAATGTTTGTTATGAATTCAGTGGCTTTACTAATTATATGGGTAGGAGGACATAATGTAGCAAATGGAAATATACAAGTTGGAGATATGATGGCGTTTATACAATATACAATGCAAATTGTAATAAGTTTTTTAGTTATTTCTATGATATCTATAATGCTACCTCGTGCTCAGGTTTCTGCTAATCGTATAAATGAAATTTTAGAAAAAGAGCCAAGAATAAAAGATAATGAAAATACAAAAAAATTTGACAACAGTAAGAAAGGATTGGTTGAATTTAAAAATGTTTCATTTAGATATCCAGATGCAGATGCAGAAATATTAACAGATATTAATTTTACAGCAGAACCGGGAAAAACTACGGCAATAATAGGAAGTACAGGTAGTGGAAAATCTACTATTGTAAATTTAATACCAAGGTTTTATGATGTAACTGGTGGAGAACTATTAATAGACGGAGTTAATATAAAAGATGTACCTCAACATGAATTGAGAAAAAGAATAGGCTTTGTTCCACAAAAAGGCTTACTATTTTCTGGAACAATAGAATCAAATATAAAATATGGAAATCCTAAAATGTCTGACAAACAGATGAAAGAAGCTGCAGAAATAGCACAGGCAACAGAATTTATAGAAGCAAAGCCAGAAAAATATAAATCAGAGATAGCACAAGGCGGAACAAACGTGTCTGGTGGGCAAAAACAGCGTTTATCAATAGCAAGAGCGATTGCAATAGACCCAGAAATATTTGTTTTTGATGACAGCTTTTCAGCATTAGATTTAAAAACTGATAGTAAATTAAGAGCAGCATTAGCAGAAAAAACTAAAAACAAAACTGTAATTATAGTTGCGCAAAGAGTAAGCACAATACTAAATGCTGACCAAATTGTAGTGCTAGAAGAGGGAAAAATTGTAGGAATAGGAAAGCATCAAGAGCTTATGAAAAATTGTGATACATATTCACAGATAGCATTATCACAGCTTTCAAAGGAGGAGCTAGAATAATATGAGTAATCAAACAAAAAAGCCTCCAATGGGAGGTATGGGACCAGGAAAAGGACCAATGACAATGGAAAAAGCAAAAGACTTTAAAGGGACTACAAATAAATTGATAAAAAACTACTTATCTAAATATAAAATTGCAGTGGTTATAGTAATGATATTTGCAATTGGAGGTACAATTTTCTCAATTGTAGGACCAAAAATATTGGGAAACGCAACAACAGAAATATATAATGGATTAATAAGTAAATTATCAGGGGGAGAAGGAATTAATTTTCAAAAAATTGCAGAAATTCTTCTAACATTATTAACATTGTATTTGATTAGCATGGTATTCTCTGCAGTGCAGGGATTTACAATGACAGGAGTGGCACAAAAAATAACATATAAAATGCGCAATGAGTTAATAGAAAAAATTAATAAACTTCCCATGAAATATTTTGATAAAAAAACAAATGGAGAAGTATTATCAATAATATCAAACGATGTAGATACATTATCTCAAAATTTGAACCAATGTGTTACGCAAATAATAACAGCTATTTGCACATTAATAGGAATATTAATAATGATGTTTTCTATTAGCTGGCAAATGACTATTACGTCTTTGATAATACTACCAATTGCAGCATTTTTAGTTAAAACAATAGTATCTAAGTCGCAAAAATACTTTAAAGCTCAACAAGATTATTTAGGACATGTAAATGGACAGGTAGAGGAAATTTATGGAGGACACACTGTTGTAAAAGCATTCAACAGTGAAGATGTAGTAATAAACAAATTTGAAGAAGCAAGTGAGGAGTTATATAAATCTGGTTGGAAATCTCAATTTCTATCTGGACTAATACATCCGGTAACCAACTTTATAAGTAATGTTGGATACGTGGCAGTAGCAATACTAGGTGGATATTTTGCTATACAAGGCAAAATAACAGTAGGAAATATTCAGTCTTTTATACAGTATAATAAGCAATTTACTCAACCAATAAATCAAATAGCCCAAGTTTCTGGAATGTTACAAGCCATGGTAGCGGCAGCGGAGAGAGTGTTTGAATTTTTGGAGGAACCAGAAGAAATAAAAACTATTGCGAATCCTAAAAGTACAAAAGATATAGAAGGCAATGTGGAATTTGAACATGTTCATTTTGGCTATGATGAGGATAAAATAATAATAAATGATTTTAATGCAGATATAAAAGCTGGACAAAAAATAGCAATTGTAGGTCCAACAGGGGCAGGAAAAACGACAATAGTTAAGCTTTTAATGAGATTTTATGATGTGAACAGTGGAGCAATATTGCTTGATGGAACAAATATAAAGAAGTTTGATAGAGGAAAGTTAAGACAGGTATTTGGAATGGTTTTACAGGATACATGGCTATTTAATGGAACTGTTAAGGATAATATCAAATACGGAAAAGAAGATGCAACGGATACAGAAATAATAGAGGCTGCTAAAGCTGCACATGTACACCACTTTATAAAAACATTACCTAAAGGATATGATGCACTAATAGATGAAGAGTCAAGTAATATTTCAGCAGGTCAAAAGCAATTATTAACAATAGCAAGGGTTATTTTAACAGATCCTAAAATATTGATACTGGACGAAGCTACAAGTTCTATAGACACAAGAACAGAACAACAAATACAATCAGCAATGGATAATTTAATGAAAGGTAGAACAAGCTTTATAATAGCACATAGATTATCTACAATAAAAAATGCAGATTTGATACTTGTAATGGATCAAGGAGATATTGTAGAACAAGGAACGCATGAAGAATTATTAAAAAAGAACGGTGCATATGCAAAATTGTATAATTCACAATTTGAAGAAAACTAACAAACGAAACAAATTAACCTGAGCGGTTTTAGCCACTCAGGTTAATTTATACTTTTAATAAAAACTGCTAATTTTTTTAAAGTATCACAACCAAGTTCTATTTCTTCATTACTAAAAGATTCTAACATTTTACTAGTTTCCGATTTTATATTATTATTTTTGCCAAACAAAATATAATCAGCACTGGTATTGGTTAAATCACAAAGTCTTTTTAACTTTTCAATGGATAAGCAACTTTTCCCACGTTCAACAATTCCTAGATATTGACCAGAGATACCAAGTAATTTAGAAAATTCTTCTTTTGACATATTCATATTTTCACGTATATTTTTTATTCTTAAACCAATTTGCTTTTTCATAAAAAACCTCACAAAATTAATATCAAATTAATTCTAAAATTATAAACAAATTATAAAATGACAAAAAACAATACATATTAGTGGAAAAAAATGAAAAAATATGATAATATATGAAAAAACAAGAGGTATTTATTTTTATGGAGAATAAAATGAAATTATTATTAGTGGAAGATGATGTTAATACTTGTGAAATATTTAAGAAAATTGAAAGAGCAAAAAGTGAGATAAAATTTATTGCAATAACAAACTCGGAAGTAGAAGCGTTAAACTGTGTAAAAAATAATATGCCAGACGGTATTATATTAGATCTAGAATTAACAAATGGAAAAGGTAGTGGATTTGGATTTTTAAAAGAGTTAAGGAAAATTAAGTTAAAAATATTGCCTAAAATAATAGTAACTACAAACATATGTACAGACTCTGTTTATGATTATTTACATGATAATAAAGTTGATTTTATATTTTATAAAAAACAAGAAGGTTATTCGGAAGAAAACGTAATAGATACATTACTATTGTTAAATGGGTATACAGATAATATAAGCTACACTGAAAATACTAAACACAATGAATCAAATGATGATAAAGAAATATTGGAAGAAATTGACAAAGAACTTGATTTGATAGGAGTAGGAACTCATTTACAAGGCAGAAAGTATTTACATGACTCTATATATTATGCAATAATGCAAGAAAATAATGAAAGCAAAATATCAATAATACAATATTTAGGTGGTAAATATAAAAGGTCTACAAGTACTATAAGCAGAGCAATGCAGAATGCAATACTTTATGCTTGGCGAATATCTGCAATAGAAGATTTAACCACATATTACACAGCAAAAATTAATTATGAAACAGGAGTACCAACACCAACTGAATTTATATATTATTATGCCAATAAAATAAAGAAAAAGATGATCTAAAAAGCGCCACAATGCATTGCATTGTGGCAAAATTCAAATATTACTTGGTAGATGAAAGAAAGTATGTCTACAAAGTGATAAAATATCACAAAAAGTAATAATCACTAAATGACAAAAATCAGATTTAATCAAATAATTGAATCACTACTGTTCACTTATATAAATGGATATAAGTGATATTTTTTTATTGTAAAAAATAAAAAAATAGGTGGTGATATGAATGGACATTTGGGAATGGATAAGATATGTATTAGGATTATAATTAAAGTTTAATACTTAGCAAAAATTCAAATTAAGTAGGGGCGATTTTAATCGCCCGTGCAAATAAAGCTCTACACAACAAAATTAGAAAGATGTAATTAATATTGATTATGTCTTTTTTTTAATATATAATATTTATGATTTGAGGAGAAAGTGGTATGGAAAATGAATAGTGATTTACTAATAAAGCAATTTACTATTAATATATTAGTGTATTTAGTGACATTTAAAATATTAAATATTAAAATTACAAGTTATAGACAATGGGTAAAGATTACAAGTGCAAGCGTATTAACAACAATAACATATGCAATATTAAAGAAATATATGGCAATCCCATTTTTAATAATTGTTTCATTTATATTGCAAAACATCTTTTTATCTTTTTTTATAAAAGAAAATATATCTATATTTATTACCAATCTAGTAGCGAATGCAATAACATATATCATTTACACATTGGCTACAATAATAGAAATTCTTCCGTTGACAATACTTAATATAAATAATAATTTTTGTAATTTTATTTTGATAACACTTATAAGCATTATACTGTTTTATATATTTTCAAAAATTAAAAGAATAAAAAATGGAATGAAATTTTTAAGAGATACTAAAAGCCAAGAATACGTTGAGATTATAGCTATAAACATAAGTATTGCTGTGATATTTGTATACACCTTATTTGGCAACTATTATGGCAATTTGACAAGGCATATTTTGATTTCATTTATTATTTTAGGTACTATTATGTTTGTTATGATTCAAAAAACATTGGTTTTATATTATAAGCAAAAGTTATTGGAAAAAACAATGGCAGATTATGAAAATGAAATTAAACAAAAGGATGAGAAAATAAAAGTTCTTTCAGAGGAAAAGTTTAAGATTAGCAAAATTAATCATGAATTCTATAATAGACAAAAAGCATTAGAGATGACAGTAAATGACTTTATAAATAATACAAATATGGAAGTTGGAAGGGAACTAGCTATTACGAACAAAATAAATAGTTTATCAAAAGAATATTCTAATAAAATGAAATCAATAAAACAAGTGGAAAAGCTATCGCTTACAGGAATAGAAGAAATTGATGAAATGTTTAAATATATGCAAATTGAATGTATAAAAAATAATATTGATTTTAAGCTAAAAATAGAAGGAAATGTATATCCATTAGTTAATAATATTATAGAAAAGGATAGATTAGTAACTTTAATTGGGGATCATTTAAAAGATGCAATAATAGCAATAAATTTTAGTAAAAATAAGTTTAAAAGTATTATAGCAATATTGGGTATAAAAAATAACTGCTACGAATTTTGCGTATGTGATACAGGTATAGAATTTCAAATAGAAACATTGTTAAAATTAGGATTGGAACCTGTAACAACACACAAAGAAACTGGCGGTACAGGCATTGGATTTATATCTACATTTGAAACACTAAAAAAGTGTAATGCTAGTCTAATAATAGATGAAAAACATGAAGAAAGTAACAATGATTATACTAAATCAGTTACAATGAAATTTGATGGGAAGAGCCAATATATAATAAAATCATATAGAGCAGATAAAATAAAAGATAAAGCAGAAGATGATAGAATAATAATAAAAAGGAATGATAATTAGATGAACAAATTACCCGATTTTTTTATGGAAAGATTATATAAAGAATATAACGAAGAGCAAGCTAATCAAATAATAGAAGGCTATAAGTTAGAAAGAAAACTTACTTTTAGAGTTAATACAATAAAAACAACAGCAGAAGAAATTGAACAGAGGCTAGTTGAAAATGGAATAATGTATAAAAAAGTAAAATGGAGTAAAGAGGCTTTTATAATACTTAATAGAAATGAAGAAGAGATACAAAAATTAGAAATGTATAAAAATGGAGAAATATATTTACAAAGTTTGTCATCTATGTTGCCACCAATAATTTTAAATCCTGCAGAAAAAACAGATATTTTAGACATGACTTCAGCGCCAGGAGGAAAAACCACACAAATAGCAGCACTTACTAATAACAATGCAAATATAACAGCCTGCGAAATGAGTAATATACGAGCGGAGAGACTAAAATACAATCTAGAAAGGCAAGGAGCTCTAGCATATGTTATGGTAAAAGATGCAAGAAATATAGATAAATTTTTCTCTTTTGATCAAATACTTCTAGATAGCCCATGTAGTGGAAGTGGTACTATAAATATGAATAATACAGATTTGAATAAGTATTTTACATTAGAGCTTGTTGAAAAAAGCAAAAAAACACAAAGAAGTTTAATAAATAAAGCAGTACAAATATTAAAAGGTGGCAAAGAATTGGTATATTCAACGTGTTCAATATTAAAAGAAGAAAATGAAGAAATAGTAAAAACAATAATGAATAAAGGAATGGAAATTGTTCCAATTGAATTTGAAGGCAAGGAAACATTACCACAATTACCAACAACAATAGATGGAACTTTATGCATATGTCCAACACAAGAATATGAAGGATTTTTTATTGCTAAATTAAGAAAAATATGTTAAATTTAAAAATGAATTGTTTGTTTATGAAGAGGAGAGAAAAAAATGAGAAATGTATTTACATACTTTATGCTGTTTTTTATTTATGCAATTTTGGGTTGGATAATAGAAACAACATTAGTATCTATAGAAAAAAGAAAATTTGTAAATAGAGGCTTTTTAATAGGCCCATATTGTCCAATTTATGGATTTGGTGGACTAGCCATTACAATTTTATTAAAAAACTATACCAAAGATCCAATAGTATTATTTTTGATGGCAGTAATAATATGTGGAATATTAGAGTATTTTACAAGTTACATAATGGAAAAAATATTTAAAGCAAGATGGTGGGATTATAGCGCTAAAAAATATAACATAAATGGAAGAATATGTCTAGAAACAGTTGTGCCATTTGGAATATTGGGATGTTTGGTTATGTATGTATTAAATCCAATAACATTTAAATATTTAAATATGCTTTCAAATTCTATGTTAAATATTATTTCTGCAATTTGTTTTACAATATTTATTACAGATAATATTGTTTCATATAATGTAATATCAAGTTTTACAAAAACTGTTAAAACCATAAATGTAGGTAAAATAAAGGATAACACAGAAGAAATTACAAAAAAGGTAAGGGAAGTATTAATAGGAAAATCTTTTTTCAACAAAAGACTTATGGAAGCATACCCAAATTTGCAGGCTAAGATAAAAGAAAAAGCAAGGCAAATAGCACAAAAGGCTAAGGAAGTAAAAACAGAAATGTCAGATAAAGTTGAAAGCATGAAAGAAAAAATAACCCAGAGTGCAAGCGAGATAAAAGATAATATAGGGGATAAGGTAGAAGAAATGCAAAAGGAAATAAGGAAAAAACCTTCTAAAAAAGAAGGTAAATAATAAGCTAACTATGTATTGCCATTCTGGCTAATTCATCACATCTATTATTAAATTCATTGTCTGCATGACCTTTTACTTTGTGAAATGTGACTTTATGAGTTTTGGTAAGAGAAAGTAATTCTTGCCAAAGCTCTTTATTTTTTACATCTTTTTTATCAGATGTTTTCCAATTATTTTTAACCCAATTTTTAATCCAATTTTGATTAAAAGCATTTACCACATAAGCACTATCACTATAAAGATGAACATTACATGGAAATTTTAGAAGCTTTAATCCCTCTATTACAGCAGTTAGTTCCATTACATTGTTGGTAGTATTTTTTAAGCCACCAGAAATTTCTTTTTTATTATCTTTATACATTAAAATTGTTCCCCAACCACCTGGTCCAGGATTACCACTACAGGCACCATCAGTATATATAATAACTTCTTCCATTTAATTTTCTCCTTCTAATTGTAAATATTTTTATTATATGATATTATAACAATAAATAAAAAACAATACAATATAAAGAAGGTGAGTTTATGCCAAAAGTATTAGGGACAATAGCTGAATATAATCCATTTCATAATGGCCATTTATATCATATAAAAAAATCTATAGAAGAAACAGGTGCAGATTTTGTAATATGTGTGATGTCAGGAAATTTTGTACAAAGAGGTAATACTTCTATTATAGATAAATGGACAAAAGCAAAAATGGCATTGGCTAATGGAGTAGATTTAGTAATAGAATTACCAACTGTATATAGTGTTTCAAGCGCAGAAAACTTTGCAGAAGGTGCTATAAAATTATTAGACTCATTAAAAATAGTTGATACAATATCTTTTGGTATAGAGGCAAAAGATATTGCTAGTTTAAACAATATAGCAAATGTTTTTTATATGGAGCCAAAAGAATATACCAATATATTAAACCATGAGCTAAAAAAAGGAATATCCTTTCCAAAGGCTAGAGAAAATGCTGTAATGATGTACTTGAATGATATTAAACAATATGCAAATATATTAACAGGGGCAAACAATATATTGGCAATAGAATATTTAAAGGCAATAAAAAAGTTAAAAAGCAAATTAAAACCAATAGGAATTAGAAGAGAAAAAGTATTATATAATGATGAAATAATTATAGATGATTTTGCAAGCGCAACAGCAATAAGAAAAATGATAGCAACAGGTCAGTTTGAAGAAATACAAAAAGTTATGCCTAAGTCTTCGTATGCACTTTTAGCAGATGAACTAAGAAGAGGACACTATGTATTAGATTTATCAAAATTTCAGAAAGAAATAATATATAACTTAAGAAAAATGAAGGTGGGAGATATTGCTCAACTTGCAGATGTATCAGAGGGATTAGAAAATGCTATAAAAAATGCAGCAAATTCTTGCAATAATGTTGTTGACTTTGTCAATATAGTAAAATGTAAAAGATATACCCAGACAAGAATACAAAGAATTCTAATATATGCTTTACTAGGAATAACAAGTGAAAAAATGATGACTTCTAAAAAAACAACTCCATATGCAAGAATTTTAGGTTTTAATGAAAAAGGTAAAAAACTGATATCACAAATAGTAAAACATAATAAAAGAGCGCAAATAGTAACTTCAGTAAAAAAATATATGGATGAATCTAAAAATAAGGCATTAAAGGAAATGCTAGAAACTGATATATTTGCGACCAATGTATATACTCTAGGATATGAAAGCGATTCTTGGTCTAACTTAGACTATACTAATAAAATAATTACCATGTAAAATATTACAAAAATATTACATTTCATTATTTTTATTGAAATGTAATATTTTTTATCATATAATCTGCGTAAGGGAAATCACATAATTGTATGCATAAGACATTCCCATTTATTATGGAAGGAAACATTGAAATGGAAACTTTTGCAACATATATAATGGAAGAAAAAGACTGGGTAAAGAAACTTGAAATAGCATATTATTTGCGAAAAAAAGCTAATACTTTTTTTAATAACACTGTTATTTTTAAGACGGTGTTGGCCAAGTTATTTCTAGATCACACAGAAATTGATTTGGATAAAAATTTAATTTTAACAGCATGCATATTGTGTAATTGTAAAAAAGTTGATAATTTTTCTGATATGGAGAAAATCAAAACATATGCAAAAGAAGGAGCCGAGTATTTAAGGAATCTTGGATTTGACGAAAGGTTTTGCAGAATATGTGAACAAGTAAATAGATATAGTGGGCTAGAACCTAGAGAGCCAGAAGCAGATATTTTAGAATTAATTGATCAATTTGGTGGAATGCTTCTGGACAGACCAGAAAGAATTGGATTTAAATGTGATGAAGCCTTAGTTCTATTGGAATTTAGAAATTTAAAGGATAAAGAAAATAGATATTTAGAAATATTTAAGGATTTTGTAAATAGAATGGAGGCAATAAAGATATGAATGAAAATAGAGAAGTAATTATTCCAGGTGTTTCAGGTGTTCTACGTTTTTTAGCAGATGGGATAAATAGTGTTCCAGATGATAATAACATAGTTGATGGAATGAAGGTAATATCTAAAAGATATCCTATTGCACAAGGAAGAATACAAGGGATCCCGTTATCAGATTTAATAAAAGATACAGATATGGAAATAGTTGAAAATAAAGAAAGCAGTTCTGTGGAAAGAACTTTAAGAGAGCCAAAAAGATTTTATGATGAATTAGGATTGTAAAAGGAAAAGGAAATGTGGTAAGAAATGAGAGAAATATTTGCAGATTTACATGTACATATAGGAAGAAGTGAAAGCGGAAAACCAATAAAGATAACAGCAGCAAAAAGTTTGAACTTTGCTAATATAGCAAAAGAGTGTGCAGATAGAAAAGGAATACAAATAGTAGGAATAATAGATTGTGCATCACCATATGTAATAGAAGATATAGAGAATTTCTTAAGAACAGGACAGGCATATGAAATAGAAGATGGTGGAATAATATATAAAGATAAAGTATGCATATTATTGGGCAGTGAAGTGGAAACATCTGAAGTTGGAAGAAATGGGAAAAAGGGAGCGGCACATAATGTTTGCTTTTTTCCGCACTTAGACGATATAAAGGCTTTTTCAAAAGAAATGAGCACACATATAAAAAATATAACATTAAGCACGCAAAGGTCTGATATTTCTGGTTATGAGCTAATAGATATAGTAGAAAAAAATAATGGAATTTTAATACCAGCACATTGCTTTACTCCATTTAAAAGTTATTACGGAAATTGCGTGGATAGAATGCAAAATATATTTAAAGAAAAATTTAGTAAGATATTTGCAATAGAATTAGGATTAAGTGCAGATACATATTTGGCAGATACAATATCAGAATTAGAAGATAAAACATTCATAACAAATTCAGATGCGCATTCATTGCCTAAAATAGCTAGAGAATATAATAAAATGCAAGTGCAAGATATAAGTTTTAAAGAAGTTGTAAAAGCTTTGAAAAATGAAGAGGGAAGAAAAGTAATGTGTAACTATGGTTTGGATCCTAAATTAGGTAAATACCATAGAACATTTTGCGATAATTGTAGTTCGGTAATAGAAACAAAGGAACCAGTGGAAAGATGTCCAAAATGTTCAAGCGAAAAGGTTACTTTTGGAGTATTTGATAGAATAGAATTAATAAAAGACAAAAAGGAATTTAAAAGCCCAAAACATAGGCCACCATATATATATCAGGTTCCACTTACTTTCATACCAGGGTTGGGCGCAAAAACAATAGAGAAATTATTAAATACTTTTGGGACAGAAATGGATATATTGCACAAATTGTCTAAAGATGATATAGAAAGTGTAGTTGGCGAAAAGGTTGCAAACACAATAATAGATGCAAGAGAGGGTAATATAAAAATACAATCTGGTGGCGGAGGAGTTTATGGAAAATTAACAGCAAGCTAGGTTCTAAAACTCATTTTATTGAATAGATATTATGTATAAAATATATATCTAAAGAAGGAATGATAATAAAATGAGAAAAACAACTGCAAAAAGTACAATTGCAAACATTATAAAGAAACACATATATGATAACATAAGAGAATATGCAATAGTATCAATTTTATTTTTAATAGGATTAATTTTAGGAGTTATATTTATAAACAATGCAAATGAAACACAAATAACGCAGATAACGGAATATCTTAACAATTTTTCTAATTCACTAAAGACTAATTATAAAATTGACAATATGGAGCTTATAAAAAACTCTATAAAAGATAATGTAATTCTTACAATAATAATGTGGTTTGCTGGTTCAACAATAATAGGGTTGCCTATAGTGTTTGGCATAGTATCTTTTAGGGGATTTTGTATGGGATATACTATATCTTCAGCAGTAGCAACATTTGGAATAGGAAAAGGAGCTATATTTGCTACATGTAGCTTATTAATGCAAAATATAATTTTTATACCGGCATTGCTAGCATTAGCAGTTACAGGAATAAAAGTATATAAGTCGATAATAAAAGATAAAAGAAGAGAAAATATTAAATTTGAGATAATAAGGCATACATTATTTTCGGTAATAATATTAATTTTGCTAGTTATATCAGCCGTGGTTGAAACATACATATCACCTAATTTATTAAAAATGGTAATAAATTACATATAAAATTTTTTGAAAAACTATTTACTTTTTAGTCGAAATTTGGTATAACATATATAAAGTTTATGTTAATTGAGAGAAGGAGAATAACAATAATGGAAAAGCAAATAAAATTATTTTTAGAATTTTTAGAAAATGACAAAAGAGTATCAAAAAACACACTTGAATCATATAGAAGAGATATAATGCAATATGCAGATTATATAGAAGAAAACCATATGAATTATACAAAAACAAGCAATGAAGAAATAGAAGAATATATGGACTATTTAAAAGAAGAAGGAAAAAAAGCTTCAACAATATCTAGAAATTTAGCATCAATAAGGTCTTTTTACCAATATTTAATAAGAACTAAAAAAATAAAAAATGATCCTACAGAAAATATACAATCGCCTAAAGTAGAAAAGAAAATTCCAAGTGTATTAACTTCACAAGAGGTAGAATTGTTGTTAGAACAACCTAAGGATGTAGACTTAAAAGGTACTAGAGACAAGGCAATGTTAGAGTTTGCATATGCAACTGGAATGAGAGTTACAGAGATAATCTCGTTGAACATAGAAAATGTTGATTTAGAACAAGGTTTTGTTATATGTAATACAGTAGGTAAAAAAAGAAATATTCCATTAGGCTCTATATCATTAAAGGCTTTAAAAGAATATGTTGAAAAAGCAAGACCAATACTTATAAAAGACGAAAATGAAAAAGCTTTATTTGTTAATGTTAATGGAAAAAGATTAACAAGACAAGGGTTCTGGAAAATTGTTAAATATTATAAAGAACAAGCACATATTACAAAGGATATAACTCCACATGTTTTAAGACATTCTTTTGCAACACATTTACTACAAAATGGTGCAGACCTTAAAGCAATACAAACAATGCTTGGACATTCAGATATATCTTCAACACAAGTATATATGCAATTTCAAGATCCAGCATTAAGAAATGTTTACAAAAAAGCTCATCCAAGAGCATAAAATAACATAAATACAGTAAAAAAATACAACTTTGGGTTGTATTTTTTTTATTTATTGGTATAATATTATAAGAATATTTTAATTTGAAAGGAAGAAAATCATATGATAAAGAAGGTAGCAATACTTGCTAATGGTGGAGATGTTTCTGGTTTTAATGCAGTAATGCGTGCAATTATAAAAACAGCAGAAAATAATAATATAGAATGTTATGGATTTATAGATGGATATAGAGGATTATTACAAAACAATTTTGTACAGTTAGCAACTGATGCTACCGGTAATGCAAAAGGTATATTACCTAAAGGAGGGTCAATAATAGGCTCGTCAACAAATGCCAATGTTTTCAATTACCCAGTAGAAGAAAACGGAGAGAAAGTATATAAGGATTTATCAGATATATGTGTAGAAAACATTAAAAAGGATGAAATAGATTGTCTATTTACTTTAGGAGGAGATGGAACACAAAAATCGGCAAGAGATTTATCATTAAAAGGAATAAATGTTATTGGAGTTCCAAAAACAATAGATAACGATGTTGCATGTACAGAAATAACATTTGGGTACAACACAGCAGTATCTGTTGCAGCAGAAGCGATAGATAGATTGCACACAACAGGAGAAACACATCATAGAATAATGGTATTAGAAGTAATGGGAAGATATGCAGGATGGATTGCATTAGAATCAGCAATAGCGGGAGGCGCTGATGTGGCACTTATTCCTGAAATACCATATGATATAAATAGTGCAGCAAGAAAAATACTTAATAGAAAAAACAGAGGAAAGGCATTTAGTATAGTTGTCGTAGCAGAAGGAGCAAAGCCAATAAATGGCGATATTACTATAATGGGAACAAGAAACAATGGAAAAGGTGTAGATAATACAAAATTAGGAGGAGCAGGATTTAAAGTTGCAAAAGAATTAGAAGAGTTAACAGGGTTAGAAGCAAGATGTACAGTTTTGGGATACATGCAAAGAGGTGGTAGTCCAACTGCTTTTGATAGAGTCCTTTCAACTAAATATGGAGCAAAAGCAATGGAGCTTGCTATGGAAGGTAAATTTAATGTATTAACAGTAATAAAAGATGGTAGATTAAATTATGTTCCACTTGAAGATGTAGTAGGAAACAATAAAAAAATAGGTGCAGCATCTGGCAATACCGCAGAGAGCAATATAAGAAAAGTAAATCTGGATCACGATTTGGTGAAAACAGCAAGACACATAGGAATAAATTTAGGAGATTAATATATAATAAAGGGGAAATTAATTTGGTAGATTTTAAGAAAATTATATCGGAAAAAATTGGAGAAATAACTAATGTGGATTCAAAAAATATATATGAATTTATAGAAACTCCGCCAAACAAAGAAATGGGAGATTATGCATTTCCTTGCTTTAAGTTGGCAAAGGATTTAAAAAAAGCTCCACCAGTTATTGCTAATGAATTAAAAGATAAATTAACATTTGAAAATAATGAAATAGTTAAAATAGAAATAGCGGGAGGATATTTAAACTTTTATGTAAATGCTCAGATGCTTATTTCTGAAGTTTTAACAGAGGTAGAAAAACTAAAAGAGAATTATGGCTCAAGTAAAGTAGGAGAAGGAAAAAATATAGTAATAGACTATTCTTCGCCTAATATAGCAAAGCCTTTTCATATAGGACATTTACGTACTACTGTAATAGGAAATAGTATATATAAACTGTATAAATTCTTGGGTTATAACTGCATAGGTGTAAATCATTTAGGAGACTGGGGTACACAATTTGGAAAATTAATAGAAGGTTACAAAAGATGGGGAGAAGAGTACAATATAGATGAAAATCCAATTGATGAATTAACTAAAATTTATATAAGAATAAATGCGCTTTGCAAAGAGGACGAAACAGTATTAAATGAATGCAGAAATAATTTTAAAAAATTGGAAGATGGAGATGAATATTGTACAAATCTATGGAGGAAATTTAGAGATCTAAGTATAAAAGAGTTTCAAAAAGTCTATGATATGCTTGACATACATTTTGATTCTTTAAATGGCGAAGCTTTTTATGCAGATAAAATGGATGAAATAGTACATATTTTAGAAAGTACCGGAAAACTTGTTGAATCCGAAGGGGCAAGGATAATAGACTTATCTGATAAAAATATGGCACCTTGTATAATAGGCAAAACGAATGGCTCTACAACATATGCAACGCGTGACTTAGCAGCTATAATGTATAGAGCAAGAGAATATAATTATGATAAAAATATATATGTTACTTCATATGAGCAAATATTACATTTTAAACAGGTATTTGAGGTGGCTAAGTTGTTAGGCTTAGATGAAAAATACATTAATGGATTAGTACATGTTCCATTTGGAATGATTCAATCAAAAAATGGAAAATTATCAACAAGAGATGGAAATGTAATAAAATTAGAAGACTTATTAAATGAAGCGACCTCAAGAGTAGAAACAATAATTGATGCTAAAAATCCTGAGTTAGAGAATAAGAAAGAAATTGCAAAAAAAATAGGAATAGGAGCAGTTATATTCAATGATTTATATAATAGCAGAATAAAAGATGAATTATTTGACTGGGATACAATGCTTAATTTTAATGGAGAAACAGGACCTTATGTTCAATATATATATGTAAGAACTAAAAGTGTTTTAGAAAAAGCAGGATACATTCCAAAAATAGAAAATGTTAATTTTGAGAAGCTACAAGACGAAAAATCTTTAGAAATTATAAAATTAATCTATAATTTTGGAGATATAATTATGCAAGCTGCTGAAAAATATGAACCATATATATTAGCAAGGTATCTAATAAGCCTTGCACAAGCATTTAGTAGCTTCTATAATGAAAACAAAATAATAGGTGAAGAACAACAAACACAAGATGCAAGATTATATTTAACTTATGCAACAGGAATTATATTGAAAAGAGGCGCAAATTTACTAGGAATACAGATGCCAGAAAAGATGTAGTTTAAAGGAGCACTAATGAGAGAAAAAATAAACGAATCAAAAAAAGAACCATTAAAAATACAAGGATTTACAATAACAACTTTACTTGCATATTTTATAATTTATAGTATTATTGGTTTTATAATAGAAACAATATTTGGAATATTAACTAAAGGTGTTTTAGAAAGCCGAAAAAGCTTTATTATTGGACCATTTTGTTCAATTTATGGTTTGGGAGCTGTTATAATGATTTTGGCTCTGCAGAAATTTAAAAAGAATAATTACACATTATTTTTTGGAGGCTTTTTAGTTGGCTCAATTATAGAATATGTGATTAGTTTAATAGGAGAAGCCATATTCCATGTGGTATGGTGGGATTACTCGGATATGGCTTTTAATATTAATGGTAGAATTTGTGTAGCATTTTCTATGTTCTGGGGAATTTTGGCAATTTATCTAATCACACATTTTAATCCAAAAGTGGACAAATTTTTAGAAAAATTTTCATACAAACAATTGAAAAAAGCTGTTATAATTATTATGATATTTTTGATGATAGATATGGTAATTACAGGAATTGGGCTAAAGGTATTTTTTGTAAGACTTGTAAGCGAAAATAAAGTACAGCTAAATATAGAAGAAAAATATATAGATAAATATATTGAACAATATAAAAATATGCCAATGAAATCACTAGTTGATAAAATTTTTTCAAATAAGGAAATGTTAAAAACATTTCCAAATCTTAAAATTACAAATAAAGATGGAAATGTAGTTCTAATTAGAGATATACTAAGTGATATAAATCCATATTATTTAAAAGTATTTACACCAAAAGTAATTGACAAAGTAAAATTTGCAGAATAATATGTAGTATAAATAAAAGAAAGGAAATGTGATTGAAAAATGAGAAAATATTTTGGAACAGATGGAATAAGAAGAATCGCTAATACTGAACTCTCTCCAGAATTAGTTTATAAAGTTGCAAAAGCTGGTGCATATGTTTTATCTAAACATACAGACCATACACCAACAATATTAATAGGTAGAGATACAAGAATATCTGGTACTCTTATAGAAAGTGCAATGGTTGCAGGCTTCTTAAGCTATGGAGCTAATGTAAAAATATTAGGTGTTATGCCAACCCCTGGAGTGGCATATTTGACTAAAAAACTTAAAGCAGATGCAAGTGTTGTGATTTCTGCATCTCATAATACATATGAATTTAATGGTGTTAAATACTTTAGTAATAAAGGAATGAAAATTCCAGATACAATTGAAGAAGAAATAGAAGAAATAATGGACTCAGATAAATTAACAGACTTTACAGCTGTAAATGATAAAATAGGCGTTTCAGAAATAAGAACAGATTTATTAGATGAATATGTATATTTCTTTAGGAAAAATTTTGAAGAAGACTTTGAAAATTATGAAAAAGAAAATTTTGTAGTTGCCATAGATACTGCAAATGGTGCTACATCTGTTGTTGCAGAAAAAGTATTTGCCGCTCTAGGAATAAAACACTATATATTAAATAATACACCAAATGGAATAAATATAAATGATAATTGTGGCTCTACACATTTAGATGTACTAAAAAAATATGTTGTAGAAAATAAATGTAACTTAGGAATTGCTTATGACGGAGATGGAGACAGATGCTTAGCAGTTGATGAAAATGGAGAAGAAATAGATGGCGACAGACTAATAGCTATTATTTCTAAGTATCTAAAAGAAAAAGGAAAGCTTGCTAATAATGCAATAGTAGCAACTGTTATGAGTAACTTGGGCTTAAAAAAATATGCCGAAGAAAATGGAATAACAATAAAACAAACAAAAGTTGGGGACAGATATGTTCTAGAAGAAATGTTGAAAAATGGATATAATATAGGTGGAGAACAGTCAGGACACGTTATTTTATTAGATTATAACCCAACAGGAGATGGAATATTAACATCATTAATGCTAATTAGAGTAATGTTAGAAAGTAATAAATCAGCATCAGAATTGTGTAAAATTATTAAAATGTATCCTCAAGTATTAGTAAATGCTAAGATTGATCCTAAAAAGAAAAAAGACTATGAAACAGATGATGAGATTCAAACAGAAATTAGAAAATTAGAAGAGGAATTTTCTGGAAATGGAAGAGTATTAATTAGACCTTCTGGAACAGAACCACTAATAAGAGTAATGTTAGAGGGAGAAGACAAAGCATATTTAAAAGAAAAAGCAGAAAACCTTGCACAATTGATTGAAAAAAAATTAAAATAAACTAAGGAGTAAATGTAAAATGCCAATAATTGATTTTACAAAGCCACTAATTATTGTGTTTGCATTAATTATATATACTGTATTAATGTATATATCCTACAAGAGAAGAAAAAGCATAGTAATAGCATTAATGCTTTTTACATCTTTAATGATTCTTATATTTCATTCGGCAGATTATATTTTACTAAAACCAGATACAGTAGATGAAATTAAAAAAGCATTAATGTATTCTATTATTGGAGATATGTTTTTTATATATTTATCATTCATATCGTATTTGTATTTAGACAAAAAATTTGAAGAATTTAAAACGAAAAAACCAAAAGATAATAAAAAGGATAAAGACTTAGATTGGTTTTGGAGTAAAACGTAATATAAAATTAAAGAAAAGGATGTAAAAACAAATGGGAAAATTATTTGTAATAGATGGTACAGATGGAAGTGGAAAGCAAACACAATTAGAGAAATTAAAAGAAAGATTTGAAAAAGATGGAATAGACTATAAATTAGTAAGCTTTCCAAACTATGATAGTCCTTCATCTTCACTTGTAAAAATGTATTTAGCAGGAGAATTTGGAGAAAATGCAAAGGATGTAAGTCCATATATAGCTTCTACATTTTTTGCAGCAGATAGATATGCAACATATAAAAAAGATTATGAAGAATATTATAAAAATGGGGGTATAATCCTTGCAGATAGATATACAACAGCTAATATGGTTCATCAGGCAGGGAAAATAGCAAATGAGAAAGAAAGAGAAAAATTTTTAGAATGGTTATGGGATTTTGAATTTAATTTATATGGACTGCCAGTCCCAACAGAGGTATTTTTCCTTAAGATGCCTCCAGAAAAAGCATTGGAACTAATTGCAAACAGAGAAAATAAATTTACGCATGATACCCAAAAAGATATACACGAAAGAGATAAAAACCATATTATTGATAGTTATAATGCTGCAATAGATGTTGCAAAAAAATACAACTGGTATACTGTAAAATGTGTAAGAAATGATGAAATAAGAAGTATAGAAGACATTCATGAAGAAATATATGAAGAAATAATCAGAATTTTAGGAGAAAACGAATGAAAGAAATAGAAGAAAATAAAAAAATAAAAATTATTTTAATTGCAATAATATCAATATTGGTAATTTTATTAGGGATAGAAGCATTCTTTATTTTAAAAGATACAAAAACAATTAAAAATGCCAAACAAGGGTTAGATGTTAATAAAACAATACAAACAAGTACAAATCCAGAAAATGATGTTAAAGAAGAACAGCCAACAGAGGAAAATACAATAAAAGAAACACCAAGTGAAGAGAAAAAAGAAGAAAACAAAACAGAAGTTAAAAAAAATGATACAGAAAATGGTACAAGATACAAATTAGAAATTAATTGCCAAGCAAATGTAATTAATGTTTATGAAAAAGATTCTAATGGAAAATATACAAAGTGTATAAAAGCAATGGCATGCTCTACAGGGTATGCAACTCCTCAAAGTGGTACATACTATTTAAAGAAATATGGCGGATGGGAATGGAAGGGTTTATTTGGAGATGTATATGGACAATATACATCTCAGGTGGAAGGAAACATATTACTTCATTCTGTTCCATATTTGAGAAAATATGATAAATCTAGCTTAGAGTATTGGGAATATAATAAGCTTGGAACGGCTGCTTCTATGGGATGTATAAGACTTACAGTGGCAGATGCTTATTGGGTATTTTATAATTGCCAAGCTGGAACACCTGTAACATTTTACAGAAGCTCAAATCCTGGACCATTAGGAAAACCAGCTACTCCTAAAATATCTTCAGATGCAGAGTTTAAAGGATGGGATCCAACAGACCCAGACCCCAATAATCCATGGAATAAAACTAAACCAGAACCAGAACCTGTTAAGCCTGCAGAGCCAGAGAAACCATCAGAACCGGAGAAACCATCAGAACCGGAAAAACCAGAAAAGCCATCAGAACCTACAAATACAACGGAAAATGAAAATAACAATATAGCAAATGAAATAGAAAATGAGACAAATGAAAACGAGACAGAAAATGGAATAGATGAAAATAATGTTGTAAACGAAGTAGAAAACAATAATGTAGAACAAAATGAAACCGTGTGAGCTTAAACAATAAAAATAAAGGGGGCATTATACTATGAGTAAAAAGATATTAATTGGAGGAGCATGGCCATATGCTAATAATTCATTGCATTTAGGTCACTTAGCAGGCTTGATTTCTGGAGATATTTTAGCAAGATATCATAGACAAATAGGTGATGACGTAATATATGTTTCAGGTTCAGATTGTCATGGAACACCAATAACTGAAAGAGCAAAAAAAGAAAACACCACACCTTGCAAAATAGCGGAAGGTTTTCATCAAGAATTTTGCAAAGTATTTGAAGCGATGAACTTTTCTTATAATTTATATACAAAGACAAATGATGATTATCATAAATCAAAAGTAAAAGAGTTATTTAAGAAAATGTATGACAATGGATATATATATGAGAAAATAGACAAAGATAACTATTGCGAAAAATGTAATAAATTCTTAGCAGATAGAGAACTTAAACTAATCTGCCCAGTATGCGGAAATGAGACAAAAGGTGATCAATGTGATTGTGGCCACGTGCCAACAAAAGAAGAACTAGCTGGTTCAATATGTGTAGAATGTGGCAATAAAACAATAGTTAAAGATAACAAAAATTTATATATTGCATTATCTAAATTACAACCTCAAATAGAAGAATATGTATCATTGCACAAAAATAATTGGCGAAAAAATGCTCAAAACGAAACAGATAAATATTTAAAGCAAGGTTTAAGAGACAGAGCTGTAACAAGAGACTTAAACTGGGGAGTAGAAATCCCAGTTGAGGGTTATGAAAATAAAAGAATGTATGTATGGATTGAAGCAGTTTTAGGCTATGTTACGGCAACTATGAAATACTGTGAAGAAAACAATTTGGATTGGAGACAATGGTGGAAAGAATCTGATAATAATAAAATGTATATGGTGCATGGAAAAGATAATATAACTTTCCATAGCCTAATATTTCCAGGACTACTATTGGCATTAGAGGACAATTATAAATTGCCAGATATGATAGTGTCAACAGAGTATTTAAATTTTAATGATCAAAAGTTTTCAAAAAGTAAAGGTGTAGGAATGACAATACTGGAAGCAATAGAAGAACTTAATGTAGACACTTTGAGATTACATTTAATAAAAAATGGACCAGAAAGAAAAGACACAAACTTTACAATAGAAGATTATAAGGCAACACATAATGAGATTACTAATAAACTTGGAAATTTTGTAAATAGAACATTAAAATATAAAGGTATTGAGACTATACCAGAAGGAAATATGGATACTACTTTTAAAGATAAAATTGAAAAAATGTATACAAATATTTCGGAGCAAGTGGAAAAATTAGAGTTTAGAGAAGCAGTATTACTAATAATTGGTTTCTTAGATGAGGCTAATAAATACTATGATGAGAGAAAACCATGGATTCAAGCAAAAGAAGATATAAGTGGTTTTAATGATACAATATATACATGTAGTAATATAATAGCTAATATATCAAATTTTATAGAACCATTTATGCCAGGGACAGCTATGAAAATACGCGAATATTTGCATATAGATAAAGCAACTTGGAATTATATAGAAGTTACTCCAAACTTAAAACTTGAAAATATTAATCCTTTATTTGAAAGAATGAAATAATAAAAGGGCGATTCGCCCTTTTATTAAAAAATTAAATTACATAGAAAAATATACAGAAAAAGTGTAATAAGCTTGCAATGACACAAGCAATATGAAATATAGAATGTCTCCATTTACGCTTTTTGCCTATGATATAAAGAACAGCTCCTATTGTATAAACAATTCCACCAATTAGTAATAACATAAATCCATTAAAAGTTAGTAATTGAGGCAATAGGCGTATTCGTATCATAATACACCATCCCATTAAAATATAGCATATCATAGAAAAAACTTTATATTTTTTTAAATCTATAGAATTAAATACTATTCCTAATATAGCCAATCCCCAAACAACTCCAAAAATTGTCCAACCTGTAGCAGAATTATATTCTCTTAAAGTACATAAAGAAAATGGAGTATAACTTCCGGCTATTAAAATAAAAATTGAACAATGGTCAAATATTTGAAAAATCTTTTTTGTTCTGGTTTTGGTATCAGGGTTTAAGCCATGATAAATGCTAGACATTGTATATAATAGGATTAGGGAGGTGCCATAAATAGAACTTGCTACAACTCCATAAACATTATGATGTAAAGCAGAGAAAATAACACATAATACAAGCGCAACAACGCCTAAAGCGCCACCAACTATATGAGACACCATATTAAATATTTCTTCACCTTTGCTATATGTAGGCAAAATTCTGTCAGATAATTTAATTCTATCCACAGGTTACCTCCTTTTCTAAAATTTTATCTAGTTCTTCTTTTCTTTTTATCTTGTTAGTTGTGGTTTTTATTAATGGTTCATCAGTTATTGTTATGTGTTTTATATATTTATACATAGGCAATGTTTTGTTTATATCTTTAATTTTAGACCACAAATATTCCTCTAATTCTTTTTCAGACATTTCCGAATGCTTTCTTTTTACCACTTCTTTATTGTACACTATCTTAACAGCAATTTTAACATTGTTTTTATCATCTTTATCTGGCAAGCCATACACAAAAGATTCCTCAACTTCGTCCAATCTATTTACCAAAATCTCAATTTCTTCTGGAAAAACTTTTTTGCCGTTTTTTAAAACAATTAAATCTTTTTTCCTTCCAGTAATAAACAAAAATCCATCTTTATCTAGATATCCTAAATCGCCAGTATAAAACCAACCATCTTTAATAACAGATTTAGTTTGCTCAATATCTTTATAGTATCCAAGCATTACATTTGGACCTTTTACTACTATTTCTCCAATTCCACTTGAATCTGGATTCTCAATTTTAACATTTGTATGCTCCATAGGAATTCCAACAGAGCCATATTTGATATTAATATCATTTTCAGCAGATATAACAGGGGAAGTCTCTGTTAATCCATATCCTTGTACCAAGTGAATTCCTATCTGATTAAACCATTTAGAAACCTTTAAGTCTAATGGAGCACCACCAGAAATTATAAGTCTCATACTTCCACCCAAAGCATTAATTAATTCCTTAAAGACTTTTCTTCTAATATCTATATGAAATTTAAGCAATATATTACTTAAACCTATTGCAAAACTTATAAGTTTTGTTTTGCCTTGCTTTTCTATTTCATTTACTATAGTAGAATACATTTTATCTATTAGTATAGGAACTCCTACAAAAACAGAAACTTTATATTCTAATAAATTCTGCTTTATATACCTTAGACCATCTGGAAATACTGTTTTTAATCCAGATGCCAACATGACTAACATACCGGTAGAACCAAATATATGATGAAATGGCAAGAAAGCTATATTAACATCATTTTCGTAAAAAGATTCTACTAAAAGCATATCATATATATTAGTAGCAATTCCGCGTTGATTTAGCATAACAGCTTTTGATTTTGAAGTAGTTCCAGAAGTAAATAATAAAATACTCATAACATCTGGGTCTATTTTACAATTTATATATTTAGTGTTTCCTTCTTCAATTTTCTTTTTTCCATTATCTATTAAATTAGCAACATCAGTAAAACAAATAAAATGTTCAATATTTGTTTTTCCATTTCTTTTAATTTCCTCAATAACATCTTTAAGTTTAGCATCAAAAACAATAGCAGAAGCTTCACTTCTTATTAAAGAATTTTCTAGTTCCCCTATTTGCAATCCTTTGTCTAAAGGTACGGATACAATCCCACCTAACATATTACTTAAATGAGCAATAGACCATTGATAACAATTATGACCTATTACTGCAACTCGCTTACCTTGTAATCCTAATTCATATAGAGATGTCCCAAATGCATTAATATCGTCTAACAAATTGGTATAAGTATGATCAATGTAGACAGTCTCATTATTCTGCTTAACTTTTTCAGTAAAAGCAATGTTATTGGCAAAGACAGTTGCAGAATGACATAAAAGTTCTTTTATTGTTGAAAAACATTGAATATTTTTTCTTATCATTAAAACCTCCTATTTTTTAATAACCATTTAATCTAGTTTCGAAAACCATTATATATTATTAATCAATATAAGTCAATATTAAAAAATTTTAAAAATTACACTAAAAATTCAAAAAAATTTCACATATATGATATAACAAAAATAAGTTAGTTGAAAAAACATATATAAGATACGAGAAACTTTAATAAATCAATACTTTTAATGAATTGAAAAAGTTGAAAAAAAAGATAAAATGATACTAGTGTGATACTAGGCGGATAGAGTTTTATACAGTCTGATAGAGCTTTTTTACTAAAAAGAGTATAAATTTAATAAAAAATATAAACGATAATTTGTTCAAAATTTGATTTACAGAATATTAAAGTTGCAATTATGGAAATGAAATTGCAACTTGTTTTTATGTATGGTATAATGCAAAAAAATAGTAAGTTATATGGGAGATTAAATTTTATGAATAAAGAAGAATTGCATAGAATTATAGAAGAACAATAAGGTAAAAGTAAAGGTAAAACAGCTTTTTCAATCTGGTCAATACATTCAAGAAGAGTGTCATAGTGATTAAGGCAAATCTTCATTTTAGAGTTTTGTTCATGTGTGAGATTTCCTTGGACAGATTCTAAGATTTGTTCAGGAGTTGATTTTAGATTTTTTCTAAGAAGAGGTGTGATTTCTTTAAGAGTAACAGTATCTTCTTTAGAAAGAATAAGTTCTAAAATGAATTTGGAAGTTTTACCAAAGGTATCAGTAACAATGTTTGAAATCATAATATTAGATACAGTTAAAGAATTTTGAAACCTATTTTTCTCAGAGCTTTTGCAGTTAACTAACTTAAAACGGTAACGCATTAAATCACGAAGTTGTCTAATATCAAGAGGAGGCATAAAACTTCCTTCAACTAGACCATGTTTAAAAATATCAGTAATCCAAACAGAGTCTTTAGTATCAGTTTTTTTGCCGTTGAATAGCTTTAACATATTTAGGGTGAGTAATAGTAACATTACAAGAATCCTCTAAAATGTTAAAAATAGGAATCCAATAACTTTACGTTCATTTGTAGTAGCGATTGTAGCAACTAACATCTTTTTGTGAACGTCAATACCACAACAAGTATTGTAACAAATTTTTAGCATAATGTTACCTCCCATTAAAAAAATAGATGTATAGACATTTACTATGTATACCCAGCTAGATTAACGGACTTTGTTAAATACAAAGATAAGGTTACGCACTCCACCCATATTTAGGGATATATTGCACTCATTTGTGCTTAAAAGGTATACGTCACATATAAAAATACGGGATATAATTACAAAAAAGTGGTAATTATTCGCCACTCACCCCGACGTGCTCTTCAGTCTATCTATACATCTACTAACATTATATAGAAATTTAATGTTAAGAAAAGACAATATCAAAAAAATAAATGAATATCATCAAAAAACAGGAATATCATTTACAAGGTTAGTTAATGGAGCGATTAAGGAATTTTTTGAAAAATAGAAATTTTTATTAAACACAGTAGAATGTGAGAAGTATCTCATTTTACTGTGTTTTTTATTGAAATATTACAAATATTACAAAAGTGTGTTTGAACCGTAACAATTTTGCAACAAAAATGTAATGGAAAGTTAATATTTATATATGGTCTGCATTGTTGTATTTTTTGTCGATTTATGATATAAAATATACGTAATTTAGAAATAATGGGGGATATTATGAAGACCAGAAAAATCAAGGCTTTGACCTTGGCGTTTATATGGTGTTTGGTGATGATTTTATTACCAATAATTGTCTATAAAATAAACGATAAAAATATAAAGAATAATAATTCATATATATCATCTGATTTTGAAATAGAAAATTATAATATTGTTTTAGATGTTGATAAAGATAGTAGAATAGATGTAACTGAAAATATAACAATAAATATTCCAAATAGTTTAAAAATAAATGGTATATACAAATCAATACCTTTATGGCAAAAATATTATGATAAAGATAGCGAAAAAAAGATGAAGGTAGAAATTACTAATTTAAGAGCGATAGGCGAAAAATTTTACTTAAATAAAACAAATGATAGTATTGGAATAAAGGTTGGAAGTGAAAGAACAACTACTGATTCTGGAACACATACATATACAATAAAATACAGATATAATATGGGGAAAGACTTAAATAAGGAAATTGATGAATTAGTATTTAATGTTTTTGATAATTATGATAACACATCAATTAATAAAATAAGTATCACAGTAAATATGCCTGAAAATATAACAGACATAGAAAAGATATATTTCTTTGATAAGGAACAAAATATAACAAATAATATAAAATACTATGTAGAGGGAAAGACAATTAATGCAGAATTAGATAAATACATGTTAAAAAATTCGATAACTTTAAAAATGTGTTTGCCTGATGGATATTTTATAGGTTCAACTTATACATATGGTTGTATAAGTTTAATAATATGTATTTCTTTAATTGCTATATCTATTATAAATTATATTTTATGGAAAAAATACGGAAAAAATTACGAAAAGAAATGTCAAACAGTAGAGTTTTATCCACCTGAAGACTTTGATTCAGCACAAATAGGCTATATTTATGGGGTAAAGTCAATTAAAAAATTAACAGCATCGTTAATTATTGGATTAGCAAGTAAAGGGTATATTTCAATTGAAGAAATTGAAAAAAACAAATACAAAGTAATTAATATTGGTAGTCAAAGGAATGATTTGAAAAAACTTTCAATAACGGAACAAATTGTATATATAGAATTATTTAGAAATGGCAATGAAAATATTTTGAGTGAGGATAAGTCCTTTGCAAATGTATTCAATAAAATAAATACTACCTTAGAAAATTCAATTGATAAAAAGATAAATGATATAAAAGCAAGAAAGGTATCATTTATAGCTTATGGACTTTTATTTGCTTCAATTATTGCATGGATAATATCATACTTATATGTAAAGGATATTGAACCAAAATTTGAATGGTTATATGTAGCATCATTTATTTCAATATTTGCGACAGGTTTCTTTTCAATAATAATGGAAAGAAAAACAACATATGGAGAAATGATTATTGCAAAAGTATTAGGATTTAGAAATTATCTTAATGTTGCTGAAAAAAATGAAATAGAAGTAATGGCTGAGAAAGATCCTAATTATTTTTATCACATATTGCCGTATGCATATGTATTAGGTATTTCTAAAAAATGGATTGGTTTATTTGATAAAAAGAATGTGCCAAATTTTGATTTAAACGCAATAGACTATTATGAGAATAATTTCTTTATGATAATTTCAGAATAACAAAAGTTAAATATAAGGGGAGTTAAAAATGGGAACTTTAATCGTAATAATTATATTTGGAATAATTTTTATAGGATTGCCAATTTTAGTAACTAAAGAAAATGCTAAAAATAATCAAAATCTTCAAAATGCTAATGAAGAAACACAAGAGGAAAAAGATGGAGAAACACAAGAAGAAAATAATGAAAATGAAAATGTTGTGAAAGACACAAGCCCTCTTGTACCGATTGATCCTATGTATTTACGCAATGAAAAATTACTTATAAGAAATATGGTTAAAAGTGAAATTGAAAGTCAAGGCGAAAATTCAAGAAAATTATCAACAAGTAAATTAAATATTAAAAGAAATCTGTTATTAGGATTAGTAGGAATTTTAACATTTATATATACTATAATGTATTTTTTTAATACATCATTAGCAAGTTGTATATTTTTTGAAATAGTTACAATTATAGTGTACTTTATGATAGCGAAAAGATTCAATATAATAAATGTCATTTCAAAACAAGCAAAGAAAAATCCAGATGAGGATATTGCAAGCATAGTATCAGATGTTAGAAATAATAAAAAGGATGTAATTGTTCCTAATATAATTAAACTTTCTGTAGCAATGTTTATAGCAGTATTAATTCCTATGATTATATTTATCAAGCCTAAAATGATTTATACAGAATATGGAGATGGATATGCATTTGCAAAATATACAAGAGGAATTATACCAAGCGAAACAGATGATATAGTTATACCAGAAACATATGAAGGAAAAAAAGTAGTGGCAATTGGAGAAAAAGCATTTAAGAACACTAATATAAAAAGTATAAGTTTACCTAAAACTATAACAAGTATAAAAGCATATGCGTTTTATGGGTGTAATAGATTACAAAGTATTGATATTCCTGAAAATGTAACAGAAATAAGAGCTAGTGCTTTTGAGAATTGTTATAATTTAAGAACAATAAATCTACATGAAGGAATTGTTGATATAAGAGCTTCAGCTTTTAAATATACAAAAATTAGCTCTATTGATTTACCAGACAGTTTAGAATACTTGGGAGCTAGTGTTTTCTCACATTGTAGTGCATTAACAGAAATAACGATTCCTCGAAAAGTAATTGAATTAAATGGACAAACATTTGAATATTGTACATCATTAAGAACAATAAATTTACACGATAATATAATATCTATTCATGGAGAGAATTTTATAGGAGATAGAAATTTAAACAATGTTGTATTACCATCTAAAATAACTGAAATTAGAGGAAATACATTCGAATATTGTTCATCATTAACCTTAATCATAATACCTGAAGGCGTAACAAGAATTGGAGGACATGCTTTTTATGGTTGTAGCAGTTTGAGTTATGTTTCTATACCTTCAACATTAAGAGAAATAGGTAGTTCTGCATTTAGACAATGTAGTTCTCTAAGAAGTATAAGTATCCCAAGGACAACACTTGTAAATGAAAGAGCATTTAAGGAAAGTCCAACAATAATAAATTATCAATACTAGGAGGAAAAAATGGAGGAAGACATTAAGTTTATACATTTGTTATATGTTCCAACAATGAATTGCAATATGCAATGTAAATATTGTTATTTAAAAGAAAATACTGTTGATTTAGAACAGGATGATAAATATTTAAAAACATTAGAATATGCAATAGACAAATTTAAGCAAGCTAATGTCATTCCGTTTAATATATCATTACATGGAGGAGAAGTAACAACATTAGCAAAAGAAGATTTTAGAAATATTGTACAATACATATCAAATTATTATAAAAAAAATAGAAAGATTATTGAGGAAAATGGATTTAAAGTTGGAAACCCACATATAAAAACAAATTTGTTGAATTTAGAGAAACATATAGATGCAATAAAAGAATTTAATGTTTCAATAAGTGGAAGTTTAGATTTACCATTTTCATTACATGAAGAATACAGAGTTACAAAAGGAAATCAAAAAACATTAGATAGAATATTAGAAAATATAAAGTTATTAAATGAAATACCAAATAGAAAAAAAGTTTCAGCCACAATATTTAAAGAACATTATGATAAAACTGATGAAATAATAGAGGATATAAAGTTCCTAGAGAAAAATACTTGTTTAGATATGAATGATTTTAATTTCATGATTGGGTTCGTAACAGGAGATGAAAAAATATTACATCCAATAACTGAAGATGAACAAGTTGATTTCTATAAAAGAATGAATGATGAATTTATAGGAACATCGTTAGATTACGGAGTTAAAAATACTTGGTTTGCTGAATTTACTCCAAATTATTGTACTAATTCAGATAACTGCGGAGAAAAATTTTTCTTATTAGAAAGAGATGGGAATATTTATTCTTGTGTTAGAGGTCAAAAAGATGAAAACTTTTACTATGGAAACATATATCAAGATACAGTTGAAGATATATTGAACAATGCACAAAGAAAGATATTTGAAATTCATAATAAAATTGGAATAAATGAAGAATGTTTAAAGTGTAAATACTTATATTTGTGTAAAACAGGATGCCCATATGTTAAAAATAATTATAAAATAGATAAATCTTATACATGTAAATTACAACAAGAAATATATAAGAATGATGAAAAACTTTATCCAGAAGACCAAAACATAGAAGAATCAGCATATGTATATTTAAGCAAAACACATCCCAATATATCTAGCTCATATCATCCAAAAGAAAAAATAATTACAGGGCTAGACATACCAAGTTTAACACAAATAATTTCTTTAGATAAAAGACTGAAAAATATTTATAGTGATGACATATTTATATTAAAAGTTGATAATACAGAATATAAGCTAGAATCTCAAATACTAAGAAATAAGAGAGATATTATTTATTTAACAGATGAAAGCAATTTAAAGTTATATATAAAAGAAGGAGTATTAGAAGATTGTGATTATCCAGAAAGTAATTCATTATATATGATGCTTCTAAGCGGAGATACATTACTTTATGGAGATGAACAAAGAACAAAACAAGAACATATAATGACACATCAAATTTTTACTAATACTATTAAAAAAGAAAAATCAGATAAAGAGGGATTTTATTGTGTAGATATAACCAAAATAATAAGTTTATATTATGATAAACTTTCAGAAAATAATCCTAACAACTTATTTTTTACTACGACAGAATTAAGAGATTATCACTATACAAAACATAAGAATAATGCTTATTATCATATACAAGCGATAAATTTACCATTCCAAAATATAGAACTAGTCTATATTAACTGTAAGGGGGAACTAAAATGATAGATAAAAAACCAAAGACTTATAATGAAATTATAAGATTGAAAAAATGCTATACATTGGCTAATTATTATACAAATATCACAGAAAACATGTTTAATGAAATTTATGATTTTTTAGGAGAAAATTCAGCAAATTCAATAGTAGCCAATAGAACTGTACTTTCATTTGTAGATGAAGCAGGAAAAGTAATTAAAACATTTTCTGTAGTTCCTAAAAATACATCTTTTGACAAAATTGATATAGATAATGATAGATTTTCAGTTACACCACACTACGATCCGAGTTCATCATCATGGGGTGGTTCATCAGGAAATAACAACAACAATAATAATAATAATAATAATAGTTAAAATAAAAAGTTTTAATTAAATAGTTGAAACTGTACTGTAAGTTGGAAAAATTCGATAAAAAGTGGGTATAATAAAATTAGATTTACCAAAGGGTAAATGCTGAAAATAACAACAAATTCTGATTTTTCAGAGGAGGAAATGACATGATCGACACAAGGCATTACACATTACTCGAGGCTCAGGGTTATGAAAGCAAGACAGAAGCCTATGAACACATTCGGCTTTGGTACAGTGGATTGAACGGAGTTACAACATACTATGATGATGGACTCTGGTACATTGTACAGAGCAATGCCCTGAAGTAAGAGAAAACAAAAGGAGGGTTGCGACTGCAATCCTCCTTTTGTATGCATATAAATAAATGGAAGAAAGGAAGAAAAAAATGGAAAATAATAATATTTCTTCAGAAGAAATGCAAAAGAGTAATTTAATTATCAAAGCAATTTCAAATTATTATACATCAAGAATTGTAGGACAAAGAAATTTACAAATTTCACTTTTAGTATCTTTAATAGCAAATGGACATATATTAGTAGAATCTGTTCCAGGATTAGCAAAAACAACAGCAGCTAAGGTTTTAACTGAAAGTTGTGGAGGAAAATTTTCAAGAATACAATGCACACCTGATTTACTTCCAAGTGATATTATTGGAACTCAAACTTATAATGCTAAAACATCAGAGTTTGAAACACAAATAGGGCCTGTTTATGCTAATTTTGTATTATTAGATGAAATAAATAGATCAAGTTCAAAAACACAAAGTGCTATGTTAGAAGCAATGCAAGAAAGACAAGTAAGTATAGGTGGAAATAGATACAAATTACCAGATGTATTTATTGTTATAGCAACACAAAATCCAATTGAACAAGAAGGAACATATCTATTATCAGAAGCACAACAAGATAGATTTATCATAAAGGAAATATTACATTACCCAACATCAAATGAAGAATTAGAAATATTAAATAGGATTGAAAAAAATGTTTTTGAAGATAGAAAAAAAGTAGTAGGTATAAAAGAAATAAAATATTTACAGGAACTTAGCAAAAAAGTATATATTGATGAAGCAGTAAAAAAATATATTATAAGTATTGTTTATGCAACAAGAAATCCATCAAAAGTTATAAGACCAGAACTTGCAAAATATGTAACAAATGGAGCAAGTACAAGAGCATCAATTTCATTTATGGAAGCAGGAAAGGCCCTAGCTTTAATAAATGGAAGAACATATGTAACACCAGATGATATAAAAGCACTAAGTTATAGCATATTAAGACATAGAATTTCTTTAAATTTTGAAGCAATTGCAGATGAAGTACAAGTTGAAACTATTATAGATGCAATAATAAACTCAATAAAAGCACCATAATTTGGATTAGGAGAGTTATATTATGAAAATGAAATACATTACTAAAATAAAAGCAAATCTTGCAATTTATACAAAAAAGAAAACTTCCAATATATTAGAGGGAGCATACAACTCTATATATAAGGGAAAAAGTATGAATTTTGAAGATTTACGAGAATATGTTATTGGCGATAATGTAAAAGATATTGATTGGAAAGCTTCAGCTAGATCAAATAAAATATTAATCAAACAATATATTGCAGAGAAGAAGCATAATATATTATTTATTCTTGATACAGGAAGGAAAATGTTAGCAGATACAAAAGATTTAGAATCCAAAAAAGAAGTTTCATTAATGGCTATGGGAACAATAGGTTATCTAGTAGAAAAACATGGGGATTCCATAGGAGCAATATATCAGGGAAAAGAAAATATAAAGCTATTTCAATTTAATACAGGAATTTACAATTTAGAAAAAATATTAAATTCATATGAAAGAGAAATAGATGCAGAAAACAATTTAGAAGAATTAATAAAATATGTTTTAAAATTTATTAAAAGAAAAATGATTGTTTTTATAATAACAGATATTGATGGAATGTATAATATTTCAGAAGATACTTTGAAAAGATTATCGTTACTACATGATGTTATGTTTATAAATATATCTGATGCTTTAATGATAGGTTATAATGCTTTTGATATGGACCAGAACGATTATATTCCTGATTATATTTTAGAAGATGATAAGCTAAAAGATATTGAGTTAGAAATAAAAACAAAAGTATATGAAGAAACAAAAGAAAGATTTAAAAAATATAAAATTATAACAACAACAATAAATAAGCAAAAAGACATAGTAAATGATGTATTCAAATTATTAGAAAGGCAAAAAAATGCGAACAACTATTAATTTACAAGAACCTTTTACATATTCATTTTTACCATTAATTATTACTTTTTTACTTATTATTGGATTTACAATATATATAATACTTTCTAAAAAACCTAAAGACAAAGTTAAAGGAAAAATGGAAGAAGTAAAAGTAATTCCTGAAAGAAATATTAAAAATATACCAGTAATTAAAAATAAATATTTACAGCAATTAAATGATATTGAAGATAAATATACAAACAATAAAATTGAATTAAGAAAAGCATATCAATTAATAAGTGAAGCAATTAGATTATTCGTTTTTGAAGTTACGGATATTACAACACAAAATTATTCACTAACTGAAATAAAAAAGATAAATATCCCTGTATTATACGAACTAATTGAAGAATATTATGAACCAGAATTTGCTAGTAAAACTATTGGAGATTTTAATTCTTCTATCAACAAAGCAAGGAGAGTTATAAACGAATGGAAATAATGTACCCAATTGTAATAGTTATCTGTGTTATATTTGGATTAGCAATATTCTTTATAAACTTTAATAAAAAGAAACAGTATATTAATGGAAAAAAAGTTGCAAATACAAAATATATAAAAGAAACAGAATATTACAAAACTAAAGTAAAAAGATATAAGATTATATCTAATATAATAAAAACTATCAGTCTAATATGTATAATAATATCTAGCATACTTATAGCAAGACCTATAACAATCCAAACAAAAAGTGAAGATAAATACAATAGAGATATTCTTATTAGTTTGGATATATCAACATCAGAATGTGAAGTAAACTTAGAATTAGTAAAAAAATTTAAAGAAATACTTCCTGATATTAAAGGTGATAGAATAGGAATTATAATATATAATACAGCTCCAATAGTATATTGTCCATTAACTGATGATTATGATTATGTAAAAGAAAGCCTTGACACAATAGAACAACAACTAAAACTTGTTGTTGATAATAATGGATATGTACCATCATCATTTAATCAAGAAGGAATGGATACTTACACATTTTGGTATGGTGGAACAGTAGCAAATAATGAAGTAAGAGGAAGCTCTCTTGTAGGAGATGGACTTGCTCGGTACTATATTCTCATTCCCAGATGTTAAAGAAGACCATGAAAGAACAAGAATTATTATATTTGCTACGGACAATGATGTGGCAGGAACAGAAGCTGTTTCACTAGAAGATGCATGTAAACTTTGCAAACAATATGGTATTAATTTATATGCATATTGTCCGACAGTTGAAATGAATATATACACTTCAAAAGAAAAAATTGCGGCATATAGAAGGGCAGTCGAACAATTAGCAGGGGGTAAATTTTATACAGGTGATTTAAGTAAAATGTCTTCAAATATAGTAAATGAAATAAAAGAAACAAAAACATCACTATTAAAAACAAGTAAAAAGACATTTGTTACAGATCATCCAGAAATATTTTTTATAAGTGTAGTAATATTATATGCAATTTCAATATTTATAGAGAAAAGGATTAGAATATGATAATAAACCCAATTATACCAATATGGCTTATGAGCATAATATGTTTAATAATAATATTTTTAATACTTTTTGATAAGCCATTTAAAGAAAAAATTTCAAATAAAGAAAATGATGAAAAAACAAATAGACAAAAAGAATTAATAAAGAAACAGATTATTAGTTCTAGTATAAAAATTTCCATAGTAGTTGTAATGTTCGTTATGAATTTAAGATTTATGATACCAAATGGAGAAAATACCGCATTAAACTTGGATTTAAGTGTTTTATTTGTAGTTGACACTAGTGTTAGTATGAGAGCATTAGATTATAATGGAAATAAAGAAAGAATGGAAGGTGCAATAAGCGATTGTTGTTACATAATTGATGAATTATCAGGAAGTAAGTTTTCTATTATAACTTTTGGAGATACCGCTCAAAGAATTATACCATTTACAACAGATTCAGATATGGTTCAAGCAGAAATAAAGTCAATAAAATTAGAAAATGATTTTTATGCAAAAGGAACTTCAATAAATGTGGTAAAAGATGTTTTTGAAAAAACATTAGAAGATGAACGCAGAAGACAAAATGGAAATACAAAATTTGTAGTGTTCTTTATTACAGATGGAGAGATAACAAAAGAAGGAGAGAGTTTAAATTCATTTTCTGAATTAAAAAATTATATTTCAGATGGAGCAGTATTAGGGTATGGAACAATTGATGGTGGTAAAATGGTAAATAGTACATATGCAGATGATCCTAATAATGATTACTATTATAAATATTACTATGATAATAATTATAAAAAAGTAACAGCACTTTCAAAACTAGATGAAAAAAATCTAAGACAAATTTCGACAGACCTAGGAATAGACTATATACAAATGAATAAACAAAATAATATAAATAATAAATTAAAAAGTATAAAGGAACAAATAACCAATTCTCAATCAACAGAGGATAAAATAAAATCATATCAAGATATATATTTCTATTTTGCAATTCCTTTAGTAGTATTATTAACAATAAATTTTATAATCCAGAAGAGGAGAATTTAATGAAAAGAAAAGTGATAATTGTTTTATATATTATCCTAATATTGATAGCCATAAAATTAATATATAACCAACTGTTAAATACCATGTTAATAAATGATTACAATAATAATAAATATAATGAAGATTATGCTAAAGCATTAACATATGCGAATTTTCCACAGCAATATATAGCAAACTATAATTATGGCAATGTTCTTTATAAACAAGGAGAATATGAAGAAGCAATAGAAAAATACGAAGAAGCATTAAATGGAATAATTCCTAAAGAAAAAGAATGTAATATTAGAATTAATTATGCTTTGGCAATATGTAAAACAGTACAAGTCGATGAAAGCGATAGCAAAAGTATAAAAAATGCAATACAAACATATGAAAAAGCAATAGATGTTTTAACAGAAAAAGGATGTGCAAACAAGGATAATGACAATGAACACAATAAAAAAGCGGAACAATTAAAAAAAGACATCCAAAAAGAAATTGAAAGATTGAAAAGATTAGAAAATTCAAGTTCTGATAGTGAAGAAAAGAAAGAGAAAGAGGAAGATGAAAAAGAGGTTAATGAAAAAGAAACAGAAACAATAGAAAGCAAAATACAAGATATAAAGGAAAACGCATTACAAGATCAAAGAGAAGTAGAAAGTAGATATAAAAACTATGGTAATTTTGATTACAATAGAGTAGAAAAGAATTGGTAAAGGGGATTGAAAAATAAAATTTGATTTGAGAGATAATTTATATATTAAAATATTTGGAGGTGTAAACGGAATATTAGCAAATATAATAAATAGAGAATAGTAAAAATAAAAATTAGGAGGAAAAAATGAAAAGAAAATTATTAATATTAACAATTATTATGACACTTATAGCACCATTATTTTTAAGTGTATATAAAGTACAAGCATATACTGGAGAAATAGATCCAGAAAATTATATTACATTACCAAGTACAATTTGGATACAAAATAAAGTGGGTACAGGAACAGTAACACTTTCATCAAGTGCATCAGGATATAATATTTCATATCAAAAAGTAGATATAACAAAAGAAAAACTTGATAGCATTAAAGCTAAATCAGATGAATTAAATAATTATAGAGAAACAAGTAATCAAACTATAAGAGAAAAAGAATCAAATTTAACTACATTACAACAAACATATCAAGACTTACAACAAGATCCAACTGCAACAGAAGAACAAATAGCAACAGCAAGAACAAATTATGAAACAGCATATGCAGAATATACGAAATATTATAATAATGCTAAAACACAATTAGAAACATTACAGGAAGAATATTTAGCACTAATACCAAATTATACAAGTTCTTGGAAAACAACAACAAATACTTCAAATAATATAGAATTAGATTTTTCAAATTATACTGGAACAGCACACTTTATATTATGGGTAAAGATAGATAATGGAACAAATACATATTATGACTTTATGGGTTATTCTTCAGAGATAAAAGAAGAACCTAAAACAGATCCTGAACAACCAGGAACTGATAATCCAGGCACAACAACTGAAGGAGATTGGACAGACTTTTCAAAAGCAAAATTTGAATTAAAAAAAGATGGAATATCAAAAGCAATAATAGAAATATCAAATGTAACTCCAAAAGATAATCATTTTTATTATTTATTTATCACATCTAACAGCAATAAACCAAGTGTAAATAGTACAGATGATGATAATAGAATTTTATTATCATATGATAAAGATTCTAAAACTTTTAAAACATCGGATATTGCTAAAGTTGCAAAATATGTGGAATTAAATCAAGATTTATATGCAACAGTTTTAGAAAAAGATGGATTAACTGATAATATTTCTACATATGGAAATAAATTAGATAGATATAAAGAATCTATGTATAGCGATGCTTTCTATGCAACATTTGTGACATATAATGCAGATCAAATTGTAACAAATTTTACTCACGAAAGCTCAAACAATAGACAGATACAGATTAAGGTTGGAAAAATAACTGATACAAGTATTTTACAAAAGATAAAAAATAAAGATACAAATGGATTTTCAAGTTTAATGACATTTGCAAAATCAAATTCTGGCTTATATGATAAAACATTAAATGCTGATACTAATGATTCATATGCAATTGAATATAATGCAGGTTCAGGAACATCAAAAGGAAATTCTGTAATAGATTTAAAAGGACTAAAAAATGAGGAATACTATTATTTATATATTAGAACAATTGATGAAAATGGCAAATATACATCAAATGAGGCTGTAACATTGGCACAGGCTAGGGTTTATGATTCTGGTGAGTGGTACATGTTTTTCTATGGATCTTCAGACTTTAAATGGAGTGAATTGGGAACAATAGGAGGAGATGATTCTGTAGCTCATGGGATATTACCAAAGACTGGAGTTGAATATGCGATGTACGGTGGAATAATTTTTGTAGTTGCATTAAGTGGATTTATTGCATATAAAAAATATAGAAAATATAATTTTTAAAGTTTAGTATTAATTTTACAATAGAAAATGGGAAGTTAAAATGAGTAAAGGTGCAAAATTGCAATTATTTTTGGAATAATAGGAATTTTATTAATAGCTGGAATAATTGGAGTAATTTCATTAGTAAATAAAGAGAAAACATCAATCACAGCTAGTCAATTTAAAACAGTTATGGAACGGAAAAGGATATACAGTATCTGATGCAAGTTCACAATTTTCACAATACAATTATGTTAGACAAGCCTATGTAGCAGGAAACAGTAATTATAGTTATCAAATAGAATTTTATGAATTATCTGATGAATCAAGTGCAATAGGATTTTATCAAAATGATGCTTCAAGATTTGAAGCAATGAAAGCTAATTCATCAGCACAAACTAATATTAGATGTTGATTCTAACTATAAAGATGAAGTAAAAACTATACTTAGCGAATTAGGATATTAAAAAACAGAGGAAAAGAGGTGATATAAATGGAACATTTGAATGAAAATGAAGAACTTTATAGAGCTTGGATTGGAACAAAAAATCAAGATGAATATATAAAAAAGATGAGAACAGGTGGATTTAATTGGGTTGCCTTCTTCTTATCGGATTTGTTGCTTATAACTAGAAAAATGTTTGTGGAATCTATAGCTTTAATATGTATTGTATTTTTAGTAAGTACAGTAATGGGAATAATAGGAGTTCCTGAGATAGCTTATAGAATAGTTGGAATTATGCTTTCTGTAGGTGTTGGTTTATCATATTATCATTTATATAGATGGAATATTAAAAGAAAAATAGAAAAGTATAAAAGAAAAGGATTATCTTATGAAGAACAACTTGAAGTAGCGAGAAAGCAGGGTGGAGATAAGGTAACAGTAGCTGTATTATTGGTATTATTATTTGATTTAGTTTTAGCAGGAGTATTAACTTGGGGGATGATTGGAACATTAAATCTAATATATGATGCAAATAATAATACAAGATATGAAAGTAACTACAATGCTAACTGTAATGATACAATTAGCAAGAAAAATGATAGTAATTACAATGATAATGATTACAATTACAATTATAATTATAATTATAATTATAACAACAACAATAATGATTATCTAAACAATAACTATAATCAAAGTACATATTCAAATAATACTAATAGTGCTAACCAAAAAACATGGAAATTAGATTCATTTAATCTAACATATAATGGAAATGACTGGACAGAAACAACAATGGATAATTATAAAGTTTTAAGATATAAAAATACTGACTGTTGTATCGCCTATGTTAGTAGTGAAAAAAATGAAATTGGTCTTGCAGGAGTTAAAAATAAGAGTTTTCAAGATAGCTTTGAACAGAGAGTTAAACAACAACTTGAATCTGCTGATAAAAATCTAAATTATTCGTATTCATACTGGGAAGATTGGGACGACAATGTTTGCTTATGCAAGGTTGAATGTAGTTATCATGATGACGATTATAGCAATTATGGATATATAACATACTATTATTATTTTTCAAACACAAAAGTTTATTGCTTAATGACAACTGAACCTAAGAGCGATGCTTCATTTATGACTGATTCTAGGGAAGTAATCGAAACAATAAAAAACAATTCACAAATATAGAATAACAGGGAGTATAGGAGATATTATGTTTTGTAATAAATGCGGAAACGAAGTAGAACAAAATCAGGAATTTTGTAATAAATGTGGAAATCGTTTAATTTACAATGCTCCAATGAATGAGGAAGAAAATAACATTAATTATAATGAAAATTATAATTACAATTATAACAACAATATTAATAAGAGAAACATAGCAATACCAATTTTAATAACCATATTAATTATAGTTTTAATAATTGGAGTATTTGTATATATTATTATTTCTAATAATAATAAAAATAATTATTATTTTTCTGAAAGTAATATAGAAACTACTGATATAGGACAAACACCTGTTGTACAAGCCGGTACAAATTCAAGCTCAAAAACAGGAAAGTATAGTACAGCGATTATAACAGATAATGTATATTCGGGTATATCAGTAAAAAATGTAGATGATGCTCGAAAGCTAATAAATCAAGATTCTATTAATCAGAAAAAAAACGATTATCCAAAAGAAATTATGGATATTGAAAATAAAATAATAAGTAAATATTCAATTACAGCAGTAAATTTAAAAGAAATGGATGTAGAGTTCGCAAAGGAATTAGAAAGTGTTATAAAGAAGATATATGAAGATTATCCAGGAGCTAGAGGATATTTAACAAATCTAACATTAACAAATTTAGACATGTCGCAATCTGGGGTAATAGCTTTATTTATGCCTATATTTACATTTGGAACATCCAATACAAGTACAACAAGGCCTTGGGTAATAAAAACGCAGGTTCAATTAAATGCTAAATACTTTTTAAATCCAGAAAGAATAGATGTTGCTGTTGAAACAAGTTCAAAAGCAGGACATTTTCCTAAAAATGCAACCAAATATTCACCAGTTGCTCACGAATTTGGACATTACTTGTCATTTATAGCATTATTAAACCATTATTCAACAAATTCTATCTTAGTTATAGAGGATAATCAATTACAAAATTATTATGATATTTATAAAGATTTTGGTAATGGAACATTTTCTAAAAAGATGCTAGATGAGGCTTATCAAAATTATTTATCTAGTAATCCAAATATAGGATTTGATGAATGGAGAGGACAAATATCAGAGTATGCATTAGCGAAGGATGCAACAGGAGATTATATTTATGATGAAACGGTTGCTGAAGCATTTCACGATGTTTACTTGAACGGAAATAAAGCGAATATTGCTAGTAAATATATAGTAGAAGTATTGAAAAAATATATAGGAGGGTAAAATGTTAAGAAAAAATAAAATAAAAATAGTTATACCCTTGCTTTTCATAATGGTAATTGGAACTATTTCATTAGCAATAACAAATGGAATTAATATTAATAATGAAACATTTTCGCTCATTAATAAGGAAGAGATGCTAACATCTAATTTTGATAAAAAATATGAAATAATCTCTAATAAAAATGATACGAATTATGAATTGACAGAAAAAATAAAAGAATTAACAAAGAAAACTACATATTTATTATTAGGGGAAGCTAATAGCAAAAAAGAAAGTGGAGAAAACTATTATAAAAGACATGAAGATTATTTAGAACTAAGATATAATCCAGAAATTCCAAAGAATGAAAATTCATACCTAGGGCTTGATGAAAATAGTCAAGAATATAAAGATGATATTTTATCAGGAATATCTGTACCAGGAATGTTTTTGAAACTTAACGAATTAGAAATTAAATATAATTCATATGGTAAAATAAATGTATCAAAAGTAGATGAAGAAAAAGTTATAAGTGCAATTACTTTGCCAAATGTAAAGATGAAAGAGCAAGATAGTAATAATCCAATGAATTATAATATAATACAAACAGATTTAACTTTGTATTATTATTTCAAAAAACTAAATAATGAGTATAAATTATTGTATTTATATGGTGAAACAAATGATGATATAGAACAATATATGGATAGCAATGATGAGAAAATAGGAACATTATCTAAAAATTCAGATTATAAATCTGAATTAAGGGATTTATATAATTTTGAGAAAGCAGATAATATAACAGATGAAACCTTAAATAAAGTATATGAAGACAATAAAGATAAAATAGTTTTTTTAAATTCAACATATAACATAGGAACAGTAACTTCAGCCAATGGATTTTTTATAAGTGATGGTATAGTTGCAACTACATACAATTATATAGAAAATTCACTAATTAAAGCACAAAATATAATAATAAGTGATAGTTTAGGTAATGTTTATGAAGTTGAAGGAATTGTTACTGTTAATATTGAAAATGATATTGCAATATTAAAAGTAAAAACAAATGAGACGAAGAAAATACAATATGAAGATACTAATAAACCTCAGAAAGAAGATGCAGTAATTTCAATTAATACAAAAACAGGTGTAGGATTAACTTCTAGTAAAGGAATTATAACATCTACAGATAAAAATATTCAAACATCGTTACCTGTAACGGAAGAATTGCAGGGAAGTCCACTTTTTAATGTGGATGGAAAATTAATTGGAATGATAAATTCCAAAATATTAAATAGCAGTATATCATTTGCTACTAATATTGATATTTTAAAAGAATATTATAACAAATTTTCAGAAATAAATTATGATGATGTTAAAGCTATACCATTTAATGTACTTAAAGAGAATTATTATATAAAATATACTGATGAGAATATATCAAATAATATCCCACAAAATAAATTAGATGAATTTGCTAATGTAGAAAATGCTAAAGAGATGATTGAGTTGAACTTAATAAAAAGTTCATACAAAGATCAAATCATTAGTTTAAGATTTAAAAATGATATTCCTAATTTTATAGATACTATGCAATTTGCATCAGGCTATAGAGAAAATTTAAAAAGCAAAGGCTATCAAGAAAAGGTAATATCAAATTCTAAATATATTTATGATAATGGAAAATATCAAATAATAGTTATGAAAGAATTTGATTACCTAATAGTAGTAATGGTGAAATTATGAAAGAATTTTTAATAAAGAATAAAAAAATTGTATTAACTATATTAATAACACTAATTATAGTTATTGTGGGAATTTTAATATATTTTATATATGGATATTTTAATAATAAAAACAAAATACATGAAATTAGTAATAACAACTATTCATTTCGATATGATAATACATGGAAAATTGATAAAAACAACGAAATGGAAACATCTTTAATACATAAAAAGAGTAAAAGTAAACTGGAAATAAAAATAAGTGAGTTAGAAGATGAATTACAATATAAAACAATAGATGAAATATTTGATAGTTTACTATATAATATTCAAAAACAAAATAGTAATTACAAATTAATATATAAGGAACAAGCAAAAATAACAAATCAAGATATAGATGGTTACAAAATATTATTTGAAACAGATGAAAATCAAGCATCTATATATCTTTATAAACAGGGAAATAGATTAGTTACATTTACATATGAAGCAACATATGAATATTTTGATATATTATTAGATAGTGTAAATAGTATTATTTATAGTTTTAATTTAAAAGAAATGATATTTGATGTAAAAACTTATATAAACATCGAAACAAAAGAAATGGAATATACAGAACAAGCAGATGTATCTACATTATTAAATAATACAAAGGATTGTGAGATTGCATCTTCAAATTACTTAGTACAATACTCAATTCCAGATATATTTAAAGATACAGATTATGATAGCAAATATGGTTCATATAGAATAGATGATCTTCCTAATTATTCAAATATTAGACTTAATACAAGTATAATGAAATGTAATATATATGAATATTTAGATAGGGAAGATACACCAAATATATATGATGATTATGGTTCAACTTCTTCAAATAAAGAAAATGAAATACTAGATAAATTTGGTGATAGTCCATTAAGCTATATATATAAAAATAAGTCTTTAAGAAATAATAAGATTAATGAAAATATATCTATAGTTTATGAATTAAATCAAAATCATATTTTTATAATAAAAATTGAATCAGAAGGTGTCGGAATACCAAAAGAACTTATTGAAATGATAAAAATAAAAGATTATAAAAATATAGCTAGTAATATAAGAAATGAAAAAGAAAATGGATTCTTGATAGGAAAACTAAAACAATTTACAGATTACACACATGAAAAAACAGAAGAAATTACTTTAAAATTACCAGAAAGCTATCAAGAAATTGATAAAGATACAAATCTATATGAAGAAAGAAATTATATATCAGATTATTATGAGAAAGCACCAATAGCGAAATATGAAATTGAATATAGTATTACATCATTATCAATAGAAAGCGAATTAAAAATATTAGAAGATAATATTAATAAAAATTTAGGAGAGTATAAAAACTTTTCACAAGCAAACGATATTACATCAAATGATAAAAAATTTGCTGTATATAATAGAGGATATACACGATTAAGCGAAAATACAGACAGTAATGGGGTAAAGTATAAATTTTATACAAATGAGAAAGTATTATTTTATGATTTGCAAAATGATAAAAGATTAGTTATAATTATTAAAGCAAATGAAAATCAGATAAATGATGAATTAATAAATACATTAACAAATTTTGATATTAATGTTAAATAATTAAAATTGAAAGGAGAATAAAAAATGAAATGCAATAATTGTGGAACAGAATTAGGAGAAAATGATGTTTTTTGCCCAAAATGTGGAACAGCAATTCAAAAGAAAGGAGGAAATAATATGCAAAATAATAATGGAGAAATGTATAATTATGATAGACCAATTAATCAACAAATAAATAATAATACACAAAGACAAAATCCACAAAATTATGGACAACCTAATATGTATGGACAACAATATGGAAATAATAGTGGAAATGGAAGTATAGTAAAAAATTGTATAATAATAGTTATAATAGTTGCTATTTTAGCAGCAGTAGGTTTTGTTGTATATTCAATAATCTCAGCAGTAAATAGAAATAATAATAGGTCTGACATATCAAACAATCCAACTAGTGCAACAACACAATCAACAACTACTCAAAGAAATTCATCAACATACAAAGTAAATTATGCTGGATTTAAGCTATATATACCAGATGACTTAATTTATCAAATGGATGCTACAAATGATGCAATTAATATTGGAGATGCATCATCAACATGGGTTGCTCAATTGAGTATTCAAAAATTACCTTACCAACAATTAAAACAAAACAAAAGCTATTTAAGTAGTTACTTCTCTGAATACCTATCTTCATATAATGCAACAGTTTCAAATGCAACAGTAGAAAATATAGATGGAATAGAATTTGTTATAATGGAACTTAAAGTTGCAGGAACAAATGAATTAATGGGATTAGCACAATTAAATTCAATGTACACAGCATGTTTTGAAGTTGCAAATGAAAACAATGACTTTGATAGAAATGTTTTAAAGAATTTAACATCAATAATTAGAACAGCAGAATTTAGTGGAGATTCTAAAAACTTAGAAGTAAAAGGAAATATTAAAACGACAGACATTAACAAAGCTCTTACAAAAGCAGCTGAAGAAAAAGCAAGTGATAATAATCAATAATGACATATTGGAGAAGGGAGAAAAATAAGAATGTACATATATATTCTTATAGGAATAGTCGTTTTAATAATATTATATGCATTAGTACAATATAATAATTTTGTAAAACTAAATAATTCTGTAAAAGAATCATTTTCAACAATGGATATATATTTAAAAAAACGATGGGATTTAATTCCTAATTTAGTTGAAGTAGTAAAAGGATATGCGAAACATGAAAAGGATACATTTTCAGAAATTACTGAATTAAGAACACGAAGCTATGACAATATGTCAATAGATAAAAAAATTGATATAAATGAACAATTAACAAACAGTTTATCACGAATTATGGCTATTTCAGAAAACTATCCTGAATTAAAAGCAAGCGAAAATTTTAACCAATTAAGTAAAGAATTGACTAAAATAGAAGATGAAATAGCAAATAGTAGAAAATATTATAATGGAACAGTTAGAATGTTAAATAATAAAGTTCAAATGTTTCCTAGTAATTTAATAGCAAGCATATTTGGATTTAAAGAATACAAAATGTTTGAAATAAATGAAAATGAAAAAGATAATGTAAAAGTTCAGTTATAGAAAGTATAGAAAAAGTTGTGTAAATAAATCCTTCCGTGATAAAATATAAAATATCAAGGAGGGATTTATTTACACAACTTTTTCTATACTCTCAATTTATTGATTGCACAAAATTGTACATTTTTAAATTTGATTTTTTCGCTTATCTTCATTTGCTAATGTTATATCTCCAAATATTTCATGCCATTTTCCAAATGGTTTATTACTTGTTATTATTGTAGATCAAGGCTTTCATGCCTATGTGTGCCTTTTGAGCGAAGCGAGAAAGGAATGAAACTTAAAATGGTAGATTCTAATAAATTACTTAGTGAAATTATAGATAATATACTTGATTATGCAGGAAATTTAGAAGAGATAGAACAATATAATTTCTTATGTGATATGTTTCCTATAGTTCCAGAAATTGATATTAGAAAAGTATATTACTCTAACGATGAGTTTATACGATAAATCTACAGAATGGATGGATAAGTGAAGAATATATAGAAAATGATACAGAAAGAATAAAAATTTTAGATACAATTAATGAGGAAGAAGAAGAAAATTCGAGTGATGAAATTCTATAAAAATTGGTTACATTGGTTTACAAAAAAAGACAAAAATGATATAAATATTGTAGGAGATTTTTTCAAAAAATTTCCAGTAGCAAAAAAGTTAAATAAAAAGGGAAAATGATACTAGTTTGATACTAGTAGATAAAATTTCATAAAATTTTATACAGCTAAAAGCACAAAAGTTTACTCACAAGAAATAGGGTAAATCCTTGTATATCAATGAATAAAAGGATTTGCCGATTTTATGGACATTTTAGCCTTTTTATGATTTAATATAATAGAAACAAGAAGAAAAAGGAAGGGAATATTGTGTCATATATAGAGTTTAAAAATATTGTTAAAGAATACAAAATGGGAGAAGTAAAAATAAAAGCATTGGATAATACTAATTTTAGTATAGATAAAGGCGAACTAGTGGTAATAGTTGGACCAAGTGGAGCTGGTAAAACGAGTGCACTAAATATTTTAGGAGGAATGGACAAAGCATCTTCTGGTAGGGTATGGGTAAATAATAAAGAAATAACAAAATTAAATGATAAGGAATTAATTGAATACAGAAGAAACGACATTGGCTTTGTATTTCAATTTTATAATTTAATTCAAAATTTGACTGCAAAAGAGAATGTAGAGCTTGCAACACAACTGTGTTCAGATGCCCTAAATGTTGATGATATTTTAGAAGAGGTAGGATTACAAGACAGAAAAAATAACTTTCCTTCTCAACTATCAGGTGGCGAGCAACAAAGAGTTGCAATAGCAAGAGCGATAGCGAAGAATCCAAAGTTATTATTATGTGATGAACCAACAGGAGCATTAGATTATAAAACAGGAAAACAAATATTAAAGTTATTACAAGATACGTGCAGAAAAGAAAAAATGACAGTAATAATAATAACGCATAATACGGCTATAACGCCAATGGCAGACAAGGTTATACATTTTAAAAATGGAACAGCAGAAAAAGTTGAAATAAATGAGAATCCTATCTCAATTGATAATATAGAATGGTAAGGTAAGTGAAAAAATTGAAAAAGTCATTATTAAAAAATAATTTAAAAACAATTAAAAAAACAAGAAGAAGGTTTATATCCATATTAATTATGGCTTTTCTTGGTGTTGGTTTTTTTGCAGGATTGGTAGCATCTAGTCCTGATATGTTAGACAGCTTAGATAATTATGCTGATAATAATAATTTATATGACATAAGTATTTTATCAACATTAGGATTTACCGATGAGGATATAGAAAAAATTGGAGAAATAGATGGAATAGAAAATGTTTATGGAGTGCAGACAAAAGATTCATTAACTAAAATAGATGGAAAAGAGAGTATTTGCAAAGTTATAGAATACAACGAAAAAATAAATACACCAGCAATAATAGCGGGAAGAAACATAGAAAATGAGAATGAGTGTTTATTGGATTCAGCAATTATAAGAACAGGAAAAGGGGCAGAAAACTATATAGGGAAAAAGATTGTTTTGGAAAATACAGACACAAATGCTGATGATAATCCAACTTTTAAAATCAAGGAATTTGAAATTGTGGGAATAATAGAAACACCTATATACATATCAACAGAGAGAGGCAATACATCTATAGGCAATGGAACAGTGTCATTTTATATTTTTACAAAAGATAGTGCAATTGATTTGAATTATTACACTGGAGCATATGTAACTGTTAAAAATGCAAAAGAGACTGTAACTAATAGTACAGAATATTTAGAATTGGTAAATCCAGTAATAGATAAATTAGAAGAAATAAAACAAGAAAGAGAAGAGAAAAGATATACTAATTTGGTAAATGAAGCTACAGACAAAGTGGAAAAAGCTCAAAAAGAATTTGACGATAAAAAGAAAGAGGTTAATAGTAAGCTCACAGATGCAGAAAATAAAATTAAAGAAGCGGAAGATAAAATAAATTCATCAAAAATAGAATTGCAAAATGCGGAGAAAAGGATTAGAACAGAGGAAGAAAATGCAAACGCAGAATTTGAAAAAGCAGAAAAACAAATTCAAGAAGGAGAAAATGAATTATCCACCCAAAAGGACAATTTAAAATCTTCAAAGGAAACATTTGAAACAAAAAAACAAGAAATCAAATTAATAATTGGACAAATAGATAGCCAAATAGAAACATTAGAAAACATATTAAGTACTTTACAAGCACAGCAAGCAGAATTAGAAAAGCAGGGAATTGACACTTCTGAAATACAATCACAAATATTAACTACACAAGGTACATTGAATGAACTTAGAAAACAAAAAAACAGTATAAAAGGTGAAATCCAAAAAGGCGAAGCACAATTAAAAGCATGGGAAGGCGAGATTGAGAAAGGGGAAAAAGAGTTAAATAGTAAAAAAGAAGAAATAAAAAATGCTAAAATTAAATCTGTTTATGAGTTTAAAAAAGCAAAAGATAAAATAGTTTCTGGTAATGTGGAAATAGAAGAAGGAAAGGCAAAGTTAGATGAAAATAAAAAAGAATATGAAAATAGTAAAATAGAAGCGGAAGAAAAATTGGCAGAAGCACAACAAAAATTAAATAGTGCAAGAGAAGATATAAAAAAAATAGAAAAATGCAAATGGTATATTCAGGATAGAACAGATAATACAGGATATACAAATATTTTTGATGCTATAAAAACTATGTCAAACATATCTAAAATGTTTCCAGTTATATTTTATTTAGTATCAGTTTTAATAAGTTTAACAACAATGACAAGAATGATAGAAGAGGAAAGAATAGAGATAGGAACATTAAAGGCTCTAGGTTATACTAATACACAAATAATATTTAAATATATATTATATTCTGTTTTGGCTTGTGTGATTGGTGGAATTTTGGGAATGACTGTAGGACTATATTTATTGCCAAACATTGTGTGGAAACTATATAGTATGATATATAATATACCAAAATTCTATTGCACCTATAGAGTAGAAATAGGATTATTGGGAATTATAATTGCATTTTTATGTATAGGTGGTGCAACAATAATAGTTGCTAAAAAAGAGCTAAAGGAAATGCCATCAGTATTAATGAGACCAAAACCACCTAAAAAGGGAAAAAGAATATTATTAGAAAAGATGACATTTATATGGAAAAGATTTAATTTTTCTCAGAAAGTAACTGCCAGAAATATATTTAGATACAAAAAAAGAGCAATTATGACTATTATAGGAATCGCAGGTTGTACAGGGCTTATGCTTACCGGATTTGGAATAAAAGATTCAGTAGTAGATATTCCAAATGCGCAATTTAAAGGAATATTTAAGTATGATTCTGCAATTACACTTACAAATACAAATGAATTAGAAAATATAGAAAAGTATTTGAACGATAATGAAGATATTGAAGAATACACAAAAATTTGTGCTTCTGCAGGTAAATTAGAAAAAAATAATATAAATTGTAATACAAATGTGTTTATCCCAGAATCATTAGATAATTATGAAAATGCATATAACTTAATTAATTATCAAACTGGCGAAAAGATCAAATTGAATAGCAATGGAATTGTTATAACAGATAAAGCAGCAAATATGTTAGGAGTTACATATGGGGACTATGTAACATTTATAGATGGAGATGATGTAAGATACGAGTTTAAAGTAGAGAACATTACCAAAAATCATGTTGGGCATTATATATATATGACAAAAGATTTTTATCAGGAAAATGTAAAACAATATAAAACCAATATGATATATATTAATACAAAAGATATAAGTATAGAAAGACAAAACGAAATATCAAGAGACATTTTAGAATTTGATGGAGTAGCCTCGGTAACCATTATAGATACATTGATGAAAACAGTAAGTGATATGCTAAATACCATGAATTATGTAGTGGTAATATTGATAGTAGCATCAGCATTATTAGCATTTGTAGTATTATATAATCTAGCGAATATAAACATAGCAGAAAGACAAAGAGAAATTGCTACATTAAAGGTACTAGGATTTTATGACAGGGAAGTAGATAATTATATCAATAAAGAAAATTTAATATTTACAATATTAGGTGTTATAATTGGATTAGTATTCGGAACTTTTTTAACAACAGGATTAATATCAAGTATAGAAATAGATTCACTAAGATTTATGCAGAATATAACAATCTTGAGCTATATATATTCAGCAATAATAACAATAGCATTTTCTATTATAGTAAACTTTATAATACATTTTGTGCTAAAAAAGATAAATATGATAGAAAGCTTAAAGAGTGTAGAGTAAATTATTTTAAAAAATACTACACAAAAAGGAGAAGATGTGCTATTATATAAAAAGTAAAAACTTATAAAAGGTTTAAATACAATAAAATAAAAAGGAGGAAATACCATGTCAGGACATAGTAAATGGCATAATATTGCAGCTAAAAAAGGAAAAGCAGATGCTGCAAGAGGAAAAATATTCACAAAATTAGGAAGAGAATTATTAGTAGCAGTTAAAGAAGGTGGACCTGATCCGGCTGGTAATTCTAAATTAAAAGATGTAATAGCAAAATGTAAGGCAAATAATATGCCAAATGACACTATAAATAATGCAATAAAGAAGGCTGCGGGTGCTGGAAATACAGAAAGTTATGAAGAGGTTATGTATGAAGGATATGGAACAAGTGGTGTAGCAGTAATAGTTGAGGCAAGCACTGATAATAGAAATAGAACAGCAGCAGATGTAAGACATGCATTTGACAGAGCAGGAGGAAATTTGGGTACATCAGGTTGTGTATCATATTTATTTGAAAAAAAAGGTGTAATAATTATAGACAAAACAACAACAGACTTATCAGAAGATGATATGATGATGTTAGCATTAGAAAACGGAGCAGAAGATTTTGAAGCAACAGAAGAATGTTATGAAATAACAACATCACCGGCAGACTTTTCTGCAGTTAGAGAAGCACTAGAACAAAAAGGAATAGAATTTTTGCAAGCAGAAATACAAATGGTACCTTCTACATATGTTACATTAGATGAAAAGGGAGCAGAAAAAATGCAAAGATTAATAGATGCTTTGGAAGATTTGGATGATGTTATGAATGTTTACCACAATTGGGAAGAATAAAATTTAATAAAACAGTTCTAAAAACAAAAAATAATCATATATATATAATATATGATTATTTTTTATGGAAAAAAAGGTAGATGAATGGAAGAAGTACTAAAAGTCTTACCACCTGAAATTAAGGAAAAGCTATGTGGCAAGCTAGACAAATTAGAAGAAATAAGAATAAGAGTTAATAGACCTGTAATTCTGCAATATGGACAAGTTGAAGAAGTAATAAATTATACAATTGATTCAGAAATGATACTAAATATTTTACAGAATATATGTGATAATTCTATTTATGCATATCAAGAGCAAATATGTAATGGCTATATAACATTAAAAGGTGGACACAGAGTAGGAATAACAGGCAATGTAGTATTTAAAGAAAACAAAATAATAAACATTTCATACATAAGCAGCTTGAATTTTAGAATAGCAAGGCAGGTTCTAAATTGCAGCTATAAAACTTTTGAATACATAATAAACTTGGATAAAAATACAGTATTTAATTCAATAATAGTATCACCACCAGGTAGAGGAAAAACAACAATACTAAGAGATTTAGTTAGAAATATAAGTAATGGAATTCCAGAAATAGGGTTTAGAGGTGTAAATGTTGGACTAGCAGATGAAAGAAGCGAGATAGCAGCGATGTATAAAGGTATACCACAAAATGATGTAGGATTACGAACAGACGTACTGGACAATATTCCTAAATCGATCGGAATGAAAATGCTTATAAGGTCAATGAGTCCTAAAGTAATAGTAGCAGACGAAATAGGGCGAGAAGAAGACATAGAAGCTATAAATTATGCAGTTTGTTCAGGCATAAAGGGAATATTTACAGCACATGGAGACAGTATAGAAGATGTAATCAAAAATCCTATACTAGGTAAATTATACAACACAAATACATTTGAAAGATTTTTGTTTTTAGATGAAAATAGAAAAATAATCTGCAAAAATATAAGATAGGAGAATAATATGTTTTGGATAAAATTATTAATTTTAAATCTAATATTAATAACAAGCACGATTATAGGGATAACTTTTTCAAAAAAATATGCATATAGAGTAAAAGAATTGCAAGAGATGAAAAATGCACTAAACATATTTATGACAAAAATTAAATTTACATATGAACCAATTCCAAGCACTTTTATGTATATATCTGAAAAGGTAGAAGGAAATGTTTGCAAAATATTTAAAAATGCTGTAGAAGAGATGGAGAGTAAATCAGCAGGCGATGCTTGGAATAGTAGTCTAGATACAACAGTAACAAATATGAAAGAAGATGATATAGGAATAATAAAAAATTTGGGAAGATTATTAGGAAAAACAGATATAGAAGGGCAATTAAATGAAATAAAATTAGTAAACAATTTTTTGGATACTCAAATAAGAACTGCAGAAGATGAAAAGAACAAGAATGAAAAAATGTATAGAACATTAGGGATAGTTGCAGGTATGACAATAACAATATTACTAATATAGGAAAGGAAAGATATTATTATGGACATAAATTTGTTATTTAAAATAGCGGCAATAGGAATACTAGTGGCTGTATTACACCAAGTTTTAACAAGAGCAGGAAGAGAAGACCAAGCGATGATGACAACACTAGCAGGGCTTGTAATTGTGCTATCTATGGTAATAAAGGAAATAAGCACATTATTTACAACAGTAAGAACAATGTTCAATTTGTAGAAAGGTATGTAAATAACAATGGATATTATAAAAATAATAGGAGTAGGATTAATTGCACTGATAATAATTATTATTTTAAAACAATATAGACCTGAATTTGTAATATATGTATCTATAATAGCAGGAGTAATTATTTTAATATTAATTATGGACAAGGTGTCTGCAATAATAGATTTATTGACATCTTTATCTAACAAAACAGTTATAAATAATGAGTTTTTAGTATTACTAATAAAAATAACAGGAATAGCTTTTTTAACGGAATTTTCTGTCAGCATATGCAAGGACTCCGGAGAAACAGCTATAGCAAACAAAATAGATATTGGAGGAAAAGTATTGATTATATCAATGTCAATTCCAATTATAGCAAGTTTGTTAGAAACAATTATAAAAATATTACCATGATAGTGTAAAGTAATTTATGAAAAATGTAGGAGCGATTTTAATCGCACACGCTTCAAAAAAATTACTAAAAAAGAATATAAAAGGATAATAAAAATGAAGATAAAAATATTATTTCTTTTAATAATTATATTTATACCAACAATAAGTATAGCTCAATCAGAAGTTTTAAATAAGCAAGAAATACTACAATCCCAACAAAGCTCATTAAACATCTCTTCTTTTATACAGGAAGCGCAAGAATACTCTTCTAATGTATATAAAGATATAAATTTTAATGAATTATTTAATTCAGCAATAGTTGGGAAGATAGATAACAAAACAATAATAAATAGCATATTAAAAATATTAGGTAAGGAAGTTGTAAGCTCAACAGCGATAATAGGTGGAATTATTATAATAATAGTAATACATAGTATCTTTAAGAGTTTAAGTGATGGTTTGGAAAATAAATCCATATCACAAATTACATATTACATACAATATATATTAATAGTAACTTTAATAATGACAAATTTTAGTGAAATCTTATCAATGATAAAAGATTCAATACAAAGTTTAGTTGGTTTTATGAATAATCTAATACCAATACTAATTACACTAATGTTAACAACAGGAAATATAGTTTCAGCAAATTTGATACAGCCTATAATACTATTTGTAATTACTTTTATAGGAAATTTTATTGTGTCAATATTAATTCCTATTATATTAGTTGCGACAGCCCTAGGTATAATCTCTAAAGTGTCAGATAAAGTACAAATAGACAAATTATCTAAATTTTTAAAATCAAGTGTAATTTGGGTATTAGGTATTGTACTTACATTATTTGTAGGAATGATATCAATAGAAGGAAATTTGAGTAGTACTGTAGATGGAGTAACGGCAAAAACTACAAAAGCAGCAGTCTCTAGTTTTATACCTGTGGTGGGCAAGATACTGGGAGATGCAGTAGATACTGTTATAGGTTGTAGTAATATTTTGAAAAATGCTGTTGGATTAGTTGGTGTAATAGTAATAATAGGTATATGTGTAATTCCAATAATAAAACTTACTTTACTAATGGGAATGTACTATTTGGGTGCAGCATTGTGCCAACCAATAGCAGATGAAAAGATAATAAAACTATTAGAACAGATGGGCGATACATTTAAAATATTTTTGGCAATAATGTGTAGTGTCTCTGTAATGCTAATAATAGGAGTAACACTTATAATAAATATATCAAATAGTGGACTTATGTATAGATAGGAAAGTGAGTTAATATGATAAGTTGGATAAGTAGTTGGGCTCAAGGAATAATAATGGCAGTTATAATAGGTGCAATTATAGAAATGATTTTGCCAGAAGGAAATTCTAAAAAGTATGTAAAAATTGTAATAGGCGTGTATGTTTTATTTACTATAATTTCTCCAGTAATTTCAAAAATAACAGGAAAAACAATACAAGTATCTGACATATTAGAATTAAACAAGTATATAGAAGAAACAGAAAACAATAGTAAATTATATGTAACATTAGATGAGGATAATTCAAACAATATAAAAGATATATATGAAAGTAGTCTAAGAAATGATATAAAAGCTAAGGTAGCAGCAAAAGGTTATAATGCTAAAAATATAAAACTTGAAATTGAAGATGATGAGGAATATACATTGAAAAAAATTGATATCGAAATTTATAAAAATATGGAAAAGGATAAAAAGGATATAGAAACAATACAGAATGTGGATATAAATATTTCACAAAAAAGTACAGAAAATGATATGCAAGAAAAATTGTCGGAAAAAGATAAAAGAAAACTTAAAGATTATTTGAGTGGGGTTTATGAAATAGATGAGAAAAATATTAATATAAACTAAAATAAGTATTTATATTTAAAGGAGGAATAGAATTTAAAATGTTAATAGAAAGATTTAAAAATATTGTAAAAAGTAATCAGGAACAAAATAATAAAAAAACCATAGAAAATTTAGTAGTCTTTATAATTATTTTAATAATAGTTTTATTATCTGTAAATATAATATGGGGAAAGGATAAAAAGGAAAATAACAAGAATATAGAAAAAAACAACAGAGATTTAGCAATAAGTACAGATAAAGAAAGTGAAGATAAAAATATGCTAACAAGTAAGAATTTAGAGGATATATTATCTAAAATAAATGGAGTTGGAAAAGTTAAGGTATATATTACATATTCTCAAACAAGCCAAATTATACCGATGTATAATGAAGACATATCTCAAAAGGATACTCAAGAAGCGGATACACAAGGGGGAACAAGAAAAGTAGTAGAAACAGATACAAAAAAGGAAATTGTGTATGATGAAAAAAGTGGAACTAAAACAATAATAACACAAAGCATAGTAAGCCCTAAGATAGAAGGGGCAATAATTACAGCGGAGGGAGGGAATAATACAAATACTAAAGCAAATATTATTCAGGCAGTAGAAGCGGTAACAGGATTGCCAACACACAAGATTCAAGTATTTGAAATGAAAAAAACAAATTAAATTTACGAGAGAAAGGAATGATAGTAAAATGCAAATTTTAAAGAAAAATCAAGTTATTATTTTTGTAATTGCATTAATGTTTGTAGCAGCAGGTTATCTTAGCTTTACAAGTAACAATGCAATACCAACGGCAAAGTTAGCAAATTCAGAGGAGATGGCAGCAATAGGTGATGCAACTTTAGTAAATGCAAATGCAATTACAGAAGAAATTACGGAAGAAAAGGAAAACAAACCATCAGAAGAACCGGTAATAGGAACAAGTGTCCAAATAACACAGGACGAATATTTTTCTCAATCTAGATTAGATAGAGATACAATGTATTCGCAAATGATAGAATCATACCAAAAGATATTAGAAAGTGATAATGTAACAACAGAACAAAAAAATATAGCCCAACAAGAGATTTCTAAAATAAACGAATTAAAAAATTCTATAATGATAGCTGAAAATCTCATAAAAACAAAAGGATTTGAGGATTTAATAATCTTTGTAAATAATAAAAGCGTAAATATAATAGTAAAAGCAAGTGAGTTAAAGCCAGAGCAGATAGCTCAAATACAAAATGTAACCAATAGGGAGTTAGGCGTGGAAATAGAAAATATACATATATCAAATAAGAATTAAGAAACAAATATAGTCAAAAAAATAGCACCTCAAACCAATTATAATTTTCAATAAAATACTTGACAGTTGACCATAATAAATATAAAATATAATAGTAAGTAAAAATATATTCTAAATATAAAAAAATTAGCTATATATATTTATTGAACATTGAAAATTAAATAGAAAGAGGTGGATGATTATGGATTTAATAATCAATATCGCCGTTTTTCTAATCGCAGCAGTAATTTTTACATTTGTAGGTATGTTTTTAAGAAAAAAAACAGCCGAGGCAAAGTTAAAAGGTGCGGAAAATGAAGCACAAAGAATTATAGAAATGGCAAACAAGGAAGCAGAAAATAAGAAAAAAGAAGAAATTTTTAAGGCAAAAGAAGAAATAATGAATGCCAGAAAAGATTTAGATGCAGAGATTAGAGAAAGAAGAGGCGAAGTACAAGTACAAGAAAAAAGAATTATGCAAAAAGAAGAAAACCTAGAAAAGAAGACAGATTCTCTAGAAAAAAAGGAAAGGGATTTAATTAGAAAAGGTGAGGAACTAGAAGAAAAGAAAAATGAAATTGTAGAAACTCTTAATAAACAAGTAGAAGAATTGCAAAGAATTTCTGGTTTATCTCAAGAAGAAGCTAAACAACAATTACTTTCTGAATTGGAAAAGCAGTTGATTGCAGAAAAAGCTGCAATACTAAGAGAGGCACAAACAAAAGCTAAAGAAGAGGCAACCAAAAATGCCAAAGAAATTTTAGGATATGCAATACAAAAATGTGCAGCAGACCATACTTCTGAAACAACAGTATCTATAGTAGCTCTTCCAAATGAAGAAATGAAAGGTCGTATAATAGGTAGAGAAGGAAGAAATATAAAAACATTAGAAACCTTAACTGGAATTGACTTAATAATAGATGATACACCAGAAGCTGTAGTAATTTCAGGTTTTGATCCATTAAGAAGAGAAGTAGCAAAATTAGCACTTGAAAAACTTATTGATGATGGCAGAATACATCCTGCGAAAATAGAAGAAATGGTAGAAAAAGCTAAGGAAGAACTAGAAGCTATCATTAAAGAAGAAGGAGAAAGAGCAATTATTGAAACAGGTGTAATAGGATTGCATCCAGACTTGATAAAACTAATAGGAAAATTAAAATACAGAACAAGTTATGGGCAAAATGTACTTAACCATTCAATAGAAGTTTCTAACTTAGCTAGAATAATGGCAGAAGAATTGGGATTAGATGCAAAATTAGCAAGAAGAGCAGGTTTGCTACATGATATAGGAAAAGCTTTAGACCATGATATGGAAGGAACACATGTTGAAATAGGTGTTGATATATTGAAGAAATATAAAGAAAATGAAAAAGTAATAAATGCAGTACAAGCACACCATGGAGATGTTGAACCACAAACGATAGAAGCAATTTTGGTACAAGCAGCAGATGCAATTTCTGCTTCTAGACCTGGTGCAAGAAGAGAAACATTAGAAACATATATTAAAAGGCTAGAAGAATTAGAAAGAGTTGCGGATTCGTTTGAAGGTGTAGAAAAATCTTTTGCTATACAAGCTGGTAGAGAAATAAGAATAATTGTAAAACCAGAAAAAATATCTGATGATAAAATGATATTAATGGCAAGAGACATAGCTAAAAAGGTTGAGGATGAAATGGAATATCCAGGACAAATAAAAGTAAATCTTGTAAGAGAAACCAGAGTAGTTGAATACGCTAAATAATGTATATATAAGGCTCTAGCAAAAAAATGCTAGAGCCTTTATTGACACATGGTAACAAAACATATAAAATATTTACTTGTAGAAGGATACCCAGATATAAAATTATTAGGAAGGTGGTATAGACAAATGAAAATATTAGCAGTAGGAGATTTAGTAGGAGAATGTGGGCTTAATATATTAAAGCAAACTTTACCTAAAATTAGAAAGGAAAAAAACATAGACTTTGTTATAGTTAATGCAGAGAATGTTGCCTCAGGGATGGGAATAACAGCTAAAGATTTTAATGAATTATTAAAACTAAAAGTTGATGTAATTACAATGGGAAATCATACCTGGGCGAAAAAGGATATATTTACTTTTATAGATAATCCTAAATTATTAAGACCAGCTAATTATTCAAAAGGCGTGGTTGGTAAAGGAATTGGTATATATGAATGCAAAAACAAGAAAATTGCAGTAATGAATTTAATAGGAAGAACAGATATGCACGTTCTTTCTGAGAATCCATTTACTGTAGCACAAGAATTATTAGATGAAGTAAAAGCAGATATTAAAATTATAGATTTTCATGCAGAAGCAACAGCTGAAAAAATAGCTATGAAATACTTTATTGATGGAAAAGCAACAGTATTATTTGGAACACATACACATGTTCAAACAGCAGATGAGAATATTACAAATAAAGGGATGGGATATATAACAGATTTAGGAATGACCGGCCCAAAAGAATCTGTAATAGGAATGGAAAAAGAAGCATCTATAAAAAGATTTTTAACATCTCTTCCAGAAAAGTATAAGGTAGCTGAAGGCGAAAGCATATTTAATGCATGTATTTTTGAAATTAATGAAGATAATTGTCGAACTGTAAAAATTGAAAGAATAAATATGAAATAAATGGCGAAAAACCAAAGAAAAACACGATGAGATTTCCTAAAATCTTCCAAAAAAGAGTAGACATTTTCCAAAAAATGTAATATAAATATAGACATAGTTGAAATAAAAAATAAAAAAAACAGGAGGCAAAAATGGAAATTTTAAAAATCTCATCAAAATCAAATCCAAATTCAGTTGCAGGAGCAATAGCTGGTTTGGTAAAAGAATCTAACAAAGCAGAAATGCAAGCAATAGGAGCAGGAGCGCTGAACCAAGCAGTTAAAGCCGTGGCGATAGCAAGAGGATTTGTTGCACCCGCGGGAGTGGATTTAATATGTATCCCAGCATTTGCGGAAGTTGAAGTAGAGGGAGAAGACAGAACAGGCATTAAACTTATTGTGGAATCTAGAAAATAATACTTAATTGAATATGGGGGCACACTAACACAAAAATAGTGTGCCTTTTTGATGCAAAGAAAAATAATTGCTTGACAATAAAACTTATAATATTATAATATGATTGAGGAAAGGGACAAAATTAAATATGAAAGAAAATAAATTTAGAATTTTATTTATATTGATAGTATTAGTAATAATAGGATTTGCAATTTTTAAAATTTATGGAAAGAATACACAAAAAATATCAGAAAATGAATTACATTATGAAAAAGTTACAATGATTACTTCATTGAGATTGGGAATAGCCGAATATGATAGCATAAATCCTTTAATTTCTAAAAATAAAGAGATAATAAATATGTCACCTATTATTTATGAACCATTATTTACATTAGATAAGCAATATCAAATACAAGACTGTTTAGCAAAAGAATATTCAAAACTAAATAATTATTGTTATATAATAAAAATAAGAGATAATGTCAAATGGCAAGATAATACAAATTTTACATTAGAAGATGTAATATTTACAATTGACAAGATAAAACAACTGCCAAATTCAATATATTATAATAATGTAAGCAATATAAAAAATGTTGAAAAAATTGATTATAACACATTAAGGCTTAATTTAAGCGCAGAAGACCCATGGTTTCAATTTAAACTAACTTTTCCAATACTAAGCAATACACAATATAAAACCCAAGATTTTCTAAAAACTATTCCAATTGGGACAGGAATGTATAAAATAACTAAAGATAATGAAAATAATATAGAAGCAGAGAAAAACAACAGTTGGTGGAATATAGAAATAAAAAATGCTAAGATAGAAAAACTCAAAATATACAAGTATTCGTCAGTAGGAGATTTATACAATAACTTTAGGCTTGGTAATATAGATTTAATTAATACAAGTAATACCAGTATTCAAGAATATGTTGGAACTATAGGAATTAACCCAAAAGAATATCTGGGAAGAGAATATATATACTTAGCATTAAATTGCAACAATAAAATTTTGGCTAACAAAGAAGTTAGACAGGCAATGAGTTACTTTATAGATAAAGATACTTTGGTGTCTAAGGTATTAAATAACAAATATAATGTATCTGATTTTATATTGGATTATGGGAGCTATTTATATAAAGAAGAAAAAAGAAATAGTTACAATGCAAAAAAAGCAAAAGAAATACTAGAAGCAACAGGGTGGAAATTAAATTATGGCAAATGGCAAAAAGATGGTAAGTATATAGAATTGAATCTTGCAGTAAATTCAGAAGATGAAACAAGGGTAAAAATTGCTGAAAGCATAAAAGAACAGTTAGAAGATGCAGGAATAAAAATATATATAAATAAAGTATCATTAAGCACATATAATTCGTATTTAAAAAATAAGGATTATGATATTATTTTAACTGGAATGTACAATTCATATAGTCCGGATTTAAATACATTGTATGCTGAAAACAATTTGGCTAATTATAAAAATGAAGAAATATTTGAAACATTAACAAATATAAATAATACTACAGATAGAACTATACTAAAAGAAAAGTATAATAGGTTAATAGAAATATCACAAGAAGATGTTCCATATATAGGTTTGTGCAGAAATAAAAATACAATGGTTTGTAGTCCAAACTTAATAGGTGAAATATCGCCAAACAACTATACATGTTACTACAATATTGATACATGGTATAGACAATAAAATAAAAAATGAAAAAAAGTGTTGACAAAATAAAAATTTAATATATAATAAGTACAAACAAATGTTTAAAAGAAATAGGAGGAAAAATATGAGTAACGAAAATTCAGAAAAAAGAAAAGCATTAGAAATGGCATTAAGTCAAATAGAAAAACAATTTGGTAAAGGATCTGTAATGAAATTAGGAGACTTTACGGCAATGAATATAGAAGCAATACCAACAGGAGCATTAAGTTTAGATATAGCACTAGGAATAGGAGGAATTCCAAGAGGAAGAATAATAGAAGTATTTGGGCCAGAATCTTCTGGAAAAACCACATTAGCATTACATATGATAGCAGAAGCACAAAAAATGGGAGGAGAAGCAGCATTTATAGATGCAGAACATGCATTAGACCCAGTATATGCAAAAAAGTTAGGAGTAGATATAGATAATTTAATAGTATCACAACCAGACACAGGAGAACAGGCATTAGAGATAGCAGAAGCATTAGTTAGAAGTGGTGCACTTGATATAATTGTAGTTGACTCAGTGGCAGCATTAGTTCCAAAAGCGGAAATAGATGGAGATATGGGAGATTCACATATAGGTTTACAAGCGAGATTAATGTCACAAGCATTAAGAAAGCTAGCAGGTGCAATAAATAAATCAAAATCTGTTATAGTATTTATAAATCAATTAAGAGAAAAAGTAGGAGTAATGTTTGGAAACCCTGAAACAACCCCAGGAGGAAGAGCATTAAAATTCTATTCATCGGTAAGATTAGATATAAGGAAAATAGAACAGATAAAGCAAGATGGAGAAGTAGTTGGAAATAGAGCAAAAGTAAAAATTGTAAAGAACAAAGTAGCACCACCATTTAGAGAAGCAGAGTTTGATATAGTATATGGAAAAGGAATATCAAAGGAAGGAAATATATTAGACTTAGGAGTTAATTTAGACATAGTAGAAAAAAGTGGATCATGGTTTAGTTATAATGGACAAAGGATAGCGCAAGGTAGGGAAAATGTAAAAAGATATTTAGAAGAAAATCCACAAATTGCCAAAGAAATAGAAGAAAAAATAAGAGATAAATACAACGAAGCATTTGAAAAAAGTTTAGGCGAAGAAACAGTAGACGAAGAACAAGAAACCGAACCAGAAGAATAACTCTGGCGAATATGCCGTTGGAAGGAGCATATCCATGGAGGATTTAATTATAGAATATGACAAAAATAAGACAAAAATACTAAAATATATTATGTACAAAAAAAGAACAGAAAATGAAATAATTCAAAAATTTTCAAATGCTATAGAAAAAGATATGCTAGAAGACATAATTGAAGAATTAAAAGAAAATGGATATATAAATGATAAATTATATATCCAGAAAGCTGTAATAGAATATATGAGCTTGCAAAACTTATCAATAAAAGAAATTGAATATAAATTATATTCAAAAGGCATAAGCAGTGATATAATAGAAACATATTTTAGTAGTATTATCGAGCAACTAGAGGAATATGAACTTCAATCAGCTAAGAATATAATATTAAAAAAACAGCAAACAATGTCAGAAGACGAAATAAGAATTTTTTTAAGAAAAAAAGGATATAATCAAGATACAATAAAACAGGCTTTTTCAGATGATTAGGAATTACAGAATAGGGGAAATAATAAATGCAAAATGTATTAATTTTAGAAACAAATAAATATGCAATAAAATTACAAAACTTTGAAGGTCCACTTGACTTGTTATGTCACTTAATTGATAAAAATAAAATGAATATATGTGACATAAAAATAAGTGAAATTACAGACCAATATATAGAATATCTAAACAAAATGGAACAGATGAATTTGGAAATAACAAGTGAATTTTTAATAATGGCATCAACACTACTATATTTAAAGTCTAAAAGCCTTCTTCCATCAATAGAAGAAGACGAAAAGGAAATATCAGAAGAAGAGCTAATAAGAAGAATTATAGAGTATAAAAAATATAAAGAAATAAGCAAAAAGCTAAACGAATATTACAAAGAGAATTCTAAAAGATTTTTTAAATTACCAGATAAAATAGAGTTACCTAAACAAAAATTAGAATTAGAATATTCAAAAGATATTATAGTTCAGCTGTATAAAGATGCAATAGATAGGAATTCAAAGAGATTAAATCAAAATGCTAAAAATATAGAAAAAATTGCAATAGTAGAAAACTATACAGTGGCAGATAAAGTAAAAGTAATGTTTAAAGAATTAATACGAAAAAAAAGATTTATATTTAACACGTTATTTTCGTTAAATAAATGTAATAAAAAAGAGGTTGTTACAGCATTTACAGGTTTGCTGGAATTATCTAGAAGAAACAAAATTATGACAAAGCAAGAAAAAACATTTGGAGATATATTGGTAGAAAAATACCAAAAAAATGGTTAAAATATAAAAAAAGGTTAAAACTAATAATATAGTGAAGGAGATTTACATATGCCGTTAGTTTTAACCTTTTTAATATTAATTGCTGTATTTATAATAATAGTATTATCTACAATTAAATTTGAAATTGTAGATTTTGAGCTATCTAACATCATTCAAATAACTCCTAAAAATTATAAAATAAAATTATCATTTTATTTATTTGGAAAAATAAAATTATTTTCTTTTAAATTAAATAGTGAGAGAGCAAGAAAGATGTATTCAAAAATGAACATAGAAAAATTTGATATAGAAAAAGGAAGAAAACTTTTAACAATTAAAAATATCAATATATTAAAAAAATTAAATATAAGGCTAGATTATTTGGATTTAGAGTTAGACTTAGGATTGGAAGATGTTATTTTAACAACTGAATTGATAACCCTTATCTCTATAGTAATATCAAATATACTACCTCACATTATAAGCAGGTATATACCAGATAAATATAGGCATAAAATAATGCCCATATATATTAACAAAAATGCATATTACATCAAACTTAACTGTATATTTCAACTAAAAATAGTACATATTATAAACATAATATATATCTATTTAAAGAAAGGAAAAAGTGATAAAAATGAGTGAACATCCAATAGAAGGTTTGATGACTACAGCGATGGATAGCATACGCAATATGATTGATGTAAATACAATAATAGGTGAACCAATAGAGACAATTAACAATGTAATAATAATTCCTGTTTCAAAAGTTGGATTTGGGTTTGCAGCAGGAGGTAGTGAATTCAAAGGAGAAGCTATAAATGAATATAATAAAAAAGAAAAAGAAGAACAAATACAATATAAACTACCATTTGGAGGTGGTTCTGGAGCAGGAGTATCTATTAACCCAGTTGCATTTATAGTAATACAAGAAAATAATGTTAGATTATTGCCAATAGAACATTGTTCATCAATAGATAGATTATTAGACTATATTCCAGACTTTATGGACAAAATAGGCAATTCTCTTAATAAATCACCAAAGCAAACATACACAAACCAATAGGGGGAGCACAATGTGCTCCTTTATTGAGATATTTATTTTGACATTTTATGTAAAACGTGGTAAAATGGTTATAGATGTCTATTAAAAATATAAAAAGGAGGATACTGATTATTAATCAGTGAAAATTATGGAAAATAATTTAGAAGAAATAATGAACAATCAGTTAGAAAAATGCAGAAAAGTATATGCGGGATATGACCGATCTAAAATGAATGTGGCAAATGATTTTATAAAAACTATTTTTACAGGTATTAAAATAAGAAATAACTTTAAAAAATTGGGACTTGATGCAAGTGAAGAATATGAAAGCGTCAATGATCAACTGATTGGTTTATTTACGTGTGAAGAACTTGATATAATCATAGATAGTGGTTATGTTTCATTTTCAGACTTTCTTACTATTAACCAAGAAAGGTGCAACATTCTAATGGAAAAAAACTCACAAGAAAATGGTATGATACCTTATGAAGATGAATTAAATGAAGTTATGGAAACAAAAAAAATGCTTGATAAAGATATCATAGAATTCTTTATACATAAAAATCTCAGAATAAATATAGTAGAGGGCATTGGTTCAGATAGCAAAGTAATAATAATACCAACTCAGAATTTAAAGAAAAGTGTACATGTTAATGCGGATTCTGTGACGGTAACGGTTTCTTCTACATATTTTCAGCAGATATTAGAGGAATATTTAAGGCGTTCAATAAAAGAAGAAATGTCGGTGGAGACATGGAAAATCATACGTAAAAGATTGGCTGAATTGAAAGAAAAAGCTGTAATTAATGATGAATTTATAGATCAGATTCAACCAACATTAGAGCATATAAAACAAAGTATAAAAAAACAAAATGCTGATTTCAATAATATAAAGAAAATTAAAGAACTACTTAATTTATCTATTATTACTCCAAAAGACATAATAGATGAGACACCAGACGAAGTTATACATGATATGTTAAAATCTAGTAGTCATATGTTTAAATGTTGGAGCGACTATGAAATCTTACAATTAATAGATAAAAAGGACATAAACACTCATGAATATAAACAACTCTTAGATGGAAGAAATATGAATATTGTAAAAGTAATAGAAAATGCTACTAGAGCAAAAACAATCCAAAACTTTGGTTCTATAGAAATGTACAATTTTAATGCAGGAATAGAAAATAGCAAATTTTTAATGCGATTATTAAATAAAATTCCAAGACAGTATATCGAAAATATTTCAGATGATTTAATGGATATTTATTTAAATGGTTTTAATTCATTAACAACTATTCCATTGACAAACCAAGACATTCTAAAATTGTTAAAAGAAGGAATAATTGATGAAAAAAGAATAGTCGATTTATATGAGCAGCAACAAAACAATACATCAGAATATATAGATGATATAGATAATCAAGAGTTTTTAGAGTTTTTAACTATAGATAGGATGATTAATATAGTAAATGACCAAAACTTAACGCAAAGATTTAAAAAAATGTATAATAATTTAATAAATCAACAAAGTAAAGAAGAAAATGAGCATAGATGGAAAAATGTACTTGATAAATATATGCAAAGTGAAAAGAGTCAAGAAGAGAAAGAAAAAGAAATTGCAAAATTAATATCTGAAAGAATATTACCAATACATACTCTTGATGAAGACACCATTTTAAACTTGGCAGAAAGTAGACAGCTTCCTTATGATTTATTAGTAGAAGAATTTATGCAAGGAAATATATCAAGGAATATGATTGAAACGGTAATATCAAGTCAGGAAATTCCAGAACTTTCTGCTAAATCATTAAGGGATTTATACATAGAAGAAATAATAAGTATAGAAAACTTAAAAAATTTAGATGATGAAAAAATACAAGAACTTAGAAGAGAATTAATAGAAATAATATTACCAGAAGATGAAGAAAAAAGAAATCATTATATGTCAAAACTTAATAATGCATATATGGAGGATATAATAGATTTTGAAACATTAACAAGGATGAAAGACAATGGTATTTTATCTGAAGAAGAGTATGCTAAAATGCGTGAGCTTTATGATGAGAAGATAGCATTAAAAAAACTAAAGGAAATAAAGTATATAGTATGTGAAACAGAGGCTGAGCAAGGAAAAGAAAGAAAAAAAGGTCCACCTGAAAATGAAACACCAACGAGAGACTCAAGATATATGAAATATATAATAAATGAGTTTGGCGGAGAAACTACAACAGAAGAATATATAAAACCAATATATGGTGGAAATTTAGATAAGTATTATATGATAATCCAACCTAAAGCTAGGATAGCAATCTTAGAAAGTCCTACTCATGGAAATGCAACATATATATTACCATTAAAAGTCGCATTAGAATTTGTACAGACGAAAAACAAAAAGGATTTAAAAGGAACATTTGGAGTAGAGCATTTGAATCATAGTAAAAATTGGAAAATCAATTTGGAAGAGAGAGCACATAAGGTACAAAAATCAATAGGAATGCAAGTAGAACCAAACGTTGTTTGGCTAGATGAGGGAGATGAACCTAGATAAATATATATAAATGGAGGAAATTATGGAAGCTTAAAAAAAGTTTATACATGATGAAATTGTGCCTAGAATCATAAAAGGTGACTTTATCCGTGGAAACAATAGTATAATCATTAAATTACCATGTGTATTAAATGATAGTAAAAATAATTTCGAAATACCAAAAGAAGAATTTATTAGAACATATTGGTATTTAATTAAGGAAAATATTATAGAAACGATTAGAGATTATAAACATAAGATAAACAGACATCCAGAAGATATTTCTTATCTGGCATTAACTGGAGAAATAATGATACCAAAACTTGTGAAATTAGGAATTTTAACAGAAAAGGAAGCTGAAATTAGAAAAAAAATTCCAACATTTGAAGAAGTATATAAAACGTATCAATATGAAGAAATTATAGCAGCAATGTTAGAGAAAATTCCAGATGCTGGTCAAAGAATATTGGAAATGATGAAAAAAGGATATAAGTTTAATGATAATTGCAGAAAAGTGATACATGATAACTTTGATAAATTTAATCAAAAAGAACTAAATGAAGAGATTAGTTGGAACATAGCAAGAGGAAATATTGATATGGTAGATTTAAATGAAGAAGCCAAGCAAGCGATAAAAATACAAGTAGTAGAGCTTTTAAATAGTAGAAAAGATGTTTCTATTTCTGACCTTATTAAAATGCAAAAGAATGGATATCTCGGTTCATATGAAACCATATATTATATGAAATTGTTGGGAAGAGATCAAAAACAAATAAAAGATTTTTTAAGAAAAAATCCACAAATACTAGATGGACTATCTAATCGAGAGTTATTTGTGTGTTTAAAATCAAAACTTATTGAAGACAAATATTTAACACAAAGATTTAAAACACCAGAAGACATTATGCAAATAGTAGCTTTGAATTTTCAATATGTTGATGATTATGAACCATATATGACCGAAGAACAAATCCTTAGAGGGTTGAGAATGGAAGAAATTATTCCAATATTAAAAAAACTACCAAAACAATTAATGCCATCTTCAGATTTATTATATAAATTTCACATGAATTTGGAAAATATGCAAAATGAAAATTGTATTCAATTATACTTTTCGGGCAGAGATATGCTACAATTTGCTGAAGCAGGATTATTAGAAGATACTAGATTAATTGATATTTACGAAAAAGAACAAAAACTATATTATGCTTTAACAAAGCAAAAAACAGTAATATGTAGAAATGAAAACGGAAAAAGAGAAGTACCATCAGAAGAATTTATAACAGAAAAATTTAATAAATATTCAATACCATTAGAATCATATATTGATTATTTTTCAATTGATAGAATATTGCCTATATTGAATAATCCAGAATATAGTGAGAGACTTATAGCAATGCTAAAAGACATTAAATCAAAGCAAATAATTAAATATGGAGCAGAAAAGACTGAAGATGAAGTAGAAAAATGGATAAAACAATATGTTTCTCTACACCAAAAGAAAAGCAAAGATAATCCAGAAATTTCTAGAACATTAACAATATTATGTGAAAAGGGAATTCTTGACATAGAAGAAATAATAAGCTTTAATATAAGAAAGACAGACTTGCTTGAGCTTTATAATAAAGGAAGAGTAAAGCTATCAAATATATCGCCATATTTAACAAATGAAGATTTAACTGATTTATACTATGATGATAAAGCAACATTACAAGAAATAACTGAATTATTTAGCGATGGATTAATAAGCAAAGAAGTTTATAAAAAAATTTTTTCTAATGATGAAATAATTGATGCAATAATAGTTGGAGACATTAAGGCAGTTAACATTTTAGAAGCATATTTAAAAAATAATTTAGAGTTAGAAGATATTAGTAAGATATTCAACAAGGATAACAAGCTAATTAGAGAACATCTAACTGAAGCTATAACAGAAATGGCAATGCCAGAAGAAGAACAACAAAAAAATCAATATATAAGTAAGATAGAAGAGGCATATTTAAATCATGTAATAGACTATGATTTACTTGCTAAAATGAGAGATGAAAGAAAAATAAAAGAGGAAGATTTTAAGACAATAATATGGAAATATAATGTTAAGGAAGCAATAGAAAAAATTAAAGGCAAATATGGAGAATACATATTTAATTCTGGAGAAAACGATGGAGAACCTATTCCAGCCCCAGGATTGGGACCAAACCCTATAAAAAAAGTTAGAACTCCGCTTTATATGAAATATATAATGGAATTAAGTCAAAACGATGCAACGCCAATAATTATAAGGAAAGGTGCATTAAATGGATATAAGTTTATACTGCTAGAAGATATGAAAGTTGTTATATTAGAAAAAGAAAAAAATTCAAATGCAACATATATTCTTCCGGTTGTAAAAGCTTTGGAAAAGGCACAAGAAAATACAAAAAAAGAATTAAGAGGAACAGCTGATGTTGAAGTAGTAAAGCATACTGCAAACTGGGCCGAAAATTTAAATAAAGCTATTCAAAAAGTACAAGAGCATACAATCTTAGAAGGACAACCTGATGTTACATATATTAAAGATTTAACAGAAGAAAGAAGAAAAAAGACTAAGGAACTAGGGGAGACTATAAGAAGGCATTATATAGAAGCAAAAAACATAGGAGAATAATTAGATAGTGTAAAGTAATCTATGAAAAATGTAGGGGCGATTTTAATCGCCCGCGCTTCGAAGAAATTACTAGAAAATAATTAAGAGGAGAGATACAAATGTATATATATGATTTAGAAAAAATAAAGAACGTTTTATTAGGAGTAATTAAGGGGATAGAACAAAACAAGTGGACTTTAAATAAAGCAATAGAAGAGGATAAAAAAATAGGATATACAGAAGATTTAGACAAAATAAAGGAAAGCATAAACAGCTATTTAAATTATAATCCACAATTAACTATTCAAGACATAAAAAATCAAAGTATGGATGGATATGGTAATATTGCTATAATTTATGATGGTAGTGTTGAAATAACAATAGAATCTATAATTAAAGTTCTATATACCCATAACAATATAACACTTGTTCCAAACCTAAATTTGAGTATTAACAATTGCATTGTAGAAATAATTACGCAAGAATTGAAAAAAAATAAATATAATGTTAATATAGAAATTTGCGATGACATAAATAAAATATATTCAAATCAAAATATGTTTGATATTGCAATATTTGTGGGAGATAAGTACGAATACAAAAAATTTAAAACCAGATTTTATAAAGACGTAGTTTATAATCCATATGGATATATATCTGTATATGCAGATAATAGTGACTTTAAAAATATTTTAGTACAATTAGATAAAATTGCGTATGTAAATAATTTTAGTATTGAATATTATAATGAAACTAACCTAGAAGAAGTAATTAGTAAAATAAATGAAATAACATCCCATAATACTGTGGCAATCTTTACTAAAGATTCTAAAAAAGCAACAGAACTTATATACAAGCTTAAAGCTGACAAAATATTTATAAATAAAAATCCATTTGAAGAATATAAATTTGAATTAAATGAAGAAGATTTGCTAATGAAAAAAATAATAAAATAAATAAAACAGTTTGTATTGACAAAATAATAAAAAATTAGTATAATTTTATGGTAGCAAAATTATTTAGATACTATTATAAATAATATAGATATCACTTACGAGGAGGGAATTAATATGGCACAACCAAAAAGAAGATGGTCAAAAGCAAGAACACATTTAAAAAGATCTACATGGAAATTAGAAAATAAAAATTTAGTAGCATGTACACATTGCCATGAACTTATTATGCAACATAGAGTTTGTCCAAATTGCGGATATTATAATGGAAAAGAAGCAATAGCACAAAACACAGAAACGAAATAATTTGTAAATGCTAATTGATATGTATTTTTCAAACTGTTGATTTTTAGAAAGTCAACAGTTATTTTCGTTATGCAAAAATGCTTGATATTTTTGCTTTAATATAGTAAAATTATAAAGTAAAAAGTAAGGGGTGAAAGAGATGGCAAAGCCAACAGTTGCAATAGTAGGAAGACCAAATGTTGGAAAATCAACTTTTTTTAATTATATAATAGGAAAAAAATTATCTATAGTAGAAGATACTCCTGGGGTTACAAGAGATAGAGTTTATGCTGAAGCTGAATGGAGAGATAAACAGTTTACGTTAATTGATACAGGAGGAATAGAGCCAAAGTCTAATGATATAATATTATCTCAAATGAGAAAGCAAGTAGAAATTGCAATAGAAGTAGCAGATGTTATAATATTTTTAACGGATATGAAGCAAGGGGTTACACCAGACGATTTAGACATAGCTCTAATGTTAAAAAAATCACGTAAACCAATTATACTTGTATGTAATAAAGCAGATAGTTTTGGAAAAATGCCTAACGAAATTTATGAATTCTATAACTTGGGCTTAGGTGATCCATATAGAGTTTCTGCTGTTAATGCATTAGGAATTGGAGATGTATTAGATGCAATTTACGATAAATTGCCAAATGATATAACAGAAAATGATGATGAATTAACAATAAAAGTTGCAATTATAGGTAGACCAAATGTGGGCAAATCTTCATTGGTAAATAAGATATTAGGTGAAAATAGAGTAATTGTAAGTGACATAGCAGGTACTACTAGAGATGCTACTGATTCGGAATTTGAAAATGAATTTGGAAAATATGTATTTATTGATACAGCGGGTATAAGAAAAAAGAGCAAAGTAAATGAAAATATAGAAAAATACAGTGTAATTAGAAGTTTGTTGGCAGTTGAGCGTGCAGATGTCTGCATATTAATGTTAGATGCAATAGAAGGAGTGACAGACCAAGATGCAAAGATTGCAGGTGAAGCACATGAAGCTGGCAAGGGCATAATAATTGTTGTAAATAAATGGGATGAATATGAGAAGGAAAATGGAACTTTAGAAAAATACAAAAAAGATGTATATAACAAATTATCATATTTGCAATATGCTCCAATACTATTTATTTCAGCTAAAACAGGACAAAGAGTACATAAGCTATATGAACTTATTAATAGTGTAGCAAGCCAAAACGCCTTGAGAGTTCAGACATCTGTGCTAAATCAGGTATTGAATGAAGCAATTTCAATAGTGCAACCACCTACAGATAAAGGAAAAAGGCTAAAAATATTTTATATGACACAAGCTTCAACAAAGCCACCAACATTTGTAGTATTTGTAAATGACAAAGAACTATTCCACTTTTCTTATGAAAGATATCTAATAAATCAATTAAGAAAAGAATTTGGTTTAGTGGGAACACCAGTAAGAATAATAGTAAGAGAAAAAAATGAAAAAGATTTATAAAAGGAGGAAATTATTATGATGCCATATATAATAATAGCAATTATAGCATATTTAATAGGAAGTATTAATTTTTCAGTTATAATAAGTAAAAGGGTAGCAGGATTTGATGTAAGAGAAAAGGGAAGTGGAAATGCAGGTACTACCAATATGTTAAGAACTGTTGGGAAAGCTGCTGCTGCAATTACATTAGTTTGTGATATATTAAAAGGAGTTGTTGCTATATTACTAGCATTACTAATTGGAAAAATTGCTAAAAGTGCAAGCACTCCATTACTAGTACAACTTGCAGGAATATTAGTAATTATAGGACATACATTTCCAGTATTTTTTAAATTTAAAGGTGGCAAAGGAGTGGCTACGGCAGTAGGTGTATTACTAACAACAAATTGGCAAATAGGACTTATTTGTTTAGTTTTTGGACTAGTATTAATAGCACTAACAAGAATGGTTTCACTAGGTTCAATAAGTGCTGCGATATTATTTCCTATACTAGTTTTATTTATAAAAAGCAATTATATAGTAGAAGGAAGTTATTTTGTATTTAGCATTATAATAGCTGTTCTTGTAGTATTTAATCATAGAGAAAATGTAAAAAGGCTATTAAATGGAACAGAAAATAAAATAAGCTTTAAAAAATAAAGGAGAAAAATGCTAATGAAAAAAATATGTATTATAGGTAGTGGAAGTTGGGGAGTAGCTATTGGAATTCATGCAGCCAATACTGGTAACAAAGTTATTATGTGGGCACATTCTGATGAGGAATGTGCAGAAATAAACAAAAATCGAAGAACTAAATATTTGCCAAATGTTACAATACCACAAAGTATTAAATGTACAACTAGTTTGGAAGAAGCAATAAAGGAAAGCGAAATTATCTTTCATGTAACTCCATCTAAATATACAAGAGAAACAATGAAAAAATATAAGCAATATATTACAAATCAGCCAGTAATAATTTGTTCTAAAGGTTTTGAATCATCAACATTATACACATTAAGTGAAGTGGCAAATGATGAGATGCCAAATGTAAAAATAGGAGTTTTTTCTGGACCAAGCCACGCAGAAGAAGTTTCTACAGGTATACCAACAGCAATAGTTATAGCATCAAAGTATATAGATGTTTTATATAATGTACAAGATGCCCTAATGGATGAACATTTAAGAATTTATACTTCAACAGATGTAAAAGGTGTTGAACTTGGTGGAGCGTTAAAAAATATTATGGCATTCTGTGCCGGTATAGCAGCAGAATTACAACTTGGCGATAATACATTTGCTGCTTTAATAACAAGAGGTTTAACAGAAATTTCAAGACTTGGTGTAGCTATGGGAGGTAACCATAATACATTTTATGGATTATCTGGTTTAGGAGACTTAATAGTTACATGCCTAAGTGAACATAGTAGAAATAGAAGAGCAGGAAGATGTATTGGTAAGGGCCTATCAGTGGAAGAAACAAGAGAAGAAATAGGAATGGTAGTAGAAAGTTTTGATAATATTGAAGTGACTTATAAACTTTCTAAAAAATATAATATAGAAATGCCAATTGTAAACACAGTTTACGATATACTTTATAACAATTTAGAACCAAAGGAAGCAGTAAAAAGGCTAATGACACGTGAAAAGAAAAGTGAATAATATTTTACCAAGGATACCTTTCATAAAGGTATCTTATTATTTTATCTGCATTATAGTCATTTATATTTATAAAAAAATCTTTATCTAAACTAATCCACATATTTATTTTATATTTATCATTATTTTCTATAAAAGTACCAATTATATCTGCTATTTCAGTAGGATTTTTATAATGATTTTCCCACAATAATTCGTCACTTATTTTAAATTCAGATGTAGTAAAAAATTTATTTAAAAAACTTGAAATTTCACCAGGCTTATCACTGTATAATTTAACAATACTCTCCATCAAATTAACCTCCATTTTTTGTATGTATATTTAGAATAAATGTAAGTTCTTTGGAAATAATAAGTACACAGTACAAGGGGGAAAATTATGAAAAAAAATAATATTAATATTTATTATATGCAAAAAATATTTTTTTTATTAATTATATGTTTATTTATTCTTACCGGTTGCAATAATAAAAATGATGATGAAAAACTAAAAAGTAAAATACAAGATCAAATAAGTTATTTAGAAAAAGATTTAATTTCTATGTTAAATGGATTTAATAATATTTCATATTCAAATTATAAAATAGAAAAAAAACAGGGGGCTCAAAGTTCACAAACAAATACATTAATTGAGGAAAATAAAAAACAAGGTTCTACAAATGGAGAAAGCTCACAAGAAACAAAGCGAAATAATGACAGTGTAGAAAAGTCTTCTAATGAAAGTGAATCTGATAATATGAATGATAATAATAGCAATGCCAGTAATCAGGGAAACTCAAGTATAATAATGGTGCCTAATAGCATACTTTTAAGTGATATCAACCAGAAAATTGATTGGAATAATATGAAATATGAAATTGAAAAGATATATAGCACGTGGAATTCCTTATTTATAGATTTAAATTCTTTAGAAAAAGGGAACACTAAAACTTTGGAATTTTCAAGCACATTAAATGACACTACCAAAAGCATAAAAGCAGAAAATAAAATAGCGTCAATGCAAAATATAGCAGAGATGTATATTAAATTAGGAGATTATAGTAAGAGTTATACTAATGATAATCTTCAGATAAACATAATTGATACCAAAAAGAATATAATACAAGCATATGTATATGTAACAGAGAATAATTGGAATATGGCATTGAATAGTATAAATAAGGCAGACGAAAGTTTTGGAAATGTAATAAACAATGTATGTGCACAGCCAGCAAATCAATCAAATATAAATAAAGCATATGTTTTATTAAAAGAAGAAAAAAAAGCGATAGATTTAAAAGATCAAGACATTTTTTTTATTAACTATAAAATGATAATGCAGGAATTATATGACATTTAGGTTGATTTATACATCAATTTATAGTATAATTAAAGAGTGGTAAATTGAATAGTCGCGTATAGCAAGACCGAAAGGTAGCGTACGAGGAAAGTCCGGGCTCCATAGAGCAATAATGCTGGATAACGTCCAGTGAGGGTAACCTTAAGGAAAGTGCAACAGAAAATAAACGCCACTTATAGTGGTAAGTGTGAAAAGGCGAGGTAAGAGCTCACCGCAAATATGGTGACATATTTGGCCAGTGTAAACCCCATTTGGAGCAACACCGAGACAAGAAGGTTAAGACTGCTCGTCGTCTTCTTAATTTGGTGGCATGATGCATATAGCAATATATGTACTAGATAAATGACTATTCTAGACAGAACCCGGCTTATAGATTTGCCATTATTTAAATACTAGGATTTTATGTCCTAGTATTTATTTGATAATTGATTTAATATCAGAAGGTATAGTGGCTATATATTCTACATTTAAACCTGTAATTGGATGTATAAATTTAACTTTATATGCATGTAATGCTTGTCTATTTATTACTGAAGAATGATTGCCATATAACGTATCGCCTAATATTGGATGACCAATATTAGATAAATGAACACGTATTTGATGAGTTCTACCTGTTTCCAAAGTAACATGTACTACAGAAGTATTTTTTAATGATTTTAATACATTGTAATGTGTTATGGCTATATCTCCATCTGAACACACACATCTTTCTATAATACTATTTTCTTTTCTACCAATAGGTAAATTAATTGTTCCGATTTTACTTTCAAACATTCCTTCACAAACAGCAATATATTCTTTGAAAAAAGTGTTTTTTTTCATTTCTTTAACAAGAAATTCCTGAATGTACTCGTTTTTGGCAAATATAACAATTCCAGAAGTATCTTTATCTAATCTATTAATAGGTCTTATTTTTTTCTTAATATTTTTCTGCTCAAAGTAAAACTTTACACCATTTGCTAAACTATCTGTGTAATGCAATATTGAAGGATGTATAGCAATACCAGAAGGCTTGTTTATAACTATATAATATTCATCTTCATATATGATATTTAAATCCATCTGTGTTGGTATTATATTTTCACTTTTTTCTTCAAAATCAATAAGAATTTCAACAATATCAAAAGGCTTTAACCTTGAATCTACAAATGTAGGGGTACTATTTAGCCAAATTTTTTTATTTTTTTTTAGTTTGACTAATAATCTATCTGAAATTTGAAACTTTAATTTTAATAATTCTTTTACATTAAAAAAATTGTCATTAGGTTGTATGGTATATGTTAATTTCATTTTAGGCCTCTATTTTCCAATATATAGGTGGCTTCTAAATCAGCTTCATGTAATGCCATAACTAATGGATATTTTTCCAATACTAGACTAAGGGTATTATGTAATTCTTTGGGTTCACTAAAACCCATGTGCCATCTTATTGCATACATTTCTTCCATACTTAGATTAATAAATGTGCTAATCATCATAACAGACTTTTCTCCGTGGCCATATGGAATAGTATCATTGATAGAATAATAAGGTTCCTTTACCCATATACCGTCTTCATTTTTTTTGTTTCTCATTTCTACACAATAATAATTTGCTTTGCATAAATCATGAAGTAAAGTAATAATTATAATTGTATCTTCTTTAATATTTAATAAATCTGCATAGTGAAATTGTTTTAGTTTTTGCTTTAACACTTTATAAACATTTAAACTGTGCTCTAAAAGTCCACCTTCATAACTCCCATGAAATCTGGTGCTAGCAGGAGCTTTATAAAAGTCAGACTTTTCTATCCAGGCTAATAATTTATCAATGCCATCTCTATTAGTACTTTTTAATAATTCAATAAATTCTTCTTTCATTTATAAACATCCTTTCAAATATTTTAATAATTTATTATACAAAATAAAAAAAAACGTGTCAAATCTGACATTTTATGTAAAATATGATAAAATTTTTGTTAACTAGGTGTGGTAGCTGGGATAAAGGTTTTGTCCCAGCTACTTTTCAATTGACATCTGAATTATAATTTAGTATACTATTTGGTAATAAAAACCTAAGAAAGGAAATTACTTTAGTGGATCGGTATACTGTCTACAAACAAAACAAGAAGTGGGCACCAGTTATTCTGATTGTGCTCCTTTTAGCTCTGGGGTTGCTCATGTATGTGCAACATTTTCCGCTTAAAAAGGCAGAAGTAGAAGATCAACATGGAAGTGTCGTTTCACTTCCAATTGCTCAAACCTTTAGCCAGAGCCAAAGCGAATGCCCAGAGCTTAATATGCCTTGCACACTTACCTTGAAAATGTTCTCGAAAGAGGAGGTAAAGGTAAGTGTTCTTACTCAATTTGCTAGTTGGCGAGAGATGAAAACTTTCCCAACAGAAAATGAGGACGAACGTGCACTTCTTGGCTTAGAAGCCTGGGCAATGCACGAATATTACCTTAAAATTGAACAGGGAAACTACAAGGTATACTTGCACTTTAAGGTTGTATCAAGCATTAATGAATCGTAGCCGTATTAATGCGGTAGAAAAGAAATTTCCAAAAGTACTTGTGCTTTTGGAAATTTCTTTATATAATATTGTTTAGTTTATATACAGAAGGGAAGAGTTAAATGAGCTTTATAAATGACATTAAACAAAGAGCGAAAGAGCAAATTAAAACTATAGTATTACCAGAAAGCAATGATATTAGGGTTTTAAAAGCAGTAGATACTATTGTAAAAGAGAAATTTGCTAATATAATTTTAATAGGTGATGAAACAGAAATTGAAAAAGTGGCCAATCAAAATGGTTTAGATATTAGAGGAACAAAAATAATAAATCCACATAATTTTGAAAAACATAATGAATATGCCAATGCTTTATTTGAATTAAGAAAAGCAAAGGGTATGACAATAGAGAAAGCGAAAGAATTGTTATTAAACGAAACATACTTAGGAATGATGATTGTAAAACAGGGAGATGCGGATGGTTTGGTTTCAGGAGCATATCATTCAACAGCAGATACATTAAGACCTGCATTACAAATATTAAAAACAGCACCAAATACAAAATTAGTTTCTTCATTTTTTGTAATGATTGTTCCAAATTGTTCATATGGAGAAAATGGAATATTTGTATTTAGTGATTGTGGATTAGTTGAAAAACCAAATGCAGAAGAACTTGCCGAAATAGCGAAATCATCAAGTAAGAGTTTTGAACAACTAATAGGAAAACCTGCAAAAGTTGCGATGCTTTCTTATTCAACACACGGAAGCGCAAATTCAGAAGATACACAAAAAGTTATTGATGCAACTAAATTGTTAAAAGAACAAATGCCGAATTTAATGTGTGACGGAGAATTGCAATTAGATGCAGCAATAATTCCAGAAGTTGCTAAAAGCAAAGCAAAAGAAAGCAATGTGGCAGGAGTTGCAAATACACTAGTATTTCCAGATTTAAATGCTGGCAATATTGGATATAAGTTAGTACAAAGATTAGCAAAAGCGGAAGCATATGGGCCAATGTGTCAAGGAATTGCAAAACCAGTAAATGATTTATCAAGAGGTTGCAGTAGTGAGGATATAGTTGGAGTTGTGGCATTTACTTGTGTTCAAGCACAAGAAAAAAATATATAAGAAAGAAGGATGTAAAATGAAAATCTTAGTAGTAAATTGTGGGAGTTCATCATTAAAATATCAATTAATTGATATGGAAACAGAAGAAGTTATGGCAAAGGGATATTTAGAGAGAATAGGATTAGGAGGATCTTTTTTAACACATACAGTAAATGGAGAAAAACACAGAATAGAAAAAGAAATAGCAAACCATGAAGAAGCAATGAATTTACTTTTGGAACAATTATTAGATAAAGAATATGGAGTTATTTCTGATCTAAAAGAAATAAATGCAGTTGGACATAGAGTTGTTCATGGAGGAGAGAAATTTAGTGGTTCTGTTGTTATAACAGATGAGGTTATTAATGCTATCAAAGAGTGCATTCCTTTAGCTCCACTACATAATCCTGCTGGAATAACAGGAATAGAAGCTTGTAAAAAAGCATTACCAAATGTTCCAATGGTAGGTGTATTTGATACAGCATTTCATCAAACACTAGATCCTAAAGCATATATGTATGCAATACCATATGAATATTATGAGAAATATAAAATTCGTAAATATGGATTCCATGGAACCTCTCATAGATTTGTATCTAATAGAGTCGCAGAAATAGTAAACAAACCAATAGAAGATTTAAAAATAATTACTTGTCACCTTGGACAAGGAGCAAGCCTTTGTGCAGTAAAAAATGGAAAATCTGTAGATACTTCAATGGGATTAACACCTTTAGCAGGTGTACCAATGGGGTCACGTTCTGGAGACATAGATCCATCAATAGTAACATTTCTAATGGAAAAAGAAGGATTATCAGCTAAAGAAATGGATAATATATTAAATAAAAAATCAGGAAAATTAGGATTGTCTGGAATAAGTGCCGACGATAGAGATATAGAAAAAGAAATACTAAATGGAAATAAAAGAGCAGAACTTGCAATAGATAATTTTATCTACCAAGTTGTAGGATATATAGGAAGATTTGCTGCTCAAATGAATGGCGTTGATGTAATAACATTTGCAGGAGGAGTTGGAGAAAACGGAATAGATGTAAGAGAAAAGATTTGTGCTTATCTGGAATTCTTAGGAGTCAAAATAAATACAGAAGCTAACAACTGTAGAGGAAAAGAAGTAGAAATCTCTATACCGGATTCTAAAGTAAAAGTATTTGTTATACCTACAAACGAAGAATTAATGATTGCGAGAGATACAAAGGAACTTGTTACAAAATAATATAACTGATTTTATTATATAAAATAATTAATTAACACCTCACTCTATTTACATAATTTCATATTATATAGTAATTTGAAATCAGAGAGTGGGGTGATTTTTTGAAAATTAAAGATAAAAGAATTGGATTTGTACTAACAGGTTCTTTTTGTACATTTAAACATACTATCCCTCAAATTAAGAAAATTGTTGAAGAAGGAGGAATAGTAATTCCAATAATGTCTAGAAATGCATATAATATGGACACAAAATTTGGAACCGCACAAGAGTTTATAAAAGAGATTGAAGAAATAACAAACAAAGAAATAATACACACAATACAAGGAGCAGAACCAATTGGACCAAAAGGATTAACTGATATACTAATAATTGCACCAGCAACTGGGAATACAATTGGAAAGTTGGCCAACGGAATAACAGATGATGTAGGAACAATGGCAACAAAATCTCATTTAAGAAATAATAATCCTGTAGTAATAGCTATTTCTACAAATGATGGATTAGCTGGAAGTGCAGAAAATATAGGAAAATTACTTAATAGAAATAATTATTTTTTTGTCCCATTTAGACAAGATAATCCAATAACCAAACCACGTTCGTTAGTTTTTGATCCTAAATATATAATTCCTACATTAGAAAAAGCTCTTGAGAAAGAGCAGGTTCAACCTATACTAATTTAAACAAATATCAAGGTGTCTGCTATTATGCAAACACCTTGATATATTAATTAAAATTACTTAAAGGATTGCTTTCCACAGCATTTCGAACTTGCTCGTTATCTACATGGGTATATATTTCTGTTGTAGATATGCTAGCATGTCCTAGCAATTCTTGCAAAGCTCTTATATCTACATTTCCATATTTATACATCAAAGTAGCAGCTGTATGTCTTAATTTATGAACAGAATATTTATTTATATCTAACCCAGCTTTTAGCAGTTCCTGTTTTACTATATATTGAACAGTTCTGTTGCTAATCCTTTCTCTACGCTCACTTAAAAATAAAGCATCTTTAGAATTATATTGTATTTTTTCCTTAGGTCTTATATTTAAATAGTCATCTATTGCGTTTATACAGGCTTTATTCAAATATATAGTTCGTTCTTTGTTTCCTTTTCCAATAACATTAAGTTTACATTCATTAAAATCTATATCTTTAATATTTATTCCAACTAACTCTGACAAACGCATGCCACAATTTAAAAATAAAGTTATAATAGCATAATCTCTTTCTTTATTGCGATTTTCTTCTGAAGCAGTTATATTTAAAAGCTTTTTACTATCATCAAGAGAAAGATACTTAGGTATGCGCTTATCTTGCTTTGGGGTTTCCAGTGTCTGAGCAGGATTTATTTCTAGTATATGAGCTTTGTTGGTCAAATAATTAAAAAATATTCGTATGGTAGATATTTTTCTTGCACGTGTAGCTGCTTTAGATTTTAAATTTGTAGCTAGGTATGCAATAAAAGAATGAATATCATCTAGTTTAATGTCCTTTACTTTTTCTAATGGGAAATCCTTAATATCAATTTGGGTAAAATCACTTTCATTAGTTAGATGAAAGTGTATTTTCATATATTTAAAAAACATAGCTAAGTCATAATTGTATTCCTTTATAGAGTTAGGAGATTTATTTAATATTGTTATTGAATAATCCAAAAACGAATTAATAAATTCTGGATTTTGTTCTCTATCTATCATATTATTTCACACTCCAGTATATAAACTAATGATATTATACAGTAAAAATATAAAAAAGCAAATACTCTTTTTTATAAGGAAGTATTGATATAAGGAAGAAAATATTGTAAAATAGTGTCAAAAGTAGAATTCAAAGGAGAACAAGCGAATGAATGAATTTAGCGTTATCACCATAATGAATGAGGCTACAATAAACGTTTTAAAAAGTAAAAAAGTTGATTGTAGTATTAATTTAAAGATAAAAGAATATTTAAAGGATGAAGCTCTTTTTTTTAGGGTAAGCCCACAAAGAGCTTATGAGATTTTAAGTGCAGTTGGAGTAAAGAAGGAACAATTAGAAAATACATATAAAAAATTAGTATCTCAAAAAATATTCTATGAACTACTTAACAAGGGAAAAATAAAAGAGGATGATAATAATAATATTATTAGGTATGCTACGAATCGGTTATGATGATATATTTAAAAATAAATATGAAAGGAAGAGCAAATATGAACAATGAAAATATAAGAAGATTTTATGAAGAAGTAAAAGAAAGCTTAGATGACAACTATAAAATTATTATTGAATCTAAGGAAGATTTAGATGAAGACTGGGTTGAGTATGACAGCGTTAAATGGACAGTTGAGCAACCAATAGAAAAAAAAGTGAATGAACTGCTAAATAAAAAGTCTAGCACACTAGAAGAAAAAATCTTAAAATTATATGAATACATTTGCTTAAATTATGTTTATGATGATAATGTGTTATTTTTTTTCAGAAAGGATTTGTCAGATCCTAATAATATAAAATATATAGCTGTAGATTGGTATGGAAGAATAGTGGGTAATGAATGGGAAGACAATAGACAGAATCATAATAGAAGAGTATGCTATGAATTTGCAAGAGTTTATGCAAAAGCAATAAAAGAACTTTTAGATGATAATAATAATTTAGATGTTTTTATGTTAGGAGATAAAGAAAACTTGCATTACGTTGTAGGATTAACCGGGCCAGAGTACAGTGTGATTCTAGATTTAGACGACTTTAATAGTATAAAAGATCTTACTAGACTAAAATTAGGATTAACAATAAAGGGAATAAGAATATTGAGAGACAATTCTGGAAAATTTAAAGATGCTATTAACAAATTTAATGTTGGCAGAAAAAGTGAATTGGCAGAGATTGAAGCATTATCAAGTGAATCAGATAAAAAAAATTTTATTACTTACTTAAATGAAATTATATTAATTTTAAATAAATATAATGTTGATACGCAGGGATTTTATGAATACATGAAATTGATAATAGAAGCAAAAAAGATTGAAACAGAAAAGGTTTGGAAAAAAATCAATGAAGATGGAGAAAAGAGATACACTAGATGTTTAACATTTGACTATAATGATCAAACTTATATAGCGGACAGCATTTGTAAAACATTGAGTATTATCAACAAAGATAATTTGGATAAAGAATTATTTACTTTTAATCCAGAAGAAAATGAGTATCCTTACTATGGTGGATAATGTATTAAAATATGAAGGGGAATAAGATGAAAATAGATATAGATAAATGGAGATCAAAGAATAATACGAGAATTTCAAAGAGAAGAAGAGGAAAATAAGAGAGGTTCGTTTATACCTTATTCGGCTCTTTCAAGAGGAGATTATGACTATTATAACGGAAAGTGATTTAAAAAAGGATGTGATTTGATGATAGATTTAGATGAAAATTATAAATTAATAGATACATTAGACAAAAGATTAGAACAATTAGGTGATTCACTTTGACATTGATATGTTAAAACAACGATTAATTTTTTTGGAAAAAAAGACTCTAGAAGAGTCTTTCTGGACAGATAATAAAAACAATTCAAGTGTTTTAAGAGAAATGTCTAACATAAAGTCAAAGATAGAAAAATATAATAATTTAAAATCAGAATTTGACAATTTGAAAGACTTAAGTGACTTATTAAAAGTAGAATCAGATGATGAACTTGCTAGAGAATTAATAAAAAATACAGCAAAAATTGAAGGTGAAATTACAAGTTTGGAGATAAATACATTACTTTCTGGAAAGTATGACACCAATAATGCTATTATTACACTTCATCCTGGCGCAGGTGGTACAGAGTCACAAGACTGGACACAAATGTTATACAGAATGTATACTAGATGGGCTCAAGATAATGGATACGAGGTTAAAGAGTTGGACTTTCTGGAAGGAGATGAAGCTGGCATAAAAAGTGTAACATTTTTAGTCTCAGGTGAATATGCTTATGGCTATTTAAAAGGAGAAATGGGAGTTCATAGATTAGTTAGAATATCACCATTTGATTCTGGAGGGAGAAGACACACATCTTTTGCTTCTGTGGAAGTGCTACCTGAAATTACTGATGACATAGAAATAGAAATTAATTCAGATGATTTAAGAATAGACACATATAGAGCCTCTGGAGCAGGTGGACAACATATTAATAAAACATCATCTGCTGTGAGAATAACTCATATTCCAACAAACATAGTTGTAGCATGCCAAACTGAAAGATCCCAAATTCAAAATAAAGAAACTGCAATGAAAATGCTAAAATCTAAATTATTAAACTTGAAAGAAAAGGAAAATAAAGAAAAAATAGAAGATTTAAAGGGTAACCAGATGGAGATAGCTTGGGGAAGTCAAATACGTTCTTATGTGTTTTGCCCATACACTTTAGTAAAAGATCATAGAACGAATTACGAAGTTGGTAATGTTCAAGCTGTAATGGATGGTGACTTAAATGGCTTTATAAATGCATATTTAAGAAATAATAAATAACAATGCAGTAACCAAATTCCTATTTAATAATATTATATAATATAGAGCCTATTCGGCTTAGGCTTATATATATTATTAAAAGGTGCAGGTGAATATGGACACAATAGTATTAAAATTTGGAGGAAGTTCATTAGCAGACAATGATAAATTAAATACTGTAGCAAATAAAATTATTGAATTTTATAAAAGAAAAAATAGAATAGTAGTAGTGGTTTCAGCACAAGGGAAAACAACAGATAAATTAATAAAAGAAGCAAATGAGCTTTCAAGTATACCTAACGAAAGAGAAATGGATGTCCTTTTAAGTTCAGGTGAACAAATGTCAATGTCTAAGTTAGCTATATTATTAAATGAATTAGGTTATGATGCAATTTCTTTGACAGGATGGCAGGCCGGCATACACACAGATAATAAAATTCAAGAAGCTAGAATATCAAATATAAATACTACCAGAATAGAAGAGGAGTTAAAAAATAATCGAATAGTAATAATAGCTGGATTTCAAGGGATAAATGAAAGAAATGACATATCAACATTGGGAAGAGGTGGTTCAGACACAACAGCAGTAGCAATAGCAGCTGCCATAAACGCTAATCATTGTTACATTTTTTCAGATGTAGACGGTGTTTATTCTGCAGATCCTAATAAAATATCTGATGCAAAAAAAATACCAGAACTTTCTTATATTGAAATGGTTAATTTGTCAGACGAAGGTGCTAAGGTACTTCACAATAGATGTGTTGAAATTGCAGAAAAATATAATGTGCTGATAGAAACAAAGTCAACATTTAATGAAAATATAGGAACAATCATAAATGAAAAAATAGAAGAGAGTAATGTTAAAAGTATAGTAAAAAATGACAATTTGATTTTAGTTAACTTAGTAGGTCCTTTACAAAACTTAAAGGATATAAGTTTAATTCTAATAGAAAATGGAATTACTTTAAGCACAATAATTGATAATAGTACAGATAAATTAGACATTAGTTTTACGATACATTTAAATAACTTAAATAAATTAAAATTTTTGCTTAAAACAGAATTGAATACATTAACATGGACAATGACGGAGGTTTCAAGGATTTCTTTTATAGGATATGGAATTAAAAACAATAAAGAAATTTTAGAAAAAACATTGAAAATATTTAAAAAGCATAATATTAATATATTGTCAGTGCAAATAGACGAAACAAAGTTATCTATAATAACTAAGGAAAAAGAAAGTGATATATTAATAAAGGAATTGCATAAAGAATTTATTATATAAAAGGGAGACTAAATAAAGTCTCTCTTTTAGTCTTTATTTTAAAACAAAACTCAATAATAATCGTTCTAAAATAGACAAGTACTGAATATATATTATTTATAAGACAAAGGGAGTGTAAATTAATCTATGAAAAATGTAGTGGCGATTTTAATCGCCTGCACTTCGAAGAAATTACTAAAAAGACAAAATTGGAGGTAGTATTATGACAATGGATGAAAGAAAAAATAGTATGAATACCATGAACAATGTGGTACAGAATATTGTTTTAGAAAATAGGGAAAAATTAAGTATTTCAGGAGTATTAGATGTATTGAGCTTCGATGACCAAATTGTTATTTTAGAAACGGAATTAGGGCTTTTAACTGTAAAGGGAGAAAATTTAAGAATAAATAAATTAAGTTTAGATACAACAGAGGTAGTTATTAATGGTGAAATATATAACTTAGGTTATACTGAAAAAAGCTCAGACAAGAAAAACTCGGGCTTACTGAATAAAATATTTAAATAAGAGTAGGAACTGATATTATGGCACAAAGTATATATAATCAAATATATAGCCTTTTAATATTTACTATTACTGGAATAATTATTGGTTTAATATTTGATGTTTTTAGAATTGCACGTAAGAGCTTTAAAACATCTGATTTCATAACTTGCATAGAAGATTTTATTTTTTGGATTATAACTGGAGCAATCCTATTATTTGTAATATTTAAATTTAATAATGGAGAAATAAGAGGGTACATTTTTATGGGACTTTGTTCAGGCATTATTATATATTTATTAACAATAAGCAAGCCTTTTATAAAGTTTAATGTTAAAATTGTAACTTTTATAAAGAAGATAATTACTTGCATATTTAAGTTTTTAAGTAAAATATTTAAAATAATACTGCTTAATCCAATATATTTCTTAGTAATAAATATAAAGAAACCAATAAAAAAATTTCAACAAAAAAGTATAAAAAAAGTTGAAACTAAATAAGAAATATGTTAAAATAGTTATGTTTAAAGAAGGATTTTATAAGTTTATGTAGAAAATCTAATTATAGAAATATAAAATATCGAATTCGGAGAGAAAAGTACATATGAAAAAGAAAAAAATATATAAAATGCTGTTTTTAGTATTATTATGTGGATATATTATATATACCTTTATAAATCAACAGCAAATATTAAACACCTATAATGCAGATGCTAAAAGATACTCTTTGCAAATAGAAGAGGCTAAATTAAAAAATTCTAATTTAATTGCTAAAAAAAATAGTGTAACTTCTAAAGAATTTATTGAAGAAATAGCTAGAGATAAACTTGATATGTATTTACCTAATGAGAGAGTATACATAGATATCGGAAAATAAAATAAATGTTTTGCAATGGCAGAGTTTAATCTCTGCCTAAAAAAATAAAATTAGGTTCTATTATTTTTAATCTTTATAAAATAAAAATCCAAATATTTTTAAGAAAATTATAGATAGTGTAAAGTAATCTATGAAAAATGTAGGGTCGACTTTAATCGCCCACACTTCGAAGGAATTACTAAAAAATTATATAGGGGGAGTTTTTTATGGAAAATCTAGAAAGTTATACGTTGGTTGAATTGCGTCAACTTGCAAAAGAAAAGGGCATAAAAAATGTGTCCAAACTTAAAAAAGAAGAGTTAATAGAATATTTAACAAATATTCAAGGAGAAACTACATCGCAGTCAGAAGAAGAAGTGTCTACCGAAATACCTAAAAAGGAAGAAAATGTAGATAATAACACTGGATATAAAGTTACAAATGAAGAAGATGAAATTGTTGAGGGAATTTTAGAAGTATTGCCAGATGGTTACGGATTTTTAAGAGGAGAAAACTATTTATCTACTCCAAAAGATGTCTATATTTCTCCAATTCAAATAAGAAGATTCAAATTAGATAAAGGGGATAAAATTAAGGGTATTGCTCGATTGCCTAAAGAAGGTGAAAAATTTCCAGCCCTTATATATGTAGGAGAGGTCAATGGAGAAGCACCAGAAAAGGCATATAGAAGAGTAAAATTTGATGATTTGATTCCTATATATCCTAATGAAAGAATAAGGCTTGAAACGACACCTGATGAATATTCTATGAGGATAATAGATTTGATGTGTCCAATTGGAAAAGGACAAAGAGGAATGATTGTGGCACCACCAAAAGTTGGTAAAACAACATTATTAAAGAAAATAGCAAACAGTATTTCTGTAAATAATCCAGAAATAGAACTAATAGTATTATTAATAGATGAACGCCCTGAAGAAGTTACAGATATGAAGAGATCAATAAAAGGAGACGTAATATATTCAACATTTGACGAACTTCCTGAACACCATGTAAAGGTCGCAGAAATGGTATTGGAAAGAGCTAAAAGACTTACAGAACAAAAAAAGGATGTTGTAATATTGTTGGATAGTATTACTAGATTGGCGAGAGCATATAATTTAGTTGTTCCATCTTCTGGTAAAACTTTATCGGGTGGATTTGATCCAAGTGCATTACACAAACCAAAAAAATTCTTTGGAGCAGCTAGAAATATTGAAAATGGAGGAAGTTTAACAATTCTTGCAACCTCATTAATAGAAACAGGAAGTAGAATGGATGACGTTATATTTGAAGAATTTAAGGGTACTGGAAATATGGAGGTTCATTTAGATAGAGCTTTATCAGAAAAAAGAATATTCCCTGCTATTAATATTAATAAATCTGGAACAAGAAGAGAAGAATTGTTATTGTCTAAAGAAGAATTAGAAACAGTATTTACATTAAGAAAAGCGCTGTCAACTATGCCTATGGCAGATGTTACTGAACAATTAATAGATCAAATGATAGCAACTAAAAACAATGAAGAATTTTTAAAAAGGACAAGTTATTTTTTTAAAAAATAATTGAATATTGGATAAAAATGAAAGAATATTATTGAATTGGGGAATAGGAGATAGAACAATGCGCGAATACTATATAGCAATTGATTTGAAAAGCTTTTATGCTTCAGTTGAATGTATGGAACGAGGATTAGATCCACTAAAAACCAACTTAGTTGTAGCTGATAATAGCAGAACAGAGAAAACAATATGTCTTGCAGTTAGCCCGTCTTTAAAGTCTTATGGCATACCAGGCAGAGCAAGGTTATTTGAGGTAATTCAGAAAGTTAAGGAAGTTAATGCAGAAAGAAGATATCAAATACAAGGGCGCAAATTTAACGGAAAATCATATGATGATGATGAATTAAAAAAACATAAAGATTACGAGATTGATTATATTATAGCACCACCTCAGATGAATAAGTATATGAAATATAGTACAGATATTTATAAAATATATTTAAAATATTTTTCTGCAGATGACATGTTTATTTATTCGATTGATGAGGTATTTATAAATGTAACTAATTATTTGAAAAAATATAATAAAAAACCAAGTGATTTAGCAACAATGGTAATACATGATATATATAGTCAGACAGGAATTACTGCCACTTGTGGTGTTGGAACTAATTTATATTTAGCCAAAATTGCTATGGATATTGTGGCTAAACATGCAAAAGCAAATAAATTTGGAGTTAGAATAGCATGTTTAGATGAGCAATTGTACAAACAAAAACTATGGAGTCATATGCCTTTAACAGATTTTTGGAGAGTAGGCAAGGGAATAGCCAAAAAATTAGAAGATAATCATATGCATACTATGGGAGATGTTGCTAGATGCTCTATAAACAACGAAGACAAGCTTTTTAAACTATTTGGAGTAAATGCAGAGTTATTAATAGATCATGCATGGGGATATGAACCAGCAACTATTAAAAGCGTTAAATCATATAAGCCAGCAACCAGTAGCATAAATACTGGACAAGTATTGCATTGCCCTTATGATTACAAAAGAACTAAATTAATTGTTAAAGAAATGACAGAATTACTTGCTTTAGATTTGGTAGACAAGAATCTAGTAACAAATCAATTAGTTATGACTATCGGGTATGACGTTGATAATCTTAAAAACTCATCAATTGGCTATAAAGGCGAAATTACTATTGATAAATATGGAAGAAATGTACCTAAACATGCGCATGGAACTCAAAATTTAGACCACTATACATCCTCAAGCAAAATCATTGGAGAAGCCATAATTGAATTATATGAAAGAATAATAGACAAAAGGTTATACACAAGAAGAATAAACATTTCAGCTAATAATTTGATAAATGAAAAAGAAGCTGAGAAAAAGAATACTTTTGAGCAAATAGATTTATTTACAGATTATTCTGAAGTTAAAAGAAAACAAGATAAAGAAAAGAAAGAATATGAATTGCAAAAATCTATTCTAAGTATTAAAAGAAAATATGGTAAAAATGCAATTCTTAAGGGTATGAATTTTGAAGAAGGAGCAACCACAATAGATAGAAATTCTCAAGTAGGGGGGCATAAGGGATGATAAATAATTATAATGATATTATAAATTTGTCACGACCAGTTTCTAAAAGACCCAAAATGAGTTTAGAACAAAGGTCGGCACAATTTGCACCATTCGCTGCTTTAACAGGTTATGACGGACAAGTAAAGGAAACAGCTAGATTGACCAATAGAAAAATTGAAATAGATGAAGAACAAAAATTAGAATTAAATTTTAAAATACAATTAATACAATCTAAGATAAAAGAACAACCCCAAATAGAAATAACATATTTTGTTCCTGATGAACGAAAAGAAGGAGGAAAATATGAAACTATAAAAAATAGTATTAAAAAAATTGATGAGTATAAAAATAAATTAATTATGATAGATGGATTATCAATTGCAATGAATGAAATAATAGATATACAAGTATTATAGAAGAGGAAAGTTATTATATCCCTTAGATTATTCTAGGGGATATAATAAAATTTATAAAAAAAGGAGTGCCATAATATGATTGACTTACATACACATACAATATTTTCTGACGGTACATGGACCATTGAAGAAATGCTATCAAATGCAGAAAAAGCAGGAATATCAACTTTAGCAATTACTGATCATGATACTGCTATGCCACACATAAAATTAAAAGAGATTGACACTAAAAGCTATTTTTCTGGAAGGATTATTGTTGGAGGAGAATTCAATGCATTTTTTGACAATATAAAGATTGAACTACTAGGTTATGATTTTAATCCTGAATTATTACAAGAGTGGATAAATAAAACTTATAATACTATGGATGAAATAGAAGGATACAAAAAAGAATTTGATGAACTGTTACAATTATGCAAAAAAAATAATATAAAAACAACAAAAGATTTAGAATATGATGAGTCTTTAAAATATCCAACCAAAATTATTTATAATGATATTACTAAATACATTGAAAATAAAAAAAATTTTACCGATGATGAATGGAATATACGAGAAGGCTTTTTTAGAAGTTGTACATGTAATCCAAATTTTGTATTGTATAGAGATTTTTCTAAACAATATCCAAATGCACTAGAAGTTTCAAAACAAATAAGAAAAGCACGGAGGTAAAGTTTTTATAGCACACTTATATCTATATTCATTGAATGACCATATTAAATATTTGGAAAAATTAGTACAAGAAGGAATTCTAGATGGTGTAGAGGTATATTATTCTGGATTTAGTCAAGAACAAATAACTACTTTAGAAAAATTCTGTAAAGAACATAATTTGTATATGTCAGCAGGAACAGATTGTCATGGAGAAAGAAAACCAAATATAAAACTTGGAATTGGATTAGGAAATATGAATGTTTCTGAAGAAGTAATTAAGAGTTGGTTATAGGGATACTAAAGTGTAAAATTTTAAAATATATCTTGTATAATATATAATAAAGGTGTTATACTATAGTCAAACGATTGAACGATATTTTGAACGATTGAACGATTCAAAATGGAGGTAAGTAGCATGAATGAGAATGAATCAATAGAATTTGTGGGAAAGTACGGCTGGTTCTTGCATAAAAGGTGAAAACAGCTTACAATCAATGTTAAGAGAAATAAGAGAAGAACTAGGAGTTATATTTAATGAGTCAGATGCTGTTTTTTACAAAACTTTAAGGGATGATAATGCAAAAGATTTTAAAGATATATGGTTATTTAGAAAAGATTTAGAAATAAAGGATTTAAGTTATACAGATGGAGAAGTAGTTGATTCTAAATGGATTACTATAGATGAATTTGAAAAAATGATTGATAACGAAGAAATTATTCCAACGATAGATTTTGATAAAGAAGATTATAAAAAATGTTTAGAATTATAATAAGGAGTATATTGTAAATGTCTGTAGGGAAATCAGTGTTAACAAAAAATGATATAATTACTTTATTAAGAACTCAATATAATATAGAAGGAAATATAGAAATAACTAAGTTGAACAGAGGTTCTTCAAATTTATTTGAAATTAATGTAAATGGTAAAAGGTATATATTAAAAGAGTTTAATTCAAATAAACCTGTATCTTTAGTAGAAAAAGAAATTCGATTAATTAAATATTTACAAAACGGAAAACTTCAAGTACCACAGTATATTCAGTTAAATGATGGAAGATATTATTTTATTTTTAATGGAAAAGTAGTGATTTTACAACAATTCATAGAGGGATATACTGTTGAAAACAATACAGGAAATTATGAGCAAATGATGGAATCAGCAACTATTTTAGGAAAATTAATAAGAGAATTAATAGGATATGAAGGATTAGAAGAAGAAGGCATTATAGATAAATGGTTTTCTAAAAAGAGTGTACAAATAGGAGTTCAAAAATTAGAAGAAGAAAAAAAGAACATTAAAGGAGATAATAAATATAAAGAACAATTTATTGCAGATTTTAATGATAAAATATTAATAGCGAATGCTCTAATTGACCAATTTGATTTTGGAATAATTAGAAGATTAAGTATAATGAATACACATGGAGATTATAGCATTCAGCAGTTAATTTATAATGAAGGTAAATTAGCTACAGTAATAGATTTTGAAACAGCAAAGAAGATGCCAATAGTATGGGAAATAGTCAGATCGTATAGTTATGTAGATAAAAATGCAGAAGATGGAAAAATAGATACAGATAATCTTATTCAATATTTTAAAGAAGTCTCTAAATATGTAGAATTAAATGAATATGATTTGAAATTTGCCCCACATATTTACTTAATGCAACTAATAGGAAGCACATTTGGATATAGGGAGTATAATAAAGATTGTAGCCAAAAAGATTTATTAAAATTTGCCTTGTTTAGAACTAACTTATGTAGAAGTTTATATGCTAATTTAGATAAAATAAGTGAAAGTCTTTTAGAAAATGTACCACATAGACAAATGATATTAGAAGAAAGATAATTTTATATAAGGAAAAGGGAAAAATAATTAGTAAAAGGTGTTATAATAGAGAAGTTTTAAACAATAAAAATAATTAATGGTAAAAGAAAAAAATGAATGGCTAGATATATATATGCCAAATATAAAAAAGGAAAATAGGAAATTTATAGTTAAGGAAAATGGGGAATATACTAATGAAAATATACATAAAGTAAAAAGTGAATATATAAAGAATAGTATTTCGAATAATGAAGTTGCAGTTTTAATAGATGATGATAATAGAATTTTAAGCGAATCATTAAAAATATTAGGAAATAATGTAATACCAATACATGTTACATCTTTACTGATATAATAAAAATTTTGAAAGGGAAAATATAGATGAGAAAGAAATATACTGATGAAACATATTTGAGGGGGGTTTCGAAATATGATGTAACAACAAAAAAATTAAAAGGACAAGATACTTATATTGTGATAAAAAAAATTCAGGAAGTAGATGAGCCATTTATAAGAAATGTTACATTAATAGATAATGGATATTACATAGTAGAATACACACCATTGAATAGGTTATACAATGCAAGAGCTTTTATAGATAATGAATTAAAAACAATAAGCTATTATTTCGACATTAGTTTAGGAAATGGACTAGAAAATGGAAGACCATATTATGATGATTTGTTTTTAGACATTGTGTATGGTGCTGATACAAATAATAATATCAAGGTTTTAGATGAAGATGAATTATTAGATGCTTTGGAAAAAGGAATAATAACGAAGAAAGAATTTGAATTAGCCCATAGTGTTTGTGCTGAACTTGCTAAGGAAATTATGGAGAATAGAAATGCCTTTGTCAATATGAACAAAAAAGAAATAATAAGTCATATATAGGAATTAGCAGCAGAACAACGGTTGTGATAGGTAATACATAGTAGTTCGACAATATCTTTCTTAATACTAATTAAGTAAATCAAATTACTTTAACAACATTAAAATAAGTAAATAATAAAAAAATTACGGAGTATTGAATTTAATCAATCTCTCTTTTTTTGTTGCACACATAAATAAACAATAGAAGAGAGGTAGAAATAGATATGGAAAAGTGTAAAAAAAGGAATACAGGACATTGCGCAAAATCAAAGTTTTGTGCAAAAAGAGATAGGAGTAAAATATAAAACCATACATATATGGTCCTACCCACAAAATCTTGCAATTCCTTGCTATTACTAGTATTTAAGCTGTTTATTCTAACAACAAACTATATTACTTCCTTATAAAACTCTCTTAAATTTGATTCTGAAGCCTCATTATTTTTAATTATTCTTGGTTGGATTTTTTTTCATTATTGTAACCACATATTTTAAAAAAATTTATATAACTTTAGATTATTTTTATAAAAATTTCACAAATCCTCATATTTCAATATTTTGCTCAATTATTCAAACAACAAGTTATATGTCTGAAAAATAAAAACGCCTTAAAATCGATTCTCGTGCGTCGCTTTTTTAGCCTTTTTCGAGCATTTTTAATAAATGCCTAAAAATCAGCATTTCTACTAAAAATTATATAATAAACACTAGATTTATAAATTAGCATATCTAATCATAAACATATAACTTGTTTGATTAAATATAAAAATGTCTTAAAATCGATTTTAGCGTGTTATAATTGCAAAATTATATTATGGATTTGTAATCTAAAATTATATAATATTTATAAAAAATTTACTCAAAGAATTTTAAAAGAAACCGGTTTTCTTTATAACGACTGGATTTACAAAATGAATTCTATTACCCAAAAATTAGATCAGTATCCAAAATCACAAGATACAACTTCTGATTTTCTTCACAATGTTTACATTTTTGGGCATTCATTAGACGTGACTGATAAAGATGTCCTTATGAAATTCATCGACAGAAAAGATGTTAAAACAACCGTTTTTTACTATGATAAGCAACAACAAACTCAACAAATTGCTAATTTAGTAAAAATGCTTGGGCAAGATAAATTCATTTCCATGATTAATAATGTTCCTAGACAAATTTGTTTTAAACATCAACAAAATATGGTTTCAAATAAAGCATGCCCTCGGCGTCGAGCCCCAAGTGCTCCAGCAGCATGGCGGCCGAGAGGATCGTGGCCATCGGGTTGGCGATGTTCTTCCCCGCAGCCTGCGGATAGGAGCCGTGGATAGGCTCGAAAAGGGCCACCTCGGCGCCGACGCTCGCCGAAGAGAGCATGCCCAGCGAACCGCTGATGACGCTGGCCTCGTCGGTGAGGATGTCGCCGAACATGTTCTCGGTGACGATCACGTCGAAATGGGTCGGCTGGCGTACGATCTGCATCGCGGCGTTGTCCACGAACATGAATTCCAGCTCCACTTCGGGGTACCGGGGCGCCATATCCTGCGCGACCTCCCGCCACAGGCACGAGGTTTCGAGCACGTTGGCCTTGTCCACGACCGTCAGGCGCCGCTGGCGGCTCATGGCGAGCCGGAATGCGACGTCCAGCACACGTTCGATCTCCGTGCGCGTGTAGGTGCAGGTGTCGAAAGCCTCCGTCCCGGCTTCGTTGCGCCCCTGCGGTCGGCCGAAATAGATGCCGCTCGTCAGTTCGCGCACGCAGATGAAATCGGTGCCGCGCACCACCTCTGCCTTGAGCGGCGAGCGGCTGGCCAGCGTGTCGAACAATGCGATGGGGCGCAGGTTGGCGAACAGTCCCAGCGATTTGCGCATGCGCAGCAGTCCCTGCTCGGGACGTACCGGGGCCTTGGGGTCGTTGTCGTACTTGGGGTCGCCGATGGCACCGAACAATACGGCGTCGGCAGCCTGGCAGATGGCGTGCGTCTCGTCGGGATAGGGGTCGCCCGTGGCGTCGATGGCGCAGGCGCCCACTAACGCCTCGCGGTAGTCGAATCGGTGTCCGAATTTCGCCGCCACGCGGTCGAGTACTTTCGTGGCCTCGGCAATGATTTCGGGGCCGATGCCGTCGCCGGCTAAAAGGGCTATGTTAACATCCATGGTCGTTGTATGTTGGTTCGATTATGTTCAGCATTTTGATCGTCGCCTTGATGGCGGCTTCGGTCTGGTCGGCATCCAGTCCGCGGGTCTTGAACTCCTTGCCGCCCGTCTCCCACGTGATGATCGTCTGCACGAAGGCATCGGTTCGTCCGCCGGGCGGGATCGAGACGGTGTAGTTGCGCAGCATCGGGAACTCGCGGCCGAGCTGGTGCTTGTAGATCTGCCTGAGCGCCCGCATGAAGGCGTCGTACTGGCCGTCGCCGACCGAGGTCTGCTCGTATTCGCAGCCGTTGATCTCGATCTTGAGCGTAGCGGCCGGGTGCAGCCCCTGTGCCAGCGACAGGCTGTAATTGAGTATCCGCACGGGGTTTTCGACCTGGTCGTAGCGCAGTACGTCGGCGATGATGTAGGGCAGGTCTTCGGCCGTCACCAGCTCCTTCTTGTCGCTCAGCTCGACCACCCGTTCGGTTACCTTGCGCATCGAGGCTTCGTCGAGCTCGATGCCCAGCGCTTCGAGGTTCTTCAGGATGTTGGCCTTGCCCGAGGTCTTGCCCAGAGCGTATTCGCGTACGCGTCCGAAGCGTTCGGGCAGCAGCTCGTTGAAATAGAGGTTGTTCTTGTTGTCGCCGTCGGCATGGATGCCGGCACACTGCGTAAAGACGTTCTCGCCGACGATCGGGCGGTTGCCCGGGATACGGATGCCCGTGTAGGTCTCGACCATGCGGCTGACGTGGTTGATCTTCGTTTCGTCGATGCCCGTGAGGCAGTGAAGCCGGTCGTGCAGCACGGCCACCGTGCTCGACAGGGGTGCGTTTCCTGCGCGTTCGCCCAGCCCGTTTATGGTTACGTGAACCCCGTGGAACCCGGCTTTCACCGCAGCTGCGGTGTTGGCCACGGCCAGGTCGTAATCGTTATGGGCATGGAAGTCGAACCTAAGCTGCGGATAGCGTGTCACCATGTCGCGGCAAAACCGTTCGGTGGCATAGGGGTCGAGGATACCCAGCGTGTCGGGGCACATGAAGCGCTGCACGGGGGCGTCGGCCAGCCCGTCGAGTATCGTGTAGACGTACCCGGGCGAATCCTGCATACCGTTCGACCAGTCTTCGAGGTAGACGTTCACCTTCATGCCCCGCGCGACGGCCCCGCCGATCGTGGCGCGGATGTCGCAGAGGTGCTCCTGCGGGGTGCGGCGCAGCTGTTCGCGGCAGTGTTTGAGCGACCCCTTCGCCAGCAGGTTCACCACGCGGCACCCGGCTTGGCCGAGCCAGTCGAGCGACACGCCGCCGTCGATGAATCCCAACGCCTCGATGCGGTCGGTATAACCCTTCGCGGCAGCCCATTCGGCGATGCGGCGCACGGCCTCCTGCTCGCCCTGCGAAACCCGCGCCGAGGCGATCTCGATGCGGCTCACGCACAGTTCTTCCAGCAACAGCCGGGCGATGGAGAGTTTTTCGCGGGCGTTGAACGAAACCCCCGACGTCTGCTCGCCGTCGCGCAGCGTGGTATCCATTATCTCTACGCGGGGATACATTGCGCTGCTATTTATGCGCCTGTTCGAACGCTTCGATCTGGGGCGCGATGCTGCGCAGATAGTCCACGTCGTCGTAGCCGTTCAGCAGGCACCGCTTCTTGTATGCGTCGATCTCGAAGCGCTCGCTGCGGCCCGTGGCGCAGATCGTCAGCGTCTGGTTGTCCAGGTCTACGGTGAATTGCGTCGCAGGGTCGCCGTCGATCGCCGCGAAGACCGCCGCGAGGAACTCTCCGCTTACCGTGATCGGCAGCAGCCCGTTGTTGAGGGCATTGTTGCGGAAGATGTCGGCGAAGAAGCTCGACACCACGACGCGGAACCCGTAGTCGGCGATGGCCCATGCGGCGTGCTCGCGCGAACTGCCGCAGCCGAAGTTGCGGCCTGCGACGAGGATTTTGCCCCCATAACGGCTGTCGTTGAGCGGGAACGAGGCGATCCGCTGCCCCCGGGCGTCGTAGCGCCAGTCGCGGAAGAGGTTGTCGCCGAATCCTTTGCGCTGGGTGGCTTTCAGGAAACGTGCCGGGATGATCTGGTCGGTATCTATGTTCTCCGTGCTCACGGGCACGGCCCCCGAGGTGAAGGTTTCGAATTTGGGTATGGACATATTGGTTTTGTTTTTTCCGGCATTCGGCAGCGGCCATTTTGCCGCAAAGCGGCATGTAAGCCCCTG
>OGXX01000042.1_pt1 | contig 106150 bp, 100 predicted proteins | sample 1576301 | NCBI WGS metagenome assembly OGXX01 (sample SAMEA3541469, study PRJEB24748) | human gut metagenome | biome: human gut; feature: human-associated habitat; material: faeces | place: China | collected 2012
ATATTTTAGCTTTGTATATTGCCTCCGTCTCTCCAAGTTTGATTGTAACGGATATCCGAACGGAAAACAAGTTTAACCATAAAAAATTCCGGATACAGCATTTCTGCCATATCCGGACTTCTACTAAAATATACACCTTATCTGTGCCGTCTGCGCTCTTATCTTAGTCTATTTATAACACCATCAACAAAGTTCCGAGTCCGATCAGTACACAACCAATGATCGACTTCATCGTGAATTCTTCGTGCAGGAATACAAATGCAAGAATCAATGTAATAACGACACTTAATTTATCGATTGGTACTACCTTGGATGCATTTCCCATCTGAAGTGCTTTATAATAACACAACCACGATGCTCCGGTTGCAAGTCCTGATAGGATCAGAAACAGCCAGCTTTTCTTCCCGATCGCGCCGATTCCGGACTGTGTATGTGTCAGAAACACCATACCCCATGACATCACAAGCACAACTGCTGTTCGGATCGCTGTTGCAAGATTCGAATTTACTCCGTCAATACCAACCTTTGCAAGAATTGATGTCAATGCCGCAAATACAGATGACAACAATGCAAATACAAACCACATATAAATCCTTCTTTCTTCTTTTATTATCTTCTTTTTCATGCAACTGTGCAATCTATGAAATCTTAACTTTTTCTCTTAACTGCCTGTCGGTAAATGAAAAATGCGGCAGCTGCTGTTATCAGTTCTGCTACCCAGAACGCATTCCAGACACCGACAACACCACAGATACAACTGAGTACAAATGCAGCCGGAATGATGACAACCACATAGCGAAGCAGGGAGATCATCAATGATGGCGTACCCTTGCCAAGTCCCTCTAATGCACCGGATGAAGTCACAGATACCGAAGAAACTATAAATCCGGCACAGATGATCCGAAGTGCCGTCGTGCCTTCCGTGATCGTTATCTGATTATCCGAGAACATTCCGATCAGTTTATCCGGGAAGATCAGGCAGATCACTGTTCCAAATACCATGATCAGACCAATGATCGTAAGTGTAATATTATAAATGCTGCGGACACGTTTGTGCTCTCCTGCTCCGTAATTATAGCTAATTACCGGACGCATACCCTGGATCATGCCGTTTGCAGGAAGATATAAAAATGTCTGCAATTTGTAATAGATTCCAAGGATCACGACATAGATCTGTGAATAGGTGCTCAATATCGCATTCAGCGCAGTTGTAAGCAGGGACGGAAGTGCCATATTAAGAATAGCCGGAATACCGATCGCATACAGCTTCCCTGTCAGACGATCCTCTGTATGCAGATACCGTCTGCCGATCTTAACGGATATCGGACGGAACACATAGACAAACAGATAGATCATCAGGGTAAACATCTGTCCAAGTCCGGTTGCAAGTGCCGCGCCCCGGATTCCCATTTTCGGAAATGGTCCGATACCGAAGATCAATAGGGGATCTAATACAATGTTCATCAGGCATCCACCGCCAAGTCCGACCATCGTAACAACCATTCTTCCAACTGCCTGATAGATCTTCTCAAATGACAGATCAATGGAAATAATAACAGAAAATGCAAATACGATCATCGAATACTGAATGCCCATCTGAACAACTGTCTCATTCGATGTGAACATCCGCAGAAATCCCGGCATGATCCGAATACAGACTACCATCATGATCACACCATGAACAACAGAAAGAAGCGTACCCTTTGACGCTGCTGCATTTGCCTTGTCTAGCTCCTTTGCGCCGAGATAGAACGCGATCACCGCATTGATTCCAACTCCAAAACCGATGGCTACCGCATTTACAAAATTCTGGATCGGAAAGACAAGCGACAGAGCTGTCATTGCATCCTCGCTAATCTTCGCTACAAAAAAGCTGTCCACAATGTTATACAGAGAATTGACCAACATCGATAATATCATCGGAAGTGCCATTGACAAAAGCAGCGGCAGCACCGGTCGTTCTTTCATAAATTCTTCGTTCATACATTTCTCCCTCTCTACATAAAAACGCCACACAGTTATAAATGGTTTCACTTATAGCTGTGTGGCGAAAAGATGACTTATTTATTATCCGGAAAAATCCACTTCATTCGTTTTCGTTGGTATTCTACCATATTTTTTCAGAATGTCAATAACTGCTTAGCGAATATAGTATACTCTGTTATCCTTTCTTGGAATAACATCAGGATACGCTCCATCCGTAAATCCAAGTGCGCAATGTCCGACACCGATATAGTTGCCGGTAATTCCAAGGCCTTCAAGGATCTGCTTTCCTTCTTCGCTTTCGAATTCTTCTTTTGCACGATGAATCCAGCAGCTTCCGATTCCAAGATCATGTGCGGCAAGCATCAGATTTCCCATCGTCAGGCTTCCGTCATAGACAGCAGTCGGACAGGATGCATCTGCCAGTACGATCAATATAACAGGTGCTCCGTAAAACGGATCAAAGCCTTCCTCCCAGCCGCCGATCTTACGGTTCATCTCCATGATCTTATCCCGCATCTCTTTATTTGTTACCGCAATAATGATCGGAGACTGCAAGCCTCTGCCATTTGCAGCAAATGTTCCTGCTTCAATGATCTGATCCAGAACATCTGCCGGAACCATATCCGGTTTGAATTTCCGGATGCTTCTTCTCGTCTTCATCTCATCCAAAACAACGCTCATCTCAAAATCCTCCTTATTACAACAAGCTCTTGCGGAGTTCTGTTCCGTCTTTTGCGCTCAAGTACGCCGGTGCTATATCGAACACGGTCTTACATCCGCTCTGTCCTTCTTTGTACAGACGGTATGCTGCTCTTGCATAAGCCACGATGACACAGGATGTGAATTCCGGGTTGGAATCCAGCTTCAGGCTGTATTCGATCACATGATTATTTTCCAGATTCCAGCCGGTCTTACCGGAACGGATCACAAATCCACCATGAGGAATTCCACTGTGGTTTGCCTTTAATTCTTCTTCACTGATAAAGTGAACCGTTGTATCATAATCGGCAAAATAGTTTGGCATGTTCTTGATCGTTTCTTCAACTTTTACAGGATCGGCACCGTCCTCTAATACAACAAAGCACTCTCTTGTGTGCTTTTGTCTGGTTGTAAGTTCTGGATTCTCACCATTTCTGACTGCTTCCAGTGCTGCTTCTACAGGGATCGTGTACTGCTTGCCATCCTTAACACCCTCTACACGACGGATCGCATCAGAATGTCCCTGGCTGACACCTTTTCCCCAGAATGTATAATCACGGCCTTCCGGTAAGATCGCATTTGCATACATACGGTTTAAAGAGAACATACCCGGATCCCAGCCTACTGAGATGATGCCGACATGACCATTCTTCTTTGCGGCAGCATCTACATTTGCAAAATGCTCCGGAATTCTTGCGTGTGTATCGAAGCTGTCTATAACATTGAACATCTCTGCATACTTTGGTGTCTGCTCCGGCAGATCGGTAGCACTGCCGCCGCAGAGGATCATGACATCGATCTTATCCTTCCACTGCTCCACATCATTTACAGAACAAACAGCGGCTCCCTCTGTTAATATCGATACTGTCTCCGGTGCACGTCTGGTAAATACCGCTGCTAGCTCCATATCCGGATTCTGCTTGATCGCACACTCAACACCCCGTCCAAGATTTCCATATCCTAAAATACCTATTTTCATGTTTCATACTCCTTTGCAAAATTACTTTTCTTTCAGTTTAATGATTCAAAAAGAGCCTGTCAACTTTTTCATTGACAGACTCCCATTTCATTTTCTCAACAATATAATTCTACTTTAAACGGTCTTCCTCCGTGATCTCGCGAATGACTCTGCATGGATTTCCAGCAGCCAGTACTCCCGATGGGATATCTCTCGTAACCACGCTTCCGGCTCCGATCACAGAACCGCTGCCGATCGTTACACCGCCACATACTGTTACATTTCCTGCCAGCCAACAGTTATCTCCGATCGTGATCGGCTTCGCATATTCCCGGTCTGTATACACGCCGTCTTCCCTCTTATAAATGTTACGCTCCTGAAAACGAAACGGATGCATCGGTGTCAGCAGAGAAACATTCGGTCCCATAAATACATTGCAGCCGATCTTAACAGGTGCACAGTCCAGACAGGTAAAATTAAAGTTCGCATAACTGTTCTCGCCTATCTCGGTAAAGCAGCCGTAATCGAACTGAACCGGTCCCTGAAGATATACATTCTTACCCTTATTCGGAATCAGCTCTGCCAGGATCTTCTCGCGTTTCTCATCCGTCTCAAAGCAGTCATTATACTCTTTACTCAACCGATGCGCATTCTGTCTTAATCGTATTAATTCATCATCAGATGGATCATAAACGGATCCTGCTATCATTTTTTCTCTTGCTGTCATCTTAATATGCCTCCGTATAAAAACATTGGAAACTTCTTATTCTATCTCAGCCCGTACCTCTTTTGTGATCGTTTCACCGCCATTCTGATACCAGTTCTCGACAAAACGATCAAATTCATCGAGTGAACTCTCACCGGTTACAATCTTCAGATAAGTGTCACTTTCCAGATTCTCAAGGCTCCACCAGTCTGTAACCATCGTTTCCGTTTCTCCAAAATATAACGACTCTACTTTGTTCGTCCTTCCATCGTTTAAGATCTTACAGGCTGTGATACGGGAAGTATACGCCGCCCAATCTTCCGCACTGGCATTCTCCGCATCCTTCAGATAGGATTCGCATGCCTCATAATAGGAATATTCCAGTACGTTCAGATCATCTGCGGATTTGTCCCCCGCAAATACATGATTCAGTTCTCCATAGCAGATCTGTAAAGCATTGTTGTAATCTACATTAATCGCAAACGGTCTGGCGGTAGGGTCTACATTTTCTTTATAATAATCGACAATCTCCTGATTGTCTCTGTCATTATACCGCAAATAGTCAAATAATACACTAACAATCTTACATGCAATCTCCGGATATTCATAACCCTTACGCACTACAATATACTTACTGGAAGGATTCTGTGTATGATAACTGGTAAGTCCGGATTCCTCTGTTGCGATCAGATAAGGCTGCCACTCGGCATCTTTATTCTGTTCCACTGCCTGCATCAGTGGATTATTCGGCGCCCACCAAGGGCCAAAGAAAGAACCGCATTGACCATCCACGATCAGCTCGATCAGGTTACTGCTCGTCCGCATCAGAAAATCCTGATCCAGAATTCCCTCTTTATACAACTCATGGATATGGGCAAGTGCCTCTTTCGCCTCCGGCTGAACCGAACCATAGACAACATTGCCGTCCTCATCATAAATCCACTGTTTCGGAAATGCACCATATGCAGCAAATATAATATCTAATGTGTATTCGCTGCTATAACCACAACCGCCGCAGAGACTGGTATCACATACAAGCCCTACGGTATTTCCTGCCCCATTATGTCCGGGGTCTTTTTCTTTAAATTGTCTTATGATCTCTTCTACATCCGAGAGTGTTCTCGGTGCGGACAGCCCAAGTGCATCCATCCAATCCTTACGAAGCCAGATCAGATTCGGTCCGTCTGAGATATTCGTTTCCGGTATCGCCATGATCTTCCCGCCAAAGGTTACAACATCAAGGATATCCCGACCATAGCTTCCATATATATTCTTGATCGTATCGCTCATACAGTTATTATAGCTGTCTGTCAGATCTGCGATCATATCATTATCCACCAGATACTGAAGCTCATCCAGATCCTCCACGATCATCACATCCGGAAGATCATTCTGTGCGATCACCATGGTCACACTATCGGTATATTGCTCATCCATAGCCTCAAACACATCCTGGTTTTGAACATTTAGCCTTTCATTCAACAGCCTTGTATAAGCATTATTTTCATACGTCTCGCCATCCGGGAGATTGGAATTATTTGCTCCGGACAGCTTACCCAGTGTGTAGGTAAGCTGTTCCGGATATTTTCCGTAAGGTGTCGTGCGGGCTGTATATAACGCAGCTTCATATTCTTCTTTTGTCTCTGCATTCTCCCGGGTGGAGGGGGTAGCCCCGGAATCACCGCATCCACATAAGATCAATAAATTTATAATCAGCACACATGAAATAATCTTTTTTAAATACGAACCTGTAATCATATACATTCCTCTGTTTCAACCAAACTATAAGCAAATAATCATATGATCCCTTAACCTTTTACACCACCGGAGAAGCTCTCACGATAACACTTCTGCATAAACATGAACAGAATGATGATCGGAATTGAGATCAGCACCGCACCGGCTGCGAAGGAATTGAACCACGGATACACATATTCTTTCTCTAACATATTCCAAAGTCCGATAGATACAGTATAGTAATCCTTATTTGCACGGCAGATAACCTTTGCAAATACGAAATCAATCCAAGGAGCAAGGAAGGAATTCAGAACCGTATATACAATGATCGGACGGCTTAACGGAATAATGATCTTAGTAAACGACTGCCATCTGGTTGCTCCGTCCAGATAAGCTGCTTCCTCGATTGACTTCGGAATCGTATCAAAGAAGCCTTTTGCAATGTAGAACTGTAAGCCTGCACCACCGGAATAAACCAGGATAAGTGCAACACGGATCAATGATCCTTCTGACAGTCCGATCGCCTTTAATATATAATAAACTGCGATCATAGCCATGAATCCCGGGAACATACCAAGGATCAATGCTACATTCATAAATGGGCGTCTCAGTCGGAAACGCATTCTCGACATACAGTATGACATCGCCAATACAAATACTGTAGATATTATACAGGAGAAGATCGCAATAATCAAAGTATTCATGAACATCTTCGGAAAATTCAGGATACCGGTATCTGTAAATAACTTTGTGTAATTGCCAAGAGTATACGCCTTTGGCAGCAATGTAGAAACATACTGTCCTTTTTCTCCGCGGAAGCTGATCAGAACGATCCACAGAATCGGGATCACCCAGATCACGGAAAGAATTACCAGTATAATATGAACAACGATATCCGATGGTGTAAGCTTCTGTTTTCCATTTATTTTCTTACCTGTTTTAGTCATTACTGGAATCCCTCCTCGTCTTTATAAGATGTTGTATTATGATAGGTGATCAGAGATACGATCGCAAGAACGATAAATGTCATGATACCGATAACCGCACCCAGATTATAATACTGATTATCAACTGTCAGCTTATAGAGCCAGGTAACCAGAAGATCGGTCTTTCCTGCTGTCTTTCCAACCGGAATCGGTGCTCCGTTTGACAGAAGATAGATTACATTAAAGTTATTAATATTACCTGCAAAGGTCGTGATCAGATATGGAGCTGTTACAAATAACATATATGGAAGTGTGATCTTAAAGAAGATCTTCACCGGTCCGGCTCCATCTACTTTTGCGGCCTCATAGATATCTTCCGGTATACTTTGTAAGATACCGGTCACCTGCATAATGGTAAACGGAATACCGATCCAGATATTGATCACGATAACCATGATACGGGCAATGGTTGCGTTGCTCCAGAACGGAATTGCATTGTCGATGATATGATGATTCAGTAATAAGGTATTTACGATACCATTCTGACTGAAGATCGTACGCATCAAAAGCAGGGATACAAACTGTGGAACGGCTGCGGATAACATGAAGATCGACCTCCACACACCCTTACATCTTGTTCCCTTTCGATTGATGACCATTGCAAGGATCATACCGAAGATATAGTTGGTAAATGTCGCAGCAACCGCCCATACCAGTGTCCATCCAAGAACAGACCAGAATGTACTACCGACTGCGTCATTAAAATTCAAAATCTTAGCAAAGTTTTTCAGTCCTACCCAGTTAAACAATACCGTATGTGAATCCAGCTTACTGTAATTTGTAAATGCCATACAGATCATGAATACGAGCGGCAGGATCGTAAAGACAACAATCCCGAGTACCGGAAGTGGAAGCAGAAACATATGAAGATTTTTATCAAATAAACTCTTAATATCATCTGTGAATCCCGGAACTTTCTTCCCTGCATCATGCAGGCACTGTGCACGATATGCGCTCTCGACACTGAATACCCAGAGGCATACAAATGCAAATATGATAAATACCGTGGCTACTCCATATAATAACATCAAAAGAGAATTGTCACCCTGTGTATATTCAAATATGCCTTTTGCATCATTCCACACCTTCTCCTGTTCTGCTCCTCCCAGATGGAAGAAATCGGTCAGAAGAGATGCACCGTTTTTTATCATGAAATAAATAAATATGCTTTCAAGTACCAGAAATGATACACCTTTTACAAACTGTTTTCTGACAATGTTTCCGAATCCCATGATCAGGAACGATAATCTGGTGATCCAGTCACCATTTCTCATGGCCTTGAAAACAGTATATGGATAATCACTTCGTCTTATTTTTTTCTTTTTGCTTACTGTCGCTTCAGCCATCCTGACACCTCCGTCTCAAAGTAAATGTTACGTTTTTGCGTTTCTTTCATAAGATAAAGTGTTCCACCACCCCTGTGGAAATGGAACACTTCGTCTTATGCTCTGTTTATTTTTACTCTGCTACATCTGTGTTCAATGATGTATTGAATGCTTCTGTCTGCTCAGCAGCATTATCATGTGTAACTTCACCGTTTAAGAGTGCCTTACCAAAATTCTCTGCCGGTGTCCAGAAGTTACCCATCTTAGGTACGAACGGCTGGATCATAGATGTATTGTTGAAGGTATCGTTCTGAGCTGTTACTAATGCATCATTCTTTACCGTATCACTCTCTAAAAGATTTGTGTTACAAGGAACAATGCTTCTTGCTTCATAATGTGACTGCTGTGATTCTTCGTTACCAAGGTACAGGGCAAGTGCTACTGCTACCTGTGGATATTCACAGTTTGGATTTACACCGATTGCCTTTGAACCGGCGAATGAAAGTAACTGCTTGTCAGATCCGCCGATCTTGGCTGTAGGCATAGCTGCGATTCCAAGATCGTCACCAAGTGCATCATGTAATGCCTTATAATCCCATGAACCGGAGAACATAGCTGCGATAGATCCATCTGTCATACCGGAAATACCGACACCGGATTCATCATTTACAAAATTCTTATTTGCTACAAGATCTACAAGGTAATCTGTAACAGCCTTTCCATTGTCTCCGCCAAAATTGATTCCTGCGTCGTTATCTGTACCATCACCGAATAATGTGCATCCGTTTGCAAGATAGAATGCTGCATTATACCAGCCGTTTGTAAGAGGAAAAGCAACTTTTCCTTTTTCAAGCATTGTATCAAGGCTCTTTACATCGCTGTCTGAATATACTTTCTTGTTATAGTATAAAAACCATGTATTTGTTGTAAACGGAACACCATAGATTCCGCCATCTACTGTGATAGAATTCACAACTGCCTGTGAGTTTGTTGACTTTACATAGTCTGCTGTGCTTCCGCCTAACTCCGAGATTGCATTTGCATCGATCAGTGTCTGTAACTGGTCGTTTGCGAACATATATACATCTGCTGATGCGGATACATCCTGTGTTACGGTCTTTCCTGCATCTGCCTCGCTGCATGTACCATATTCAAATGAAAGATCCCAATTTGGATGTTCCTTATTAAATGCTTCACATCTTCCCTGAAGCCATTCACCATAATCCGGTGACTGATCCTCAGCAGGTCCCCATACTGTAATTGTTGCTTTAATGTTTTCTTCTTCTGCAGATGCATCAGTACTCTCTCCTGATGTTACCTCTGCATTTGATGCTGTTGTGGAATCCTTAGATGTATCATCCTTCTTATCTCCACATCCTGCGAGTAATGACATGCACATAGCTCCTGCCAGTGCAATTGCTGCATACTTTCTAAACTTCATAACCGTTCCTCCTTTAAATAAGTCATGTTTTTTGTTTGTTTTTTAATACTTTTGCAGTACCTTTACCTTATGACATTATTATAAAAAGGAACCGTTTCACCGTATATATCAATAATTTCAGAAACATGTTGGTTTTTTATGAATGTTTGATTTCTGCATGCAGTTCTTTTGGAAAATGGATCGTGACAGTCGTTCCCTTGCCAACTTCACTGTCGATACAAACCGCATATTTCGCGCCATAATACAGTTTGATACGTTCATTGACATTTCGCACACCATAGCCCTTCGAATCGGCAGTCAGTATCAGCTCCGCCTGTTCTTGGGTCATACCGACGCCATTATCGGATACCGCAAACCGGATATCTTTATCGTCCTCTTTTCCACTGATCCGGATCTCTCCTCTGCCATCCTGTTTCAGATCTATGCCATGATGGATCGCATTCTCGAGGATCGGCTGTAAGATCAGGTTCAGTGTTTCATATTTTAAAATGGAATCATCGATATCATAGATAACATCGAAACTGTCATCGTGCATCGTAAGCTGGATATCCAGATATGCTTTGATGTTCGCGATCTCATCCCGGACAAGCAGGATATTCTTTCCCTTATTTAACGCTGTCCGGTAAAAGGTGGACAACGACAACGTGATACGACTGATATCCTCCTGGTCTGCCTCTAATGCTTTCCAGTTAATGATAGACAGGGAATTATACAGGAAATGCGGATTGATCTGCGCCTGCAACGCCCGCATCTCATATTCCTTTTCTTTGATCTTGCTTCGGTATACTTCATTGATCGTTGCATCCAGACGCTTCGTCATACTGTTATAACCATTGATCAGATCACCGATCTCATCCGTACTGTCATTCTCAATCTCCATACCAAGATTCCCGGTTTCCAGATTACGCATTTTCTTCTGAAGCTTACTGATACGTTTCGTTATGAACTCGGAAATTATACGGATACATGCGACTGCTGCGATCAGACTGACCAGGATTGCTGCTGCAGCAATTATTAAGATTGGCTGAATCGAAGAAATGATCAGTCGATCCGGCTTATAGATCCAGATCTTCCAGCCGGATGCCTTCGACTCCCGCTTAATAAACTGATAACCGGAATCCTTCTGCCCTACTGTTGCAAAGAACTGTTCCTCTGATAATTCATACGGCTGTTTTTCTTCTGTAAATACACTCTTTTTAAAGATGCAGTTACCTTCTGCATCCTCTATCACAACGCCATAATTATCAAATACCGTTTCGTTATTAAACGGCTGGAATACGCTGTCATAATCCACCCCTACATAGAGCAGACCCTTCGCCTTTTTCTGCTCCAGCATGGCCATGCGGTTTAACGAATACGCAGTCTTATCCTTCGCATTCACGATCCAGTGGATCTGGTTATCGTCAACTATTCCATAGTTCGTCTCTTCATTTTCAAGCGTGGTAATGGGGGCGATCGTACTGCCGTGCTTCACCTGACAGGCATCCGTGTAGATCGTTACCTGCTTTACATCATCATGAAAATACATAATAGAAGAAAGCAGGGGATCTATAACACTTGCCACCTGCTCATAATTCTGATATGTACTCTGATCTGAGCTTAAGATCTTCGCGATCGACTGATTATAGGATATATAATTAGAAAGATTGTTATAAATCTCTAACTCATTATCAAGCGCATCTGTCGTCTGTGTCAGATACGATTCCAGGATCATTGTCTCACGATCCCACAGGATCTTCTTCATCTCATGGTAGGTGATCGTCAGCGTGATCATGATCGGAAGAAACCCGGCAAGTATATAAATGACCAACAGCTTGCCGGATAATCGCAGATTCTGGAACCCTCTTTTTATCCTTTTATCTATTCGTTCTTTATGCATCCGCCTGTCCTCCGCTCTCTCTGAATTTCTGCGGACTCACGCCAAAGAACTCACGGAAGCTGGAACAGAAGTAAGACACATTCGGATATCCGCACGCCACACTGATATCTACGATCTTCGTCATGCTGTTCTCTAACATATCCTTTGCCTGTTCCATCCGGTATGCCTTGATGAATTTGCTTAGATTCTGTCCGGTTTCCTTCTTAAATACCGTACTTAGATAGCTCGGTGCGAGATGTACCATATCCGCCAGCATATCGATTCCAAGCTCGCTTCCATAGTTCCGGTAAATATACTGCTTCACCAGTTCTACTTCCCGATGCGCCATCTGTGTCTTTCCTGCAAAACAGGTTTCCAGTCTCCGGATCGCTTCTTCGACAAGCTCCGTCAACACCTGAAAATCTGTTGCCATATATAATTTCTCAATGTCTTTATTTAGCTCTGCTTCGTCAGTCTCATCAATGCTTCCGTAGATATCCTTCATCAGATTCGAGAACAGGAACTTGATATAGATTTGGGAGTACTCTGTCTTATGTCTGTACTTCTCACAGAATCTCTGGAAATGCTCCCGGAGTGCTTCCACATCCTTCATCTTGATATCCTGTTTCATCTGCTTCATAAAGGTATCATCATCGAACTGGATAATACCCGGAGTCTCGCCCTCCATGTTCGGATAAAATACATGAATCTCCGGATGGTAGAATTTGTTCTCCATCAGCACTTCGAGTTCTTCCATCTTATCTGCCACTTCGGACAGATCACCGATATCAGAGGATATCGCTATGTAACAGTCAGCATCATAATCGGCTTTGATGATCTTTACAATCTCATTTGCCTTACGGAGAATATTCATCTCATCCCCTAAGAATAAGATCTCCTGCTGCTGGTTCAGGTTCAGATATTGCAGGATTCCAATTGACTTTAAGTTCTCATTTTCTTTGAAATCCACTCCACGTCTGCCGAAGAAATCATGATTGAATTCCATCAAAAGCATATTCTTGAATTTACCCAGATCAAGCGATAATCCGCTGTATTCCTGTCTGAGCTTCGTAACATCCGTTCCGTTCAACAGCATATAGAGCGCATGCTCATATAAGAATTCCATGCTCTTATTCTTCAGCTCGTCCGAAGCCTTTGCCTCTTCCAATTCATTTACAACCTTATTCAGGGTATTCTTGAATTCATTTGGATCGACCGGCTTTAGAATATAATCAACAACACCCAGCCGGATTGCTTTCTTTGCATAGTCGAATTCATTGCATCCGCTGAATATGACTGTGCGCAGCTTTTTCTTTTCCTTCACAACATGGTCGATCAGTTCGATTCCATCCATGAAAGGCATCTTTACATCTGTAAGCAGGATATCAAAATCTTCTTTTTCCAGCTTCTCCAGTGCATCCACACCATTTACCGCTTCTGCAATCTCAAATTCCAGATTCAGTTTTTTTAAGAGAAACCGGATACCGTTTCTTTCTATCTTCTCATCATCTACGATCAATATCTTGTACATATCTATCAACGCCTTTCTATGGTGGAAATATATATCTTATTTTAACACATTTTACAGCTTCCAGATATCTTTATTATATTCTGCGATCGTACGATCAGAGGAGAAGAAGCCTGCCTTGCTGATATTTACCAGAGTCTTCTCTGCCCAGCCCATACGATTTTCATAATCAGCAAGCACCTGTTCCTTTGTCTGAATGTAATCACAGACATCAAGAAGTGTCATAAACCAGTCTTTTACGATCAGCTCGTTATGAAGTCTGGTAAGAGCTTCCTTCTGACCGATCGCAAGCAGCTCATCACTTACGATAAAGTCTACCAGCTTCTTGATCTCCGGCTTCTCATAATACTCTTTTGCCACATAGTCTGCCTTTGCATAGTGCTCGATCACTTCTTCACTGGATTCACCAAAGAAATAAATATTATCCTCGCCCACCAGTTCTCCGATCTCTACATTTGCACCGTCACGGGTTCCAAGAGTAACCGCACCGTTTAGCATGAACTTCATATTTCCTGTTCCGGATGCTTCCTTGGATGCCAGTGAGATCTGCTCTGAGATATCGCATGCCGGAATGATCTTTGCTGCCTTTGATACATTATAATTCTCGATCATAACAACTTTCAAGTACGGACTTACCTCAGGATCATTGTCGATCAGCTCCTGCAGACAGAGGATCAGATGAATGATGTCCTTTGCGATCGTATAAGCAGGTGCAGCCTTTGCTCCAAATATAACTGTGATCGGAGTCTCAGGCAGATGTCCCTTCTTGATCTCAAAATATTTGTAGATCACCCAGAGGGCATTCATCTGCTGACGCTTGTATTCATGCAGTCTCTTGACCTGGATATCAAAGATTGAATTCTCGTTGATGTCGATTCCCTGTGTCTCTTTCAGGTAGTCCTTTAAGACTGCCTTATTGCTCTGCTTGATCGCAAGGATCTCTTCTAATACGTTCTTATCCTTATAGTAAGAAGCCAGCTCCTGTAACTTATCGGCATCCTTCTTGTAGTCCGGTCCGATCAGCTCTGTGATGTAGGCTGCCAGCTTTTCATTGCAGTGTAATAACCATCTTCTGAATGTGATACCGTTTGTCTTATTGTTGAATTTCTCAGGATAGATCTCATAAAATGGATGCAGCTCTGAATTCTTCAGGATCTCGGTATGCAGATAAGCAACACCATTTACACTGTGGCTGTAATGCATATCGATATGTGCCATATGCACACGGGAATCTCCATCTATGATATAAACACGCTCATCCTTATAACGGTTTCTGACCTTTTTATCCAGCATACGGATCACAGGCATAAGCTGTGGAACGACCTTCTCCAGATAAGCGACCGGCCATTTCTCCAATGCTTCTGCAAGGATCGTATGATTTGTGTAAGCACATACATCGGTTACAATCTCTGTTGCTTCATCAAAGGAGATACCCTCTTCCATCAACAGACGGATCAATTCAGGAATCACCATAGACGGATGTGTGTCATTGATCTGAACGGCAGCATAGTCTGCAAGGTCATGCAGATTCGAGCCTTTCTCCTTTGCCTCTGCAAGGATCAGCTTTGCACCATTTGCAACCATGAAATACTGCTGATAGATACGAAGTAAGTTGCCGGCTTCGTCACTGTCATCCGGGTAGAGACAGAGTGTCAGGTTCTTCTTGATATCTGTCTTATCAAAGCTAATGCCATCCGGCTCCATGATGCTCTCATCCACGCTCTCAATATCAAATAAATGCAGCTTATTTGTGCGGTTCTCATAACCTGTCACATCGATGTCATACATTCTGGACTGTACGGTACAGTTTCCAAACCGGATCGTGTTGCTTACATCGGTCTTTGTCAGCCAACTGTCTGCCTCGATCCATGGATTTGCAGTCTCCTTCTGGTAGTTATTCTCAAATACCTGCTTGAACAGACCCATATGGTAATTTAACCCGATACCATCTCCCGGAAGTCCGAGTGTTGCCATCGAATCAAGGAAGCAGGCTGCCAGTCGTCCAAGTCCGCCATTTCCAAGGGATGGTTCCGGCTCTACTTCTTCGATATCATAGATGCTCTTGCCGTTTTCTGCCAGCACCTGTTTTACTTCATCAAAGATTCCAAGATTGATCAGGTTATTGGATAACAGCTTACCGATCAGGAACTCTGCTGATATATAGTAAACCTTTTTCTTACCATCTTCTGTAACCTTGTCTTCTGCTAATTCCTTTGTCATATCAAGCAGCGCAAAATAGATCTCCTCATTGCTGCATTCCTTGATCGTTTTATTATATTTCTTCTTACAAATCTCTGTTAACATTATATCCTCCTTACAAAAATACTGCTTCACAGCATTTCTTCCATATACTCTTGTTAATTCCCTTAATCTGTCTCTGATCTCGTCTGTAAATTCACCCTTCTTCATCCGCCAGCGCCAGTTTGTACCGATCGTAGACGGAAGATTCATCCGTGCTTCGTTATCCTTTCCAAGCAGATCCTGCATCTGAACGATAACGGTATCGGCAGGGCTCATATATAATACCTGCATCATCTTCTCCGGGATCTCCTGTTCATTTGCCGCTCCCAGATATTCCATCATAAATGTAAGATTGTCCTTTGATGCATTCTCGATATATCCTTTTAATGTGTCATTATCGTGTGTTCCGATATAGACAACGTAATTCTTTTCGTGATTATGCGGTGCATGTTCATTCTCCGCATTTCCGTCAAATCCAAACTGTAAGATCTTCATTCCCGGATATCCGGATTCCTTCACCAGCTTCTGTACCTCCGGCACAACGACTCCCAGATCTTCTGCGATCACCTTTGCATTTCCTCTGGCACTGTCGATCACATCTACAAGCTTCTTTCCCGGACCTTCCAGATAGAATCCGTTCTTTGGCTCTCCGTCTGCCGGAATGTTGTAATACCGCACAACGCCGATGAAATGATCGATACGGATCACATCATAGAGACTGGCTGATTTACGGATCCGGTTCTTCCACCAGGAGAACCCATCCTGTTCCATACGATCCCAGTTATATAAAGGATTGCCCCATTTCTGACCGTAATCGGAGAATGCATCCGGTGGACAACCGGCTACACACACAGGTTGTAGATCATGATCTAACTGAAATTGTTCTGTATTTGCCCATACATCTGCACTGTCCAGTGCTACATAGATTGGAATGTCGCCGATCAGACTGATACCATGATGGTTGGCGTAAGATTTGAGTGTCTTCCACTGCTCATCGAATTTGAACTGAAGGAACATATAGAATCCGATCTCGTCGTGTAACTGTTCCCTGCACTTACAAAGTGCTGTTTCTTCTCTCTTTAAAACCGGTTCTTCCCAACTTAACCATTCTTTGTTCTCATGGTCTGCCTTGACCGCCATATAAAGGGCGTAATCCGGAAGCCAGTTTTCATTTTCCGTAAGAAATTCTGCATACTGCCTTGATGCCTCATGCTTCGATCTACCATATGCTTTTCTCAATACCTCAAACCTTTGTCTGTACAGACGGGCGTAATCGATGTCATCCGGCTGATCGTACCAGCTGTATGCATCTACCTCCTCCTGTGTCAGTAAACCTTCATGAATCAGAATGTCGAAATCGATAAAATAAGGATTGCCTGCAAATGCTGAAAATGACTGATACGGACTGTCGCCAAAGCTGGTTGGTCCGATCGGAAGCACCTGCCAGTAACGCTGGCCTGCCTCCTTCAACCTGTCAACAAATTCATATGCCTCTTTCCCCAGAGATCCGATTCCATATGGGGATGGGAGACTGCTGATCGGCAGTAGGATTCCTGCACCACGCTCTAACGCTTTCTTCATATCTGATACCTCTTTATTAAATTTTCTATTGAACAGCTATCCAGTTGCCTGCATTTAATAAAGGTAAAGGTAAGGTAAAGGTCTTATATACGGAATGTCTGTTCTGGTTTGTATTCTAGTATCTTTTTTCTGTTCTTTCTTGCATAATAAGAGCATTTTATGATACTATTCTATCATGTTTGATTTTATCAAGATTCATTTAATGTTACATGGAGTGGATACGATCATACATCTCCACCTGTTTGTCAGGAATAAAATAGCAGAAAAGGCAGGAAAGAGAGGTTATATATGAACAGCTTAGAATATGAAAATTACATGGAGACCAAAGCACATGTGGATCCACTGTTTCCTTACAACACCTATCTGTGCTCCATACCACTGGACTTCAATGCCGTCCCACTTCACTGGCATCCATATATGGAGATCATTTATATTAAGAAAGGGAAAGGAAATGTAACGCTGGATTTCACGACGCACTATGTAGAGGAAGGGGATATCATTCTGATCCTGCCGGGCAGGATCCACGGCATCTCCCAGTATGCCTCCTATTCAATGGAATATGAGAATATCATCTTTTCAGTTGACCTGTTCCGATCCAGAAACCACGATACTCTGGACAGTGAGTTTTTTCTGCCTCTGCTCTCTGATGAACTAAATATCAAAAGCATCTATGATCGCGACGATCCTTTATATGAAGCCCTGTCCTCCTGCCTGAACCGGGTGGATGTGCTCTGCTCATCTACTCCAAAAGGATACCGGCTTGCTCTAAAAAGCTGTTATTTTGAATTCTTCTATACCCTGTATGCCCATGCAGAGCAAAAGGCAGAGACCTCAGACCGAAAGAATCATGCAAAGAATCTGGATCGTACCAAAGCGATCTTGTCTTATATCGACCGAAACTACAAAGAAGCAATATCCATTGCGGACATTGCTTCTTACTGTGGATTCTCTGAATCCCATTTTATGCGTTTTTTTAAGAATACGATGGGTGTATCCTTTACCACCTATCTGTGTGACTTCCGGTTAAATATCGCAGCCAGACTTCTTGTCACAACCGATGACAGCATCCTGTCCATCGCAGAAAGCTGCGGTTTCTTTAACCTGTCCTACTTCAACCGGAGCTTCAAGAAGAAATATGGCATCACTCCGGGAGCATACCGGAAGCGGTAGTAAACCGTTTCCCTGCATTGTTTATTTTATCTTAAATGATACATACTTGTTGCTATATCCAACATACAGACGGTACTGACCTTTCTCTAACTTTGAAAGATCATACCGGCCTGCCAGATTGAATGTCCAATACTTGCAGCTATGTGCCGGAAGAACATATCCCTCTGATATCGTTATATTCTTTTCGTCTACCTTCTTCCATTTGCCATTTTCATATTTTCTGAGTTCTCTCATATTGCTGAATGTACGTTCTTTATTTGTTCCATTGTACAATACATAAGTAACTACCATATACTCCGGATCAAATTCAACAAGTTCTGTTTTCACAGCTTTTCCCTTGTATGCAGAGGTTGATTTCACAACCTTGATCTTCAGCTTATAAACAACCGTTTCTGATGATGTTCTGTACTTTGCCTGTAAAACTACAGAACCTGCCCTCTTGCCTGTTTTAATCTGCATACCATTCTTCGTTTTTACAACCTTGGCAATTTTCTTATCGGATACTTTCCAGTCTGCCTTCCGAAGCTTATTTGATACACCATATACAGCATGCAGGTTATCAAAACTTACCTTTGTGTTTGTACCCATCCATAATTTCCATGCATGTGTTGTAACACCTCCATGCACATTATTTCCGCACAATACTGCCTCTGTTGTCTGTTCCGCAGCCTGTACTCCATCATTCGTTTTGATACCCGCTGCATTGCTGTTGATACCTGTTGTTATCACCATGGCAAAAACCAACAGGATACCAGTTAAAGTTTTTAATACATTTTTCATTTGATTTCCTCCTTCATATTGGGTTCTTTTTTATATACTATACTGTATGCCGACTCCGCCAACAACCCTCCTTTGCATAAAACGGACAAATATTGCAGAAAACGGACAAATTCAACTTCGTTTATACAAAATTGCTCCCTATTCCCTGCCAAATACATCTTTTTTCCGGACAATGATATAGCCGATCACCCACAAAGCAATGATCCAAATGGTCAGATACAATAATCCAAACCTGACAGACAGTGCATCTGCTCCATCACTACTGAAAAAACGGGTGATCATAGCATATCCATGCGGAAGATAACGACTGCCATAATAACTGCTTACGACCAACATCATAAATACAACAACCATACCTGCTGAACTGCTGTACTGTACTGTAAGTATCATCTGAAGAAGAGACTGTATGATTCCAACCATTAATGGTAAAACAAGCAGATTCACAAGCAGATCTGATGCCCCGACTCCTATAAAATCTGTTCCGTATATCATGTTAGCCAATGTTATATGATCCCTGAATGATATCTCTCCATACCGTGCCCACGCATACGCAAGTGTTCCAAGCCATGCACATGCAAAATACAGAAGATTCACACAAATACACCAGACACATTTCGAGCACCACCAGATTGAACGTTTCCTGCTCTTAACCATCATATACATACCAAATCCATGCATATCCTGCCGGATATAATCTCCAACACAGAACATCAGACACAGATACAGCATAAACCACGTCATTGGAACCTCAAATGAATTATTGCTTCCTTTTGTAAATACAAAAGGACTCTGTCCCTGAAACAGATTCAAACCATATTCCCATATTGACAGGTTCTGTCCATACCACTGCTAGAAGTACTCGCCAGCTTGATCGACCATCCCACAGGCGATCGCACCAATCAGCACAGCCAGAATATATCGTCCAATATATTTTACCAGCCCCTGCCGGATATCATGTTGAAAAAACTTAACGATCATTCTCCGTCTCCTTTATAAGCCTTCCCTCTGACATATAAATTTTCTCATCTGCTAGATAATCCATTTCAGATTTATCATGACTGGCAACGATAATGATACGGTTTTCAGCCGAAAGCCCACGAATAATTGCACGGATCTCCTGCACTCCATCTGTATCGATCGCATTGATCGGTTCATCTAACAAGATCAGTTCCGGACTTCCCATGATCGCTGCTGCGATTCCAAGACGCTGCCGCATACCAAGTGAATACTTGTAAAATTTTCTCTTATCATCCGGATCCAGTCCCACCTGTTCCAGCACCCGGCGTACTTCTGCCTTATCGACATTTTTCTGAAGACCAGCCAACATCTCCAGATTCTGTTTCCCTGTATAATCATTTAGAAATGATGGATTCTCAATCAACATACCAACACTTTCCGGAAATGAAATATCTTTACCAAGCACTTTATCCTTGATCCGTATAGTTCCGGAACTTGGATAGATCAGGCCTGCTATTAAACGCATCAGCATAGTCTTGCCACATCCATTCTTCCCGCATAAGCCGTAGATCCTGCCACCAGAAAATGTATAATTAATATCATCCAGTACGATAGTTCCCTTTATCACTTTTTTCAAATTAGTAATTTCTATTTTCATTCCATTGCTCCAGTTCTTAATACATCTTTTTTATAGTTACTTGCAGCAAACAGCACTATAAGGATCAGAAACATTCCTGACATTGATAAGAACAGAGAATGCCAGGTAAGCTTCATGCCTTGTTGTGCAGGATTTGGGATCAGACTGATATTATATGCATTTATATCCGGGATCAGATTGTGGATTCCATAATACATACAGCAGTTAAACATCAGTGGCAGGATCATCAATACAAACCGGTTGTAACAGAATTGTGTGATTGCCAGCGCCATCAGTGCAAATAAACCGCCATAGATAAAATCTATAAAAATATACCATGCTGCATACAACGCCGGTGCTTCATACACAATGTCACCCAGAAGTGCCCGTCCCGGCACAACCGACTGTAATGCCATTGGGTCTGTTCCAATAATCGGCATAAAACAGGCAATCGACAGAAAATTAACAAGCAATGGTATTGCTATCACACATCCTCCACTTACAAATGCTGCAATTCCTCTGGCTGTCAGATACCTGCGTCGTCCACATCGTATGATCATCTGCCCGGCATACCCATTGTTCCATTCAGAAAACAACTGGCTTCCATATGGAAGTACTGCCAGAAATGGCAGCAACAGATAGAATAGCTGATTGCAGGGCGACAGCAGCTCTGTTCCTAACCATCCATCCAGAACACCGATCTCATACCAGTATCCATATTCCTTATCCATTTCCCCCAATTCCGTAACCTTTTCGTATTCAACATTATTCGGAGCGTACACATTTCTGTAAATCCACACTGTATGGTACAGACTGATCAACAATCCAACCATCAGTGCAATATAAAACCCCTTTGTCCGGAACGCTTTCTTTAATTCCAAGCTTACAACCTGTCTCACTGTTCTCCCTCCATTTCAATATCTGTGATCTGTAATCTGTTTTTCACCGGATATGTTCCGAGAACCATCTCATATATCACCTGATTATTCTCCACCTGTTCCCATTGTTCCTTTGTCAGGTTCGCCTTATATATTTCATAAGGAATATAAAGGGTATCCCCCGATACAAATGTTCCATCCGATAATGACGGATTCAGATCACTGAAAAAGAATGGATCAAATTGATTAAATACATGGAAATACTGAATTGAAGGCATCGTTTCCAGCACATTCTGGTCCTGAATCTTCTCCACTGTATATGCGACCATCAATAACTTCGTATTTTCTCCTGTAAGCTGCGATTCCTGATAACTCTGATATTCTGGATGTTCTTTGAAATAATCCTCATAATTCCATAAAACAGCGTCTTTGATCTGATAAGTTAATCCTCTGTATGTCAGATTTTCTCCCTGTGCGATCACATTCTGTTCCGGCAGTCTGGCATGTGCAGTTACATAACAGATCCGGGCTCCAATTATTAAAAACACAGCAATTGCCAATACAATACCTGCTATTTTCTTCTTTTTATTCACTTCGTCCTTTTTCCTTTCATCCTGGCAGATATCTGATTTATTACCTGCATAAATAAATGAATAAAGATGGTCTCCTGTCCCCCGCAGAAAACCATCTCTTTCATAATGCTATGAGTCAATCCTGGTAAAGATATGCTTTGTATTCTTGTTCACATTAAATGCTGCTCAGTCGTTATATATTCTCCATAAATTCATGACAATAGGTAGATAGATTTAACTGAATAATTAAATTATTAGCTTCATGAGCAACAATTTTTCCAGTTGAAATAGGAATCTAGTTAACATCCTTTTACAAACTGTCCATAACTTTTTCACCTTTTAATTCTCGTTGAAAATATATTTTAGAATATTTTTCTTCTATTTCAATACTGTATATGATCCAGCACAATCTGGACTCCATACACCTTTTGCTACACCTGACCCCGAAAGTGACTTAAAACCTAGCTTGGCATAAGAATACTTTAATTCATTTACATAGTTAGTCATTGCATACTTTCCCATTCCATTTATACCATAAAAACGTTTCCTGTCTCCATCCAATCTACCCGCAGGATATTTCTTTGCACTATCGCCAGTGCATCCATAAACCCCTACTGAAATTGCACTAAGACCAGACCCATATGTTAGACTCCAGTAGATATAAATTTTTGAATTAGTATCCTTTCTCCTTTTATTGGTATATTTTACCTGCGTAGAATTTTCATCTAGCACGGCCTCCCATTTTGTATCCGATGTATTAGCTGCACTTGATACTGACTCCGATATTCCCATACCAGTTAAAACAAGCATACCAGCAATTGTAGCAAGAATTATTTTGTTACCAATTCTTTTTTTGATCATTATTTTATTCTCCTCCTGATTGTATAAACTATGAAAAACTTTTTACATGTTTTCCACGCTGCCACGATACCAGTCAAAGCCACATACAAGCATAAACTTCAACTTATAATTCGTGTAACATTAAGAAGCGAGAAGGTTAATCGTCATCTCCCCCTCATACCCTATACAGTTTTGCTTTATCTATATATTAATAACACAAAGTGTATATGTCAATAGTATTTTAGTTTTTCTGTATATTTACAAAATAAATGATATATGTTATATTAAAACCTTGAAATTGAGGTGTTCTAATGGATCGAAAAAGCAACTTTCGACGTGGATCCGTCGAACTAATGGTCTTACATCTGTTAAGCTTACGGGATTACTATGGATATGAGCTGACACAGATCATAAGACAGGAAACGAATGGCGTCATTGATATTCCGATTGGTTCATTATACCCGGCATTATACAAATTAATTGATGCCGGATATATCTCTGATCATAAGGAACAAGTGGGAAAAAGAATGATTCGTATATACTATCACTTAGAGGATAGCGGGAAAACACGATTAGATCTTTTGTTACATGATTACTACCAGACCAATCAGGCAATTCAGGACATTTTAAGATTTAATGGAGATGAACAAACAGATGAACACGAAGAAAAAAGGGGAAATTAACAGGTATATGCGCAAAGTGCGCCATCTGTTGCCTACCATGCACAAAGCAGAACGTAAATTTATCACCAACTTACGCCAGGATATAGAAGAAATGGCTCAGACCAGATCTTCTATATCCTATGAGGCGTTAGTAACTGAATTTGGTGACCCACATGAACTTGTAAACAATTATATTTCTGAAAAAGACATTGATACAATTCGAAAAGAATTACATATTTCACATTATATTAAATCACTTGTTATCACAGGCATTCTTGCGATTTTACTGGTAACCGGATTCAAGATGTTTCTTGCTCATCTGGACTATCTGCATGCTCAGGAAAGCCAAATTGCATATGACACCACAGTAATAGAAGAATTGGAAACATCCTCAGCAGAAGAAGCACTAGAACCATCTGATATATATGATGATACAACAGCAAATGAAGAGGAACATTAATCCAACTCTGTCATGTTCCAAAACCGGAACATTATCTTAGAGAAAAGCAAGGAAACCAAATGAAAATCCCAACTTACAGGATTCCCATTTGGTTTCTTTACTTTTATTCTTCTACCACCGGAAAATATACTTTTATCTCACAGCCGCCTGCAGTTTCATCAGAGGAAACATCCAGTTCCACATTTAGGTCATGTGCCATTTCTTTTGCAAGATAAAGTCCCATCCCGGTTGCTTTCTTCCGCCTGTCACCGGAATCTCCGGTAAAGCCTTTCTCAAATACATACGGAAGATCGCAGGCTTTAATACCCATGCCATTATCCCGGACAGATAAAATAATCTTCTCATGTTCTCTGATACAGGAGATCCGGAGCTGTTTATCCTTTCCTTTGCTGTATTTGATTGAATTACTGATAAACTGTCCAAGCATAAAAGCAAAGCCACGTTTATCGGTAAATAATGTGTTCTCCTTTATATCAAGCTGAACCTGTATCTTCTGTTCTTCTAACAGTGGTGTGAAATCCTCCAGCACTTCTTTTACACAGGTTTCCGTATCGACCGACTCAAACCTGTAATCTTTTCTCGCCCCCTTTAAACGGGCATAGTATAACATCTGGTCGATATATCTCTGCATCTGACAGTTGATCCGGTCAAGCTTGCATACCACATCTTCTGACAGCTCGTCTCTGTGATTGTCCAGCATAAATGTCAACAGGGCAAGCGGCGTCTTTACCTCATGCGCCCATGCTTCCACATATTCCTCATAATCATTTAGCTGTAACTTCGTCTGTGCGCATTGATCCATCTGTTCATGTAATATCTGACTGAAGCTTCTGATCTCTGCCTGCAGATTCTCCGCATCATGAAACAGTTGTTCCTCATGATAGGAATCCGGCACTGCAAGGAATTCATCAAATGCTTTCTTCCGTTTTCTCTCTTTCTTTGCCAGATAAAGAACAGCCGTTACAAATACCAGCAGGCTGAACAGAATTACCGATATTGCGATCACCTGAAATGCCTGTGCATCGATCAGCCATAACAGCAGGATACTGAGCAGATCAAGCAGTCCGATGATCCCCAGCCAGAATCTATTCTGTTTTATGATCTGTCCGATCTCCTTTATGGATATATGTTCCATCTCTACCTCTCCGATGTCTGTCCGACAAAACGATATCCGACGCCACGCACAGGAATGATCTGCTGTGGCATATCAAGATTTGCCATTGTCTTTTTCAGTCTTGTAAGATTCACCTGTAAGGCATTTTCATCGATGAATTCTGCCGTTCCCCATAAGGCGATACAAAGCTCTTCTTTCGTCACAATATCCGATCCGTGCTCTAAGAATATCTCAAGAATCTTTCCCTGATTCTGCGGCAGGATAACAGACTGGTTATGAATGTATAAAGTATAGGTCTGGCGGTCAAGGAGAAATCCATTTCCTTCCAAAAGGTTATTTCTTCCCTCGTACCGTTTCAACACATTGGATACTCTGGCGAGCAGACGTTCTTTTCTGCACGGCTTCGTCAGGAATTCATCTGCGCCCAGATCCAGGGCATGCAGTTCATCCTGAAGTTGATCCCTCGACGTCAGAACCAGAACCGGTATGGAGCTTTTCTGCTTCAGTTCCCGGCAGATCTGGAATCCACCCATGCCCGGCAGATTCAGATCGAGCAGCACCAGATCCGGGGATGCCGCAAGAATAGCTGCTGCCGCATTCTCAAAATCCGTGATACCGCTGGTCTGATAGCCCGCCTTCTGCAATATAGCTTCCAGTTCTTCCCGCATCATATCTTCATCTTCTACCACTGCTATATGCTTCATATCTACTCCTCATCTATCAGTCAAGGTTTCACGCCATCGCCATTGATCTTCATCTGCTCTGAATCTACTCCTCACGTTCCGGTACCATCAGTGTCAGAAGATACCGGTTGCTTGACCGTTTTACAAATGCCATATAAATGCATTCTACCACACAGAGCAACAAAATCATAGCTGCAGCAAGCAGCATGGCATCTCGGATACTATTTGAGATCATACCGGAAACCAGTGTAAGGACGGCGCGCACACCGAAGATACTGCTGATGCCTGCAACGACAACCGGCATACCAAAGTACCAGTTGATCTGTTTTCTTGCGGAACGGCAGAGCAGTTCATAGGTTGCTCCAAGCCGGATCAGTGTCTTATATCTGCGGCCGGATTTCTGCTGTCCCATCAGGAACTGTACCCCGATCACAGTATTTGCAATGATCAGGAAAATGATCGCCAGATAGATCGTGATATAACTTGCTGCTACGATATAGAACATCCGGCGTCCCATATTTTTCAGATAACTTTCATATTCAATATTTTTTGCTGCAAAATCGATCTGCGCAAGTTTATCATTCATCTGCATGACCGACTGAAGCAGGTTATCTCCCTTGACCTTTGACTGATCCAGCACACCATTCAGATAGATCGTGCTGTCCCATGTATATTTGTCAAATACTTCATCCGGCACGATCAGGGCAAAGGATAATGTAATTGCCCGGTCGGTAATAAGCGGTGTGTTCTGTATCTTACCGGTCAGATACATCTTATGATCCAGATATGCCACCTCCGGGCGGTCTGCCAGAATATCATTTAATATCCCGTTGATACCATCTGATGTAAATTCCGAACCTTTGAATACCGTCGCCTCATCATCAGCCAGCGTGAGCGGTTCTTTTCCTGCAAGTTCGAGTACATGATTATATCCGCTCAAAGAGATCAGATATGGATATGACTCATATTCCAGATTGTTAAGCAGAATATCTTTATCCTCTGAGTCCGGCAGTTGTTCTACCCGGCTCATAACTGATGACAGATCAAATACATCGTAATCATCATTTACACCCGGAATAAGATGACCGACCCGCACCTCAAACAGATCGGAGAAATCCTGATCCAGTCCGTTGTCTGTCAGAAGCTTTTTTACATTTGCCACACCCTGTTTCTGATCTTCTTCGTAATTTTCAAATGTATAATCCATGATATGGATATTTCCCTTTTCATTTCCATAGGAAAATGCGATCACGATTCCTGCTCCAAAACAGCAGATGGCTGCAAGGATCAGAATAGAACTGATCGATAAGGTACTGGATTTTCTTATAACATTTTCCTGCACCTGACGGAAATTAAATACCCGAAGGGCAGTTCCTCCATGGCTGTGTCTTGCCAGACGGTCGATAAAAAAACGCATACCATAGAATAAGAGCAGCATACCGACAAAACCGATCAATACTGTCTCAGACATCTTGCGAAGTGTCGCCCATGACGTTCCTCCGATCGCCATGCTATATGCCACAGCCAGACAGATAATACCGAGAACGAAGCTTACCGCATAGACGCCAGCCGGAAACTGCTTCTTGGTTCCCTCCGGTGTATCAACTAATAATGCACCGATCTCCTGTCCTGCAATCTTCCCGCTTAAGATCAGGAATGCAACCAGCTTGATCACCAGAAATCCAACAGCCGTTATTATGATTGCCTGAATGGAGAATGTTACCTGATGACCGACGATCCCAAGTCCTACACATTTGGCTGTAATCAGACTGATCAGTTCGGATAATAAAATGGCAATCGGAAGTCCTGTTACAAGTGCTGCCAGACTGCTTCCTATATCTTCTGCAAGAAGCATCCCGAATAGCTTGCTTCTCCTCATTCCCATCATCAGGTAGACGCCAAATTCGTGTTTTCTCCGTTCCAGTTGGAATTTGCTTGCATAGTAGATCAGGAAGAATAAGATCACCAGTGTCATTACAAAAAATGCAGGTATGATCTGGAACAGACGATCTACCGCATCACTCTCCATTTTCTTAAGGAATACCATAACATCCTGTGAAGAAAGTGACAGGATAATATAGAATGCCACGATAGATATTACTAACGAGGAGAAAAATAAACCGTTTTCTTTTCTGTTTCGTTTACTGTTTTTTCGGATCAGTTTAAAGAACATTTGCGCTGCCCCCTCCCAACTGTGCCATGACCTGCAGGATTCTTTCATAGAACTGTTGCTGTGTCTCTGCGAGCAGATCCCGTCTTAATTCATGGAAGATCACGCCATCCTGAATAAAAAGTATCCGCTTGCAGTAGCTTGCAGCATTGGAATCATGCGTTACCATCAAAACCGTTGTTTTGTCGTCTCGGTTCAGGCCGGCTAATTTCTCCATTAAGGCTTTGGCATTTCTGGAATCAAGTGCTCCGGTTGGTTCATCTGCCAGAATGATGCCCGGATTCAGGATTAGTGCTCTGGCTGCTGCCAGTCTCTGCTTCTGTCCGCCTGACATCTGCGATGGGAACTTATCCAGTACCTCGGTGATCTCCAGATATTTCGCTAACTGCTCCAGACGCTTTCCGCCCTCTGCCTCCGATATGTTATGAATCGACAATGGAACCATGATGTTCTCACGTCCGGTCAGATTATCCAGCAGTTCAAAATTCTGGAACAGGTATCCGATCTCCTTGCCACGGTATCCTGCCAGCTTCTTGCCCTTCAACCTCTGGATCTCTGTACCCTTCATCCGGATCTTGCCGCTGTCCGGCTGGATCACTGTTGCGATACAGTTTAATAACGTTGATTTACCGGAACCACTGCTACCCATAATTCCCAAAAACTCGCCCGGCATCACCTGAAATGTGATTCCGTTCAATGCCTTTGTCTGGTTCGGTTCCTTGCCATAATATTTTTTCAAATCTTCTATCTCTAATAATGCATCCATGCTGCCGCCTCCTTGTACTTTCTTAATTGCTGTTGTCTGACTTCTTGGAGTATCATGGTTTTCTTCTCGCTTTCATACCCGCTGCTGCCCGGCTCCTGAGGGTATCATAATTTATTTCTTAATTTCATACCCACCATATCTGACAGTATTTATACTATCAGATATCTTCCTCAAATAACACTTACACTGAATGAAAGGTTTCGCCTGTATAATTCCAGAAATACACGACAATAATATATATGTTTAAAAAGATAATTGCAGTATTAATACAGTGTATATACATGAACAGCATGCCTTACCAGCACAGTATATATGCACTTCCGCAATCATCAATAAAATTCCATCAGGAGGTTATCCCATGTCAAATATGTTTTGTTTTCAGTGCCAGCAGACGGCTGGCAATAAAGCCTGTGTGAATACCGGAGTCTGCGGTAAGCAGCCCTCGACATCCAATCTGCAGGACGAATTGATCTGTGAACTGATACGGCTTGCCGAAGCAGCCGAGCTTACAAAGAAATCCATACAACAGAAAAAAGAGACAGATCCCAAACTTCTGTCCCGATACCTGAACAACCGAAAATCCGCTGACCGTCTGCTGATCGATGGTTTATTTACAACACTTACAAATGTGAATTTTGATGATAAATCAATCAAAGATTACATCAAAGAAGTGCAGAAAAACCAGAAGGATATCATGTGCTGTATGCCTACAGACATATGTAGCATATCAGATATCGCATATAAGAACTTCCCGACTACAAATATGAATTCATCAATTGCAAATATGAACTTCTCAGATACAAATATGAATTCATCAACAGCAAATATCAATCCTCCGACCTGTGGATTGAAAGATCCACATGATATACCGGTAATCAGCCTGTGGGATGGTACGGACGATATCGTGTCACTCCGCTCCACGTTATTGTTCGGCTTAAAGGGAATGGCTGCGTATGCGCATCATGCAATGAATCTCGGCTATCAAAATGATAATGTAACAACCTGGTTCTATAAGGGCTTGTGTGAAGTGAACCGTGAACACTCGGTAGAAGAATGGATCGAGCTTATTATGGAATTTGGAAAAGTGAACTATCAGTGCATGGAACTGCTCGATAAGGCAAATACCGAATCCTTCGGCACACCAACGCCGACTAAGGTTCACACCGATATCCGCAAGGGGCCTTTCATCGTTGTATCCGGTCATGATCTCCGCGATCTGGATCTGCTCTTAAAACAGACCGAAGGAACCGGTGTCAATGTCTATACACATTGCGAAATGCTTCCGGCTCACGGCTATCCAAAATTAGCCGCCTATAAGCATCTTGCCGGCAACTTCGGAACTGCATGGCAAAGCCAGCAGACGGAATTTGAAAATATCCCTGCACCCGTCCTCTTTACAACCAACTGCCTGATGCCCCCACGTCCAAGCTATGAAGATCGCATCTACACTACCTCTGTTGTCGGCTATGAAGGAATGGTGCATATCGAGGGAACAAAGGATGGCAAGAAGGATTTTACTCCGATCATCAAGCATGCCCTAAAGCTGGGCGGCTATGAACACGATCACAGCATGAGCGGTATCAATGGCGGACATATCCTGACAACAGGATTTGCACATGGCGCAGTCCTCTCCCATGCAGATAAACTTACAGCCGCCATCAAGAATGGTGATATCAAACACATCTTCTTAGTTGGCGGCTGTGACGGTGCCCATCCGGGCAGAAATTATTATACGGAATTTGTAAAACAGACTCCTATGGATTCTCTCGTTCTGACACTTGCCTGTGGCAAATACCGGTTCAATGATCTCGACCTGGGTGAGATCGATGGAATTCCAAGGATCTTAGATATGGGGCAGTGTAATGATTCTTACAGCGCGATCAAAGTTGCCCTTGCACTGGCAGAAGTTTTCAACTGTGATATCAACGAGCTTCCTCTGACTCTCGTTCTTTCATGGTATGAACAGAAGGCTGTCTGCATCCTTTTAACCCTGCTTGCCCTCGGTGTCAAAAACATCTATCTCGGCCCAACCCTTCCGGCATTCATGACAGAGACCGTTGTCCGTTTTCTGGTTGACACCTACAACCTGCAGCCGATCACGGCTCCTGAGCAGGATATGGATGCGATCCTCGGGCGTGGCTAAATAGTCAGCCGGCATCATCGCATTCCGGCAACAGCTTCATCACACGTTCCGGCAAACATCAGTGCTTTATCACACATTCTGGTAACCACCACAATAAGGGCAGCGGCTGGCATATCCGGTTGCTGCCTTATAAGAAGCACCGCAGTTCGAACATCGGACTGCGATCAGGTGAAGCTGTTCCGGATCGATCGGCTTGTTGTCCATCAGCTCTTCTTCTCTTCTGAGCCGTTCTCCACGGACAGAAGCAGGATCATAACTGTACTTACCATTGTATTCATAGATATCGATCGTCATTCCGATCGGGAACATGGAATCCGCTCCTCCACTGATCGAAGTCGGCAGGATCACTTCCCGCTCGATACCATAATTATCAAAATAATGCACCTTTACATTTAAAGGAAATCTGCCATTTACCATATAAGATGTATTTTTTACATAACCATAAATCTTCGCTGTATACTTTTCACCATGTACACGGATCATTTTCTTGTTATGGAGCATAACAAGGATTGTCACGATAAAACATAATCCAAGTACCACAAACATTAATGGAATTAATATAAATGCCCCGGGCTTACCAAATGCAAATAAAAAGATCAATGTCATAAAAAGCCCTATTCCTGCAAAACCCACTCCGACAATCATACATATCTTCTGTGCACTGTTCATATCCATCTGCCTCCCACATAGTGATCATAACTATGATACTAGCATCTACCCATTTATAAGTCAAACAAATCCATGTATTATTGCGTATACAATTATCTGTTTTCACCTATGATATTCTTTATACCTGCATATGAAATTTTATAAGTTTGAATATGAAATTTTCACTTGCATTTTTACTAAAAGCTTAGTATAATGACCGACGTTGTAAAAATTGAAGAAAAAGCTTTGGTATAAAATTGGAAACGACACAAGTGTGCTCCTGATATTTCACCTCGTTTGCCGACGGATGAGCATATCACTTGATAACGAACAACACATGTGTCTTTTTTGTGCTTATTTTTAAGATATTTGCAGTTTTGGTTCTGCATTTATTCAGATTATTTATCAAAAAAGGAGATTTATTTTATGCCAAAAACTTTATTTCAAAACATTATTTTCACATTAATGATGTCTTTTCTTATGGTCTATGCCATGATCTGCTACAACATTTCCCTAAACACGGGTGGAATGTCAAACTCCGTTTTCTTAGCCGCCTTTCATGAGCTTATCATCATGTGGCCGGTTGCCTTTTTACTTGAATTCCTGTTTGTAGATAAGGCTGCACATGCTCTTGCATTCCGCTTCGTGAAACCGGATGACCGCCCGATCATCATCACGCTTGCAATTTCTACCATGATCATCTGCATTATGTGTCCTTGCATGAGCCTTGTTGCCACTATTTTATTCAAGCATGCCGGTCGTCAGTTTGCAGCCGTGTGGCTCCAGACCACTTTCTTAAACTTCCCGGTAGCTTTCTTCTGGCAGCTTTTTTATTGCGGTCCATTTATCCGTCTGATCTTCCGCAAGCTTTTTCCAGAGAAATAAGTCTGCATAAACAATGAATTCGAGTGATCCGGCAGGCTGGCACTTCCTACATATGATCCGCTTTATTTTCTATTCGGTTCGCACGCTTATTCATCAGCAGTCGCCCAAACTCGTCCTTACGGACTCAAACATGGGCTTGATGCTGATAGCCAGTGCAAACCTCATAACGAAAATACGCTAATATCATATGTAGGAAGTGCCAGCCTATCCGGATCACTCGAATCCATTATTTATATTATGAAATTAGAGAATCCCCTCCGACAGATGGTTATATGCGTAACATTTTACCTGTATTTCTTATATGGTCATCAGACGTTTTCTAACTATGACATTTGCGGAGATTTCGTTGTGAGCTGCATATTGCCAGTAAATACGGGTGCCTGTCGGAGGGGATTTACACATTACATCTGCCAGACCAGGTTGCCGGATGGATCAAGAGCCTGAATCCGATAGGTATGGGCTTTGAGATCTGCGGACAGACGGGCAAGATAACCGTCCTTTTTCCAGGTGATATAAATACGATTATACATCTGGTCCGCCGGTAGTTCTGCAAAATGCAAAGCATTTTCTGCCTGAGCAGAGATCTGTGCTGCAGGCTTTGTGCGGATTGTCATTTCCGCATCAAATCCAAATGCCGGAAATTCTTTCCGGAATTTCAACATTTCAAGCTGCTTTTTTACGACTTCCTTTTCAAGTCCTGACTCTATATCTTTTTGTGAAAGATTCGTCCGGTTGATCTCTTTATGTCCACCTGCACCCGCACGCTTCACTGCCTCATAATCATTAGATCCGGCAAACAGATCCAGATACCAGACCTGAGGTTTTCCCGGCATAAATATCTGTAATGCTCTGGCTAATAACAATGCCTGCTCATTTTCGCCAAGTGCATTATAATATGTCGTATTTACCTGATAATACATCTTTTTATTACCGTGAAGATCCTTTACAAAACCACCACGATCCACAAGCAGCCGGATCAGATCCTCAATCCTGTCGTCCGGCAACAATCCGGCAAGATCAAGTACCGGTATTCCATCATGGCATCCAAGCATATTCACAGTATGAATATTCTCTTTTATCTGTTCCTTTGCCCATTGCTCCAGGTAAGAGCCATCGCCTCTGTAAAGAGCATCCAGGATCAATCCCGGAAGGAAAAAGTCATACGTCAGATATCCCTTCTCTGCTATCATCTTATACTTTTTCTCTTTGTATCCGGCATGAATCTCCGGAAGAAGGCGGATTCCATATGGTTTTGCAAGCTTATGGATCTGTTCAAGGAATTCCCATGTCTCCGGTTCATTTAAGAAATTGGCACGTCCCGGTGCTTTTGGGGCATATGCAAATGCATCCAGACGGATTATCTTCGCTCCGTAACCTGCCAGTTTTTTTATGGTTTCACGATAAAAGTCCCAAACCTTTTCTGATTTAATATTGAGATCCATTTGTCCCAAATATCTGGTATGATAATCATCAGTATCCCGAATCTCCTGATAAAACGTATTCCAGTATGGAATCCGACTGCCATCTGCCATTTCCACCATCAACAGAGGTAATCCCGGTTTACGGAAGAACATCGGATCCAGATACTTCTGTTCCGGTTGTATATAGCCGTCTTCTGTCATTTCTCCACAGTTTTCCCAGAATGTATTCCAGTTAATAAAAAAGTCACGATATTCCGATCGACTGCCATTCTCCAACAGATCCTGAAACTGTGGCGACTGTACAGACGCATGGTTTAACACAAAATCCAGCTTCAGATCTATATTCTGTCTACCCAACCGTAATAGTGCCTTTTCAGAATGAAATGTCTCCTCAAGATTATAGTCGATTACAGAAAAACCACGATCCAGATCAGAATGGTAAATACTCGGTAGTATATACATTGAGGAAAATGCATCTGCAAATCCATCTCTTTCAAATAAATCCGCAACAGCTTCCAGATCTCCGCCAAGACTGTCCGGATACAGATTCAGCATTGGACCATTTTCAATTTTATTTATATCTGTCATATTTGTTTCTTCTATCTCTGTTTTCCTCATATTCTATAACCTCCTGTTCACTTACTATTCCGTATAAATCCTGCCATGCATATCCTGAATGATATCTGCCCTATCCAGTCCATCATTAATCTTTTTCTGCTCAATTCTTAATACTCTGGCTACAAAGGGACTGTCAATGGCAGTGTCACGATTCCTCTTCTTTCGGTTTTCAAGTGTTTCTTCCGGCGTACTGATCAATACAACAGATACATCTACCCCCTGCAGGTATGCACTGTTTCCATGTGTCCATTCAAGGATCAGAATATCTGTATCTGATACATCCCTGCGATCATACCAGATATCATCCGGGGTTCTTCCCATATGACGTAGCAGCAGTTGTGAGGTTCCTCCATGAAACTGCATGAGAAGATTCGATACAGCTTCATAATCCAGTTCCTGATCCGTACCCAGATAGTCTGTAAGAGCCTTGTCTCCATACTTCTGATATATGGATAACCACTGCCTGTCCTCCTGTTCTTCTGCATCCCTTCCGGCTTTTTGAAGCTCTAATAGTTTTTCTTTTACCTCATCTGTATATAGCCTTTCAGTTATAAGTCCATTTAACCCGGACATACGAAATCTCGCAATTCGTTCTGCATCATTGTACATGGGAATCCGATGCGGATAATTGTCCCCGCTTATAATAAGAGATTTCTTTCCCTGTTTTTCAAACATATTTTGAAGTAAGAAAGCCATTCCGGTCTTACCAACACCAGAACCTCCGGATACCGATATGACTGTTTTTTTCTCTTTTCTTTCCTCTGTTTTTTTCCGGATCAACGGAAATAATCGTTCTGCGTTTTTGATCTGTTCCTGTGCCAGATCCGATACTGTAATTTCTTTCGTATCCATCTGTCCGTCACCTCATTTCTGATCATCTTATATATCTTTTATTCTATTGTTTTTGCCAAACTCCCCGATCTCTGCAAACAGAAACCGGGGAGTCCTATTTATTCTTATTCTACTGCATCAAGCAGGATCTGATAGCTTGGATAATTACCGGATACTACCGTAAACGGCATACCGAGCTCCATCAAAGCAGCTCCTGAATAAACAGTACCTGTTTTCTTATCCCGATAGGAACGTTCCGGCGCAAGCCCTCTCAATCGAATATAAAATACAGGATGATTACCATGTGTATTTAATAAAACTGCACCTACAACTGCATGTTTTTTTTCTTCATCGACAGACATCCATGCTCCATATTCCGCCTCAAACGGATTACTTAATCTGTAATAATCCCCTTTTAAAATAACCGGTGCTGCTTCATGATAGGTTTTGATCTGTTCACGGACTGCCGTCTTATCTTCCTCAGATAACTTTCCAAGATCCAGTTCATATCCGAATGCACCTGTCATGGCAACCACACCTCTGGTCTTCATGTCCGTCACTCTGCCAGTCTGATGATTCGGCACCGCAGATACGTGGGCTCCCATCGTTGATAAAGGATAAGCAAACGATGTACCATACTGGATACGGATACGATCAACGGCATCTGTATTATCACTGCACCATATCTGTGGTGTATAATACAACATACCCATATCAAACCTTCCGCCACCGCCGGAGCAGCCTTCCCATAACATATCCGGAAATGCCTGCGTCAGGCGTTCCAGCAGGTCATATACACCAAGCATATAGTCATACATTACATTTCCCTGCCATACCATACTGTCGGAATATATATCACATAAGCTTCGATTCATATCCCATTTCACATAATTGATATCGCCCTGCCTGAGGACAGCTGCAATCTGTTCATAGATATGATCCACCACCTCCGGATTTGCAAAATCAAGTACAAGCTGATTTCTGCCGTGTACCGGATGTTTACCGGGAACCTGAATTGCCCACTCCGGATGTTTTCTGTAAAGATCACTGTTTTCTGAAACCATCTCCGGCTCTATCCAGATACCAAACTGAACACCTTTGTCATGAACCCGTTTTGTCAGCTCCGTAAGAGAACAGCCCAGCTTATCTTCATTTACAATCCAGTCACCAAGGGATGAATTGTCATCATCTCTTGTGCCAAACCAGCCATCATCCATGACCAGAAGCTCTACACCAAGTGCTGCAGCCTGCTCCGCAAGATTAACGATCGCTTCACCATTAAAATCAAAATAACAGGCTTCCCAGCTATTTACAAGAACCGGACGGATCTGATCTTTATATTTCCCGCGACAGATATGCTCTCTCACCAAATGATGCATCTGATTGGATAGCTGTTCCATTCCATACGCTGAATATGACAGAACTGCTTCTGGGGCATAAAATGTCTGCTCCGGCTTTAATTGATAGGAAAAGAAATCCTCCTGAAGACCCATAACCAGACGGATCTGATCAAACTGATCTAATTCTACGCTTCCTTCAAAGCTTCCACTGTACACCAGTGATACACCATAACAGGCTCCGGCGGTCTCTGTTGTGCCATGTTCCGCAAGGATCATATATGGATTATACTGATGTCCGGACGTACCACGATTACTTCCGATTACCTGTCTGCCATGTGTTACCGGTGTTCGCTGCATATTCCGTTCCATTGCATGCCGGCCATAAAATGTCAGTACATCATAATCTCCATACAAAAGATCAAGACATGCGCTGGAAAGCTTCTCCAGATAGATTTCATTCTTTCCGACATTTGTAACTTTTACACTTCTGGTTATTACATCGCAGTCAGGTAATACGCCATATAATAATGTTACCTCTACACCGACTCTTTCGTCCTTCAGATATATGCACAGAGTCTGTGCAGCTTCAGAATGTGCTGCCGGAAGTCCCGGGAGATCATACTTACCATCCTGAATCTGATATCCTGTATAGCGAAGATCAAGTGCCATACAGCCATTTGCTTCACGGATCTTTCCTGCCGTTGTTCTGTAATCACCGGTTCCAAGAACAGGGAATTCCTGAGGAAGTGCATCTAGGGAATAAGTACGATCGTTTCCAAGATCATATGGATTTCCTGAAAAACCTCGATCATAGTAAGTCAGTATATAATCCATTTCCGAATCCAAGCGTTTTCCGTAATACAGATGAAGCAAATAATCATGTGTATCGGCCATCATCTGATAAGTTGTATGTTCCGTATGGAGAGAAAATATTCTTTTCTCTTTGTTATATATAATAGCCATAAATTAAGTCTCCTTTTATTTTACTGCTCCGTTTGCCACACCTGATATGATATGTTTCTGACAAATAATATAGAAGATCAGAATCGGAAGTAACGCTAACAGATAAGATGCAAAAGCCAGATTGTAATTTGTTCCAAACTGAGTCTGGAAATTCAGCTGCGCAAGCGGAAGTGTATTCTGATCACCGGACATAATTACAAGCGGTGTCATAACGTCATTCCATGTGCCAAGGGCTGTAAGGATCGCAACCGTTGCATGCATTGGTTTCATATTCGGGAAGATGATCTTCCAGTAAGTCGTCCATGTAGTGGCTCCGTCAACACAAGCTGCCTCTTCCAGTTCAAGCGGAAGATTATTCAGATATCCTGCATATAACATTGTGTTCATCGGAAGATAAAATACTGTATAAAGTAATACCACACCAATCATATTTGCCAATCCCATTTTTGCTGTCTGTTTTACAAGCGGCATCATCAAAATAGCAAATGGCACGAACATACCACTGACAAGATAAAGATAAATTCCATTATAGATCCGATTCTTTTTCTTGCTTCGTCCAAGTACATAACCGATCAGGGAATGTATTACGATCGATAATGCGATAGTTGCCAGTGTGATAAATAAACTGTTACCGAGAGAATGCCAGAAATCTGTTACCTCCATAGCTTCCTTAAAATTACTCAGACTCCAGTGCTGCGGAAGGGATAAGATTCCATGGATATCATTTGTCATCTCAGATGGCTGCTTAAATGCGATCATAACCGTCATATATAATGGGAACAGGATGGTTACAAGACCAAGGATCAACAGAATCGTAACCCCGATATTATATCGTTCTTTTCCTGTCTTAATCCCCTTTTCTTTATATTCTTTTCTGATCTGTCTCTGCGATTTTTTCATAACTGTTCCTCCTTCTTACCCAGGAAACGCATCTGTAATACAGATATCACAACGATTACTATAAAGAACACGACTGCATTTGCACTCTGGAATCCAAACTGTCCGCCACTCATACCATTGTTGTAGATCAGGTAGGAAATGGATTCTGTGCTCTGCGCAGGACCACCCTTTGTCAACGACATGATCTGGTCAAATACCATCAGGAAGTTCTTCATGCAAAGGACTACATTAATTGTAAAAAACGGAAGGATCAGTGGGAATGTCAGATAACGGAATTTTGCAAATCCGGTTGCACCATCTAAAGATCCTGCTTCGTATACATCTTCCGGAACTGTCTGAAGACCGGATATATAAATGATCGTATTCATCGCGATCGACTGCCATGCACATACTACTGCGATTGCAAGCCAGGCCGTTTTAGAACTTGCCAGCATACTGTTTCCCTCAAAACCAAGCATGATTGCAATCTGTGGCAGAATATAAGTAAAGAAATAGTTAAAAATATAACCAACAACCAGACCGCCTAAGATATTTGGCAGGAAATACAGTCCACGCAGACCGCTCTTAAAACGTATCTTGCTGTTTAATGCCATCGCAAGGATCAGGCTGACAACATTTACGATGATCGTCGTTACTATAGCCAGCTTAAATGTAAACAGATAGGATGAACCAACTCTGGCATCATGAAAAAGATCAATATAGTTTCGAAAACCAACCCACTCATAGCTGCCATACCCACGGAAATTGGTAAAGCTGTAAATCGCACCCTGAATCAAAGGCAATGTGTTGAATGTAAAGAACAATGCTACGATAGGAATTGTGATCAACATAAATGTTCTGGATTTCCCGGACATTTTCTTTTTCTTTTTAACAAACTTCATATCTTCTGTCTTTTTTGTATCCATTTCTATTCCTCCTCTCCGGAATGCTCCTGCTCATATTTGCGAACCTTTGTGATCAGGTCACGATTGTACCGTTTCCATTCCGTATCAAATTTCTTCAAAAACGCTTCTGTATCTCCATCTAACAGGTAGGTCTGAATCAATGCATCTACTGCCATCTCAGATGGATAAAAATGATCCTGATAATCAGTCACGATTCCGTTGTTCAGATATTCCCGCATACCGTCTAACATAGATGCAAGCTTGAAATCACCTTTCTTACAAGGTACTGCGTTCTGATTGTCTATATAGTCCTGTACATTTTCATCCTCTAACAGGAAACGGAGGACTTCATAGGCTGCTTCCTTATTCGGACAGTCTTCCATCACGCAGAACTGAAGATCTACACCGGATGTCAGAACCATGTCATCCTTATTGTTAGAAGCCGGGAATACAAATGAATCAATATTGATATCCGGATTTACTGACTGGATCTGTGGTACAGCATAGCTTCCGATCATGTACATTGCTGACTCACCTTTTGCAAATGCTGTACAAGCATCATTATAAGAATATGCAACCGGATTGGCTTCTCCATACTGAAGCAGGGTTTTCATTTCTTCCGCAACCTGAACATACTGATCGGAAAATGTCGTTTCTCCCTTATTAACATCCTTACATACGGTCGAAGATGTCAATGAAGCTACTGCACTGTTCCATGGAGAAAGACAGGTCCATGTATCCTTGTAGCCCATATAAAACGGAAGAATTCCTTCTGCTTTAATCTCATCACATAATGCAAGAAGCTCATCCCATGTTTCCGGGATCGTCCATCCATGCTCCTCAAACATATCCCGGTTGTACAGGATACCGGCAGCATTTGCCACATATGGAACACTGTATGTTCCTTCTGTTGGAATAAATTTCAGATTCTCACAGATGGTCAGATAATTTTCCTTTATATCTGCCAGTCCATCAAAATCAGAAATATCCATCAACATATCGGCATCAATAAAATTCGAATAATTGATGTCACCGCCAATACCAATGATATCCGGATTATCTTCACGAACAAATCTGGTCTTCAACACCGTCATTGCATCGTTCGGAGAACTGATCTTCAATTCAATATCATCATGACTGGCATTAAACCGTTCCTCAACTTCTTCAAAATAAGAGGTTGCTTCCGGCTTGTACTGTACCAGTTCGATCACTGTTTTTCCGTCTTTATTATTCTTGCCACACCCCGCCAGTAAGCAGAAACCAGTCATCATTGTAAGTACAAATAATAGTTTTTTCCCTTTTAGCATAAATACATTTCTCCCTTCTTTTATAATATGCTTTTTTAAGTTGTTTTCATTCTAACATATCATAATGCTTGTTAAAATATCGCAATAACGCCAGTTTTATACCAAAATGCATTATTTTTGTCTCACTATTGCATTCATCTAGCATTTTGGTATATAGTAGAAAACAGTAGAGTTTATATTGTGTATTTGTTCTAATTTTGGGAGGTTTTTTTATGCATGAATACCTTTTTTCTATATTTCCAAATGAGAAATTTATAGATCTTGGACTATACCAGTACGGATGGGAACGCTGTGCACCGGCCCATCAGTTCGGTCCGGCTGCCAGAACCCACTACCTGTTTCATTATGTCATCTCCGGAACCGGACTTTTAATGGCACAGGACAAAAAGGGAGAGACAAGAAATTATTCGATCAAAAGCGGACAGGGTTTTCTTCTGTATCCGGGACAGATCAGCACCTATATCGCAGATGAGACAAACCCATGGGAATATACATGGCTGGAATTTGATGGATTACGGGTAAAAGAAGCACTGGACATTGCCGGTTTTTCAAAAGACCAGCCCATCTATCATGCTACCTCAAAGGAATACCGGGAAATCATGATGAACGAAATGCTCTATATTGCCAATCACCCAAACGAACCGCCATTTCACCTGATCGGTCATTCCTACCTTTTTCTGGATGCACTCACCCGTTCCACCGCCTCTACCCAGATGATAAAAACCGGTAAAATGAGCGATTACTATATAAAAGAAGCGATAAACTTCGTAGAGCAGAATTTTCCTTATGACATCTCTATCGAAGATATAGCTGCCTGTTGCGGCATCAACCGCAGCTATCTGGGAAAGATATTTCATGATTCCATTGGCAAAACGCCACAGGAATTCCTGATAAATTATCGGATGTCCAAAGCAACAGAGTTGCTGAAAATGACTAAATTATCAATTGCAGATATAGGAAATGCAGTCGGCTATCCAAACCAACTGCATTTCTCAAGAGCTTTTAAAAATATATATGGTGTCTCCCCCAAAAACTGGCGGGACCAGAATCACTAACATAAAAACCCCTCCGGCAGATGATTATATGTATGTGGTTTTATCTGTCGGAGGGGATTCGTTTCCTTAGTTATAGGTTCCACCTACGCCGGATCCGGCATTGAAGCCAAATAACGCACAACAGATCAGGTCGATGATAAAGGCCGTGCTTAAGACAGCACAGATCAGGATCTGTGTTTTCCGGCTCTTCTTATGCATAAAGCGGCTGAGCTTCGGCGCCGCGATATAGACACCGAACAGACTTCCGATGCCAAATGCAAGTAAGCCGACCAGACAGATCCTTCCATTTAAATTCAGGAAGAATTTCTTATAATTCCAGTAGTGGGAATTAAAGAAGAAATCCAGGATCCAGCTTGCGATATATTCGAGCACGCCACAGATACCCATAGACATCAAGAATAATTTCAATTTATCTGCCTTAAATCGGTCTAACAGGAAGATGATAACGACACCTCCGACACCATAGATTGGAAGCCACGGTCCATACATTGTTCCACGGTTTACAAGCTCATGATCTCTGACGATATGGAGCATAACCTCCCACACCCAGCCGACAAAACAGAATGAGAAGAAGAAAAAGATGAAATCCGTCAACCGGTATTCACTCTTGATCTTGATTCCCTTTGGTACTTCTACTGCTGCATCCTGCAAGAGATATACCGGCACAGCAGTTTCTATACCTTTACAGTATGGTGCTCCGTCAAATGCACGCTCAACAAATGCTTCACTGTCTATTCTCTTTCTAAGATGAAAATACATCTCCACGTCGATCTCTACATCAAACGGTACTGCTACTAACAGACCGGCAATCGGAACAAGCTTTAACAGCATAACAGGAATGCATGACAGATCTGTTACGAACATCTTCCATTTGTATCCATTTGTCATTTCTTTGGATAAAGCTTTTGCCTCTTTCCAGCTAAGTGTCTGATTCTCTGCGACCAGATACGGAATCATCCGGTACTGATAGAATTTGTATATACCACCGACGATCGTAAGATTCCATAAGAACAGAACCACCTTATATACGAACATCGTCCAGATCAATCTCAATAAATGTTTAAAATGAAATGGTGCAAACATACGGTTGATTGATACTTTATCACTGTACCGGCACTCCATCGCATACCGATTCTTTCCAACGATGGCTGCACTCTGAATAAAGAAATGCACGATCATCATAATAAATGCGGATAACAGAAGTGCAATGATCACTTCTCCGGTATTACGTTCCAGATAGGCGGCATTTGCGCCTAACAGCTTAATGATCCATGTCTGACTCTTGGAAGCAACATCGATCAGTCCGATCACAAAATCCGAATGTATAAACGGAACATCCTTTACAATCGGTGTATTTACAGCATAGTCTTTTAAGATTTCCACGTTACTTGCTACATGCGAAGTATCCAGTCCGATTGCCTTGTCAATCCCATTTACAAATGTCGACTGTGCAAATTCATCGACACCTAAAAATGCAAAGATGAAGCAGACTGCAACCAGTGCAAGCCACGCCATCGTTCCACGCTTAAACACCGTGTTCCACGCGCCTTTTCTCAGTTCTTTTCGATTCCAGTTCATATTCTTATGCTCTCCTCCAGCTCTGCTTACTGTATAATCTCATACTGTAACAGCTCGTAGTGCAGCTTCGTTCCCTCTGCGATCCCATTCGGCAGCAAGGCTCTTGCAACCAGCTTATCTTCTTCGGAACCATCCAGATTCTGCAGATGCGCATATTCTCCATCAATCTGTTTTACAATATAATCACATACTAACATTTCCATATCTCCTATCAAAAGCGTTAGCCTGATTATACTATCTCTTTCGACAAAATTCTATCTTTATATGCAATTTGAAATTTACAAAAAACTTCTATACAAAACTTCGCAATCAAAATAAACTGCCTGTACGCATGCATTTAATCATTAGACAAATATATCCACCCGGAAAAGAATTCAATGCATTTTTCGTTATAAGATACACATTGTCAACAAATGCGGGTGTATGTCTGAGCCCGAAGGGCGAGTTCACACAGGAGCATTTGTGAATCAGACATGTGTATCGAATAGAAAATGCATTGATATTTTCAGAGTGGATATATCTGTCTAATGTTATACTGCTTATAAACAATTTATTTTGATTGCGATATTTTTGCTACTTTCCAAAATGGAATAAGCCTTTTTTCTCATATGGCTCACTGGTTGCGGAAAGCATCTCATAACCGATATCCTTGATTGCCTTCTTTGCAGCCTCAGTATCGATATTGTCCTCGCTGATGATCACCGTTTCTCCGCTCTTGGCAGAAGAAGTTACCTTTTTTACCTTGAAATTCTTACGGATCACATCATTCATGTGGGCTTCGCACATACCACACATCATTCCATCAATTTTTAAAGTTGTCTTTATCATCTCAATTCCTTCTTTCGTATTCATTATGTCGCATTTAATATATACCCCACATGGGTATATGTCAATTCTGTTTCTATTATATTGAGAATTAATTATCGCTTAATCGGATATTACTTCACAAATCACTTTTTGAAAAATCATGCTGTATAAAAAGGAAAAACCGGCAGTCCCTAATCTGCCGGTCATCACCGATATCCCCACATCGGTCTCACGCTCTTTTCTTTATACTAAATTCCCAAATGCACTGATCTATTGTCGATCATAGTCAAATTATATCACCCTGCACCACTTTTTGTACACTAACCAAACGGATAGTATTTGCCATTTATTTCATTTATTTTTATCTTTTTTACCTCTTCTTATCGAATCAAACATACACGCACTGTCCAATTTGCGGGTTGTATTTTTATATAGTTCTGATTAAAATAGAAAAAAAGAAAGGAGCACCCCATGACAATTCAGGATTTTGTTTCTCTTTCAGGCGAGATATTGACACAATATTATGACAACAACATTACGCCATTTCTCGATGCATGCCATGAAGATATTCTGTGGATCGGTCCTGCCGAAAAACAGGTGATTCGCACAAAAAAAGTACTGGTCAACACATTTCTGTCTGAACAGCACGAATTAAAATTTGTTCTTCATGATCTGGTTATTACTCCTCTTGCTACGACCAGCAACCGGGTAGTTGAGATCATTATGTTCTTTATGGTTGATACGATATGGCCTGATAACAGCATGAATCGGGTTAATCAGAGGATTCATCTGTCCTGGATCATGAACAACGGAGTTCCTCAGATTCGGCTCTGCCATATCTCAAATGCTATCTCTTACGATGAACGAGATACCATCTATCCGGTGCATTACGATTCCAAATTCCGCGGAATGCCGCTTGCCGGCGTATCCCGCTCGGAACGTTTATCGTTTAAGGGTACAGATAAATCTCTGCTTTTTCTGAATCGGAATCAGATCCTGTACATAGAATCCCATGGCAGACACTCCAATATCCATACAACCTCCGATTCCTACGAGATTACAGAAAGTCTGATTTCTCTGGAAAAACGCTTCCCGGATTATTTCCTGCGTTGCCACCAGAGTTATTTGATCAATCCTGATTTCGCATCATCAATTGAACGTTTTAAACTTACAATGTCCGATGGCTTTGTAATCCCAATCCCGGAAAAGAAATATACTCAGGTAAAACGTCTGCTTCTGGATTTTATTAACGCCCGGTCATCAGACACCGGAATTTAAAAGATCTTTAAACGGTGCAAATGCTGACGGAATCGCAATCTCCTGCTTCAGCTCTTCTAATGTAACCCAACGAAGATCTCTCGCCTGCTGTTCCATACATTCCATATAAAAGGCTTTCATATGCCATTCTACATGGGAAAAAATATGTGTATATGTTGTCTCCATCCAGATTTCTTTTGGGTGGAGATTTTTTGACGTTACATACGAAAGGATCTCCTGTGTGCTGTAGCTTCCGGGAAGATTCGGAAATTCCCACAATCCATGTAACAACCCTTTCTCTGTCCGCTTCCGTATCGCAACCTTATCTTCATACCGAAGCATCAACACCGCTTTTTCTTCCACTTTCCGTTTCTTCTTTGCTTCACGAACCGGATACTGCTGCCAGGAATCATGCTTATGAGCTTTACACAATTCCTGTAGTGGACACACCTCACATTTTGGCGCACCATTTGGCAGACAGATTGTTGCTCCAACCTCCATCAGACTCTGTGTCAGCATATCGCAATGTCCATACCGATACACCTGCAGAAGCTCCTCCCGGATTTTCTTCTTTACTGCCTGCTTGTCGATATTTGACGAATCTTCCATCACTCTGGTATATACCCGAAGAACATTTCCATCCACCGCAGGAGTTGGCAGATCAAAGCAGATCGAGCCGATTGCTCCCGCCGTATATTCTCCGATTCCCGGCAGGCTCAGGATCTCATCGTATTCTGCAGGGAAGTTTCCCTGCCATTCTATCACCACTTCTCCTGCTGCCTTTTTCAGATTTCTTGCACGGTTATAATATCCAAGTCCTTCCCAAAGTTTCATCAGGCGGTCATCATCTACCTCTGCCAGCGCCTCAATCGTCGGAAGCTCCTGCAAAAACGTTCTGTAATATTCTTTTACTGCTTCCACTCTCGTCTGCTGCAGCATGATCTCCGACAACCATACATGATACGGTTCTTTATCTTTTCTCCATGGAAGATCTCTGGCATGCTCCGGATACCATGCGATCAAATTGTCCGCGATCTGCTTATATACATTCTGCATAAACTCATTCCATCCTGTTGCGTTTTTGTATTTTATCTCTATCAATGACCAGAGCGGCAATTTTTTATTTTTTTGCCGTTCCGGTCATTTTGATAAGAATAATAATTATACACTTAAAATCTTCTTCCGCCCATGCCACACATAGGCTTTTCTTCTGTCTCCGGTGTTTCTACTACATAATTTGTGCGAAATGCAGCATTTACTTCTGCAATTTCTTTCTTGCCATCAATGTAATCTCTGAAATATTCCATTAAATTCATACCGGAATTCTCACAGCCTTCTTCTTCCTCCCACTGTTTTACAAGTGCAATTCGTTCTGATTTTGTTGTATCTTTAATTAATGTACTTTTCATCTGAAATTACCTTCCTTTTTTCTTTTTTTCCGGGATCTCGATTTCTCTTGCTTCTAACAGTTCCTTCAATGACTGTGGCTCATAATTCATATACGGTTGCATACACCCGACATTGATCGCCAGAAAATCCTGGTCTTCCTCATGAAGATCCTTGCGTTCATTCAGCCGCTTTATGCAGTCCTGAAAAAACACATCCTCTGGGGATCGGTGTGTATGCCCATACAACAGGATATTCCCTCTATGCTGACCATTCCAGAACAGGATTGGATAATGACAAAGCACCAGCTTATATGCATTTCCTCGAATGTTGTCTGTAATCTCTTTGTAATTACAAACCTCCTCAAATAACTGCCGGAGCCTGTAATCTGACAGATCATCATGGTTCCCATGCACAAGAATCTTATGTCCTTTTAACTGCGCAACGAGTGCAATCAATTCTTCACTTTTTCCCCGCTTACTGAGGTCGCCAAGGATATAGACCGTATCACCATTTGTCACCTTCCGGTTCCATCTGGCAAGCATATCGGTATGCATTTCTTCCAGTGTCTTATAATCTCTCTCATCATATCCGCTTCCGCTGCCTGCAAGCTGACTGGCACAGCAGAAATGCAGATCGCTGATATAATAATTCATTCCGTGTTTTCACCTCGCAATGTCCTTATGACATTTTTCCTCTCACCAGTTTACATTCTACCAAATAGGTATATCAATTCATCCAGTGGATCTGTTCTCCCTGAACCAGTGGATATCTAAAAAGCTCGGAACCGTCCAGATCACAATGGTGCATATCCACACCTGTGATCTGGTGGTTGTCGTATGTTGTATAATAATAAATTCCTTTATCTGCATTACAGCAGGAAGTATAGAGTGTGATCTCATATTTGCCATCTGCCACTTCACAGCATCCACGCTGCTGATCGACCGATCCGAGAATATGGAAGAACTGGCTGATACTCTCTGCCTCGCTGTCACCGGATTTCGAATTCATTTTTGTAAATGCGACCTTCGCAAATCGTGACGCTGACGACAGATCACCCGGCAAACCAAGTGCACCCATGCCCCTGCTGTAAGACTGTAACTGCAGCTGCTCTGCGAAAGTATTTTCCGGCTGCTTCGGAGATAAGCCCTGATAATTATTCAATAAAAACATCTGTGTCTCAAATGGTGGATTGTTCGTGAGAACTCCGACCGGATTCTCATGTATATGCATTCCATCCGCCATACACTCAACTGTGATCGCAGCATTTCGATCTGCTATGATCCAGTGTAACTGTGCCGATGGAAGCTGTTCGCTGAAAGGTGTTCCGACCAGATTCATCCGGTCAAGCAATGCCCGTACCTCGTCCAGATCCGCACACTGTCCAAGTATCCACGGGATAAATTCAAACTGTGCAACATTATCCCTACCAGCTTCTATTGCCTGATAAACTGCATTTCCAACAAAATTAAGTCCCGCCATACCAACACCCTTTTCATTGATCGCATCATAATAAAGCGGATATCCACCTGCCACATGCGCCATGCCAATGATCGCATAATGAGAATACCTCTTTCCCATATGACGAAACTCAAACGGGAACTTTCTCGGTGTCACCGTAATCTCATCCCCATAAGAAAATTCATAATCTAACGTTCTGCCAAAATAAAAATCCTTCGTTTTATACGTCGCTGCTGTACACATCTATAACCATCATCCTTTCCTGTTTTCTCAATTTTGCAATCTTGCACTCATCAAGTTCAAAATTATATTCTTATTATTTTCATATACTACACATGTTACTATTAGCATTCGCATAAAACAATGGTTCAATTATAAAAGAATTATAAAAAGCGGCATTCTTGCAAAAGCATTTCCGTATAACCAGCTATTCACTATAATATAACATCAGCGAGGATTTCGTTATGACATGCACATTGCCAGTAAATGCGAGTGCTTGTATGAGCCGAAGGCGAGTTGCACAGGAGCATTTACGAATCAGGCATGTGCATGGAATAGAAACCACAGCGAGTTATATATAGTGAGTAGCTGATTATACAGAAATGGCTCTGCAAGAATGACGCTTCCAGATTCTATTCTTCCATGTATTCAATATAATCTGTTTCATCCGCAAAAAGCTGGTATCTTCCATCTACATATCCCATATAACCTTCCGTTACAAAATATCCTTTTATCATAATTCCGATCTCCTGTACATTTGTTCTGTCCTATAAAGTTCCGATTTTCTTTGAATTTCCTGTATTTTTATACAGTCAACCCGTTTATGGCTTTATATTACAGTTTTATATGCACAAAAAATCGTACATCTTTTAAACCAGCAAAATATCAGACAGATTTGCCTGAATTCCTGCTGCCACCTCCGGCTTGTTCATGGAATATACATGAATGTGCTTTACGCCATTTGCCAGAAGATCTATGATCTGATCAGTCGCATAAGCAATACCTGCCTGCTTCATTGCAGCTTCGGTATCTCCAAACCGGTCAACAATATTCTTGAAACGTTCCGGCACATTGCAGCCGGATAATTTGACGGCATTTTTCACCTGAACCCGCTTCGTGATCGGCATAATTCCCGGAATCACCGGCACAGCAATCCCAGCTTCTCTGATACGATACATGAAATTAAAGAAAATATTGTTATCAAAAAACATCTGTGTAGTCAGATATTCACATCCCGCTTCCACTTTCTTTTTCAGGTTTGCAATATCATCCTGCTTGTTTGCAGAATCCGGATGAACCTCCGGATAACAAGCTCCGCCCACACAGAAGTCTCCGCTCTCTTTTATTAATTTTACCAGCTCCGATGCGTGAGCAAAATCAGTAAATACCTGTCCATCATAATTCTTTGGAATATCCCCACGAAGTGCCAGGATATTTTCAATCCCTGCATTTTTCATTTCAGAAAGTGCTGTCCGGATGCTGTCTTTATTTGCGCATACACAGGTCAGATGCGCAATCGTCGGAACTCCGTATTTTTCTTGAATCTCATTTGCAAGCTTGATCGTATGTCCTTTTGTGCTGCCACCCGCCCCATATGTAACACTCATATAACTCGGCCGTAATGCCGCAATTCCAAGTGCCGCAGCTTCCACACTTGCAAAATCTGTATCCTTCTTCGGTGGAAAAACCTCAAATGACAATGTTGCTTTCTCCTGCCCTATAATATCTCTTATCTTCATGTATTTCCTCCTGTCATTTCATCTCTTTTGTATATCTGCAGTTGGGATAATTCGTGCATCCCAGAAATTTACCATATTTTCCTCTTTTATATACTATTTTTCCGCCACATTTAGGACAGATCCGCTGAACTTCCTTATTATTTTTTCTGATATTCTGCGCTTCCTTAATTCTCTTAACATGCCCAACTCTCAGGTCGCTAGATGCTTCATTAATTGTCTTAATTCGATCCGCCAACTGTTTGATTTCATCTTGTGTAAAAACAGGTTCTTTATATGATTTTATAACCTTTTTCACCTGTAAGATATGAACCACATAATCTCTACTTTTTACTTTTATTGTTGAATTTGCTGAAAAAGCAACAATGGATATAAATTTTTCTTCCGACAATCCCAATATTGTGCTCAAATTTTTTATATGACCATAATTCTGTCGTATTGGATTATAAAATTTATATTTTTTACCATACATATTTTTTGTCCATTGCTCAGCATATGGACTTCCTGTAATCCATCCTTTATAATTCTTCGTCTCAATTACAAAAATTCCATATAAAGAAACAACAATATGATCAATCTGAGTACTTCCCTTTTCTGTCGGCAGCATCACATCATTTAAAATAATATAATCACTATCTGGTAATGTCGCTAAAACCACCGATACTTTCTTTTCCCCGATTATTCCTTTAACCTTTGCCTGCAGCCATCCAACTAATATACCCGCTACAGCAAAACCTATTATAACCCAAATTGGCCAGTTCATAACATACCTCCCCTTATACTTTTCTCGGATGCCCCTATTATATAAATTCTACAATAATATGACAATAAAAACATTCTTTTCTGCCACACCATGAAAACTTTCGAAAAGTTTGCTGGCGTAATCCCATATTTTCCTGTATAGTATATGGGTATGTAATTTGTTTGGAGGAGTTATCAAAAGATGAAAAAACGTGAATCATTTAACAACAAATGGGGATTTGTCCTCGCCTGTATCGGCTCAGCGGTTGGCATGGGTAATATCTGGATGTTCCCAACCAGAGTATCCCTCTATGGCGGAGGCTCTTATCTGATCCCTTACTTCATATTCGTTATCCTGATCGGATTCACCGGTGTGATCGGCGAAATGAGTTTCGGACGTGCTACCAAATCCGGTCCGGTCGACGCTTTCGGCTATGCCTGTGGAACAAAGGGTAAACAAAAACTTGGCGAACTTCTTGGTTTTATACCGGTACTTGGCGCACTTGCCATGGCGATCGGCTATACTGTCGTAATGGGCTGGATCTTAAAATATATGATCGGTGCATTTACCGGTTCAACACTTGCACCGGAAAATGTGGAATCCTTTGGTGCCGCATTTGGTTCAACCGCTTCTGCATTCGGCAATAACCTATGGCAGATCATTGCACTCGCTGTCGGCATTATCATTCTGATGTTTGGTATCGGAAACGGAATCGAAAAGGCAAATAAGATCCTGATGCCTCTGTTCTTTATCCTGTTTATCATTCTTGCGATCTATACCGCCTGCCAGCCGGGTGCTGCCGAAGGATATAAATATATCTTTCGGATCGAGCCAAAGGTTCTCGCCGATCCAAAGACATGGATCTACGCACTTGGTCAGGCATTTTTCTCCCTGTCTGTTGCCGGAAATGGGACACTGATCTATGGCTCTTATCTGCCGGACGAAGAAAATATACCGGAAGCTGCCGGACAGGTTGCTTTATTTGATACGATTGCTGCGTTACTTGCCGCCCTCGTTATCATTCCGGTTATGGCAACGACCGGTGCGCAGTTAGACCAGGGTGGTCCGGGACTTATGTTCATCTATCTGCCTGCCCTGTTCAAATCTATGCCGGGCGGACATATCATCGCCATGATCTTCTTTGTTGCAGTATTCTTTGCAGGCTTGTCCTCATTGATCAATCTGTACGAAGCTCCGATCGCAACGATTCAGGAAAAGCTTGGATTAAATCGTAAATTATCCTGTGGTGTGATCGCAGGAATCGGCGTGATCGTATCCATCTGTATTCAGGGAATCGTATCCGGCTGGATGGATGTTCTGTCCATCTATATCTGCCCGCTTGGTGCAGGACTTGCCGGAATCATGTTCTTCTGGGTATGCGGTAAGAAATATGTAGAGGAGCAGGTTAACCTTGGACGTGAAAAGAAGTTCACAGACAAATTCCTGCCAATCTGCAAATATGTCTATTGCCCTATCTGCATTCTGGTTTTAATACTTGGAATCGCATTAGGCGGAATCGGCTAAAACAGGGATAATGCGAGATTCAGATACTTCTATTTATAACAATACCCCTATTGAATAACACACTACGATTTCTGTTCGATGCACATGCCTGATTCGTAAATGCTCCTGTGCAAACTCGCCCTTTGGGCTCAAACATGCACCCGCATTTACTGGCAATGTGCATTCTCACAACGAAATCTCGTTCATGTTATATCAATAGGGGTATTATTATAAATATAAAATATCTGAATCTCGGCATTACTCCCCGTCATTAGGAATGCCATTTGCCAGGTATTCATTCCACTTGGCGTTGTTACGCTCCAGTTCTTTTTTCTGTATGATGCGGTTGCGGTCTGTGAGGATCGCGAGCATCTCATCTACGATCTCCTCCATGGGAAGTGTCTGATAATGTGACAAATAGCCGATCATACGACCGGCTGTAAAATCTGTATTCAGATTCTGTGTTATAACCTCGCAGAATTCCACCTGATAGCCCCGGTCAAGCATCATCTGATATAGGTTTTTACTTGCTTCTGATCTTGGTTTCATTTATGATCACCTGACTATTCTTTCGATATATATCTGCATATCTAATTATGCATCCAAACGGTTCGCTGATCGTCCGATCTGCTCTCCCATTTTCACCAGTGTTTCCATTCCTGATCCGGTATGTTCCAATAAATCCTTATCCGGTATCACGACATTCTTCTGTGCCAGCAGAATGATCGTTGAACCGCCGAATTCAAATCGTCCTTTTTCAACACCCTTATGAACAAATCCCAAGCCTTGCTGATTGTTACTGATCTTACCAACCATCAATGCCCCGACTTCCATCTGAAGAAGCGTTCCGAACTGCTCCGTCTTTATCAGACAATACTCCCTGGAATTCATCTTGTAGATCGGACAGACATCATTTGCAACCGGGTTCACCGTATGCAGAATTCCTGCTATCTTACGCTGTCCGGATTTTCTTCCATCTGCTGCATAGCAATACCTGTGATAATCATCTACCGTCAACCGGATCACATAGATATGTCCGTCCAGATATCGCTTAGCCAGCTTCTTGTCCTGCAACAACTGTTCCAATGTATACTCGGTGTGTTTAATAAGAAAATGTCCATTTTCATGGATCTTATACACACTGACCTTTCCATCACTTGGGCTGACCAGCGCATTTGCATCCGGATTAACCGGTCGTTCTTCTGCTCTGATCTTTCGAGTGAAAAAATCATTATATGAATCAAATATCTGTTTCTCATATAAGGACAGATCAATGCCATTCTTCTTTACAAACCCCGGAACTGCCAGTCCTGAAATCCGGGTATCCAAAAATGCCCCGCCTATGCGGGACACTACCGGTGACAGAAAGGGACGGATCAGACACCTCGTCACTGCATGTCCATAGATAAATGCAAGCAGGCGATCCTGACCGGTCTCGCCCTGTCTTTTATGTCCTTTTCGATCTATATATATGATACTCATTTTCTTTTCTCCAATCTTCTCCTACCAAATATGGAGCATTCGAAGCACCGCCAGCGTTACAACGCCAACGATGATCGCCAGTGTGCGGTTCTTTGGTTTACGGAATTTGAAATTTGTAATAAACAGCAAACCGACCAACAGTACCAACGCATGAAGGCTGAGCATGAATTCCCGCTTGCCAAGCATCGGCTTAAATACTGCCAAAAGTGGCAAAAGCACAGCCATAGATGTGATCGGAAGTCCCTGATAATATTTACGTTTTTCCTCTGTCTCATCCTGTCTGACTTCCTCAGAAACATTGAACCATGCCAGACGGATCAAGCCCGCCAGCACATAGAATAACAGGATCGCAACACCAGTCAATCCACGCATTCCCATACGGTAGCAAAGGATTGCCGGTGAAACTCCAAAGCAGACAATATCCGCCAGAGAATCAATCTGGATTCCAAATCGTTTTTCAACCTCTGTACGATCTTTCTTTGTCCGTGCAACCTTGCCATCAAACATATCGCACAAACCGGAAATTGCCAGACATACAAGTGCCATCCGGCAGTCGCCATTTAACGAAAATAACATACCACCGATGGACACCATCAGACTGATATATGTAAGAATTACTGTATAATCATAAACACCTAACATTTCTCTACCACACTTTTCTTTTTTCTTCCAATAGTAAAATTTGCAACAATCGTAAATATCGCACTGAGGATCAGTTCCGTATAATACCCCAGGCCACGGGACAATACCATACCCGGAAGGAGAAGCATACTTCCAAATACCGGAAGGAAGATATCAAGGAATATCTTCTCACTAATTCCCATTCCGCCCGGAAGCGGCAGCATATCAACTGCAACCGCAATTGAGCCTTGAAGAAGTATCACGGTAAACGCTGATGTTCCTTTTAATCCAAATGCAAGATATACGAACCAGGTTGCTGCAAACAACGCAAACCGCTGCACCATCGTAATGAGGAATACAACGATCAGCACCTTTTTATTTTCCTGCAAATAAACAGCAGCCCCCCGATACTGATCCATCGACTGAACCAGCTTCTTTGCTCTTGACTTTCTATGTTTTAATATATGGATTCGTTCTAACAAAATATGCCCTTTGATCATAATTGACTTCGCAAAATTCGGATGAAATGCAAATACAACCATAATCGCTACACACACCACATTCAATCCCATTCCGAGATAAAACCAGAAGATTGCATCCGATAAATACCGATGTATAAATCCCTGCCCGAAGATCACCAATGCAATACCAAGCAGTACCAGTACCATCTTGTAGATAATGGTTATAATCAACAATACCATCGTTGAGATTGGAATCGGTATATCTTCTTTCTTCATATAGTAAACCTGTGCCGGCTGACCGCCCGATGCAGACGGAGTAATGCAGCTAAAGAAAAAGCCAACGGATGAAAATAAAAAGCAGGTCCATTTCTTTACCTTTATACCAAGTGAATGCATCAGATAATGAATAATGATAGATTCTCCCCATATGAAGATTATTACACAGATAACGCCGGGAATCAACCAAAATGGGTTCACAGTTTTAATTATTTCGATGATCCGCCCCATATCCTTGCCATGAAACACACCATAAAGGGTTGCTGCAAAGATCAGAAGCAAAAAAATTATATTAAATATCCATTTTTTCTTACTCTCCATACGTCCTCATTTCCAATTTCACTGCCTTATGCATGAAGCATTTTTACTGTTTCTTTACCATGTCTTTGCCAATATCTGTTTTAGTATATCACAACGTTTGAAAAAAATGTTAAATCTGACATTAATATCACATTAATAATATTTAATGTTGTATTGCAAAGTGTTTTTAATTCCTTATTCACCTTCCATCGCTTATATAACAACACAACTGAAAAAACATTACAGAAAAGCGTATTTTTTATAATCCCATCTTGACGACATTTGTCGATAGTGTTTAAATAGATTCTGCTTCTAATGTGTGAAAAAACATTTTAAAATACTACTTTAGGATTATAGATATGAAAACGATACAGTCAAAAGAAATGGATATGTTAAACGGGGGATTGGTTGGCAAGCTGATCCTTTTTTCACTGCCGCTTGCATTCAGCAGCATTTTACAGCAATTATTCAACTCCGCAGATGTCGCTGTTGTCGGCAGATTTGCCGGAGATAATGCGCTCGCTGCAGTCGGAAGCTGTGTGGCTCTGGTCGGCATCTTTGTCAACCTGATCGTTGGTCTGGCTGTGGGACCAAATGCCGTCCTCGCTAATCTGATCGGTCAGAAACAGCGTGACAAGATCAACGATATGGTACATACGATCCTGACATTTGGCACAATCCTCGGACTTGGGCTTATGATCCTCGGCTTTGCCTCTGCCCGGATCATTCTGGAATTATCCGGTACTCCGTCCGGTGTTCTTGCCGAAGCACTGTTATATATCCGCATCTATTTCTTAAGCATTCCGTTTATGACCGTTTATAATTTTGGAGCTGCCATTCTGCGAAGCTTCGGTGATACCAGACGACCAATGTTCTATCTTATCATCTCCGGTATCGTAAATGTCATCCTGAATCTGATCCTCGTCATCTGCTTTCATCTGGGTGTTGCCGGTGTTGCCATTTCCACTGTAATCTCTAATGTTATCAGTGCTGTTATGGTCATGGTATACCTTTACCGCAGAGATGATGAATTTGCATTCCGGTTCAACCGGATGAAGATTGTACGCCCGTATCTGCGCAAGATCCTTCAAATCGGTATTCCATCCGGTATCCAGGGAACCATTTTCTCGATCTCGAATGTTTTTATCCAGAGTGGTATTAATTCATTTGGCAAATTTGCGATTGCAGGTTCTTCTCTTGCGCTTAATTTTGAATATTTTACCTATGACATTGCAAATGCATTTGCACAGGCAACGGTCACCTTCACCAGCCAGAACTATGGCGCAGGGAACATCAAACGCTGCAAGAAAGTGTTCTGGTTAAACATGCTGTTTGGCATTGTCTTCACAGAGATTCTCGCAGTTATCTTCATCGTATGGAGTGACTTTTTCGTCGGAATCTACACAAAAAGTACAGCAGTCGCTGCCTATGCTTTGATCCGTATGTATCATGTCTGCTCACTAGAAGGTCTGACCACTACTTACGAGGTTGAAAGTGCCGCCCTCCGTGGTATGGGAAAATCAGTGGAACCTGCAATCTTCACCATCTTAGGAACGGTTGTTTTCCGCTTGATCTGGCTTGGAACAGTCTTCCGCCTGCGTTCAACATTTGACTGGCTGCTGAATGTATATGCGGCTTCATGGATATTTACCGGATGCGCACTGTTTATCGTGTATGTAAGACATATGAAGAAGGTGGAGGGGAGACAGAAATCAGCACTTTAGGGACTATGAAATAATAGCTTCTTTGGTAGTTCTGATTAGCTGCCTTTTGCTCATAAATTATTTTATTCCATCCTCCACCATCTTACAAATTGCACCGCCATCTATAACTGCGATAATCTTGCCCTTGGCTGTTTTACCAATCCTGTCATACAACCGACCGGCACTTGAAGACTCACCCTTGACAGTAAATGGACTGTTTGCAACATAACCACATTTACCAATACCTTTGATCTGCACCATAATTGCTTCTGAATCAAACTCATTGTCCGGTTCCTTTTTCAATTTCACCTTCATACCCTTTTCCATAAATTCATTTCCCAGATAATGATTACATCCTGTAATTGTAAAATACATATCCTTCATATATACCGACTCCTTTCTGATCATATATTATATCGTGAGCATAGCTCACTCAATGCATTCCGCAAAAGCAACATCCTTGCGAGCAAATAATTTTGCGTTCATTATATCTTGTTGCTTATGAATGTCCCTGTCTTCATGGCTTTATATTAGCAACTATCATGTCCAAATAAATGTACATCCGTAAATCTCTTTTCATCCACAATATATTATTTAATACTGCAAATCGCCAGACACCTGCATTTCTGCAGGCATCTGGCGACTTTGCATTTTACTCTAAATGAGTGGACCATGTATGCCAGTCATATGGATCATACTTATTGATATCTACATAATAATCACCCTTCATTAACTCTTCGATCGTATTATATTCATTCAAAGCGAACTTACATGATGCAGAAGTTAATGTACTATAAGTTGGTTTATGCCAACCCGTAGGATCAAACTTAAATTCTGAACTGTCCGATGCATACCCCTGAACCTCACATTCTACAAACTTACCCTGCCCCATAAAAATCAGTGTCACCATATGTCCACTTGCATTATGCGGCTTTTTACTTGCAGCAGAATAATACCGGCTATAATCATTATAAAGACCATTTTCCCCATCATATGAACAGAATAATATTATATAGGGATAACCAAGTTCTGTCATGGCATTTGCTACCGTCGCCGCACCCCAGCATGTATACTCTGAATAACTATGACTACTGATCCAATAATTAAGTGCTGTATATGTTTCATAATCTGTCATATCGGGTGCGCATTGGGCAACATCTTTTAAAATACCTTTCAAACGCACCTCTCTATCATAGTTATACACAGGCTCTAAAAACGGATCATATTCCCAATATTTTTTACGGTTATATTCTACAGAATTTGAAAATCCATTCGACACCAATGTTACAACCTTCGTATCACCAAAATACACATCTACCGATTGTTTTTTATCCAGCAGACAGCTTACATTTACAAGTATATACCCAATATATCCTTGCTTATAAAGCGTCTGCTGCATTTTGTCTCCCACCGGCATTTCATCATAATATACCACCGATATGTTTGTCGCTACCTGGACATTTTTTCTGTCTGGGATATATTGTGTATTTGAAAAGCTGTTAAATCCACATTTTCCATTATACTCTGTATAAATTACAACATCATTTTTCAACTTCTGTTTAATAAAGATCGGAAAATAGCACTGTGCAAAATCCTTTGAAGTCCTGTTTGCTTCATCATTATAATTCGCATAACTTGTATATTGAAAGAAAGGAAACTCATCCGTTTTGTAAGCAAGATCTATTCCGTTTACTGTTTTAGTCGTCATATGATAATCAGGTAGCGGTATCTTTTTCGTTACTTTTGACCACTTGGAATAATATGTTTTTCCGCCTATTTTTTTATAGGTGCGTACGCGGAATGTATATGTTGTTTCATATTCACTAACATATAGATAGAAGCCGCTATAATAAGTTTCTATCTTTCTTTTCGTAACCTTATCCCCTATGGTTCCATTGTTTCTTACCTCAAGCTCATATCCATCCATTTTCATAGTAGCATTATTCATATCCCAATTGAAATATAACCTATCACCGTAAGTATCGTTTCTGTAAAATGTGCTTTTCAAGCCTTTTATAGTGGGAAGTGCTACACTATATTCTATCGTCTTACTTCCTTTTATTTTTTTACCTTTATATTTGCCTTTTAAGGTTACCTTGATTTTATATTTACCCGGTTTGACCGGATTTTTAGGATATGTAATCTTATAATTCTTCGGTTTTAATTTCTTCCCCTTATACTTTACTGTAACTTTAGGTTTAATTTTCTTTCCTGTATAAGCATAAGTTTTTTTACTCGTAGTTACCGTCCATTTCGAAGTTGTTTCTTTGGCATATGCTTCTATATCTACCCCTTGAAACGCAAATACACCAAATACCAATAAAATAACTAAGCCTGTTAAAAGTCCTCTTTTTCCTCTCATATAATGTTTCTCCTCCCAGGGTATTACCTATATTCTTCTATCAGTTCAATGGCTTCTTTGATCATGCCGTCACAGTGCGGTTTCTTCTGACCACCCGCCTGTGCATTTGCCCTTAACAGATCAAAGCAATTAATCATACCATTATGATTCTCTTTCATTTTTCTCTGGAACTCTCCTACAATATGAGGATCTGAAATTCCCAGTGCTCCGAGTACCATAAGTGCTCCTGTCACAGCCCCACATGTACTGCCTGACTTCATTCCTCCACCAAAATTTGTACCAAGTGCCTTCATCTGGCTCTCCGACAAACCAAGCTCCTCTGCATAGGTCATCATTATCGTTTCCGCGCAGTTCGGACACCTCGCATTATTTCTTAACTGCATTGCTTTTTCTATGTGTTTATCCATAAAAAAACCTCCTGATTGTCATTTGTAGATTCGGATATAAAAATACCCATTTGTCATTGTTTTTAATGAGCAGCATACTTTTCGGTAAAAATTATCTGCTGAATTAAAAATATCATTGTAAACTTATTATACAAGATACAAATACCATCGCAAATACTTTTTCATCATTTTCAGAAACTATACAATCTGCATCCATATCGCAGGTAATGATCTGTTATTTAAGGTCTGAAGAAAAATCTTTTCCTCTCCACTATTTGCTTATTTCTTCTCCTGCAAATACTTTTCTATCAATTTCGGCTATATCGAAGGATACGTCCAGGCATTTGGCAGTTCATCCATAAGCACAACTTTCTCCATTTCGCTATGTAATTCCTGTGCAAATTCTGTAATCTCTGCAAAACAAAGCAGTCCAAATGTTTCATCACCAGTATCATTTACTCTGTTCTTACCTGTTACTGAATAAACACAGATTGGTTTTATCTCAAATCTAACTGCACCTGTTTCTTCCTGCAACTCTCTTTTAGCGGTTGCAAGAATGTTCTCCCCAGCTTCTCTATGCCCTCCCGGCACTTCGTATGTATCCCTTTCCTTGTGTTTGCAAAATACCCGCTTGCCATTACTCGAGGGTGCGGACAAAATTCTGGACTACTATAGGGCTTCGAAAGGAGCCTTTTTATGTATTCAAAAGAACAAAAGGATATTGCACTACGGATATATCATCAAACAGAGTCTGTAACTGAAACTATTAGGATTCTAGGGTATCCAACACGTAGAAATCTGTACACATGGATTGCTGAGGAAAATACCCCACCCAAAACAAGGAAAGAATACCCTGTAATTAATAATCCTCCTGATCATCCTCGCAATCCTCCATTAGAAGTAAAATTAGATGTAATTCACCGTTGCTATGAGCTCGGAGAAAATATAAAATATGTTTCAGAAGACATTGGGTATAGTAGAGCTAGTATTTATCAATGGCGAAAACATTATTTAAAAGAAGGTACATTAGGTCTTATGAATCACAAAAACATTACTCCGGGAACATTAGTAGAAGGTTCTGTTTCAAGTACAGATATTTCTTCTGATGAAATAAATCAGTTGAAGGCTCAAATACAAGATATGCAATTAGAAATAGACATTCTTAAAGAAACGATAAATGTATTAAAAAAAGACCCAGACATCGATCAGAGTGCTCTCAGCAACAGAGAGAAGGCGGTGATAATCGATGTCTTGAAAATAGATACTCACTGCCATTATTATTACAGAAATTACAATTATCAAAAAGCAGTTATTATTATCAGGAACAATCCCTACAAAAAGAAGATAAATATACACTTTTACGTGTTAGAGTCATTGAATTATTTACAGAGAATAAAGGTCGATATGGTTACAGACGAATTCACGCCCTACTTAAGCGTGAAAATATAATTGTCTCAGAAAAAGTTATTTGTAAGATTATGAAAGAAGAACAACTTGTAGTAAAAATCAAACGAACTCGTAAATATAATTCCTATCAAGGTGAAATATCTCCAGCAGTAGATAATCTAATTAACAGAAATTTTTCTGCATCTAAACCTAACGAAAAGTGGTTAACAGATATAACCGAGTTTGCAATTCCGGCAGGAAAGGTTTATTTATCGCCTATAGTAGATTGTTTTGATGGCTTACTTGTCAATTGGAATATAAGCACTTCTCCAGATGCATTACTTGTCAATTCTATGCTTGACGATGCAGCTAAATTACTATCTGTAGGAGAAAAACCAATCATACATTCAGACAGAGGCGTACACTACCGCTGGCCAGGCTGGATTAACAGGATGGAGAAAAATGGTTTCATACGATCAATGTCAAAGAAAGGCTGTTCACCTGATAATTCTGCCTGTGAGGGCGTATTTGGAAGAATTAAAAATGAGATGTTCTATAATGCAGATTGGTCTGGGGTAAACATCTCAGAATTTATTGGTATTTTAAATGATTATCTTTATTGGTATAATGAAAAAAGAATAAAAAAATCATTAGGATATTTGAGTCCTATAGAGTACAGACATAGACTTGGATTGGTCACTTAGATAGTCCAAGAAAATGTCCGCACCCTCGTCTGTGAAAGTTTTTCTGTAAATAGGATTTTAAGGTCTTCTATGATAAAATATAAAATCATAGGAGGCCTTATTTTATGGCAAGAGAAAAGAAATCGGTACACAAAGTACAAATGACCGAAGGAAAAAGAAACATCATTCGTCAGCTCCTTGAAGAGTATGACATTGAATCCGCGCAGGACATTCAAGATGCCTTGAAAGATCTGCTTGGCGGAACCATCAAAGAAATGATGGAAGCTGAAATGGACGATCATCTTGGATACTCCAAGTCTGAACGCTCAGACAGCGACGACTACCGTAACGGCTATAAGACCAAACGGGTAAACAGTAGCTACGGAAGTATGGAAATCGAAGTTCCACAGGATCGTAAATCTACCTTTGAGCCACAAGTGGTAAAGAAACGTCAAAAAGACATTTCAGACATTGATCAAAAGATTATTTCAATGTATGCCAAAGGTATGACTACCCGGCAAATATCAGATACACTGGAGGATATCTATGGATTTGAAGTGTCAGAAGGCTTTATTTCAGATGTAACTGACAAAATCATGCCACAGATTGAAGATTGGCAGAACCGACCGCTTTCAGAAGTTTATCCGGTTCTTTACATTGATGCAATCCACTATTCTGTCCGCGATAATGGCGTTATCCGAAAACTAGCAGCCTATGTTATCCTGGGAATCAATCAGGATGGTTACAAGGAAGTTTTAACCATTGAAGTAGGGGAAAACGAAAGTTCAAAATACTGGTTTTCTGTTTTGAATGGTCTGAAAAATCGTGGGGTTAAGGATATTTTGATCATTTGTGCAGATGGACTGACAGGCATTAAAGAAGCAATCGCTACCGCCTATCCTAAACCAGAGTATCAGCGGTGCATTGTTCATCAGGTCAGAAATACCATGAAATATGTTGCAGACAAAGACCGTAAGCCGTTCTGCGCAGACCTAAAAACCATTTATCAGGCTCCAACCGAAGAAAAAGCATTGGATGCATTGGAATGAGTCACAAAAAAATGGAGCGAAAAGTATCCGAATTCCATGAAAAGCTGGCAACAAAACCGGGATGCTATTTCGCCAATTTTTAAGTTTTCTGCAGAGGTCAGAAAGGTTATATATACAACAAATGCCATCGAAAGCCTGAATGCTACCTACCGCAAACTTAATCGGCAGAGAAGTGTCTTTCCTAGCGATACTGCATTGTTAAAGGCTTTATATCTATCCACTTTTGAGGCAACCAAGAAATGGACGATGCCGCTTCGAAACTGGGGACAGGTTTATGGCGAGTTGAGCATCATGTACGAAGGACGACTGCCCCAATAAAAAATTTAAAGCTTGTTTTACAGGCGGAAATTTTCGCCTGCTCTTGACATGCTCGAATCAATACTGTTATATATAAAGCAAGGGCTGAATGCTCATTTGAGAGCCTTCAGCCCGATCATTATCATAGAAGATCACATTTACAGACTTTTATTCACACACTCGGTCTTTTTTTGATCTCGTTCCATAGTTTCGTTAATTGCTCGGTTAATAAAAGCTGTAGTGCTTTCTTCCATGCTTTGTGCATGGTTTTGAACCTCGGTTCTATGTTCAGGTGTCATTCTAACTTTGATTTCTACAAATTTACTATTATATCTTGCATTTGCTTCTCTTCGGGCTTGTGTCAGTTTACGACCTACCTTCTTTTTCTCTTCATTCATATCAATTATCTCGCAATCTGCCTGTGGGGCATAAAATTCCATAAAAATTATAACATATTGTTGAAAATATGACCACATATTTCCGTTTTTTTTGGAATACACAATTATGCAAAATAAACTTGACGCACATGCGACTATGTCCTATAATGTGGATTATTAGAAAAGTATTATATGAAATACGAAGGGAGCATGATAATGGAAGAATTATTATTTTGATATTTTGCCAAATGATTTTAAGGAAAAAATTGTGGTTATCACAGATAAACAACAAAAATCTTAAAAAAACATTAAATAGCTAATAAAACCGATATTATACCACGACATCATAGTTAAATCAAGAAAAATCTTGTAAGTCGAATGCCCTTATGTTAATATAACACTTGGAACATTGTGAGCATCTACAAATTGTTTGTTGTGTGTGGATTTTTTGAAATGATTCCTAGAGAGGTTATAGAAATGCAAGAAAATAAATGGCTTTCAATGAAAGAGGTGTGTGAATATCTACGGATTAGTAGAGATACAGTCATGAATTGGATAAAAAAGGAAGGCATGCCTGCACATCAAAAAGGACGCTTGTGGCGTTTTGATATTAACGAAGTTGATGAGTGGATGAAAAATAGTGAGACTGAAAAGGTGTCTGAAGCCGACAATTGCTTGGAAGAATAGACTTGAGCAAAATTTATTAGGCTATTAGAAACGGAGTGCATTATGTATAAAGTTAAATGGGATGCTCAGAATAATGGAATTATATTGAGCGATAATATATCAGATGAAGAGGCAATTCCAGCACCACGTCCAGTATATCTTCAGGAACTGCAGATTCTTGAAGTGGATAAGCGGTTTAGATTACCTAAGACGGATAGACCAATTTGTTGGAACATTGATGCAAGATATTATTATAAGGGTCAGCCTTTTTTTGAAAGACGTGGAGCGGGCATTTATAGTAAGCCTACAGTCGTATATAATGATGGGTTTACATTTTCAACATTAGAGGCTGTGGATGTAGAATACCTGTTAGAAATTAATAGAGAAGCTATAGAAACAATTGAGAATGAAGCTATGGATTTTATCCTTGGCTGTTATGATGCATATAAGGACAAGGTTGATGATTTTGTTGTGGCATTTTCGGGTGGAAAGGATTCGCAGGTTATCCTTGATCTTGTGACAAGAGTACTGCCTGTAGAGGCATTTAAAGCTGTCTTTCAGGATACTGATATGGAGTTGCCTTGTACATATGATATTGTGGCATATACAGAAGAAGACTATAAGTATCGTTTTCCTAATTTTAAGCTCTATCATGCAAAGAGTGATAGAAAAGCACTTGACTTGTGGAAACAGTATGGTCCGCCTAGTCGTGTGAATAGGTGGTGTTGTTCTGTAATGAAAACAACAATATTTAGAAGAACAATGAAGGAAATCCATAAGACAGATGTTCAACCTAAGGTTGCAGTATTTGAGGGAGTGCGAGCTGATGAAAGTGCAAGAAGAGAGGCTTATAATCGAATTGGTGTAAATGTAAAACATCCCAATTTGATTAATTGTAGAGCAATCTTTAGATGGAATAATTCTGAAATATTCTTATACTTGTTTTCGAGAGGAATTGAACTTAATCCTGCATACAGAATGGGATTGACTAGAGTGGGATGTGGGGTATGTCCATTTGCGTCAGATTGGTCAGAGTATCTAATAAGAAGAATATATCCGGAAATTTCTAAACAGTATGTTGCTGTTATTGAGCAAATGGCAAGAAATTTAGGATTAAATTCAAAAGAAAAAATAAATAATTATATCAGTTCAAATAACTGGCAAAAAAATGCTGGTGGTAGAGGATTGATTCCTGATGGATCGCGAGTAGATTTGATTAGCAAGGAGCCTAATTTTGAGTGTGTTGTTACGCGACCTAAATCTGATTGGAGAATTTGGTTATTCGCATTATGCCAGTATGTATTACAAGAAGAAAATGGCATAATACGCGGTGAAATGAATTACAATGGAGAAATATTTCGTTTTAGCGTCGAGGAAAAAGGGAATACAATAAGATTTATTGTTGAGGGAACTGTTAATAAGCCGGCACTTCATGGAATGCTTTCTCGTGTCCTTACAAAGTGTGCGGGTTGTGAACTTTGTGGTGTTTGTGAAGCTGAATGTCCGACAGGAGCACTTACTGTTAGAAACAAGGTTGAAATAAATAGGAAGATGTGTATTCATTGTCATAAGTGCCTTGAAGTGAGTTCGCGAGGTTGCATCATTGCACATAGAAAGCAAATTAATGAAGGTGGTATGCTTGTTAAATCAGCAAACCTTAGGACCAGTGGTATAGATAGATATTCAACCTTTGGATTACGTGACGAATGGGTAGATGTATTCTTTGATAAGGGTGACGAATGGTTTGGTTTATATCCAAATCTTGGAACAAAGATGATTCCGGCTGCAAAGAATTGGCTTAGGGAAGCAGAGTTGATTGATGAGAGAGAAAATAAAGTTTCAAGTAAGTTTGAATTGGTTAAAGGACTTTATGATCGCAATAAGCTTGCTGCATGGCAGGTGATTTGGGTTGGTTTGGCATATAACTCAGCAATTGTAAATAGTTTTGTTCAATCAATTAAAATTGATGTTCAATACACCAGGGATGATATTGTGGCAATTGTGAAGGAAGATTTTCCTACTTTAAATAATAATACAATAAAAAATCCAACCAATGCATTAATTACCATGCTTAGATATTCTCCTTTAGGATGTTTGTCAAATGAGCAGATTGAAGCTCAAAATATTTATGTTGCAGAATTGCAGATGTCAGGAAATTCCACAAAGGGTATTAGAAGAATATCTTCAGGATATGTATCTATGCCTGCACTTGCCTATCTGCTATACAAGGAAGCGAAAAAATCAAATTGTTACAATTTAACAGTGAGCGACTTGCTGATTCCAGAAAATGTTAATCCATATACAGTGTTTGGTATGACTGCAGAAAAATTAATACCGGCACTGAAAGCATTAACTCAGATGGGTGTCCTTACTGCAGATCTTTCTGGCGGCTTGGAAAATGTGCATTTGGACAATGAGATTTCTCCGGATGATGCTCTTGCGGTAGCAATAAAGAGAGTGTGATAAAAATGGAAGAATGTTATTATTGCAAATTGGTCTTGTCAAAAGATGACAAGGCTCTATGCAAAAAATTATTAGGTAGGAAAATAAAACAGTATTTTTGTAGAGAACATTTAGCAGAGGTACTTGATATAGACGTTGATACGTTAACTGAAAAGGTTGAACAGTTTAAAGAAGAAGGGTGCACCCTGTTTTTGTAGGAGGAAGAAAATGCAATATTCAGAGATTGTAGGGATTGAATCTTTTTTTGATTCTACGTTTAATATAACGGAAGAAAGGGAAAATTATTGGAAACAGTTTATAACAAACGAAAAATTCGAATCAAATCTCAAATCGATTATTAATGTGTTCACTTCCTTGACAAGTGATCAGCATAAGTCAATTTGGGTACAGGGTACATATGGTACAGGAAAGAGCCATTCAACATCAGTAATTAAGCATTTGCTGAGCGATGAATTAAATGATATTAATGATTATATTGAGAAATTGGTTAATCCACAGCTTAAGGCGATGTTATTAAATTTTAGAAAAAAGGAAAGAGTATTTCCGGTGGTTCTGAAGGGGACGTATTCGATTGTAGATACGGAAGAATTAAAGTACACAATTCAGAGAGCGGTTGTTCAGCAGTTGGAAGAAGCAGGAGTAACTATTACTGTTAAATCTGATTTTCAAGCTGTAATTGAAATGCTAGAGGATAAAAAATTCGAGTCTTTTTGGCAGATTATGCTTAAAAATGAATTGAGTCGTTATGCATCGACAGTAGATGAATTAAAGGATCTTCTTGAAAGTGGAGATATTGAAGTGTTAAAAGAAATCAATACAGCTCTTAAGAAGTCAAACATGATAAAAGCTACTCCAGATATAAAGCAATGGCTTACAGAAGTAATGAATGAACTTCGCAAGCAGAGAGTTGCAGATTATCTTGTGATTTTTTGGGATGAGTTTACTTCATTACTTGAAATTTCGGAAAGAAGAAGTATTCTCAACTGTATGCAAGATATAGCAGAGTTAAGTAAGGCACCAAGAAAGGATGATTCTTCAAAATATATCGGAGTTTATGTGTTCCTAGTTACTCATAAGAGTATGGAAGCAACAGACAGTTATAAAGAGTTAAAAGAAGATGAAAAAACGATGGCTAAGGCGAGATTCCTTGGTCTTCAATATGATATGCAGGATATTACAACATATCATATTATTTCAAATGCACTAAAGGTTAAAGATAAAGCAAAATATGACGAGTTGGTAGAAGAAAGAGTACAGCTTCAAACAGAGGTTGCAGCAGCTTTAAAGGATATTGTTGCACCTATGGATAAATCTGCACAGACACAATCGATAATTCAGAGGTTATATCCGTTTCATCCATATACTGCCTATTTGGCAACGTTTGTTTCAAGAGCAATCGGCTCTGCTGAAAGAAGTATATTTGAATTTTTGAATGATGATGAGAGAGGATTTAAAGATTTTATCAAAAATGATATTGATACCGTAAAATATTTAACTGCAGATAAAGTGTGGGATTTTTTTGTTGGAGCATTTTCAGAGGATAGAACAAATAATTTTGATGCAATTATTAATAAGTATTCTATGTATTCGACAAAATTGGAAGATACTGATATCCCGGAATTATCAGTGTTCAAAGTAATTCTTTTACTTAATCTCTTGAATCGTGTAACTCAGATGGATGGTGGAGATCAGGAAAAGAGTCTTGTTAATCCAAGTAAGAAGAATATTTTACAAGTATTAAGTGGTGCGTGGAGTAATGAAGCAATAAATAATGCGTTGAATGCTATTGATGAAAAGCAGATTATTCTTAAGGGACCAGATGATGTGTTTGAAGTGTCTTCTTCTGCTATGCCTTTAGAGAAGATTCAGGCAGAAAAGGACAAATTGTACTTAAAGTACGAAGATGTTAGCACACTCCTTGATGAGTATATTGGATATAGAAGTGATATAACAAAGATAATTTCGAATGCGGATAGCTTTAACAGAGCAACTGGATTTTCGCTTGTATGGGGGGGCTTACCTGCAATTTCAATGGAATCAAAATTGTTAAAAGCATTTTCAAAAGGATATGCAGCAAAGGTGGCAATCATTTTATTTAGAGGTGAGACACCGACGTATGATAAAAAGTCTAATCGCCCTGAAAATGCAATGGAAATTCAGAAGAATTTGGTACAGAAGCTCTCTGAAAAAGAGACGATGGAGAATATTGTATTTGTGATTTCTGATGTTTCTTTGGGTCAGCAGATGTTTGAGGGCGTTATTGATGCCAAGGCACGTGAAAATGTTGCAAGAGATACCAAAGTTGAGGATCCATCACCTTATGAGAAGAAGGCAAGTAGATGGATGGAAAAATGGCGTACAGAAATAATCGATGGTGCAGCAACAATCATCTTTAGAGGTGAACGAGTAAATACTCCAACATACAAATCTGTGTGTCATTCGGGATTAGTGGCTGACGTTGCAAGGGTATTTCCTAACGGGGCAGAGAGAATACCACAGATTGCAAGCGCAAGTACTGGCTGGAAGCAAATTTACGCAAAAAAGACCGTAGAAAAAATATGTTATGCAATTAATAGAGGTGAAATAGAATCATTTAGTGGAGCAGAATCTGCAGTGTCACATTTGCTAAAAGATAAATCTGGAAATTGGATTTTTGACGAAAAGCTAAATTATATTGGACAGTATGATGCATCATGCCCGATGACCGTACTTATCAAAGTTATTGATGATAAGATTGCGGAGTTAAGAAATAAAACGGTAGTAGATATTGGACAGGAGTTCAAATTCTTAACAGAACCTCCGTATGGTTACTATAATAACTATATTTGTATGGCAGCTGTGGCATTAGCATTTAGACGATACACAGAAAAGATGTATTTATCTGATCAGGGTAGTTTAGTCTCACCTACTATTATGCGTGATATTGTAAATTCGGCATTTTACAATTGGTTGGACCAGAAGCAGGATGCAAAGTTAAGAGTAAGATTTTCTACAGCAGAGGAAAAAAATCTTATTGATTTGATTCAGACAATCTTCGGTGTAAAAGGGGATGGTATATCTGAAACAAAGTGGGCTATGAGAGCAAGCTTTGAGAATAAGTATAAGTCTCCGTTGTGGTCATTAAAATATGTTGTAGATAAAGGTGGTGAATTTAATTCTGTTATTGATTCGCTATTCGCATTGGCTAATGCAACTGGTGATAGTATTACACAGGAAGACGTTGCTGAGCTTTTGGAAGGACTCAAGAAGCAAAAAACTTCCATTGCACTTACTCTTGAAAAAGTAAAAGATTCTACATGCATATATGCCTATATTGATAGAGTTTTGGCAACAGTTCAAACGAGATTGGAGGATTATTCTAATCTAATGTCTTTCTTAAAACAAAACCTTTCAGATGCTATTGTATTCTGGCGTGAAGATGATGTTGAGAAGCAGATATTGCAGTGGTGTATTCTTCAAAGTAAGCAGTCTGCTCAAACAAAGAGTGTAGATTCGCAGGTGGACGATGATTTAGGATATGATGGAGTAGATGATTCAGATAATGATACACCTACAAGTGATGGACAAGAAGAGTTTGATGACGGTTTATTTGAAAGTCCTGATTTTGAACCTATTGAAATAACACCAATTGCGATTGGTAAGACTCATGCGACTATTGAGGCTGCTACTGCAATGATAAACGATAAAGAGTTTAATGAAGGAGAAGCTAAGCAGATACTTGTAAAGCTGTGTAAAGAATATCCTGTAGTATGTTCAGCAGTTATGAGATTGCTGAGTGAGGAGGAATAAATGGATGTTGGGGCAATTAAACAAAAAATAACTGAAGATAAAAGAAAAAGCACTGGCTCATATAGAAGATATCCTGTTCGATTTCTGTTCTTGGAGTTGAATAACAATACGCAAAACGAGATTGAAGATTTAGTAAAGAGTTCGGGTGGCGAACTCCTGGAATTAAGTGATTATATAATGAAAAAAGATGATGGCTGGATGACTAAGAGTAGATTCATCCAGATTATCAAAAATAATGCATCACAAACCAAGGATACTTTTGTGGTTGGATTTTCAGAATTGATTAGATTTTTTTCTAAAAAGGATATTGAGTCTACAATTCTGTCATTATTTGATATTGAAAATAGCAATATTATGGATGCATCATGTGCGCAGCGAAGAATCTATTTTATATGCTTTTCGATGGTAGATAATGTGCTGAAAGTACTTCAGAATAGTTTTGCCCGTAAAGACCTTATTAATCCATTTATTAATTCGGATTGTGAGTATAGCGGTAAGTATCGAGAGATATGTTTTGTTTCGAATGATTACGCTTCCAATATTCAAAAGAATAAGATTACATCTAGTGTTGAATGGCTTGGTTTATGGCGCCATGCAGAGTTAATAGATTTTTCTGAACCTATTTGGTGTTGCTCAGAGAGTTTGTATGAGTGGCACAAGAAGGCTTCACCGGATAATGCATTCCAGATTGATGTAGTCAAAAACGCAAAAGATTATCTTCAGAAAGCATATAATCTGGAATTGGATATTCCGTATGTTGATGAAGATGTTGAATACTGGAAAAAGTTAATCGTAGAATGTGAGAAGTACAGTGTTGGTAAGAGTGTAGAAGAAATGATATCTAATGTTCTTGGAATTGATGCAAGAGAAACAATTAAGCTTGCTGGAAAATTACTTACTACTGATAGCACTTACGAAAGATGGTTGATAAAAGGTTATACAATTGCATATTTGAGCGATACATTTTTGGCAAAGGTATTAAAAATGCTCAAGTCTAATTCAAAGAAAGAATTTTTATCAGCTATTTGGCAGCAAGGATATTGGATAAGTGATAAATATCAGTTAGAGGAAAGAATTGCAATAATAAAAGAATTAAACAAATATGCAAATTCATTGCCTCCTGAGAAAGAAATTCAAGAAACTATTTGGGATGGTGTGTCTAAAGAATTGAACATTGACTTTAGTATTGATTATATGCAGAATGGAATTCATCTACTTGATTTATGTGAAACTACAGGAAGAGATATAGTAGAGTTACAGGAAAGATTAAAGACATATTATATAAAAGTATTTAAACCGGCATTTACTGGATTGTCTAAGACAGAAAAAGAGTTTGTAATCAATCTGTTTTCTAATGATGTATTAGAAAAAAATGAGATAAAATCAGTATATCCAGCGTTCTATTTTTATCTATTTGGTCAGGCTGAAAATAGAATTGCTGAGAAGGATGAATGGAAGTTTTATCTTCAGGCATACAGAGAAAGTAAAGTTGCTGAACACGATAATTTGTATTTGCAGAGATATTATGGAGATGGATGTGCTAATGCGACAAACTTGTATAGTATGTATTACGCTCTTCAGCGTCAAGAAACACTGATTGCTTCTTATGCAGCAGATTCCGATGTTTATGTGCTTGATGGTGTTGGTGCAGAATATTTGCCGTTAATGGTGGAATTATTGAAAGATAATGGATATGATGTGGAGTTTTGTGATTATGCGGCATGTCATTTACCTTCAATTACAGATATTAATAAAGAGTATCTTTCTGTAATTGCTTATAAAGAGTGGTTTCTTGATTTTGATAGAGAAGTGATTCACGGGGAGTATTATAAGACGTCAGTAAATTTGAGAAAAGCATTTGATATTTTGGAAGAAAAAATTAAAAATATAGTTATGGAATCCGTTGGACGAAAAATTGTAATTACAGCGGATCATGGTGCGACAGCAAGACCTCGTTGGACAGATGCAAAGAAGAAATATGAATTTGTGTCCTCTGATCATGAAGGAAGATGCTGTAAGATAGGCTCAAAATCGGATTATGAGGATACAGTAGATTATATTGTTTATGAAGATGAGGTAAAATCAGGAAAGCCGTATGTTATTTCACTTAATGAACAGTCTTTGTATAATCACCCAAAGTTTGAGAATCATGGTGGAGCGACTGTAGAGGAGATTTTGGTACCGGTTATTGTAGCAGTTCCACATGGCAGTAATTCTAGTATTTCTTATAAGGTAATGGATAACAAACTTGAAATAAGTGGACTTGACAAAATGGTGTCATTTGTTATTATTCCAGATCCGGAAGAGGAGGTGTATGTAATAGAATCAGATTTAACAAAGCATGTATTGAAGAAATCAGGATCTGTATACTCTGCAAAACTCCTATCTGGAAAGGAACAGGATATAGTTGTTGTAGTAGAAGATAAAGAATATCTGTTTAGGACCAAGAGTAGGGCAAAGAAGAATATGGAAGGAGACGATGGATTCGATGACTAATTTAGATGAAAAGATAAAAGATATATTTCCAGAAGAGTCTATGCATAAAACTCCAGATAGATACAGTTTTTTCTCTGGTGTAAATGTTCCTTCATTTATAAAGGATTGGTTAATTAAGAAATTTTCAGATGATGATAATATTGATACTGAGGGTTTATATGATTTTATAGATAAGCACATACCAACAAAGGATAGTAACATAAGAAGTAGACTCCTTAATGGGGATGTGATTCAGATATTGGCAAGAATAATTTTTGAATCGGATTTGAAGAGTGGAGAATATCGTTTTCAGATTCCTGATATCGGAATAAAAAATGGTGAAGGAAAAGTATCTCCATACTTGGCACGTCAACGGGGTCTTCTTAAAGAAGGGGAAAACTGGGGAGTTGTAACAATGCAATATGTAGAGCCGGATGGGAAGGAAAAAGGATATGCTGAAATGGTAAAGTTTAAACCTTTTAGTCCTTATAAGCCTGATTTTGATTACTACTGTCAGGCAAGAGAGCAGTTCGAACTTGAAGAGTGGGTAGACTTTCTTATAAGTAATATGGAATATAATCCCAATTCCTCGTCATTTGAATCGCTAGATCAGAAGTTGTTGTTTTTGACACGCTTGCTTGTCTTTGTGGAACCTAATTTAAATATGATTGAATTAGCACCTAAAGGTACTGGTAAATCCTATATCTTTAATAATTTGTCAAAACATGGTTGGCAGATTAGTGGTGGAAAGATTACGAGAGCTAAACTTTTTTATGATATGAGTAGAAACATGCCAGGTATTATTCCATCATATGAGTTTGTGTCGCTTGATGAGGTTAAAACTATATCGTTTGATAATCCAGAGGAAATTCAGGGTGCTTTAAAGAATTATATGGAGCAGGGTGCATTTACTGTAGGAAAGTCTAAACAGACATCACTGGCAGGTCTAATCCTATTAGGAAATATAGATCTTGATTCAAATAAGCACCCACTCAATAATCATTATTTTGAAGAACTTCCTGAAGCATTTCAAGATCATGCATTGATTGATAGATTTCATGGTTTTATAGAAGGATGGTATTTGCCAAGAATAAGCGAGGATTTGAAGTTGAATGGATATGCATTAAATGTTGAATATTTTTCAGAGATTCTCTCGTATATTAGAACGCAGTCATTTTATAGTGCCATTGTCAAGGAACTTTTGGATATCCCAAAGAATGCTGATACGCGTGATACAAATGCGGTGGTAAAAATGTGTTCGGCATATTTGAAGTTACTCTATCCTCATGTGAGAAGTGCATCAGATATTTCACCACAGGAATTTAAAATGGTTTGCTTTGATCCTGCTTTTGAAAAAAGAAAAATAATTAGACAACAGTTGGCGGCTATTGATAGAGAGTTTACTGACCGTATGCCCGATATTAGAGTAAGAGGTTTATAAATGGTTTATTTAGATAATGCAGCGACAACGGCAATGAGTGAGGCAGCTATTACTGCTTTGGTAGATATTTCTTCAAAACAGTATGGTAATCCTTCTTCCGCTTACGGTTTTGGAAGGAAAACTAAAGAAATACTGAAAGAATCTAGGAGGATTATTGCTGAGTGTATTGGTGCTGAGCCAGAAGAGATTTATTTCACATCATGTGGTACTGAAAGTGACAACTGGGTAATTCAACAAGTTCGGTATGGATGGAGTAAATTAATTACATCTTCTATAGAGCATCATGCAATATTACATCCGGCAGAAGCATTGGAATCAGATAATGTAAATGTGATTTATCTTCCTGTAGATAATATGTGTATGGTATCAGAAGATGCTTTGCTTAGGGAGCTTAATGGCTCACCGGTTTTGGTTTCAATTATGATGCAGAATAACGAAACCGGTGCTATACAGAATATTAAAGAGTTGGCACAGAGAGTTCATGCTGATAATTCACATTCAATATTTCATACAGATGCTGTGCAAGCTGTTGGGCATTTGAAAATTGATGTAAAAGACCTTGGTATTGATTTGTTATCTGCGAGTGCACATAAATTTAACGGACCGAAGGGCGTCGGATTCATTTATATAAATAAGAAGTGTCATTTGAAACCGATGATAATGGGTGGTGGGCAAGAGAATGGAATGCGTTCTGGTACAGAGAATGTTGCAGGAATTTATTCTATGGCGAAAGCATTGGAAGATAATATTCAAAGTATGGATAATGTACATGATAATATATCCAGGCTTGAGCGTAAACTCTTGAAGTTGCTTGATAATGAAAATATTGAATATACTATCAATGGAGATAGTGAACATAGAGCAACAGGTATTATTAACATTGCTATCGATGGAATGGATGGTGAAGGTTTATTAAATATGCTTGATATGCATGATATTTGTATTTCTATAGGTTCAGCTTGTAATTCAAAGTCACAAGATAGATCACATGTATTAATGGCAATGGGAATTACGGATGAGATAATTGATGCTTCTGTGCGCATATCAATAGGAAGATATAATACAGAAGATGACATTATTTCTCTGGTAAAGTGGATTGTGAAGTGTAAGGAACTTACTTTGTTGGCAGAGTCATAGGTTATATAACGAATGTATAGGTTTTTTGTAAGAGAAAGAGGATAACTACACAAAATAATTGCAATGCGAAAGGATGAAAATGTATGGGAGAAAAAATTGTAAAAGGATGTATTAATGCAGGAAGAACGTGTCGTGGATTAAGTAGAATTGGTTATTCAACGGCAAATGCTATTTGTGATATTTTAGATAATTCAGTATCTCATCATGCAAAAAACTGTAAGATTAATATAAATAAAATATGCGAGGAATATCCTGATTCTAGAGCAGAAAATATTCGTTCCATAGAAATCTGTGATGATGGAGATGGTATGGATTATAATACATTGCTTAAAGCTATAGATATTGGTTCAAGCGATGAAAATTATACTGAAGAAACTTTGTCAAAATTTGGTTTGGGATTAAAATCTGCTTCTTTTTCGCAAGGTGATGTATTGACGGTAATCTCAGGACAGAATGGAAAATTTAATAAAGTGTCTGTAGATGTTAAGGAACAAAAAGAAGATTATATTATTAGAATAAAGGAATTGTCGGAAAAAGATTTAAATATAATTAAGGAGTATTGTCCTGAGGGACATGGTACGATTGTTCAGATCTCTGAAATACATAATAAGAATATGCTGTCAATTAAAAAAATAGTTAAAAGTCTCAGTGAGGGAAACAGAAGATTAGGAGCTATTTACTATTTCTTTTTAAAAAAAGGGTTAACAATAAAACTTAGAGATGAATTCATTGAGCCGTATGATGTTTTGTTTGAAGATGAAGCAAATAGAAACGGTAATTTAGATGAGAATGATTGGGATGGAAAAACTGTAAGATGGATTGAAAGAGAAAAGAAAATTCCAGTATCAGCAGAAGATGGAAGTTATGTAACAATTAAAGTGACGCAATTAGTCCATCCACCAACAATGGGATTGAATGTTGAAGATGGACAAATTAATGCTCGCCGTGATTATAATATTGATGCTGGAAACTATGGATTCTATATTTACAGAAATGATCGAATGATAAGATGGGCTGATATGTTGGGTGTTTTGACTCAAAGTGCATATTTATATGGGTTTAGAGGCAGGATTATGATTACATCTGATGCGGATGAAGCATTTAATATAGATGTGACAAAATCACACGTTGAGTTATCTGATAAACTGCTTGGAATAGTAAATGACTGCTGTCAAGAATGGAGTAGCAAGAGCATCAAAGCATGGAAATATGCTGCAAAACGTGTGAAAGAAAAAGTAAAAACTAATCCGACGAATAGAACTAATGAAATATTGGCACAAAGTGACATAGAGGAAGATTTGCCATTTGAAGATGCTCCTACTGTTGAAGTTGAGAAAGAAAGAAGACAACGTTCTGAGGAAATTAAAGAAAATCATAGAAAAACTATTTTGGAAGAAACAAAAAGGATTCTTGCAGAGGAGGAAGATGCTGGCGATGGTAGAGAAATATCTGATGATGTTGCACAAAAAAAGATAAAAGAAGAAACTGCTGAAAAGAAAAGGATTGTGAAAGTTCCATTAATTATGGATAATTTGTTATATGAGCCGTATTATGATGCTACAGAACATAATATGGTAAGAATTAATACTAGCCATAGGTTCTCACAATTGGTGTATGATGATAATAGTGATAATACTGATTTGCAGGTTCTGTTTGAATTGTTAATGTATAAAATGGCGGAGGCTGAAGTTAGAATTCAAAAGAATTATACGAGTTATAGCAGAGAAGTAATTCAAAACATAATAAATGAGTATCGTAGATATTTATCGGAATCATTAACTTCTTTGTGTCGTTCTGAAAAGAAACTTTTGCCACCGATAGGAGAGTTTTATGAATAAAAGCTTTTGTGTAGGCTTAAAACCCAAAATTGGATACATATATATATGGTTATCATTGAGCAATAGATTGATTTATGTTGGCGAAACATGTAGTGCTCATGGAGTAGTGGGGAGAGCTCGTCAACATGTATCAGAAGTAGGAACATTAAATTCAAAATTGAGTGATAATGGATATGAAATGGGTAAAATAGAAGATTTTTATTTGTTTTCTTTTGAATTGCCTAATACTTGGGAGTATACAAACGAAGAAACTACTTACAGATGTGCAGTGGAATACCTTGTTCAAATTGAGTGTCAGACTAGATTTCAGTTAGAAATAGGAATTGATTTTTTAGTCATTATTTTATATAATCTTTGTAATCCATTGAGCAAGATTAAATAGTGGAAATAGTTAGAGAGAAGATGGCTGGTGAAAATCTTTGTATGGAAGCTATGGGACACTTGTGAGGAATTACTTGAAAAGAGTAATCGTTAATCGCGTTAAGATGAAAGTGCGTATGAAAATACGAATTAAGGTGGTACCGCGATCACATCGTCCTTAGGATGATGTGTTTTTTTATTTTTAAAGAGAGGAAAGAAAATATGGCTAAGAAATACGGAGAAGAAAAAATAACGATGGAAGGACAAAGCTATTACTACATAGCTTCAGAACTGTTACCGTAGGAGAAAAAGTATTTTCCAAAGAAAAATAGCGTAATAAATTGTGATACGAAAAAATCATAAGCCGGCGTTTTGTGATGAAAATCCAATAGATTGCCATTTTGATGTGAAAAGCTATCCTGCCGGAACAACGGTGCATAACAACGATACGAATATCATTTACCTGATATTCTGCATGAAAGGGCATGCACGGATTACCAGCACATTCTTCCACGATGAAATTTTGTGTGCGGGAGAGGTGATGTTCGTTCCTCGCGGGAGTGAATACAGCGGCGTGGCGTTAAGTGATGTTACGCTGCTGGTTCATAAATTCAATAACACAGTCTGCCAGACAGAAAACTGTATCCTTTCCTATCTTTATTCGCACAAGAATATTGATTCCAAAATTTATTGTTGCCAAAGAAGAACGTAAGAAAAGTATTTGAAACCCCAAGTAATTATTTTGATATTGAAATAGGAAAGAAGATGATAATTAGTGAAAATTAGTATTTTAGGTACTGGAGCATTTGGTATGGCTCTAGCTAGTATTTTTTATAATAATAAATGTAATATTAAGATGTGGACTAATAGTGAAGATGAAAAAGATATGTTAATTAAAAATAGAAAGAGTGATAAAATAAATTATAATATTCCTAGTGATATTATTATTTCTACCGATATGAAAGAAGTAGTTCTTAATACTGATATTATAGTAGTGGCAGTACCTGCGAAGTTTGTTGGTAGCACTTCAAAGGAATTAAATAAATACTTTAAAAGTAATCAAGTTATTTGTATTGCTTCAAAAGGTATAGAACAGAACTCTTGTTTATTTTTATATGATATTATTAGAAATAACATTGACACTTTAAATATAGGTGTTATATCTGGTGGTACTTTTGCTGAAGATATTATCAACATGGTACCTATCGGATTTAGTTTGGCTTCAAGAAGTAATTATACTAGAAATATTATTACTAAAGCTATGGCTAATGATTATGTTAAGATAAGACATACTAGAGATATTATTGGTACTGAAATATGTGGCTCTATTAAAAATGTTATTGCTATAGCTTCTGGTATGCTTGATGGTATGGGATACCCAATATCTACGAGTACTATGTTTATTACTGAATCTCTACATGATATTAAAGCTTTGATTAAGGCATTAGGTGGTAATAAGAAAACTATTTTATCATTTGCTGGATTTGGTGATATATTGCTTACTTGTACTAGTACTAAAAGTAGAAATTATACTTTAGGCAAGTTAATAGGTGAAGGTAAAAGTAAAGAGGAAATTAATAATTATATAAAGAATACTACAATAGAGGGATTATATACACTATACTCTATAAAAAAACTTCTTAGAAATAAAAAGATCAAGATGCCCATTATTAATCTTATTTATGATATTATTGTTAATGAAAAAGAACCTAGTAATTTAACTAAGTTTCTTATAGAAAAAGAATAGTTTAAATATCAACTATTCTTTTTCTAAATCTTTAAGATGTATATTCCATTTTGTAAGATGTTCATATATTTTTTCCACTGGTACACCTAAAATATTATAAAAACTTCCTTCTATACTTTTTACAAAATTAGATACTATTGTTTCTACAATAAAACCTGATGCGTACAAAACACCTGGTTCATTTTCTATATAAAATTCAATATCCTCATCGCTTATATTATTTAAAGTAATTTTAGTTTCTTGAAAATCTTGTACTATTTCATTATTATATTTATTAATCAAAGTAATTCCAGTGATTACAGATGTAGTTTTTCCAGCGGAACTTTTTAAATTTTGTTTTGCCTCTTCTAACGATTTTGGCTTTTCTAATATTTTTTCATTTGCATAAACAATGGTATCTATTCCTAGTATAATTGCTTGTCCAACTTTTTCTTCTACGCTTTTTGCTTTGCCAAATGATAAATCCTTAACATATTTATAGACATTATTTTTATTTGATGACTTTTCCTCAAAATCGCTATTTATGCTTTCATGTTTCATTCTCACTTTATCTAATATTTCATTCTTTAATTTTGATGTACTTGCTAAAATTAATTTCATTTTATAACTCTTCCTTTCTTTAAAACCTTTGTAAATTCTTGAAGTGTATTATTTATGCTACAATTATTATTTATTACATAGTCTGAAATACTAAGTAATGCATCATACTCTTTTTTTATATTCTCTAGTCGTTTTTTTACTATTTCAATACTCTCACCGCGTTGAATCATTCTATCAGCAACCAGATTTAAATCGGTATCAATCAGAATATTTATAACATTGTCTATTTTTGACTTTAAGCTTATTATACCTTCATATCCCATATCAGTAATTGCTGTTTTGTTATTATTTTGTATTTGGTAATAACTTTCTTTTAAAGTACCATAATAATTATTTTTATATAGCTGATACTCTAATAATTCATCACTTAATATATAGTTTTTAAAATCTGTCAAAGATGTAAATATATATCTATCATCTCTATCTGTTGTTCTCTTTGGTCTAGTGGTAACACATCTTGGATATTCAAAATTATTATTATTATTTAACACTTCATTTATTAGTGTTGTTTTGCCAGTGCCCGACACGCCGCTTATGATTACAAACATTATTACTTTCCTTTACCTTTATAAATACTTATAACTTCATTCACGATATTTGCTACTACAATATCTTTATTTTCATTGAATATTTTTATCACTTTATAATCGGGCTGATGCATAATAATCTTTTCAAGTTCTTTTTCAAAAAGTTTCAATGTTTCAATTTCATATTTTGAATATTTAATATTATCTCGTTTTTGAGCTCTTTCTATATAAACATTTTTTTCATCAACAAAATAAAAAACTAAATCAATCTTCAGGTTATTAAATTTCAATATTGATATCAAATCTTTTAAAAGAGGTTTGCATGATAAACCATATTCTTTTTCTAATAATACTTTTTGATATGCATAAATGGAAAAATAAAATCTATCAAATATATTTATTTCATTATTTTGTTTCAATATTCTTTCTTTTATATAAAAATAATCCGCTGTTTGAATAAATGTTTCATATAGCACTGTACTAAACTCTATATTGCTTGTTATTAATGGTGTCGTACAATTCATATTATGCAATATTGGATATAATGGAGTTGTTGGATCAATATCTACTGTATTTTCTACTTTTATTCCAAAACTTTTTAATTTTTTTACTACTTCATTTATAATAGTGGTTTTTCCTGCTCCCGGAGCCCCTTCAAAAACAATATTAATCATTTTATGCATTCCAATTTGCTTTTTAATTCATTTAAATTATGTGATATTTCAAAATTCATACAACCTTCAATAAACAAATTATCCGTACCAGTAAAATCCAAGCATCTATCATCTGTTTTATATCCTAAACAAATTTTATTCCAAGCATATGCCATTCCCAATTCTACACAGGCTCCTTCATCGGGAACTCTTCCATCCAAAAAAAATATTAAAATATCACATTTTTTAATTCCTTCTATATCAGATTGAAATATTTTTCTACTAACCTCATATATATCACCACCAGCAGCAATTATCTTTGCTGATAATCCCGCACTTTCTTGTGGCAAGTAAACATCATATCCCCAACTTCTTAATTTTTTTGTTATTTCTTTATTTCTTTTTAATTCCATCTCATTAAATAGTGGTGCTGCAAAATATATTTTTTTCATTTTCATCCTCCTTTATGTATATTATAATACATAATGGTGAAATATATGGTATCATCTTAAAATTTCTTTAAATCTTTTATTTCGGCTAAATTAAATGTTCTTATGTCATTATCAGTATAAGAGAAACCCGTTGTATAAATCAAATTTTTGTAAAATGAAAATGTATATGGTAAAAATATTCTGTTTTTTTATGATAAATTAACGTTACATTTTTTTTGTTAATGATGGCATTCGATAGAATTGTATATCTATTTTTTATTTCTTCATCATTTGCTGCTATTTTTTTATCTACATCTACTGAATAAATAACCAATGTTTTTATTTTTTCTAATGTTATATTTATGTTATTTTTTTCTTTCTGCGATAGTTTGTTTAAAATATTTTCAATATTATCTATATCACTATAATTAAATTCTATATCGTAGTTGTTTTTATGATTGTAAACGTATCCACCATATGGACCATATAAAGTTTCTATATATATACCGGCCTTTTCTAGTTCGCTTTTATAAATTTTTATCATTCTTTTACTTACTTCTAATCTTTCTGCCAATTCTTTAACTGTATATTTTTGGCCATTTTCCAATATTTTTAACATTGTTAAAACATTCCCGATTTTTCCCACATTTTCCTCCTATTATTGTTGTTATTGTTTACATTTTAGACTAAAATATTATGATAATAATTAGTAATTCAATCAATACTTTTTGTTATACATTTCATCGATATTATATAAATTATCTTTTATTAGTTTTGTCTATGTATCTGTTAATATTATAATGTGTATCAATATATTAGTATAATGTTTTTTCAAAGTTTTTATTATATTCTGTTGATTTCACAATACCTATCCTAATTATATTATAAACTATATTTAAATTAAAAGATAGACCTTACTTTTTATTTGAAATAAATGTAGTATAATAAGGTTAAAAAGATAATTACTATTTTTTCATCCAAATTGTGAATAATAATTAATTATTGTAACATAAAAATATAAATTTTTAATTATTAATTTACATATTATAGCGTAGTATGATATAATTTATATGGTATTGATTATATAGACTAATCATGTAGACTAATCATGTAATTTTTTGCTTTGATCCTTACATCTTTAAGTTTTTTTGAAAGTTACAAAGAAATTTAATCTCAAACAATTTAGTATTATAATTCATAATAATTTATAACACCCTAAATATAATACTTCATAAATAGGCATAAAAGCCATTTTATTATTTTATGTTTTTTCTTAAAAAAAGATTTGAATGAATTTAATAAAATACAATTTAAAACATTTGTCATAAAAATGGTAAATAAAATTATTACAGATCTAACTCAACGAAATTTTATTTTTATTAAAATCTTCATTTTCAGAATTAAAAAAACTTATTTGCCATTAATAATAAAAAACTCTTAATAACTTCAATATTTGAATAATTGACAATATAGCACTTTATAATATCAATACCAGACATAAATCATAAAAGAACACACATAATAAGGCACTTTAAATAATGAATATGTTCTACAGTTTTTATCTATAACATATTTGCTTGTCACTTGTTATAAGAACAATTAAGGAGAAAACTGTCATTAAACTATGATAAAAATAGTAAATGCTTCAAGAATTTAAAATTCAATCCATATTTATCATAAGTATATTATACAAAGTTAGAGAGAAATTCAAAAAAAGGAGGAATATGATAATATGCTAGTCAATAAAAAACTCTCTTATAATTGACTATATATCATACAAAAAATATATGAATAAAAACTTACTAGATGACATTCTCAAAAGTATGCAAGATAATAATTATAAAATTGTTGAGCTTGAGACTACAACTGCTATTAATGAAAGAAAAAATGGTAAAGTTTTCTCTTTTAACGAACATGTCGAGGCCTTAATATGGTCATTACTCAGCAATCAAAGACCTTGGAAAGGTATATCTGATAATAAAAATAATATAAGAAAAATATTTCATGATTTTGATTATAAATATATATTAAATACTGATCCCGATATCTTTACATCTAGGCTCAAACAAATTAAATGTGGAAATAGAGCAATAAAAAAGCAAATGCAATCATTAAATTACAACATTAATGTATTATTAAAAATCGAAGCAAAATATGGTACTATAGATAATTATATTTCTTCAGATGAGCCACACATTATTGCTAAGCAAATTTCAAGTGGATGTTATAAGCTTAAACAAATCGGTTTTCCATTGGCAATGGAATATTTACGAAATGTTGGCATTGATACTATTAAGCCAGATGTTCATATATGTAGAATATTAGGCAGTGATAGATTGGGATTTTCAAATTGTAGTAATGCTAAAGAAAAAGAGGCCGTTGAAATTATAAAAAAATTGTCTAATAATTCTAATCTAAGTTTATCTGAGATAGATTATATACTTTGGCAATTTTGCGCTGATGGCTATGCAGAAATTTGCACAAAAAATCCAAAATGTAAATTATGTAGAGCAAGTTCGTATTGTCATTATAATAAATAACTTTTTTATTAATCTTATTTATGATATTATTGTTAATGAAAAAGAACCTAGTAATTTAACTAAGTTTCTTATAGAAAAAGAATAAAATTAGATGATTGAACATCTAATTTTTTATTAATCATAATAGTTATAATAATATCCATTACTATAATTAGATTCATCTATTGCTTCAGTAAATGCAACTGAAAATATAATAACAGAAATTAATATAATGAACAATGCAATAGATGAGATAATTATACCCGCAGTTGATAAACCTTTACCAGTATTAGTTTCTTTTACTTTCTTAAGCCCTAGTATTGAGAATATTAAACCTAATAATGGTACAAAGAACGATAATATGAAACCTGCTGTTGCCATTCCATTTGAAGTACCATTGTTGTTATTACTTACTGCTGTATTTTGACCAGTTGAAACACCACATTTTGGACATATTACTGCCTCATCTACTACTTCGTTCCCACAATTTGAACAAAACTTTGACATACTACACCTCCTATTTTTTTGATAAAGCACACTCCCTATGTTATGCTAAATTAATTATATCATAATTATTTTTATTTGAAAATCATTTTTAACTAATTATTCTCAATGTAATTAATTACTTTTTCAACAGTATTGTTGAAATTACTATAGTCTGTTTCAAACCATACTACTGGTAGTTGGTGATTAAAAAATGTATACTGCCTTTTGGCATAATGCCTTGAATTTTGTTTTATTTTGTCTATGGCTTCTTCAAGAGATATATTGCCATCAAAGTATGAATATATTTCTCTATAACCAATGGCATTAAGTAATGGTTTAGTTCTGATATTCTTATCATAAAAAACTTTTACTTCATTAAGTAAACCTTCTTTAATCATAATATCCACTCTATTATTTATTTTATCATATAATATTCTTCTATCGGTTGTTAAACCGATAAATATAGCATCATATAGTAATTTATTAGTAGTATTGGTATTAATAGATTTATTATTTTCTTTATAGTAATTAAGGGCTCTTATTAATCTGCGACGATTATTTTTATCTATTACTATATCTTTATCTACTTCTAGTAATTTATTATATAATTCTTCATCAGTTAGATTATCATATGTATTAGTTTCTTTTTCTTCAGTTAATTTATAATCATAGAGAGCTGCTTTTATATATAGACCTGTACCTCCTACTAGAATGGGAGTTTTTCCTCTACCCTGGACTTCTTTGATTAATTTACGACAATCTTTTTGGTAATGATAAATAGTATATTCTTCATCTACCTCTTTTATATCAAATAGATGATGAGGAATATCTTCTTTTTCTTCTTCAGTTACTTTAGCACTTCCGATATCTAATCCTTTATATACTTGAACAGCATCAGCATTTATTATTTCACCATTATATCTTTTAGCTAATTCTATACTTAATTTGGTTTTGCCTACCGCAGTAGGTCCTGTTATAACAATTACTTTATTCATAGATTACTCCTTTTTGTAAGATTAATATATCATAGATAACATAAAAAGACAAGATTATTTGATTCTTGTCTTAGTCTTATATGAATACTCTTCTTTACTTCTTATACCTAATTCTATTTCCTTTAATTCATTAGCTTTAGCAAGTTCTATAGTAAGTGCCTTAAGTACATTAATATTACTATTAAACTCTTTTAAAGTATATTTTAATCCCTCTGTATTTCTTAATGAAGCACTTAAGGCTCTCATTGCATCTGTTTCATAAGACATAGTATCACTCCTTAGTGCCATATATTCTAACACATGTACAACTTAGTGTCAAATATTACTATTTAGTTATACTGTTTTTATTATTAGTTAATTTTTTATAATTTGCTCTAGATACACCAAAAATACTGTTAAATCTTCCATTCTGTAAGACCAAAGTATCATTATTTGATTCAACAAAGTCTTTTCTTTCTTTTATTTCATCAAGTGTTAAAGTTAATATTGAAGCACTTTTAACTACATATGGTAATACTCCTAGTGATTCTAAATATGGTAATACATTTTTTAAATGTTCTACATTCTTATTAATAATTAACGGTGTTAAATATGCTTGTCCATAATTTTCTTTTATATAATTAATTGATTTTTCTATCTCTTCTGTTGCCTTTAAAAATATGCTACCAGTGATTGGTATATTATTCTTTTTACATACCTCAATTATTTTCTCTACCTCTTCAGCGGTTTTATAAAATACACTACCGGTGATTGATATATTATTTTCTCTACATACCTCAATTATTTTTTCTATCTCTTCGGATGTCTTTAAAAATACACTACCAGTGATTGGTATATTATTCTCTATGCATACTTTAATTATTTTTTCTATATCTTCTGCTGTTTTATAAAATACACTGCTGGTGATTGGTATATTATTCTCTATGCATACTTTAATTATTTTTTTTATATCTTTTGATGTCTTTAAAAATATGTTACCAGTGATTGGTATATTATTTTCTTTACATACTTTAATTATTTTTTCTATCTCTTCTGCCGTTTTATGAAATACGCTACCGGTAATTGGTATATTATTTTCTCTGCATACTTTAATTATTCTTTCTATTTCTTCAGATGTTTTCTTAAATACACTACTGGTGATTGGTATATTATTTTTATTGCATACTTTAATTATCCTTTTTATTTCATCCATACTATTTCTTGATATGGCTGCTGATATTACTAATGATTTATCGTTAAACAGTCCTTCTATTTGTTTTATTCTATCAATAGAAGTACTTAGTATTGATGTTATTCTATTTATATATTCTATACCATAGTTATTTAATACATAATTATATGTTTCTTTTAAATTTTTGGGATTAGTATTTAATATGTGCAATGTTGTTTCTATATTGCCTGTATTTATTTTTGTTGTTATTAAAAATTCATAGTTTTCTTTGATGTTATTAACAGCCTTATACATAATACTAGGACATTTTTCTATATTTCTAGCATTAATGTGTAATTCTTTTACCAAATAATTTAGAGTTTTATCTATATCTTGATATTCACCATATTCTAGTATGTTATTATTTTTATTAATAACTTTTGTAGCATCTATACCATATTTTTTTAACAAACTTTCTAATGTATAAGCTTCAATCATAATTACCTCCTATGAAAGTTCATCTAATAGTGAAATATCATTTTCTATTTCTTCTATATAGTTATTTCCTAATTTTTTTATTAAATTGTTTATTTTTACTCTAAATTCTTCTTTTGGACAAATAAATATTAGTACTTGCCTTTCAAAAATATCTTCAGTATCTTCAAAACCTAATGATATAAAATACTTAATGTTATCTATCACATCATCTTTTAATAAGTAAATAGAATTAATTATACTACTACCATAAATTTTTTCTATTCTATCAAAATCTATATTCATATATATTACCTTCTTTACAATATAAATATTTTTTAATTTAGAGACTATATAATAGGCTCTAAATTAACATAAAAAGACCTTAGGCTTTTTATGTAAGTAAGAGACCTAGGCTCTTACTTATACTACTCTTTTAAACATTCTTTCTATTTCATAAGTAGTAAAATGTATTATAGTAGGTCTTCCATGAGGACAATTAAATGGATTATTACACTTTCTAAGTTTATTAATTATCTCTTCTTGGGCTTCTTTAGTTATTCTAGTATTAGCTTTAATACTCATTTTACAACTTACTAATTTAGCTAAATTATCATTAAACTTAGCTAAACTAAAATCTTTACCTTTATTTGTTATATCTTCAAATATTTTAGATATTATCTCTTTTTCTCTACCCTTAGTAAACCAAGTAGGATGTGATAGAATACGATATGAATTACTACCAAACTCTTCTACTTTGATATTTAAACTATCTAAAATATCAATATTTTCTTTTACTTTTATAAATTCATTATTAGGTAGTTCAATTATGATAGGTATAAGAGGCGTTATGGTATTACCACTGGGATGGGCAAGTAAATAAGAATTTCTCTCATAATTAATTCTTTCTTCAGCAGCATGCTGATCTATTAGATAGATTCCTTTTTCATTTTCACATACTATATATGTACCTAAGGCTAGTCCAATAGGATATAATTCAGGGAGAGTATCTTTAGGTCTTTCTTCAATATATTCTTCTTCCTCTTCAGTATCATATTCATTATTTTGTTCATAGTTAAAGTTAATTAAATTAGTTAATCTTTCTTTATCAGGATTTACTTCACTTGGTTCATTTATAATATTTCGATCTAAATTTAATGCTAGATTTTCATACTTTAATTGTGGTTCTTCTTTTACTTCTATCTTTGGTATTAATAATTTTGTTTTTATTGTATCCACAATTAATGTTGATATAAGTGTTTTTAAATCTTCAAAATTACTAAACTTAATATCTTGTTTAGAAGGATGAATATTTACATCAATTAATGATGGATCAGTATCTATTTTAATTACCACGATTGGATATCTAGTATCTTCTTTGAAGGATGAATAAGAATCATTTATTACTTTATTTAGTACTTGATTTCTTATTACTCTTCCATTTACTAGGACAGTCATATGATTTCTTGAGGCTCTATTTACTTCAGGTAAGGAAATGTAACCTGATACATCGTAGTCGTCATTAGAACCATTTATCGCAAGCATCTTTTTAGTTATTTCTAAACCATATATTGATTTTATTACTTTAAGTAAATTACCAGACCCATCGGTATTTAATAGTTCTTTTTCGTCATTAGTTAATCTAAACTTAATACTTGGATATGATAGAGCCATTTTATTTACATATTCAGTAACTCCCGCTAGTTCAGCATATGGACTGGATAGATGTTTTAATCTGGCAGGGGTATTATAGAACATATTGGTAACTGTTATTTGTGTTCCTTTTCTGGCATCACCATTTTTATTTTCAAGTATTTTTCCACCTTTGATGTGGACAATTGTTCCTACTTCGCCTTGTGATGTCTTTAGTAGAACTTCGGATACTGCAGCAATTGATGGTAAGGCCTCACCACGGAAACCTAGAGAGTTTATGTTAAATAGATCATCATCGGTATATAGTTTACTAGTGGCATGTCTTTGAAAGGCTAAAACAGCATCATCTTTATCCATACCTATACCATTATCAGTAACCACAATTTCTCTTAGGCCTGCTTCTTTTAGGTCTATTTTTATTTCAGTACTTTTGGCATCAACAGAATTTTCCACTAGTTCCTTAACTATTGATACTACTTTTTCTACTACTTCTCCTGCTGCTATTTTATTGGATAGTAGTTCACTCATTACTTTTATTCTACTCATACTACACCTCAATCATTTTATATGGTTTTACTTTATTATCTCCACTTGCTATGTAGATAGCTATTTCTTTTCCTTCTTTATCTAGTAATAGGGACATATTCTCTTTAAAAAACTTATCTAGTACCATTCCATTTTTTACTTTAGTAAGGAGAGGCTCTTCTATTACAGTAGTTTTTATATTGGGTAGACACTCTTTAATACTAAGTAATTTATAGTTATTCTCTTCAATATCTTTTAGAGTATAAGCATCTTTTAGAGTAAATATTCCCTGTCTTGTTCTTATTAGATTTTTCATAGTACCATAGGTATTTAAACTATAGGCTATATCTCTAATTAAACTTCTTATATATGTTCCTTTACTTACTTCACATCTAATAGTAAACTCTACTGCACCCTTTATATGTTTTAAGTCACTTATTAATTCTAGAGAGTATACCTCTACTTCTTTACTCGGAGGAATTACTGGAGTGCCACTGCGAGCATACTCATATAGTTTTCTTCCTCCTACTTTGACTGCTGAATAAAGAGGTACTTCTTGGTTATATTTACCTATGTAACTTTTTAGTACTTTTAGTAGTTCTTCTTTAGTTACACTGGGTATGTTTCTTTTGATTTCTGTTCCAGTTATATCTAACATATCTGTTTCATAGCCTAGTATTACTTCGGCGATGTACTCTTTGGTATTACTAGTTAGGAGTTCAGATACTTTAAGAGCTCTACCTATGGGGAGTACTAATACACCTGTTGCTAGTGGGTCCAATGTTCCTGTATGACCTACTTTTTTGGTATTTAATTTTTTTGATACTATGTTTACTATATCTCTACTGGTATAGTCTTTAGGTTTATCTATGACAATTATTCCATTCATTTATACTCTTACCTACTTCTATTATTAACTTTTCTTTTAGATCTTCATAAGGCATAGCAGTTGTTATACCAGCGGCATTTACGTGGCCTCCTCCTCCAAAGATAGAGGCTATTCTACCTACATCAATATGATTACTACGAAATGATACTCTAGTTTGATTAGGGTATTTTCTTAAGAATATTGATACTTCAACGGTATCTATTTCAAGAGGAATACCTACGAGAATACCACATTCGTCTTCATCAACATTATACTTTTCCATATCTTCGGAAGTTATGAAAGAAACTGCTAGGGCATTATTATTATATAGTTCTAGATTATCTAGGGCTTTCTTCTTGATATTAAACTGGTTTATGGTAATAGTTCTTAGTACTTTCTTATATATGTCTGAAAGATCTACTAGTGAAGATAGTTCGGCGGCCATAGTAAAAGTACTTGGCAGAACATTCTTATGAGCAAAACCGCCAGTATCTGTTAGTAATCCCACTGCTAGAGGAAGAGCCAAATCTTCATCAATACTAACATTCATTTCTTTTATTAAATTATATATTATCTCGCAGCAAGCAGGATAGTCCTCTACTAGGTTTACATCTCCATACATAGTATTTGTCATATGGTGGTCAATTACTAGTTTCTTTGACACAGTATCAAGTAAATAGGCACTATTTACTCTGTCAATACTTCCAGTATCTAGTATAACTGCTGTATCATACTTTTTAGTACTCTCTTTCTTGATATCTGAATGCACTTTTAGAAAGCCAAATCTTTTAGGCAGAGTATCTAGAACGATATCTACTTCTTTACCTAATCTTTTTAATAGTATATACATGGCTATAGTACTACCTACAGCATCACCATCAGGATTATTATGACAAAGTAAAACAATATTATTGCTTACTTTAATTTCGCTAATAATATTGTTCATTACTCACCATCTTCCTTTATTTCTTCAATTATCTTTTCAATCTTATTTCCATATTCAATTGACTCATCATATACGAATGTTAATTCTGGCATCTTTCTTATTTCTACTCTACCAAATAATTTACCACGAATAAAGGAACTAGCATTATTTAATGCTTTAGTTACTTTTTCTCTATCTTTATCTATTAAATTAGTAAAATATACTTTAGCATATGATAAATCACTAGAAATATCTACTGCTGTTATGGTAACAAATTGTACATCAGTATCTTTTACTTCTTCACTTATTACTTTAGATATTTCTTCTGTTAGAATATGATTTAATCTATCTAATTTTATACTCATAATATCATTCCTATCTGTGTTTATTACTATTATTTATATTTTGATATTCTTCTGGTACATTTCCTACGCTTACAAGAAAGGCTCCTCTTTGATATCCTTCTTGGAAAGTTTGGGTTGCTTTTATATCTGAAATCCCCTCAATTTGAGGTAATTCTTGATCTTCTAATGGTATACCATAAAAGTATTCATCAAAATAGGCTTTTCTTCCTGCAGTATTTATCATGGATGCAAAGGTCTTTTCAGGCCCTGATAATCTACGAGCTTCTTTATTTCTTAATGATCTTTTAAAACGCTCTTCACTTGCTATACTATCAATATTTTTACTTATTTTTTCCATATTAATCTCCTATCTATGTTTTTTACTATTATTATTCATTAACATTGCACTCATATATCCTGTCATATAGTCATCATTCTTTTTTAATAAATTTAAATTATCTACTGGTATTCCTAAGATGCTATATTCATATTCTCCTAATGCTATAGATTCTTCTTTTGTTAATTTATCTAATTTTGCTAGTACTCTTTTTTCACCATTTATGTAGTAACCCGCAGCGTATGATTTTATTTCAGAATCATTATTTCCAGTGTTATTGTATACTTTACCATTTATCCTATCATCAGAGCCTATATTTCTATATAGAGCACTATTGCCATAGGCTTCTATTCTTTCTTTAGTTCTTGATGCTGCTGCATCATCACTTAATGTAGACATAACTTTTGACGATCTTATCGCTGCATTTTCTTTTGCTGTATATAGCCTTTTTGATCCTCTTCTTTCACTAGCAGTACGTTCATAATCTCCCATAATTTACCTCCTCATGCCTTTTGAAGCCATATTTTGATAGTCTATATCTTCTCTAAGATGTTTTCCTAGTTCATATCCCTCTCTATATGGAATACAATTTCTTATCACTTCATTTAAACTATCAAAAGCTATTTCTGAATTTTTACCATCATTAAAACCTATTACTCTTAATATCTCATTGTATTTGGTTTCTTCATCTAATTCTTCATAAGGCATTTCTTTTCTCTTTAGTCCGAATGTTTTGTTTATTTCTTGATATACTTTTGTTATGTTGTCTGTAAGTAATGGGATGCTTGTGCTACCTGTCTCTATTAGTATTCTAATATTGGTATTTCCTCTATCATAATAACCATAATAAAAGCTTTTAATATCTCCAGAACTTATATTTTTTAATTTAGGATAAGGAACTCCAGATAATCTTGCTACTGTACCCTCCGGAGCTAATTTTCCTGTTCCATATTTAGCAAAGTTTGATTGTGCAATTCCTGCATGATGCTTATCCCACTCTGCTATTCTACTTTCAACTTCACTTATTCTTTTTCTTGTTGGAGTATTACATCTTGTTTGATTAAAGTTTTTTCTATAAAGTGTGTTGGGGTTTTCTTTCATTTTAACATTCACCTATCTTTTTATTTCCACTAGTTCATATGCTTCAATTATATCTTTTTCTTTAATATCATTAAAGTTTTCAATAGTTATTCCACACTCTAGTCCTTGTTTTACTTCTTTAGCTTGATCTTTTTCTCTTGCTAAACTACCTATAGTACTATCTATTACAACAACGCCATCTCTTATTACTCTGGCTTTGGCTCCTCTTTTTATTACTCCTGATGTTACATAAGAACCGGCAATAGTACCTACTTTAGAGAATTTAAATAGTTTTCTAACTTCGGCTTCTCCTAGTACTTTTTCTTCATATTCTGGCTCTAGTTTTCCTTTAAGGGCTGCTTCCATTTCTTCGACTACTTTGTAGATAATATCGTATAATCTAATATCAATTCCTTTATCTTTAGCTATTTCAGTTATCTTGTGATCTGGTCTAATATTAAAGCCTATGATGATAGCATTTGATGCTTCCGCTAATACAACATCACTTTCTGATATGGCACCAATACCACTTCTGATAACATTTATCTTCATACCTTCAACATCTAACTTTAATAGTGAATTTTTTACAGCTTCTTCACTACCCTTAACATCTGCTTTTAAGATAATGTTGATTTCTTTTTCGCCAGCTTCTTTTCTGCTAAATAAATCGTTTAAAGATATTGCTCCTTTAGGTTTATTTCTTTTTTCTTTTTCGATTTCTTTTCTTTGCTCTGCAACTTTTTTAGCTTTCTTTTCACTTTCAAAAGCCATAAATTTATCTCCTGCTGATGGGCTTTCAGATAGACCAGTTATTGATACAGGCATTGATGGAAGAGCCTCTACTAGTGACTCTCCTCTATCATTTGTTAGTGTTCTAACTTTACCAGCAGATGTTCCTATTACGATTGGATCTCCTAGTCTTAAGGTACCATTTTGAATTAATATATTTGTTATTACTCCAGAGTTTTTATCTATTTTTGATTCAATAACTGTTCCGATAGCATAACGATTTGGATTGGCTTTTAATTCAGCCATTTCACTAAGTAATAGTATTCTATCTAGTAAGTCATCTATTCCTTCGCCTGTTACTGCAGAGATATTTACAAACATAGTATCTCCACCCCAAGCTTCAGGCTGAATACCATTTGCAGACATTTCAGTTAATACTCTTTCCACATTAGCAGTTGGTTTATCTATTTTATTAACCGCTACGATAATTGGAACCCCTGCTGCTTTAGCATGGTCTATTGCTTCTTTTGTTTGAGGCATTACGCCATCATCTGCTGCTACTATAATGATAACGATATCAGTAATAGATGCTCCTCTGGCACGCATTTCAGTAAAGGCTGCATGACCTGGAGTATCAATGAAGGTTATTTTTTTACCATTATATTCTATTTGATAAGCTCCTATTGCTTGTGTTATTCCACCAGCTTCTCCAGAAGCAACATTTGTCTTTCTAATAGTATCAAGTAGTGTAGTTTTACCGTGGTCAACATGACCCATTATTGTTACTACTGGTGGTCTTTCTTGTAAGTCTTCTTCTCTATCTACTATTTCTAACTCTTCAAAATTTATCTCATCTCTAGTACTTTCTTTCTTTAGTTCTTTGCTATAATCTCCTACTAGAATTTCGGCAGTATCAAAATCTAATGAAGCATTAATGTTCATCATCATACCTAATGACATTAATTTCTTTATTATTTCAGTAGCTGATACTCCTAGTGCTGAAGCTAGTTCTGATACAGTCATACCGTCTTTGTATAAAACAATATTTTCATCGTCTTCAGTAACATTTGACTGAAGTTTTTCTTTATGTTTATACATTTCTTTTCTTTTTTCACGATAGTCATTTTTAGATGAAGTTTCTACTTTATTTTGTTTTTTCTTTTTACTAGCATTCTTTTCTTCAATTATATCATCTAGTTCTTCTTCATAATCTTCTTCAAGGTCTCCATCCTCTTCTGACTCTTCTGGTACTTCATCTTCTACTTCTTCTTCGTTTTCAAGTGAAGCCAATTCATTATCTAACATAATGATATCATCATCAGATAACATATCGTCTTCATTACTTATAGATAACTCTAATTTTTTACATAGATTAAGTATTTCACTGACACTTTTATCTACATCTAATGCATATTCAGATACACTCATCATATGTATCACCTCCTAGTGATTTTTTATTATATTTTCTATTTCTTGATATACTTCTTCAGGAATATTTACTTCAAGGACACGAGATAATATATTTTTGCTTTTAGCGGTATTTAATACTTCTATATCCTTTTTAATATATGCTCCTCTTCCTCCTAATTTTCCTGTTTGATCTACGCTTACTTTTCCTTCTTTATCTCTAACGATACGAAGTAATTCTTGCTTAGGTAACTGCTCTCTTGTTACTATACATCTTCTAAGGGGAATCTTCTTCATATGATCACCTTATTCTTCTACTGAAGTCTCTTCAGTAGTTTCAGTATTTTCTTGTTCCTCTGGTTTAACTTCAATCTTATAATGAGTAAGACGAGAAGCTAATTTAACGTTTTGTCCTTTTTTACCAATAGCTAATGATAAGTTCTTATCATTTACTAGGGCTAAGGCTTCTTTCTTAGTTTCATCTTTAATTGATACTTTAACATCTTTTGCAGGACTTAAAGCATTTGCTATAAACTTAACAGGATCTTTATCATATAAGATCACATCTATTTTTTCACCACTAAGTTCTTTTAATACATTGGCTATTCTTCTTCCTTTTTCACCAATTACTGCTCCTATTGGATCAACATTTGTATATTCAGTATAAACTGCTATCTTGCTTCTACTTCCAGCATCTCTAGCTACTGAGTATAACATAATTGTACCATCAGATAATTCTGGTATTTCAATTTCTAATAATCTTTTAACAAAACCATAATGACTTCTTGATAACATTATAAATGGTCCTTTAGGTCCTATCTCTAATTTAGATACATAAACCTTTACTGAAGAACCCATCTCTAATTTTTCACCTGGTATTATTTGATCTTTTGGTAAGATACCGCTGCATCTACCTAAATCAACAAAGTAATTATTTTGATCTTCACGAGATAATGTTCCAACCATTAGTTCTCCTTCTTTGTCTTGAAACTCTTCTGAAATACTTTGTTTTTCTGCTTCTTTAATTCTTTGAACAACGATTTGCTTTGCTGTACCTGCGGCTACTCTACCAAAGTTTGTAGGTATTTGAAGTTCATTACCAATAATTACTTCTCCTAGTTCAATACCCTCTACTAATTTTTGAGCATCCTCTAATGATATTTCTGTTTCCTCATTAGTTACTTCTTCTACTACAGTTCTATTAGAATATAATCTAATATCTCCAGTTACTGGATCTACTTTAGCAGTTACATTAGGCATACCTGTTTCTTTTTTATAAGCTGCTGCCATTGCTTGTTCCATAGATTCAATAACTATATTTTTGTCTACTTTCTTTTCTTCCACAATAGACTCTAGAGCTTTCATAAACTCTTTCATTTGTTTACTATTCATTTCTATCTTCCCTTCTCTTTAGTGGATACATCTAAAATGTATGACTCCTTAATTAAATCTTTTTCATCTAGTAATGGATTAATAATATTTGTTACTTCTACACATTTATCAACATCTATTATTTCATCACTGTCGATTACTATTCTTAAGAATAGATTATTATCTTCTTTCTCTAGTTTAATGCTATCTATTCTTACATCTTTTTTTTCTACTTCTTTTTCAAGTAGGTTTCTTATTTCATCTTCAATATGCATATTTCCTCCATCAAATATATATAAAAGAGTGGATTTTTATGCCACTCTTTCTCAAGACACCTATATTATAACATAGTTTTATAAGTAAATACAAGTGTTTTTTTATTATTTTGTTTCTATCTTCTTTTTTAGTTTATTTATTCTACTAAAAAGTAAAGTACATATTTTGTTTATTCTTCTATCAGTCATTTTAGTAATATGTTGATATTTATGTAATAGTTCATCAAACTCTTCACATATTCCATCTAATTTATTTAAATCATATTTTTTTAAATCTTTAATATTATCAAGTATATTATCAAAATTACTAATATTATAAAAGAATCTTCCATCACCATTTATTATTACTTCTTCATCGCTGTAATCTATTATATTTAAAGATTCACCTGTATCAAATATTTGTGCAGTGCTAATCCAATTTAGTGTTTTAAAATCTCTAATAATGCCAAAATTATTAAGGTGTCTATCTTCATTTAACATTATGTAATCTAATATAAACATATCTTCTAAAGAACTTCTGGGATCTTTTATTTCATGTTTTTCAAGTAAACTAATATATGTTTCATATGCATCATCTTTATCACAATTATTATATAGTATTTGATATGCTGATATTAATTCAGTGTTCTCATTTATAAAGCATTCGCATTTTGATACTACTTTATCTTTAATTACCTCTAATGTATAGGTAACATGATTAAATCCTAAACGACTACTAATCATTGAGGCTAATACTTCATTTTTATAGCCACCATTTAATGGATATCTTTTACCATCTTCAATTATCCAAGTCTTTTTTAATCTACCATCTGTCGTATTATTTGGTGAAATTAAACTTATTTTAGTATTTGTCTCAGTACTATTAGAAAAGGTAGCATCAGTAAATTCAGCATCATTAAAATCATGTTCAAAGAAATTAATATCTTTATATTCTATTTTTGAATCATATGGTTTAATCCAATACTGATCAAATAATGATAAACCAAATGCTTTATCTAATAATTATGCTGGAGCAGAGATATTTAATTAGCTAGTAATAGAGCTAAATCATCTCTCCATAATGGAATACCTCTACATTTAAACCAATTAGATAGTATTACTTTTAAGTCTTTTTCTTTATTATAAACATTCTTTAATATTACTGGAGCAAAATCTATATTATAAATATCATAGATATCAGTAAATACTCCTAGTGAAGGCTGATAATTCGCTGATAAGACTTTAGTATTTTTATTCATAAGTATATACTTCATACTATCTTCACCTCTTGATAGTATTCTATCATACTATTTAATTTTTATCTATTACTTTAAATATTTTTTTAGTATTACACTTACATCTTTATCCATTAATGGTTTAATTATGTAATCCACATAACCATATTTAAGATACTTTTTTTCTAATGATTTATTATTCTTTGTTACCATTATTACTACTGGTATTCTTGTACCATTAACTCTTTGAATTATTTTTGTTGAACATTGTTTTAACATTTCTTCTCTAGGTATTACTTTATTTTCAGAAAACATATCATCTACCAGAACAAGATCGTAATTATTTTCAGTGATTAATTTATTTAATTTTTCTATATTATCACATAAACTTATTTCTAAATTGTATTTCTTTAATAATTCAATAATTTTTTGGTTTTCTTCAAAACTATCATTAAAAATAATTATCTTTTTTCCTGTGTACTTAATTTGATTATTAACATAGTTATCTTGAGAGCTAATATAATTATTTACATCATATTCACTTTTGATTTTTTGATCTATTGTTATTGTAATACTTATGATATTTTCTTTTTTAATGTTTATTTTTCCCTCTAATAATCTTAACATACTTAATATTACTCTATAATCAAAGTCATCTTTTTCTTCTTTTATATATATTTCTTTTTTATCTTTAATTAAATACTTTTCAAATGATAAGTCTATAAAATAACTGAACTTTAATCTGCATAAATTGCCAACAGATAAATTGGATACTTTAATATTCATCGTTTTGCTTTTAGTTCTTTCCAAAATATAGTCATTTATATATAATAATAATTGTTTTATTTTGTTTTTATCACCATATAATACTTTATTAATATCATCGCTAACATCAAAATTATATCTTACTTTATCATTGCTTATTTTTAGCATTTTTTCTAATTCATTTATCATTCCATAGGTATTATACATTTCTTCATTCAGCATATAATCACCGCTGTTAACTTTTCCTAATTCTATTAGACTAAATACTCTATCAGCAAAGCTTGTGGTGAATATTCTTAAATTTTTGACTTCTTTAATTAATTCTTCTTTAGTGGATGTTATTATTTTTTTATCATTAAAATTTACTATTTGATTTAATGGTTCGTCTAGTTCATTTTTTATATTATTCAAAGTGTTGATAGTTTCACTTTTAGATTTTTCAGCAACTCTCTTTGAGTATTCTAACTCTTCCATTAATTTAATATCAGGATTTTCTATAGTAAAATACATTAAAAATGTTATAAATGCTTCTGTTGACGACATTAATAATAGGGATGGATTTTTTGATTGTATTATCATTGTTATTACTCCTAGTAAAAGGAATATTGACATTGGCAAATATTTCTTATAAAACATCTTTCTTATGTTAGATAATAATTTATATACTATAATAATTATACATCCTAAAGAATAAAAATAAAGATAATTTATACTAGCACCATAGGTGTATACAGAATTGTTATTGTTATATAACTTTGTTGGTAATATAAATATTATAATTACACTTATTATGTAAAATAAAATTACTATTGGTGATACTTTGTTTTCTTTATTATTTCTTTTGGTACTTGCAATTGTATACAAAGTAAATAGTCCAATCCATGTTAATAAATATATCTGGTACAGTTTCATTTGAATAAATGATAAAACTTCATTTGTGTTGTTTAAAATAAAAACTCCTAATAATTCTATAACTAAGCCAAAAAAAGATGTTATTATTAATAATGAGTATATTTTATTTTCTAATGTTTTATAATATTTTTTACTAAAGAATACTATTAGTAATAGCAATATATAAATTATTGCTGATATTGAAAAGAATATTGTACTTTTCATATGTTCACCTCTATTGTAAATTATAGCACATAATAAAAAGTAAGTACACATTTTTAGCAATTATGTCTTACTTTTTACCAATTTTTATTTTTTTGCATTTATTTTTTTCATTATTATCTTGAACTACCGGTTCATTGTGATTCTTATCATAATTCTCTACTCTAGTAAAATCTATTTTACCTGCGCCTGTTTTTGGTAGCTCATCTACAAAAATTATATCATATAGGCTTGAGTTTCCTATAATTTTTTTGTTACACCATTCTAATAGTTTTTGCCTATTTTCTGTTGTGTTTTCTTTTAATACTGCATATAAAATTGGTACATAACTCTCTCCCTTTACTAGACTTTCTCTTTTTACTACAACGCATTCTTTTACAAGGCCACTATCAGTAACAATTTTAGTTATATGATTTGGATATACTTTCCAACCATATCTATTAAATATTCTTTTAATTCTATCTGTTATCACAAGGTTTCTGTCTTCTCTTATATACCCAATATCGCCAGTATGTATCCAATATTTTCCATCATCATGAAGTCTAATTAATAAATCGTTTTCTTCTTTATGTTCTTCTCCTACATACCCTAAAATTTTTATTGGTAATTGATAACATATTTCACCAGTTGTAAAACTATTATTCATACCAGTGGATACTATTTTTAATTCACCATTTTTATCCTTTTGGTAATACACTCTACATAACTCGTCTGCAGTGTGTGTATTATCATTATATTCTTTATTTATATCAACCTTAAATATTCCAACTTGGTATTCAGGAAGTGGTCTACCTACTGTAAATAAATCACCAGTTGAATTATATGTTCCTACACCGCATATCTCAGTAAGTCCTACGCCTTCTCTAACAGTTACCTTTGAACCACTTTCTTTTAGTTTTTGATTCGTTTTTATTTCATCGTTGCATTCTAAATGCTCTCCACCCGCCACAGCACTCTTTATATATGATAGGTCTATTTTTTTATCATAAGCAATTAATTGTTTCCAATGTACAGGTCCTGCAAGTACATGATTTGGTCTATACTTTTTTAATTGTTTTACGAATAACTTTGGCTCTGGATTTGGTTCTAGGCATAATTTTAATTTTAATGATAAAGCTAAATGTATATCACAAATACCATATGCTAAATGTGGGGGTATAATATCTAGGAATGTCTCATTGTCATTAAAACTAACATCAAAAACACTGTATTTATTCATAATTTCATGCTGATAAACTACATTATTTAACATTTCATTACTTATTCCAACTTGCTTTGGAATACCTGTTGAGCCACCTGTTCCTATTTCAATTATTTTTTTATTTGAAATATCGGCAGTATCTTCCTCTATCTTTTTTGCCCTTTTTTTGCCTTTAGATATAAATTCACTATATGTAATACATTCTTTATTAGTACTTAGTTTTTGAATTTTACCTGTTAATTTCATTGCTAATGGAAGAGAATCAAATGGTGATGTTATTACTATTTTTTTATTATCAATTTTTCCAAGTATTTTAGTATAAAATCTATCATAACAAAATAATAATTTTGGATTCAACCTTGCAATAATACTATCATAGTTTTCATCATTGAATGGATTTAATATATTTAATGTTATTCCCATTTTTGCCGCTCCATACATTAAAAATATGAACTCTGGTGTGGCAAGGGTAAGAGCCATTATGCTATCTCCTTTTTTTATTCCATATTCACTTAATGATTGCATAACTATATTCATATTGTCTAAAAGTTCCTTAAATGTATATTTTCTTCCTAAATAATCTATTGCAATTCTATCTTTTGCATCATGGTTTTTACTAACTATATAATCATAGATATTTAAACTAATTTGGTTATTCTCCATATTTTCCCTCTTTGCCGATATTATACTATTTGGTAATATTTTTGTCAATTATGTTTTAGTTTTATGTAAAAACAGTTCTAGTTTTATGTAAAAAATAGTACCTATTTTTTATGGTACTACTTTCTTATTTATTATCTATTACTTTTTCTAAGAATATTTTATCTTTAAAGGCTCCTCTTTTAATACTTTTAGTATTGGCTATATTTATTATTTCTTCTAGAGTGGTATGTTCTAATTCTCCTAGTGCTTTTATTACTTCAAGCATATCCGCCAATTCTTCTACTCTTTCACTACCATTTGCCTCTAGTACTTCTTGATATTCTTCATTTAATTTCTTTTCTAATTCTTTCTTATACTCTTCATCTGATAATATTCTAGTAATAGGTTCTTCACCTTTTTCCTTTATTATATTAGGAATATTATCTCTAACTAATTTATTATATATTCTTTCCATATTTTTCCTCCTTATATTTTTTCTTCCATACAATTTCTTAATAAAATTAGTAGCTTATTTTTATAATCTTCATTATTCTCATTCATCAAATAAAAATGACAATAACTATTAATTAAGCACCACCTTAATTTTTCTATATCAAACTTTTCTTTTTCAGAATAACCCTTTAGAAATGTTTGAATATCCTCCATGGTATCCATAAACTTTTGTCCTGGTCTTAGAGTGCAAGCCCATGCTATATCTTGCTCTCGTAGTCCTATGCCACTATACTCCCAATCTATTACACCATTAATATCATTATTTAACCATAAAACATTTGCGTAGTGAAAATCCCCATGAATAAATGTCGTTAATTCTTTTTTAAAGTCATTATCTTCAAGAAACTTTATATATTCTTTTATATTGTTTTCTTTTGATAATGTTGTATACATTGTTTTATTCGGGTAACTATTTATTGCTCTCTGTTTAGCTATCTTCTGATTACTAATTGGAATTCTATGAATTATTGCTAATTCTTGACCATATTTATATAATAATTCCTTTCTTAAATTATCATTCTTGATTAGTATATCTGATAGTCTTTCTCCTTCTATCTTTGATAATACTATATATTGTTTATTATTATAAATGCCACTTTCATATATGTTTGGTATTTTTGAATAATAACTATTATTTTTTAGATAATTTAAGTTTTTTATTTCAGTAGCAAAATCACACACTTTGCTTCTTTCGATTTTTATAAAAACATTTCTTGCATCTTTGCCAATTTTGCATAAGCATTCAACCACATCATTTCCTGCTGGTGGATAACTTATAATTTCTTTAATTTCTATGTTTTTATATTTTATATCAAATGGATTTGTAATTAAATCACGATATTTTTCATAAATTTTACTCATATTTTTTTTGCCTCTTAATATTTTACATTATTCATAGTTACCCGTTTTTCAAAATCGTTGTATGATATTTTATAGTTCTTTCCTTCAGCATTATAAAAACCAATGTGTGTTAATGCATTTTTTGATTTTTCATTTCTTGGATTTATTGTTAAATAGACATTTTTACTTTTTTCCTTATTGCAATTGTCTAACACTACATTTATCATTTTCTTAAGGTTGTTGTTTGCTGATTGATATTCTTTTTTTATTTGAACTTCTGATAAATATAACCCTTTTTTATCATACATAAATGATATAAATCCAATAATTTTTTTATTCTCATAAAATACTGCTATAAAGTAATCTTTTGTAGTAAAAATCATATTAGTCCAATTATTATATGCAGTTATTGTATTAACTTTTTTCAGTTCATCTTTACTAAGTTTTTCTCTAATAGCATAATTTTCAATAATAATTTTATAAATTTTTTTATATGTTTCAGGTGGTATTTTGTTTTCTTCATACTATTACTAAATATTTTATAATTCATTATTAAACTCCTAAGTTAATATATTTACACTTACCTACATTCAAATATTTCACTTTCATTTTAATTATATTTTTATTTCATTACATTGTCAATGATTTATATATATAAATTATTAAATTAATAGACCTTAGGCTATTAATTTCTTTTTGAAGACCTTAGGCTTCAAAAATAGTGAGAGACTACAGGCTCGAACTAACCATAAAATTACTATTTGCATTTTTTATAATTATGTAGTATAATTTTATGCAGTGGTTATTCTTTAAAATTTTTTATTTTATTTAGTTTTATTTTATTTAACGAAGAAAAAATTATGAAAGGAGAATTTAATGAATACAAAAATTATTCCTCTTGGAGGACTTGGGGAAGTTGGTAAGAATATGTATGTAGTTATGCATAATTCTGAGATTATTATCGTAGATTCTGGTGTAATGTTTCCCGATGATGAACTTCTTGGAATTGACTACGTTATTCCCGACTATACCTTTTTAAAAGAAAATGAAAATAAAATTAAAGCTTTAGTTATTACTCATGGACATGAAGATCATATTGGTAGTATTCCATTTCTTTTACAGACTGTGGATATTCCTAAAATATATGCCCCTAGTAACGCTAAAGAACTTATTGATAAAAAATTAGAAGAAAGAAATATTATATATAAAAATTTATTTGTTTATGATGAAAATACTGTTATTAAAACTAAATATTTTAATATTGAATTTTTTAGAACAACACACTCGATACCAGACTCTCATGGAGTAGTTATTCATACTCCTGATGGTACTATTGTTATGACGGGAGACTTTAAATTTGATATGACTCCGATTGGTCCTATGTCTAATTTACATAAGATGGCTAAGATTGGTGAAAAAGGGGTTAGTGTACTTATGAGTGATTCTACTAATGCACTAGTACCTGGAGTATCACTTAGTGAATCGGTAGTTGATGAGAATTTAGGTGAAATATTTTCTTCTTGTAAAGATAGTAGAATTATTTTAGCTACTTTTGCCTCAAATGTTTATAGAATTAAGCATATTATGGAAACTTGTAAAAAGAATAAAAGAAAAGTTGCTCTATTTGGTAGAAGTATGGAAAATATGGTTGATGTAGCTTTGAAATGTGGTTACTTTAAGGATAAGGATATTGTTATTACTGCTGAAGAGGCTAATCATATGAAGCCTAATGAAGTGTGTCTATTATGTACTGGTAGCCAGGGTGAGCCACTAGCGGCTTTATCAAGAATTGCTTCAGGAACACATAGACAAATTACTCTTATGCCTGATGATGTAGTTATATTTTCTTCATCTCCTATTCCAGGTAATGGAGCATCTGTATCTAAAACGATTAACAAACTTTATAAAAAAGGAGTTAAAGTATTTACTAATGCTATGAGTGAGATTCACTCTTCAGGGCATGCTAATCAAGAAGAACTTAAACTTATGATTAGATTATTTAAGCCTAGATATTTTGTTCCTTATCACGGTGAATTTAGAATGCTCAAGACACATGCTGACTTAGGTGTTATGTGCGGAGTTAATAAAAATAATACTTTCGTACTAGAAAATGGTGATGTACTTAATCTTCGTAAGGGAGTTGTTACTCCTGGGGGTAAGGTACAAGCTGGTGAAGTATATGTAGATGGCTCTAGAATTGGTGAAGTTGGTAGTGCTGTTATTAAAGATAGAATTCTTATGAGTAATAATGGTATCTTAGTTATTATTGCTAATATTGATACTGAGAATAAGGTTCTACTAGGAACTCCTGCAGTTACCACTAGAGGGTATATTCTTGTTAATGAAAATGAAGATTTAATTAGAGATATTCAGTCTATATCACAAGGTATTATTAATAAGTGTTTAAAGAGTAAGTACTTTAATTATAATGATATGAAGAGTGAAATAATTAATGGTTTAATCCCATTTCTTTCTGATAAGACTGGTAGAGTACCTATTATTCTTCCTATTGTTATGGATGTTAAGACTAAAAAGGAAAATTAATAAAAAAATAACTATTATTAAACTTAAGCCCAATAGCTAGTTAGTTTATAAATAGTTATTTTTATTTTATCTAATACTGAAACTATTATTTATAGTTAAAATACTATACATAAAGAGAACATCTTGATCATTAAAGTCTATATACTTATTTAATATTTTTGAAGAAATATATCTAATATCAATAACAGTTATCTTCTTATAACCCTCTATTAATAAAGGAATTAAACTACTACCGTAAGAATCACGAAAGACTATTAATTCTTTATCACTGCTGGTATTATTATTAATTATATCTATTATAGGTACTGCTCCTGATAGATAGATGTCATACTTATCTAGAGAATTTATTTTAGTATAGTCATAAATATCTGTATATTTTTTAGTTTCATAATTATACACACTACTATTAAGAGTAGATGGATTAGATATTGTTTTTATAGTATCAATATCTTTGGTTACTGATAATCTAC